>Ga0209168_10000918_pt1 | contig 25483 bp, 26 predicted proteins | sample Coa_R1_FD_187156 | JGI IMG/M metagenome (GOLD analysis project Ga0209168, IMG submission 187156) | Surface soil microbial communities from Centralia Pennsylvania, which are recovering from an underground coalmine fire - Coalmine... | ecosystem: Environmental > Terrestrial > Soil > Unclassified ...
TAATCTTGCTGTTCCAAACACTTATTTTCTAGACGTGCTGGTATTAACCGCGTTTCTCTTTTTCCTTCCTAAACTGTTGACTTCTCTTCGTGTCGATGCTTCGTTCGTGTTTCTCGCTCTCCTTTTCGCACCGTTCGGCACAATAGTTCGGAATCATCCGGTTTCCGCTACGATGTTGCTCACGGCACTCGTGTTAGCCGTTGCTCTCGCATATTCTTTGCGTACTAAACTGTGATGGGCATTGGTTAGCTCGCCATCTTCGTGCGCAATCAAATCATGAACTGTATCGCGATTCCGTCGGTCGCATTTTGCGGCGTTTCACGTTGCCGCTCTGCGCTTGATCTTTCGTGTTCTTCAGAACTGCGATCGCATCGAGAAGGTTTTCAGGAGAACGTTGCTCGATCAGCAGTGCTGTGGCCCCAGGCACATTGGTTATCGACGCGTTATAGAAGAAGATGACATCACCATTCGGGCAGCATTTCCGATACAGATTGGACAGCGCTGCGCGTTCGGCATCGCTTACAGTCGGCCCAACCACGAGCAAGCTGAAATTCCATCCTCGTTCCTGCAGAAGCTCCTCAGCTTGTCGAAAATCAGAGACACTCACGACATCCAAGCCGGCTTTGGACAGTGCTCGGTGCTTTTCTTTCAGGGCTGATTGAGCGTGGCCAAAGGAAAGAATGCTTGAGGATCTCGCCCGCTTGCCTGTGGCGCCTACACCTTGCGTTTCCCTTGTTGAGATTTGGGTATCTCGTTTCAACGATTCCCTCGGCAAATTCAGCAATTGCCTGCCCTGGAAGCCCCACTAACTTGTATCGTTTTGTGACTAATGGAGGCATTCTCTTTGCCATCAAGCTTGAACGTACGGGCCGTAACAGAGCCCCTTTTGCCCTTTTTAACATCCGCGGAAATTTCGGCGGCTGCCAGTACATTACGGCACCAATGGTAAACGTCTTCAGATTGCACTTGGCGACGCATTCGCCGCATGCGGCGCCCAATATCTCTCCGGTTCATATCGAAGGCGTTATAAAGCACACTGGCGATTCCCTCGATGTCATAGGGGTTCACAAGCAGCGCGCCCGTTTTCAACTGATTGGCAGCACCAGCAAACTCGCTCAACACCAGAACCCCCGTCTCCTCCGCGCGAGCCGCGCAGAATTCCTTGCAGACAAGGTTCATGCCATCCTTTACTGGTGTGACCAACGCAATGTCTGCTGCTCGATAGAAAGCAACGAGTTCCGCTCGAGAGAAATGCCGGTGCCAGTATTGAATCGGGACCCAATCGTTTCCCCCGAACTGATCGTTCGTTTCTGAAACGAGCTGTTCAACGCGAAGCTTTAAGTCGCGATAATGGGGAATGTTTTCGCGGCTGGGCACCGCGATCTGTATGAATGTGACCTGTCCGTGCAGACCAGGGTAGCGCTTCAGCAAGACTCCAAATGCTTTTATTCGTTCGAGGATACCTTTTGTGTAGTCGAGCCGATCTACGCCCAGGACAATGCGGCGGTTCCTAACATTGCGCCGAATGGATTTTGCGAGGCTTACGACCGACGGTTCACTCGCCACGCGAGTGAACTCCCGGAAATCAATTCCGATGGGAAAAGTTCCGACGGTAGTCTTAGCTGGGCCGTGGAACACCTGCAGCGTTGCACTTTTCTTCGTAAATCTGGCGTCTGGAAAAAAGCGTCGCACGCAGGCAATGAAGTTATGGCGATCGCGAATGCTTTGAAAGCCCACCAAGCCAAATCCCAATAGGCCTTCGAGGATATCCCTCCTCCAGGGCAGCTTCTCGAAGACGTCAGGCGGCGGAAAATGCCCCGCGCGCGCCTGGCGCAAATTTTTGGGAAATCAATAAACGCAGACTACGCAGGGCTTATGGTGGCGGCGGCTGCGGGGGTGCATTTAACGTGCACTGGCCGGTCAGCACTTGAGCAGGAGGGCTCGGAGGCGTGGCCCAGGGCTCGTTCACAAAATCGAAGAACTCACTCATGTCATTCTGCGCGGCGTCTCTGTTCGTAAGAGCAGATATGCCGAATCGACTCTCAATCAACTTGAGCATCGCCGTATAATCGCGGACCTGGTGCGAAACGAAATTCTTCTTCGCATAGGGCGAGATCACGATCAGCGGCACTCGATAACCAGTCCATGTGAAATCGCATGTGGGCCCGCCGCTTTGGCCGGCTTGGTCGCAATCGTCGTTAGGGGTCAGATCCATGGGAGCTATTCCATCGGGGCTCGGCATCGGCTGCGGCGAGACATGATCGTAAAAGCCCCCGAACTCGTCATAGGTAAACAGCATGATGGAATCTTTCCAGCTGGGACTGCTCATCAAAGCATTGATCAGCCCAGAGGCATACTTCGCTCCGTTCTGAACATTGACGGGGGGCTGGGTATCGAAATCAGTCGGATGTTCATCCAGGTCGGCGTTGTCCGCCGGCTCGATGAGCGCTACTTGAGGCAAAGTCCCGTTCTGCGCGTCCGTCGTAAATTGTGAGATGGGGACGATGTTCTGTGACAAAGTAGAGCTGTCCCTGATTATCGTTCCATAGTGGAACTGGCTGATGTAGCTGAAGGCCTCAAGGCATGATCCGGTCGGATTGCTTGCGCAACTCGTTCCCTGAGGGTTCACGTAAATCTTCCATGTGACGCCGGCGTTCTGCAACTCCTCAAAAATTGTCTTGACCGTCAGCGACAACTCCGGCGGAGATAATGGGTGCACGTGTCCAGCAGAGGTAGCTGCAAGAAGGTACATGCGGTTGATTTGCGTGCGATCCATCACCGGGGAGAACCACCGGTCTGAGGTAGCGAAGCTCGACGCCATGAAGTAGTAGTAATTCAGGTCAGTCCAGTCAAAATATCCCATGGCTCGAATGCCATTGGTGTCCATCAAATTGGGTGATTGCTGGCGGGCATCATCGGCAGCAGTGACAACGAAGCCATTCAGTGTAGCCGGCGAGTTTCCCAACGGATCGTTCAGGTCCCAATCTCGATGACTTTCATTCCAGAACGGACTGGGTTCTTCCTGACAGACGGAGGCCATGTGAAACGAGGTGATCAGGTTAGTTGCATCCGCAAAACACACTTCGGAGTCAGGAAAGGGTCGCGTAGGATCGCAACCCGGAATTGCAGGAGCGGGACCCTGCAGCGGCGCCTCTCCACTCACGGGATTGAACTGTGGCAGTCCATCAAAAGATTGATCCGGAATGCCCGCCTGTGCCCAATACGCCCTCATTGCGCCAAAGTAGTGATCCAACGAACGGTTCTCCTGCGCGAAAATAATGATGTGATTGATGCTCTTAAGAGTGGCGCCGAAAGTCGCAGTAACCGTGCTTGAGGAACCTCCGGAAGTATTTGGAGTAACACTGCAGGTTGTACTGCTGGATGTGCAGGCGCCGGAATACCCCGCGAACATGTCCGTGTTGGCCGGAGTCGCAGTGAGTGTGACCTGCGTATTTTGAGGAAAGCTCGCGGCGCAAGTTGTCGGACAATTAATTCCGCTTGGACTGCTTGTCACAGTACCGGAACCTGCGCCGGACATGGCGACGGTCAGGCCGTTTCCGGCAGAAAATATCGCATTGACGTTCGCCGGGGCAGTAATCGTCAGCGTGCACGCGCTTGTGCCCGAACAGCCTCCCTGCCAGCCGGTGAAAAAATATCCGCTGCCGGCCGTCGCGGTAAGCGTAACCTGAGTTCCACTGGCGAAGCTGGCAGAGCATGTGCCTGGACAATCAATACCGGATGGCGTGCTCGTCACCGTTCCGGCACCGGAAGAAGGAGCTGTAACCGTGAGCTGATATTTCGAGGTTTGGGAATTAGGTGCCGCACCGCAGCCGGCGAGAAAAAGAAGACCTAGGTACAAAAAAATTTTTAGAAAAAGCTTCGACCAGGACATTGCGCGAAAAACCCGGAGAATACGGCGAATCAGATGATTCTGGGCTGCTGCTGGTTGTCTTCGACACGGGATTCACGGCCAGGAATGGAGGTTCGTCGAACCGCTTCCAGCAGTCAATTCCGCCGGGTAACTGGCCAAAAATCAAAGAAATTCATCCACTGATCGTGATGCTTAATCAAGGCTGCTTCCAAAAACCTGACCGCCTTGCACATAGCCTGGCACAAACCGACATCGGCAGTGCTTTTGCCGCACGGCGGAACTGCCGCGATCGGATCTCCCATCATTACGTGGTAGCGCAACCAACCCCGGCGAATCACGAACGCAGGCAGTATCGGCGCACCGGAAACCTGCGAAAGCACGAAAGGGCCGACAGGAAAGCTGGTGGGCTGTGAAAAAAAGGGCACATCAACGGTGTGACGCTGATAAACGCGGTCTCCTTGCATTGCCACGATCTCGTTGCGGCGCAAGGCCTGCAAAAGGTCCAAAGTAGCCGGAATTCCCTGTTTAAGGTCCACAGTAGTTATGCGTTCGCTCGCCATCAGGTTCCGCAGCGTAATCTCCGCAGGATTATCCTCGACAACTCGCGCCACATTAACTCGTCCATACATTGACAGCAGTCGCGACGCGAATTCCCAATTCCCTACGTGCGCCGTCCACACAATGAGCCCATTGCCTGCAGCCAGGCACTGCTTGATGCGGGCGCTGCTGCCGTCAGAGTCCACCAGCATCTCGAGCAATTGCGAGTCTGTGGCCTGTGGTACGAAACAATAGGAAACCATCAGATCGCAGAACGAATAGAAGACTCGATAAACTTTCCATTGCAGCGCGAGCCCGTGATTGCCCGAAACCCGCCGCAGATTTCCGGTTACCGCCCTTCTTTCCCGCTTCAACGCGACGAAGAAAATCACCGCCGTGACCGCTGCAACTGGAGGATGGAGAAACCGGGGAAGCCTGGGCATGACAGCGAATATCATCCGCAGCGCTGTTGTGTTATGAAAACGGTGCTCGTACCAGCGCGTCATTTCCCTCCTGTCATCATGTCGTCGTCCAGGTTGTGAGTTGCTTTCGGCGAGACAAAAATGAGAAGCATCTTCATCTGCCTCTGTTCTATCGAGAGGGTAGGCGCAATCCTTGAAGTCCCAGAATCGTGAATTACTTCGTCCAGAGCCACTCCGGTACTCGAATTGAACGAGCCGCTATTGTAGTTGGAAGGTTTTGCTTGGGTAAGGATAGGCGAGAGCACACCGGGCACTGCGGATGTCAGGAGCTTGCTTCCGCCACTTTCGATTCGATGATTGAAGCCAGGGCATTAATAGTTTCGAGATGTTTCTGGTTGAAGTTGCCCTGCACCAGCTTAATGCCAAAATGCCTCTCAATCTCGAGGACGAGTTGGAGTACGTCGATGGAATCGATTTCCAGTTCGCCGCCGAGAAGCGGCTGATCGTCATGCAGATCCGCCGGAGTCAAGTCGGTAATCCGCAAGCTATTCAATATGATGGGCTTAAGCTGCTCCTTAATAGTCGGCATATTGTCTATTTACAGAGCAGCATACCACAAAGCTCAGCGTCAAAATCCGTTCGGAAACGCGTCTGCACGTGCCATTCATGGCATTTTTCTTCGTCGCCTACCCCCAACTAAAGCAGCCCTCCATCCACCGCGATCACCTGGCCGGTGATGTAACTTGCCTGCTCCGAACCCAGAAACGCCACCAGGGGGGCGACCTCTTCGGGTTTGCCAAGGCGCCCCAGCGGGATCTCGGAAAGCAGTCGCTTCTCATCTTTCTCAATGTACTTGGCGGACATCGGGCTGGGTATCACGCCCGGGCAAACCGCGTTCACCCGAATGTGGAATCTCCCTACCTCGCGAGAAAGGGCCTTGGTGAAAGCGATAATACCGCCCTTGGCTGCCGAGTAATTGCACTGCCCGGCCTGGCCACGAATTCCTGCAGGAGACACAATGTTGCAAATTGCTCCGCGCTTGCGGCGCATCATACCCGACAGAGCCAACCGCGAGCACAGATATGTGCCCCGCAGATTGGTATCAATTACTTCATCCCACTGCTCCTCCGACATAAAGGACAACAGCACATCGCGATTAACTCCCGCGTTGTTTACCAGGTAATCCACCTCGCCAAGTTGCTTTTCAATATGATCGAACATCAGCGCAGCACTTTCTTCGCTGGAAAGGTCGGCAGTCACTGCCGCGGCCTCTCCGCCGGAGGCGACGATGTTTTGGACCACCTGGTCTGCGGACTCTTTTCCGTGATGATAATGCACGGCTACGCTGAAGCCCGCACTTCCCAGTGCTTTCGCGATCTCAGTCCCGATGGTTCCCGATGCTCCTGTAACTAATGCGACCCTTCGCTCGGCGGCACGACCCACGCTTGTTTCAGTCATCTCTGTTTCAGTCAATCTCGAATTTAGCGCAACGGCTTGAAGAGCAACATGTATACGGCCCAACGCGAGTTGTAACGGGGGATATTGCCGTCCAGTGCGTAGGAAATCGTGCCTTGCAGCAGCGTGCCCCACGGAGCAGGGGTGTTAAGGTTAAGTTCCAGACCGTCGAATTTGCGGAATCGAAGCGACTCATCCAGATTGCGCGCCCGCGCATAGGCGTACATCCCGTCGACCTTCACCAAGTCCATCACATTGAAACCGTAATGCACGTTCGCCATGGCAATGGCGTCGAAAGAATCCGTGCCGGGAGGAATACCGTGAAGACGCGGCGACGTAAGAAACGAGGGGAAGTAACGCGAGAAACGATCCAGTTGATCTCCACCCCAGTAAGAAACGTCCCATCCGCCCTTGGTGAACTTGTGGATGTAGTAATCCTTGTTCAAATCAGCGCTATAGAGCGTGAATGCACTTTGCAGACGCTGGATCAACAAAGAATTTTCGGGTGGCGGGTTGGACGTGGGAGATCCACAGCCGGGCGGCGTCTGGGCCAGCGAAACGCATCCGAAGGGCCTCCAGCCGATCCGCTCGCCTCGTGTCGCCTGCGCGTCGAATACATAACCGTCGCGGTTGTATTTTATTTCAAGCCCTGGCAGCACATTCAAGCCGTTGCGCGGCATCTGGTATTGCTCAACCGCCTGGTAGGTTCGCAGAAAGTTGTCATACGCGAAATAGTTTGAGGCGGTTATGCTCAGATGGGTGGCGGCTTGCCACGAAGCGCGCACGCCGACGGTTTGCTCCCATGTCCATACTTCTCCTTGCAGCAATTCCGTATTGTTGCCGTAAATCCGATTCTGGCCGGGCAATCCCGAGAGCGCCAAGTCAAAAGCCACGCGGAACTTGGGCCGGAACTGTTTCGACAAGTCGGAGATCAGGATAGGCCCCGCAAAAAAGGTCGAAAGCTGCGCTCCGGTGTGATGAAAATCAAAATTCACCGTGCTGGTGCCGAGGAACGGAATAGGAAAGTTGAACGTGCCTCCATACATCGCGCCAGCAACCACCGACTTGATGCGCTTCGTATTCTGCTCTACTACCACCCGCTCACCGCTTTTTACTCGCAGCGAGCGCAGTCCCTGGTCGGTATCGCGAAACATCGGGTCCCCAGAAGCATGCTCAGCTGACAAGACGGGGCCGAACGTTGAGCTGTTTATGACGTAGTCTGAAAATTGCACCGTCCTTTGCAACACAAAATCACGTCCGGCTGCGTTCAGCAACTGCTGTGCAGAAACTGATCGCAACAGGTTGTATTCATTTCCCTTTTCGTCGCGAAACAGTTCGTAATTCTGTGTCTCCACATTTACCAGCACATTGCTGTTTATGCCGCGTTCGCTTAAATACTGTTTCACCTGGCGAAAAGTCGTACCATCAATCCAAATCTTCCCGGTGTAAAGCGCTTCGTCCCGCATCTTTGGCTCGAATCCCACCACGTAACACATGATGCCGTTTACTCGTTCAGTCCCCAGCAGGTTGTAGTCATAACGCTCGGTGACTTTCAACTCAAGGGGCTGGGTCATCACTTTTTCTGGTTCGATTGCGGGCAGCGGAAACTCGTGATTTTTCCCGAACTTCACTCCGTTGATATAGAACTGCTTTTGCGCCAGTTCTGTCGGTCCGCCCCGACTGAAGAATTGCTTGAGCTGCATCGAAAAGTCGAAGCCCGGCTCGAGAGTCGTGGCTTCAAAGTGCAAGCTCATGAAAGCGGACGCCACATAATTCTCGAGCCTTTGTTTTTGCGCTTCGCGATTCTGCTGCCAGCGAGCGATGATTTCCTCGACACTGAGTTCGGCGCCGGCTTTGACCTCAACCGAGTTATAGATCGTCTGATCGGCGTCACTTTTCCGGTGGATCGAAATCAGGGCGTATTCGCTGGTGCACTCCGAAATCTGCTCGAATCCCTTATCAGTCGTTTTCACTTCGCCCGCCGGAAGTGCGGCGCCAGTCTCGGGGTCGTACCACTTGATCTCAAATGGCCCCGGCTTAACACTCGACAACTTGACCGTCTTCGGTGCGCTGGAACTCGCATTGATCCGCGCCACAATCACTGCGTCGGAGGGACCGCCAACGAACCAATGGTGCTCACCAGCCGTTACGCCATCCACAGCGATCTTGAACGGAGAGTCTGCGGAATCCGCCGCGAACATGTTGCTGGTGATGGAGTGGCTAAGGAAGCTACTTGCAGCGCACAAGGACGCCGCAGACTTGCCATCCGGTGGCTCCGCCCAGACAATTTCAAGCGAAGGCGCGCCTGCAGCGAGCATTGCAGCCAAAAACGGCGACGGTGTGGTGGAGGCTGAAGTATCTAACTTAAGTATGACCGGCTTATTCATCCCCTGCTTGGCAATCTGCGCCACATCTTGACGCCAACCTTCTGCATAGGTAGTTCCCAGCAAATCCGAGTAGGTAGCTAACCTTCTCACAAGATCGCCGTGGTTGGCGGCGAAACCCGGCGGAAAAACAAATGCCAATTGCAAGCCGGCATTGTTAGCCTTGATTGCCAGTGCCAGACGCACCAGCCCGAACGAGAACAGGGCGGGGGACATGCGTGATTGTTTAATTTCCACTACAAGGCCACCCACAGCCTTCGCCTCAAGAGGCAGCGACTTTACGAAGCTATTAACACGTTCGCTAATTTCCTGCTCGGATTCTTTGCCGCTTACCGAATCCGATTCCACTAAGACGTGCAGCCAGATGTCGGATGGTTCGGGCGAGCGCTCGAGGGCTTCATCTTCGGAGAGGCCGGCGGGGATTTCGCCATGCCCAAACTCGAAAGATAACGCTGGCAGCATAATCAATTTTCCCGGGACTCCACACTGCTCGGCGGCTGTTAATCCGGCCGCAACAGTTTGGTCCGCTGGAATCGAGATCGCAACCCGCGGCAGACCGGCCTCCGCCCTGAGCGGTAAAATCAGAAAAACCGAAAGCAACAAGGTGAGAGCCAGCGGCGGGCAAGTTGTCCATCGGGAAAAATCAGGCATCGAGTCGGACAAAGCCGGCGTTGCCGAGGGAATGGGCGATTTCATCAAAAATATGTCCGGCAACTGAGAATTGTAAACTTGATCGACACTACATCTCTGTAAAACTTCTTTCTAAAATCAATCCCCGCTCCGGTTCGCGATCGGAACGCCGCCGACGCGCCGGCGCCGTTCGCTTATCAGAATGACAGCGGGAATCAACAACAAGCCACCAGCCAGCGCCAACGCGACGCCTAACGTAGTGACCAGGCCCATTTCCACAAGCGGCGCGAAACTGGAAGTCATCAGCGCGCCAAATCCAACCATCGTGGTCAGGTTCGATTGAATGATGGCCGCGCCCGAAGCCTTCGCCACCGCAAGAATGTCGTTGTGCTCGCTCTCCTGATACCGCCGGACCAAATGGATGCCATTGTCAATGCCGATTCCAATGATCAGCGGAATCGCGGTAATTGAGATGAAACTGAAGCGATGTCTCAGCAGCAGTAGCAGGCCGAATGTTGCAACCACGCCGAATAAGATCGGGATCAGTACTATTAATGAGATGCGGAGATTGCGAAAACACAGATAAACAATCAACAGAATTGCGGCCGCCGTCCACACCAATGCCTTTCTGCTGTCGTGTAGCACCTGCCTCTGCAGGTCGCGGTTCATCTCGTCGAACGAAAACTCGGTGAACCCTCCAATTTGATTACGCCAGGAATCAATAACGCTTTCGGGAATTACCTCGACCGCATCTGGATTGGTTCCGTAAAACGTGACTGCGGCGACGTAGCTGGAGTCCCCAGTCTTCCGAATGCTGTTGTTGAGCACTCCTGTCGGCAACCACTTGGCGGCCGTCTCCAGCGTAATTGGACTACTGCCTCGTCCTCTATCCTGACCTAGTTGTCGCAGTCGATCGATAAACGGCTGAACTGACTCGGTTCGAAAACCATTCTCGTGGAGTGCTTCCTGGAGAGCGCGAGCCGATGCGGCAAAATCGACCCCGGCTAACAAGCTCGCTCGTTCCGCTTGGGTTCGAGCTGATGGAAGCAGAAATGTGGGTGAAAAAATGGATTTGATCACACCACGCTGCTGATAATCCTCGAGCCTGGAAGTCAATTGTTCGGCTCTGTTCAGCACCTCCTGCTCGCCGCCCGCGATCAATAGCACGTGCGGACTACCCTCAATGCCAAATTTTGCGGAAAGCAAGTTCTGCGCCGCCACGGCGGGATTATCAGCGCCGGTGATCTCAAAATGCTTTTGGAATGTGGTCCCCGGAAGAAATGCCAATGACAGCAGGAACACTCCCATCCCGACGGCCAACACCAGCCGAGTGTGTCGGCCCACAAAGTCAACGGACTTCCGCGCTACCCACGGAAGCAAGCGGAAGGTAATCGTCTGCGGCGCACGCGGCTTCGAGATTCGCCACCATAACTGCAACAACGCCGGAACCGTTAGCAGCGTGTGCAGCATCATCATGAACATTCCGACCGTCAGGATGAACCCAAACTCCGCCAGCGCTTTGAAACTCGCATCGGCGAGTGACGCGGTTGCGGTCGCCGCGGTTATTATGCAGAGGAAAACGCTTAGCCCAGTGGTTTCGAACGTTCGCAACACCGCATCGTTTAGCGTCCCACCTTTTGCCCATTCCTGCGGCACGCGGTTGAAGAAATGTACGATCTGGTCGTCTCCTAACCCCGCCAGGATCGCGATAAAGGACAGGCTGATCAGATTTACTTCTCCCGGATAGAAACTTGCCACCCCGGTAGTCCATAGAATGCCGAGGCTGGCAGGCAGCAGGGATAAGAGCAGAAGTGGAATCCTGGGATAGATAATCAGGCACAACAGCAGATTGCCGATGATCGAAATGAGGGAAATCCGGCGAATATTTGTCTCGATGAGCCGATGTTCTTGCTCCGCATAAACGTATGCCCCTGCCGCAGTGGCTCGCACTCCGGAGTTCCGCAGGTCTGTCTCTGCAGTCGCAGAGCGGATGCGCTCCCGCGTCCACTCCATTACGTGCTCGGCGAAGTTGTAATCCATCGCCGACTCTCGAGGCTCGGCAAGGATGAGCAGTGCCTTGTGGTCTTTGCTGAAGAACCGATTTCCAGATCCCCAGTTGAGATCAAAATTGGCAAACTGCGACAGCCCCTGGCCATTGCCCGTTATTACCGGCATCAGGCCCAACGGATCTGCGATGAAATAATTGGTTCCTAAGGAAGAGAATGGATTTACGAGTTCGGTAGCGGCCCGGCGAACGTTTTGCTGAATCTGCTTGGGATCCAGCCGCTGCTTGAGAGCTTCCGTTTCGTCAGGCCGCACGAATGATGGAAAATTCCAGGTAAAGAACCGCACCATCTTAAGCAGTTCTTCGTCTTGCAAGCCGCAGCGCGCGTCCGCGAACAGTCCGCTCGCCTGCATGTCGGCGGTGAGGCGGTCGGCCAATTCTTCCATCTGGTCAGTAGGGTCCGTCTCACCCGCAGGGGCCTGGACCACGACGAAAAGCTGGTTGCCATAACCCAGATCTTTGCCAATCTGACTCGCGGCCCGCCATTGCGGGTCGCGACTCCCAAATAAATCGGTCAGGTCGGTGCCGGTCCGCAGGTTGTGGATGTTCGAATAGAGGAATAACGTGACAACCGCGCTCACAAATACAACCCATCCCGGATGGCCCAGAACCAGGCGGCCTATTAGGCGCATGCAACGGGCCATGATGCTGCGGCTCCAGCGCATTAACCTGAAACCACCGTCAACTCGCCACTCGCGACCATCTCCGCGCCCACCCACACCGTTCCGGCGATGCATGCCATTTGCCCAGCCTCGGTCAGCTTTTTCGTTTCAATGCGCAGTTCCTGGCCTGGTGTGACCGGTTTCAGAAACTTGAAGCGGTTTACCGCCGCGAGCAGCGCGACTCCTCCTGGATTTTTGTCACTACCTTGAGCCGCCTCCGATCCCATCATCACTCCTGCAGTCTGGGCCATTGCTTCGATCAGAAGAACTCCGGGCAGAATGGGTTTGGCAGGAAAATGTCCGGCAAAAATCGGGATCACGGGATCAACAAATTTCACCGCGACACAACGAACCCCGGGCTCCAGTTCTTCCACCCGGTCGATCCACAAGAACGGAACGCGATGAGGAATCAGCGTCTCGATTTCATTCCGCTCCATTATCTTGGGATTGATCACTTGGGCTTGTATACCTCAAACATGTCGTTGGGAATTTTCGGATTCATCGAGGTTACGTCGATGGCGAATACGCTGTTTACGCCGCTCTTGCCGTCCACCTCCAGCGACCGCAGCAGGAAATTCTTTTTGTCCAGCTTCACGATCATAAAATTTAATTTGTCGCGAAACGTGTTGGTCCGCGGAATCAGTTTCATTAGGTAATCCGGGCCGTCCTCATTCACCGTGATCGTGAAATTCTTTTTCACATTCCCGAGTGAATTCTCCCCGCCGAAATAAGACTGCACCCGGCGAACGTTCTTTCCGATTTCCTGTACTTGAGTGTTGCCGCCAGATGTAACGTTGAGGTAATTATCGTTGAAGCGAATACTCATCTTTGATGGCTCGACGTACTCCAGTGAGAATTTGGTTGTGCCTTCGGCGCAAAACTTGCCGTGGAGAACCAAAGGTTTCACCATCAGGCTAGAGGTACGGGTCTCGGTAATATTGCCGCACATGCTGGTGTATTTTTTCTGAGCTTGTTGGATCCCGTTCCAGACCTGGCTCAGCAGATCGTCCGATTGGCTGGCCAATACTCGTGGAAACATCAAAAGCGCGAGCCCAGCGCAGAGCAGTCGCAGGTAGATGCCCGGCGCTGGATCTGCATTCTTGAGCTCCTCTGCCCTCACAACTTCTCTGGCACCTGCGGCCGACTGCATTTCGCTTCGAGCTCGATGTGTACTAACTCTGGAACCGGCTGCTCTTTCAGTACAAACTCCCGGTAAAGTTTGGCCATGCGAATGCTCTCTTGGTCCAGCTTGCCGTGCAGGTTATTGCGCTCGGCTTGAGCCCGCAGCTTTTCTTCGCGCGCGTTTTTCGCGACACCAAGTTGTTCGAGGTCATGCTGAGACTCATTGGTGACTATGTCATCTTTCAATACCAGGTGATGCTCGGTACTACCGAGCTTGACGCTCTTGCCGCCGGCGAAAATCTCGTGACGCCCATGCTCCTCATACCACTTAGTCAAAGTGGCAGTCATATGCATTTTCTCAATGATTTGGCGCCAGCCTACTCCGGTGTTATAAGCGCAAAAGGAGATCTCTCCCTCTTGCGTAGCGTATGGAATGATGCACTGTTCGGTGCGGCGAAAATCGTAATTGAATAGATCCTGAAACCACATTCCCGCCACAAACAACAGGTTCCAGCGGTCCCGGCGTCGGCGCAAAATGTCCGCCATTGTCCGCTTGCCTGAGACATCCCCATAGTCGTGTTCGGTTGCGCCCAGTCCCTTGTCCAGCTTCTTCAGCATATCGATAGAACGAAAATGTTTCGGCGCCTGGAACGTATCGTAATTTCGAACTAATGCCAGCGTCATTCCGATAATCGATATCCAGCGGCTGCGAGCCCAATCGTTCACCCTGGCAACATCCTTCGCAAACTGCTCGGCGTTGAGGAATGCGGTCACCGGAACCGCCTCGCGCGTGTGCTTATCGACCATAATCGCCATTCCCACACCACAATTCGGATGACAACCGCAGGCCACATGGCCCCAGGCGGCATCCGGCCCGTGAACAAGGTCTGCCCAGTCGGAAAAGGTGCTTAAAAATGAGAGTGGGAACCAGTCGCGAACCGGTTCACCGATACCCAATTGCGCTTTCACATCGTGCGCAAGATGCGAGAGTGTGTAGCGTTGCGCTTTCCGGCGTTCATCCGTAACCGCTTCGTCGCGGCCGGTGAAAGACACCGGCTGGAACGACACAAAGGCGATTTTGTCCGGGTTATCAAGAGCGAATCGCACGACCCGGCCCACCTGCTCGTTGTTGATCCCATTGACCACGGTAGTCACGAGCACGATCTCGACGCCATTCGAATGCAGGTTCTCAATGGCGCGCAGCTTCAGGTCGAACAGGTTCCCAACGTTTCTATGAGAATTCGCGGCATTACCGATCCCGTCGAATTGGAGATAAGCGTAGCGCAACCCTGCCTCCGCCGCCTGCGCCGCGAACTCGGGGCTCTTGGCGAACTCAATGCCGTTGGTTGCGGCCTGCACGCTGTCGTAGCCGAGTTGACGGGCGTAACGAATCGCGTCCAAAAAATACGGAGAGAGAGTTGGCTCGCCCCCGGAGAACTGCACCGACATCTGCCGCCGCGGCTTAATCGAAATTGCGTTGTTGAGCAGCGTCTTGATTTCTTCCCAGGTGAGCTCGTGAACGAACCCGACCTGGTTCGCGTCCATAAAACACGGGTCACACATCATATTGCAGCGGTTGGTTAGGTCGATAGTGAGGACCGAGCCACGTCCATGCTTGATGGTGCTACTGCCATGGTTGTGTAGTTTTTTGTCGTTATGGGCGCGGATGTCGCGGCCGGGGAACGTCTCCTCCAGGTGCCTGAAGAATTGCAGATCAATGGAGAGGACATCTTCGAAATGTCCGTGGATCGGACAATCCTTGACCATCAGGATTTTGCCACCACGCTCGATGATCTCCGCCTTAATTTCACCGGGCCGTTCGTTTAACAGGATGCGGTAATCCTGTTTGCCATCGACAATCTGTTTGCGGATCTCCGGCACGCAGCGCGGGCATAACGAATCGGTTTGCCGCGGCCAGCCCAGCGGAGGCTTCGATTTTTCACGCGACTTCAACAGCGGTTTGTCAGACCACTTGGGAGTGAACGATGGATTTTCTGGGAAGAGATCGTTGGTCAGACAAAATATTTGCCACGCCCCATTCGCGGCAATTGATATTAACTTTTCGAAGTACTTGATGGGCTTACGCATTCGCCTTTCTGCTCCGTATTGAGTCGTGCTGCTTGACCGATTGCCTATGATAGTCGATCCAGTGCTTTCGTAATGCCCGGTTTCGCACCAACAACTTTTTCTTGCCGGGCGGCATGGCCGAAAATTACACTTGCACGTTCCGCACGCTAAAACCCGATGAGACGCCGCTCAGCCTGGAAGATCGAGAACTACACCTATCGTGAATGCCCCAACCCCGACCGCGAGGGCTACGCGGTCTCGTTGCACAATCATTCCTGCCATTCGGTAGAGAGGCTGGCGGCATTAAACCACGTCGTTAAAAAGACTTTTATGCGTCCCCTTAGCGGCATTGTGCAACGGTCGTTCGGGCTTGGCGGCGTTTCTAATCTGAATTACGGGGAGGTAACGTTCAATCCGCCCTACAGTCCTGAAGACGTGTACCACATGGAGGCAGCCGCGGTGGCCAAGTGGGGGTTCGACGGAGTTCATCTGGCCATCACCGATCACGACGAATATGCCGGCAACGTTGCATTGCGGCGCGCCCGTCCCGACCTGAACGGTAGCGTCGCCATCAGCGAAGAACTGTCGCTGTGGTTTGAGGGGCACCTGTTTCATCTCGGAGTGTGCCACCTGCCCGAGAATGAAGTCGAAGCAACCCACGCTCAAATTCAAGCGGCTGCGCGGGGCAAACGCTACGACGAGTTGTTTGAGACGCTCGCGGCCAGCGGCTGCCTGGTCATCCTGAACCACCCCCTTGTCGCATGGACTCCAGGAGCGCAGACCATTCCAGCCGCGGACCTGCTCTCCCGCTACGGCTGGGCGATTCATGCTTTAGAAGTAAATGGTATGCGGACGCGCGAGGAGAACGATCGCGTTCTCGAACTTGCCCGGCATTGGAAGAAACCGGTGGTGGGCGGCGGAGACAGTCATCTGCTGGTCTCGAGTTCAGTTATCTCTGTGTCCCAGGCGGCCACTTTCAAGGACTTCGTCGCCGAAGTGAAAGACGGCCATGCCGTGCCGTTCGTGACGCCAGAATATTTTGCTCCGCTCAACTGGAAGCTTACTCTGCGAGTGCTGTTTTTCATATCGCGCTACCGTCAAATTGCCAGCTACCAGGGACAACCGGTGGCTGCGATGCTGGAGCCACGGAGAGTATTGCTTGATCCCGTGGGGGCGGCGAGTCGCGTATTCCTGGGCGCGGTTTCGGCGATTGGGTTAGCTAGGTGAAGGCACCCCCGCCCCGGGCGCTATTCGCTCTATATTCTCCTATATATACATTTATTTGTATATTGGCAACTTTTGCGCTACACTCTGCTTAGCAGATGAGTGATCGCATTACCAACGAGGCGCAGGTTTGGTGGTGGGGTAGGACAAAAGAGGTCGTGAGCGGTTTTCCAAGCGCGGTGAAGAGGAATCTTGGCTTCGGGTTGAGGCAGTTGCAATGGGGTGAGGAGCCAGCGGATTACCGCCCTTTACCTTCAATCGAGAAAGGACTCTTTGAACTGCGAGACCAAAATGCGGCCGGATGGTACCGAATCATCTACCTTTCTCGTACGAACGATGTCATTCATGTTGTGCACGCATTTGAAAAAGATACTGCGAAGATTCCGGAGCAAGAGAAGAAGGTCGCTCAGCAGAATCTCAAGAAAGTACGTGCTTATTTGTTAGAGGAGCGGAAACATGCAAAACGGAAAAAATAGGCCCGCGCACATAACGAAAGGGGACGTATTCGACGATCTGGGTTTCAGCCCTGAAGAGGCAGCGACGCTCAAGTTCAAAGCGGACTTGTACCGCGCCATCATGCGCTACGCTCGAAAATACTCTCCTAAAGAGTTGGAGGCCATCTTTGGAGAACCACAGCCGCGCGTCAGTGAATTATTGAACGGAAAGATCGCTAACAAGAGTGTAGATAAGCTTCTCTCGTACGCTGGCCGCTTAGGGATCGAACCGAAAGCTCGCTTTCCACAGACGCACAAAGAAGTGGTTGAACGTGAGTTGGCAGCTGTCGCGGGGTAGCCATGGCTTTGAATCGACCACCTGACCGCAGATCTGACTTGCAGAAAAAGCTCGATTGAAAACTTGAGAGCTCAGTCCAGCCCCTTGCTTCGCCGGATGACGCGTCCAATGACCGAGTCTTCGACTTCGAGGAGTTTCTGCGCCTCTGTAAATTCGGGCACAGAATGGTTAAGCGCATTGGCCCAGCGGAGTAGCTTAGCCATCTCCTCCTCAAAGTCGCCTTCCGCCCATGGGCTCGGCTAGGCGATGAAGCGACCCGACTTATAATGGTCGGAGCCGAAAAGGCGATTTTTGTCGGAGTCGTGGAGCGAGGAGTCCGTCTCGCGGTAGGCCGCATAGTTAATGCCGTCGATAATCATGTCACGAGCTTCATCGGATGTCATAGGCGCCAACAGCGCGGAGAGCTTTGATCGTTCCCTACCGCTTCTTCATGTTCATCGGCCTACTCGATTCCTGGCAAAGCCCGGAGTGCAGTCGTGACTTGCGGTTTGAGTAATTTCCGGCCAGGCTGTTTTCTCCGTTCGGGCTCAGGGTTGCGCAGTAGTCAACCGTGTGGTTTGCGAAAAACAGCATGAATAAGCGCTTGCCGCTGACTACGCCCATGATGTGGTAACCCCCGCCGTTGCCGCTCACATCCCTACTGCCATCGGCCTGGGTCAGATGGAAGTCGCCCCATTCCTCCGAATCCCATACGCCGTTCACATTCATCTCGGGCGGATCTTTTTGCGCATCAAGCCACGCCTTGCCTTCTACCTCGACCTTGGCGGCGGGAAGCGAAGTTGGGAAGGAAATGTACAGCAGTAGCAATGCCAGCGCGAACGTCAGCTGTTTCATGAGAGTGTCTCCTTTCTATGTCCCGTGTCGGCCAGAAGGCCTGGATTGTTGTCAATTTTTGGATACCCAATCAGATAGGTAACTGGCGCCCTCTTACCTGCAAGCTCACCGATATCCCACTGGTACTGGCAAGCGGTCAGTTTTTCTACGATCTCACGCAGTTCCTGTGGCCGATATGTCCGCAGGCAAGATACGACTCCATCGAACAGCAAAACCAATGGAATAATCGGAATCAGATACGTCCACAGCAATCGCGACCAGCGGAACGGACGGATTCTCGGCGTGTGCAAGAACATCAGCAGAACCCCGGCGAATATCAGACCGATTGTCGACGGGGCGCGTTTGGTGACCTCAAATACGCCGATGCTTTCGCCGGCATCGACGGCATTTTGCAGGATGGCGCGAGCATCGTCTGGCGGAAAATGATGGAACGACGTAAACATCGTTCGCAGCCCCTTCAGTGTACGAGGGACCTTCATCGCCTCAACCGGTTCTGGATAGAAACTAATGTGATGATCAGACGACGCGCTCACAGTTTCGAAAGCTTCAAGATTCGGATATTTATCGGTGAGCCAAACCTGAAGGTCCGCGGAGTCTCCTGCGGCGTTCTGGCGTTGAAGGTTTCGAACAAGATCCAACCACGGGCCCCCTCCGCCAGAACACATGTCAACAATCGATTGCGTGCCGTTCGTCCGGTTCTCATTAGAGTCAATCACGCTTTGTAACAGCGGGGCGATGGGCTCATAGGCATGTAAGAGGTTGAACCCAAACTGAAGCGCGTCCGTAACATCCGCTCGAAGCGATGACGGAAACCACGATTGTTCATGGAGTTCGATGAACTGTACGCGACGCATGTTAGTTAATGGGAATCAATTGACCTCAGGTTGCGTTCAGGCCCGGACAATTGTTGCTCCCCAAGTAAAACCGATTCCAGCGGATGCGAACAATAGCAACTGGCCTGGCTGAATGAGCCCTTCGCGGCGCATCCCCACATAATTGATCACCAGATCGCTAGCAAAAGTGTGGCCATACTCTGACATCGGAGTGCGCGGCAAGCTGCCCCTGGGCAGTCCCACCATCTTGCCAAAACCTTCACGGTCCCGCTGGCTGATATTTGAATAGATGTAATGGTCAATATCTTTCAAACTCAATGAAGAGGCCGCCAAAGCCTGATTTACTACTCGGAGCATGTTGAGAAAATAAACCGGCATCACTTGTTGCTCAATGCACAAGGCATCGACAACTATATCGAAGTGGCCGTTCGTTCTCGCGATAGTGATCGCGTTATGGAGATGACCGAGAGTCATGGCTTCGACGCTCAACAGCAACGGCCCCTGCCCGCTTTCGCGGCGCAGGACGACGGCGCTAGCCGCGTCGCCATGTATGGTGATCGGAAGCAGCGAACGATTTCCCGGAGGCGCGGCGTCGCCCGTTATCAGCAAGACCGTCTGAATGTTTTCATCGGTAGACATCCAGCCGATTGCGGTCTTAATAGCAACATGAAGACCCGCGCATCCGCCAACTTTAAAACTCAAGATCATCGCATTTTCAGCACCCAGATCCGCGCTGATTTTGTGTGCGAAGGAGAGGCCTTGTGACGTTTCGGTTGACCGGCTCTCATTAGACCAGGTGCTGTAATCCAGGATGAGATTGATGTCTCGTGGTTTGATCGCGGCTTCGGCGATTGCCTTCGAAGCGGCTTCGAGAATCAAGCCGTAGAGTTGCTTGTCACCGCAAACACGGACGCGATTCAATCCGAGACCCGCGATGGCCTTCTGTCTTGACTCCGGACTTAAAGGAGCAAGCACCGATTCGATTCGGGCGCGTTCTCGCTCTAGAACTGCGTCCACAGCCTCATCGTCGGGCGGAATTGCGTAGGCCGCGGCTGCAATGCGCACATTCATATTTAAGGCAGCTCCAAAACAAGCGCGGCAAATCCATTGTTTCGCGCCGTTCCCAGGAATAACGCTGGCCCGCTAACGCGATGGCTAGCCAAAGCCATGATCAAATGAAAAAGCGCACCGCTGCCAGCCAAACCTTGAGCAAAAACATGCGGCGGAATGATAGGGACTTCATCACCCATAAGCTCGCGAGCCAAGGTGGTCGTGGGACTGACAGCGCAAGGCGCACCATTCCCGCTACAGATTGTCAGACTCGGCATAGAAGCGCCAAGCATTTTGCGGATGATCTCAACGGCTTGGCCACCAGCCACCCAGCGACCAGCGCCGATTCTGGCATAGGAACGGGAGTTGGGGCGAAGATTGATGCTATCCGATGGTTCCAGCACCACGGCCGCCACACCTTCTCCTGGGATAAATCCGCCGGCTTCCGATACTGGCTGCGAGCTGAAGCACGCCGGCGAGAGCAGGCCTGCCTCCTCATACCATGAATATAAGCTTCGCGACAGCGCATCGCCCGCGAGCACGATAGCTATATCAGCTTGGCCCTGACGAAGCAGGCAAGCGGCTTGCAATATAGCGCTCTCGCCCCCGAAATACTTATTGCTCACTGTGACATTAGGACCACGAAGGCCGTGAAACATCGAGACGTGACTCGCCGGAGCGCTGGCGAGAGTTTCCGGAAACGTTATAGGATCGGTCCCGTTCCAGCCATTTGCGGCGGCACTGAGGTAGAAGGCTTCCGTCAGTTCAACACAGCCAAAGACGGTGGCAAAGACCACAGCAACGCGGGAGCGGTCGACCAGGTTCAGGTCGATGCCAGCATCTTTAAGGGCCAGGGACGAAGCAACCAATGCCCATGCCGACAAGCGATCAAGACGCCTGGTCTTCAGGCCCGGCACTACGGTGGCAGGACGAAACTGCGGTACGAGAAACGCCCGCCGCTCGCCGTCGCTTGTCCAGGCAGTGACAACGCTAGGTTCAAGGAGACCATGTTGAATAAGTCCTGCTTGCGGGCCATACGGACTCACCGACCCGATACCGGTAATTGTGACCGGCGGCAAATTCAGCGTCATGAGAGGCTGCTCTCGAATATAAGGACGGTGTTGCTTCCGCCAAAGCCGCTGGAAGCAGACATGACCAGCGGCAGGGGTTGGCGTTTCACTTCTCCTCTTAGCCAGTCAATGCCGGGGCTTTCGATGGGGTTGGTGAGTCGCAGGGTCGGAAGTAGCGCTCCCGAACGAGCAGCCATGATCGTAATTGCTGCCTCAAGCGCACCTGCTGCACCCAAACAGTGTCCGAAGTATGACTTTGTCGAAGATACGGGAATAGGACGCTTGCGGCCGCGGAAGGCTGTCTCGTAGGCGTTAGCCTCGGCACTATCATTCAGAGGCGTGCCGGTACCGTGTGCATTCACATACCCGATTTCGTCCGTGCTGACTTCCGCCATTTCCATCGCAAGGCGTATGCAATCGGCCAGTCCGGTCCCCTCTTTCTGCGGTGCGGTGCTGTGAAATGCATCATTTGTCATAGCCCATCCGCGCAGCACTGCCAGAACATTGGCATTACGAGCAGTCGCGCCGGCCAGGGTTTCGAGGACGAGAACTGCGGATCCTTCGCCCAGGTTCACGCCCTTGCGATTCTGATCAAAGGGACAGCAGGGATTTGGGTCTAATGCTTGGAGGGAGTTGAATCCACTTAAGGTGAATGCGCACAACGGATCGCTGCCCCCTGCCAGGAACATGGGAGCCGCCCCGTCGAGTAGCATGCTGGCGGCGAGCGCGATTGCCATCGCTCCAGAGGCACAAGCCACGGAGACAGCACAACGTGGTCCGCAAATCCCGAAGTGTTCTCCGACGGAATCAGCAACGTGCGCGAAGGGATATGATACGGCCCGCGATAGCCCGCCAGACCGGCGATACCAAGCTGCCGGATCTTTGGCGATTCCGGCGTCGATCTCGGTCAAGCCCCCAAGCGTGCTCGCCATCAGGATGCCGCCTTCACGGAAGGCAGAGCTATCGCGACCGGAACTCTCCATTGCATCCTGAGCGGCCATCACCGCCAGTTGATCAGTGCGCGAGTATCGGTGACTGGAGGCTTGCGGCGGCAATCCGCGCACGGGCGCAGTCGTGCCTTCGAAGCCGGGATACACATCATCTTTTGTGCGCTCCAGACAGCAAGTGCCCGATAACATGCCCGCCTCCAAGCGGTCCAGCCCGATGCCGTAGGGGCTGACCACCCCGACACCAGTAACGACGATGGTTTTGTGGGTATCAGTCAAAGGAGGCAGCCGGCTAATGAGTAAAAAGATTCAATCACCGATGCTGATCGATCGTCAATGTGCTTCCCGAAAAGTTGGACCCTATCGAGCGTGGAGCATCATAGGCTGGTTGCACTCACACGTTTCCTTGCGACGATCAGGATGTGAGCCAATGGCAAACGATTGTTGAAGCGGCGCTCCTCAATCTCCATACCGGCGCTCTCGAGCACGCGACGGTAGTCGGGGAGGGCCAAGATTTCAGGATGCATGGCGCGATATCTGCAAGCAAAAATCATCCGCTCGAAAGCCATTGTGATTCCCGAACGGACCCCGCGTTCGCGATCGTGGACACGGAATATCAAAATCCCATTGGCTGCTAGTGCTGAACAGCACCGTTTTAGCAGAGCCAATTGCTCGGCAGCGGACAAGCATTGCAAGACGTCCATAATCAAAATCAGACCGGCTGGCGGAAGTTCGAAATCACGGACATCCGCAACCGAAACCTCCGCGTTGAGAGAGGCGAGTGCCCCGCGAGCGACTGCGATGCGATGCTGATCCAAGTCACAACCAACCAGACGCCGCTGTTGGTCACCAAAAACCGCAAAGCAGAGAGCCATGCCATAGCCACAGCCTAGATCCACTACCGTTCCCGATCCCAGGTTTTCAGCGGCAAGCAATTCAAAGATGCGATCCAGCCGGAGTTTCCAGCGCACGAACTCACGATCGCTGCGCCTGGATTGCGCGAACATTCTATTTACATAGCGCACGCGTTCACGCAGTGCGGCATTGGCCGAGGACTTACGATGATGGCGCACGAGAAATGCGGTCACCGCCGCTCCTACGCCGCCCGCGAGAATTGCGAGTGCCACGCTGCCAATCAGCCATATCAAAAATTCCTGCTTCGTAATATGGCCGCGCATGGCAGCCAATTCGGACACGCTTAGTGGCAGGAAAGCTCCCGTCCGAAGAAAACAACCCAGTTCCACGGATAAAAAGATAGTCGGAGGCAGGAGCAACGGATTGTTAATGAAAGTGCAGGCTACGGTCAGCGGCTTATTCAGCTTGAAGACCAGGGCCAGCCCTATTGCAGCGAGGGTTTGAAACCCATAGATCGGCACAATGCCAACAAAAATCCCTACGAAGACAGCGGCAGCTGCGTGAGATGGATCAAGCCTCTCCTTAAGCAAGAGGCCCACAAATTTCCGCGCCTCAAACTTGAGTCTTCGGATCACCTAGAGCACGCCCCAAAAGGCAAAAACGCAAATGCCACGCATAGAAGTCAGAATCACCGGGCCGTGTCACGCCCCGAGAAAACGAAATGCCAGGGACCATAGGCAGACCCGCACTGTGTCTCGTACTGGTTTCATCTTCGAGCGTGCCTGGCCAGCGTCGTAGATCGTGCGGACGGGAGCCTGTGCGATGGTACAGCCCGAGCGGGCCATCTTGATCAGGATCTCCATCTCGAGTTCGTAGCACCGGCTCCGCAATGTTGTCCCATCAAGCTTGTCCAACCGGAACAGCCTGAATCCACTTTGGCTGTCCCGGATTTCGTGGCCGACGAGCGCGGAAGCCAAACGGCTACCAATCACATTCGAAAAATACCTGGGACCAGGCATGCGGGCGCGATCGAAAGAGCGCGCCCCAATGATCAGGTCGGCTCCAGTTTCTTCGGCAACGCGAGTCATCACCGGGATATCTTCCGGAAAATGTTGGCCATCGCCATCGAGCGTAATGACGTGAGTAAATTTGCGTTCGCGTGCAAAAGCAATACCGGTGCGCAGGGCCGAGGCCTTGCCGCAATTTCTTGGCGATTGCAAACAAGTAGCTCCGGCAGCCCGCGCGATGTCTGCCGTACCGTCGCCGGATCCGTCGTCGATCACCACAACCTCTGCAACATGTTGGCGGGTCCGCTCCACAACGTTTGCGATGTGAGGAGCTTCGTTGAAAGCGGGAATTAGGGCACAGGTTCGCATGTCGCCGGTTCCAGTGTACCTCCGGCATCCTCCCGTGGCCCGGCCAGGATGAATTCGAATCCCCGTTGCCTGAGTTCGTCGATGACCCGAGGCAAGGCTTGGAGCATCGCATCCGTTCCGCGAGGCAGGTGATCATGCAGCAGGATGATGTCCCCGTTTGCCGCCTTATTCAAGATGCGCTCGGCGAGAATATTTGGGCTTGTTGTAAATGTATCGAGCGTGCGAATGCTCCAGGAAAGATACTCCAGCCCGGCATTCTCAAGATAAGGCGCCAGAAGCGGATGGCGCAGACCCACCGGCGAGCGGAAAAAGCGCGGCGAGGAGCCGCAACTGCGGCGAATGCTCTCTGTGCAACGCTCAATCTCAGCCCGCAAACGGCCAGGCATAAGGAAACAAAATAGAGGATGGTGCGACCAGGTGTGATTAGCGATGAGGTGCCCTTCCGCCCAGGCGCGGCGCACTATTTCCGGATACTGCTCCGCCCGCTTCCCCACCACGAAGAATGTTGCTTTTACGCCTTTTTCCCGGAGTAGATCGAGCAACTTAGGCGTATCCACGGGATCGGGGCCATCGTCGAATGTCAGAGCTACGCACTGTGACCCATCAACTCGCGATCGATTGGCGACCAGCCATTGATTGCGCGGATGAAACAACAGGAAAATGATGAGCAGTGTGGTCGCGGTCAGGATTGCAAGAAAGATCCGAAAAAAGCCAAATGCATAAAGTACGCCCAATAAGGCGCTAATCAAAAAAAGCAACGAGAAAAAGATAACCGACCGCGCCATACCCGTTGTCGCAAACCCTACGAAGGTTCAGGAGAGTCATCTTAGCATGCGGTTGCGGAGGTCAAGCGCTTTCTTCTATGCGGAATAAATCGCACAATGCATTTTTTAACTCCTCGCGTATGTGGGAGTCGTGGATGTGTGGAAGCGCCTGAATTGATGCCGCGAGTATGCGGCTGAATTCGCCGGCGGTGAGCAGCTGAGAATTGATTTCAGGAGAGAACAAATCCGGGTTGCGCATTGGAAACCGCAATACTTTTTGCGCGTTCATGAGTTCACCCACTACCTGCAAAATCTACTTCTGCGGTATTGATATAGAACTATACCACCTTTCGCATTTTCTTCGCACTTTAATTTCTAAGTGAGCTTACTGCACCCTGAGCACGATCACCCGGTCGACTTCACTCTTTCCTGCGGAAGGAACCTTCAGCACCACTCCGTCGCTGGTTTGCTTGAACTCCACTGGCGATTCATTTCCGAATTCCTGAGCGCTCTTGATTGTTTT
>Ga0209168_10000921_pt1 | contig 25462 bp, 19 predicted proteins | sample Coa_R1_FD_187156 | JGI IMG/M metagenome (GOLD analysis project Ga0209168, IMG submission 187156) | Surface soil microbial communities from Centralia Pennsylvania, which are recovering from an underground coalmine fire - Coalmine... | ecosystem: Environmental > Terrestrial > Soil > Unclassified ...
TTATTCTCAATCCGAACTCGACAAAGTCGCCCTGCGCTTAAATCAGCGTCCAAGAAAAACTTTGGGATTTGAAACTCCGGCGAGTAAACTGCAAGCAAGTGTTGCATCGACCCATTGAGACCGCCGGACTTATCAGAAACTGGGGAACTCACACATTGAAATTGTCGTTCACGACTCTATTTTTGATCACACTAGAATAGGTTGCTTGCCAGTTCCGTTGCCAGTGGCAGCCTTTGTCAAATCTCAGGAGGCCCCATGCGTAGTGCGAGGTTGTTGGTGGTCTTGTTCTTCTTAACATCTTCGGCGGTCTTTGCCGCAACCAAGGCTATCAAGTTCGGCAAACTGGTGGATGGGACCGGACGGGTCTTCACCAACGCCGTCGTGATTGTTGAAGACGACCGCGTGCGAAGTGTCACAAGCGGCAATGCGTCGATCCCGAGCGGCGCTGAGGTCATCGATCTTTCCCGATACACTGGCGTTCCGGGCTTGATCGACGCACACACGCACATCATGTGGTACTGGGACGGGATTACCACGCCGCGCTCTGAGCCTCCTCGCCATCCGGCAGTCACAGTATTTCTTGCACAGGAGAACGCGCAGAAGGCGCTAGAGGCGGGCGTTACGACGATTCGAAATTTGAACGCTCCGGCTGGGACGGATCTGGCGATGCGCGATCTGATAAACATGGGCAAGATGATTGGCCCTCGCATGTTCGTCTCAGGCCTCGGAATCCGGATCACTCGAAGTACGGCGACGCCCGCGCCCATCGGCATCATGGCCGATGGAGTGGATGCTGTCATCCATGCAGTGCGACAAGTCCTCGGGTCCGGGGCCGATTGGGTAAAGATGTACGGATCGACCGGCGGCTTCGAGGATGTGACGGGGGTTCAGACGTTCACATTCGAGGAAGTAAAGGCGGCGGTCGACGCTACGCACGCGCTTGGAAAAAAACTCGCGATTCATTGTTACGGGCCGGGTTGTGCGCGCGATGCCGTTCGCGCTGGCGTCGATTCGCTCGAACATGCGACGGACATGGACGATCAAACGATTGCGGAAATCGTCAAGAAGAAAATTTATTACGTCCCGACGATCGATCACAACCAGTACTACGTGGAAAACGCCGACAATGTCTACCACTTTCCGCCTGGAGCGAAAGAGCGCCTGCTCGATTACATACAGCGCAATTTTGAAACTGCGAAGAAAGCGTTCCAGGCCGGCGCGCGCATGGTCGTCGGCTCGGATGCCGTCTACAACGGCTGGGGCTTGAACATGCGTGAGCTCGACTGGTTCGTTAAGATGGGAATGACGCCCGCGCAGGCGCTGAAGGCGGCTACGACTGAACCTGCTGCCATGCTTGGAATGGAGAATAGCCTCGGCGCCGTCGCGCCGGGGTTTTACGCCGACATCGTCGCAGTTGAAGGCGATCCTCTAGCCGACATCACCGCAGTTTCCCGGAGGGAGAACGTCCGTTGGGTGATGAAAGCGGGTCGCGTCGTGGTCGACAAAACGAAAAGCACGGGAAAAACGAACTGAACGCGGATCCTTGAGAAAGATAGGCATGGTCACCAGGTTCTGAAGGCTTCCTCGGCTGGCTTTCAAGGTGCGGTCCATCAATGCACCCCGATCTTGCCTTTTGCATCTGGCGTGATATGGCCCACAGCGGCAAATCCCAGCTTCAGATAAGCAATTGACTGGGCTCCGCCCAGACAGGGACGAAAGGAACTTGATGTGAGCGATGATAGGGGCGCGTGAGAATGCGGCAAGCTACAGCCCGAAGTCCTCAATGGTGCTTTCTGAAGCCCGTCGAAAAGCATGGGTCCGAGGTAGCGGACAGATCAGTGATGACGTCTGTTGGCAACAACAGCGATCTGGATTAGGAGACTGCAAGGTTTCGCGCCTCGGGCCGCGTTCTCCACGCAAGGAGAAAACGATGGCAAAGAGACGAGAGAAGCGAGAGTGCAAAGCCGTTGTACTGGAGCCCGATGCTGCCGGGATCGACATCGGAGCAGAAGAAATCTATGTGGCTGTTCCCCCTGATCGTGACGAAGAGTCCGTGCGCAGGTTCAGTAGCTTCACCTGTGATTTGCATGCTCTGGCGGATTGGCTGGAGCAGTGCCAGATTCGCACGGTGGCGATGGAGTCCACGGGCGTGTACTGGATTCCTCTATTTCAGATCCTGGAAGCAAGAGGGTTGGAAGTTTTCCTGGTCAACGCGCACTACTTGAAGAGCGTTCCTGGCCGCAAGAGCGATGTTTGCGGGCTTCGACCTTCGGGGCCAGCTCTATCGTATCGCTGGCGTCGATCTTACCAATATTCCCGGGATCAGCGCGGTCACGGCGCAAGTCGTCCTGACTGAGGTGGGCCCGGATCTGCGTCGGTTCCGTAACGCATCTGCTTTTGCATCGTGGCTAGGTCTTTGCCCAGAGAATCGAGTCAGCGGCGGCAAGGTTTTGTCCTGTAAAACACGCAAGGTAAAGAGCCGTGCGGCTCTTGCTCTTCGGCTAGGGGCCAACTCTCTGTGCCGGGCAAAGGGTTACTTCGGCGAATTCTTCCGGCGTATGCGTTCCAAACTCGGAACCGCGCAAGCCATCACTGCGACTGCACACAAGATCGCTCGTGTCCTATACCACGTCTTGCTTACCAAAGAACCCTATGCCGAAACTGTTTTCCACAAGTGTGATAAACACGCCCGGCAACGAGCAGAGATGCGACTCCGCAAGCACGCTGCCTTACTTGGTTTTCAACTCATTCCGGCTCCAGCGAATTCAACAACTTAGCCTATGAGTTCCTTAGGAGCGGACTTCTTGGGACTTGGTCCAAATGCGAGGCCGATTGTAAAGAAGCACAGAAGGAACGAGTTGACACGACGTAGGCTGAACCGGTGTACACCTATGGCGGGGGAATGCGGACTTCGAGTTGATTGGATGCCGCGATTCCTTGCCCTTCCCAATGATTCTTTCGGACAGTGCCGTTCGCCATTTCAGCTTGTAGAGTGTATGTGCCTCCCCGCCGCCAATCGGGTGCGAAACCTATCTTGCCGTTGGGCAGATTCGGGGGCCTGTAGTAATCGAGATTGATTGGTATTTTTATAGGTATTCTTGAAGTTGATAAGTCTGGTGACAAAGATATGGTAAATAAGGCGTAGGGAGCAACACAACCGTTTTCGTTGGGATCAGCGTATTCTAGCCTACCGGAACTTCCTGACGAATCCGTAACGGTAAGATAAATTGCACTTGTACCGTGCGGTCCACCGCTGCAATGGCCGTCAATCATAACAAGCATTTCGCTGGCTCCGACGTTTCGCAAGTTCAGTTCTAGTAGCGGAGTGCGGGACGTTTGCACCGCATGACGTTAAGTATATTGGGCTGGACGTTCATCAAGCAACGATCTCCGCTGCCGTTCTGGATTGCGTGGCAAGCTGGTGATGGAATGCGTGCTGGAAACGAAAGCGGCCACCATCCTCCAGTTCATTGGCGGGCTGCGCGGAAGTTTACATGTGACGTCCGAAGTAGGGACTTGCGCGGCGTGGCTGCATGACTTGCTCAAACCCCACGTCGCAGAAGTGCTGGTCTGCGATCCGCGCGAGAACGCCCTGATGAAAATCGAACAAGAACAAAAAGTCTTGACATCCTTAGGCGTGGGTGCTAGAGCATGCCGCATATCTCATTGCGATGCGTTCACCGATCCTAGTTAAGGCTGACGAGTCTATCAGATTGAAAGAGCCAGGAACTGCCTGGACTCGAGATAGTTGGGGAGGGTGACTGCCCGTGAATCTATCCATGGACCTTTTGCCCTCGGGTTCTGCCCCTCCGAAACACGACCGCATATCAAAAAGGAGAGTATATGAAGAGTCTGAAGCACTCGATAAATTCGTGGCTTCACATTGTCGCTTCTGTCGCCTTGTTGATCGGGATGTGTCCGTCCACACGGGTGAATGCTCAAGTGGTTGGCGCGACGCTTTCTGGCACAATCACCGACCAATCGGGGGGCGTAGTTCCCAAAGCCGACGTCGCTATTAAAAATACTGCGACTAGTGACACAAGAACCGTCTCGACAAACGCCGATGGAATTTATTCCGCTGCGAATTTGCAGCCGGGTAAATACGACGTTACCGTTTCAGCCTCGGGATTTTCGAGGGCGGTGCAGACTGGCCTCACACTAACAGTGGGGGCTACGCAAATTCTGAATTTGACAATGCAGGTCGGGCAAGCAACCCAAACAGTTGAGGTCACAGCCGACGCCCCAGCCATGAATCTGGAGAACGCTGCGATCGGCTCGAATATCGCTGAAAACGCCGTCAAGGAGCTCCCGCTCAATGGCCGGTCGTGGAGTGACTTGGCAACTCTTTCGCCTGGAGTATACGCAGTTCATACTCAGTTGACCCAGGCTCGGGACCTGTGGAGTCGAGGTTTCGGAAGCCAGCTCTCTATTTCTGGCGCGCGTCCCCAGCAAAATAATTATCGCGTCGATGGGGTGAGCGTTAATGACCCGACCAACGGCGGGCCTGGCAGCTTATTGGGCGGGAATATGGGTGTGGATGCGATCTCCGAATTTTCCGTTTTAACAACAAATTATTCGACGGAATATGGCCGCGCTTCGGGTGGAATCATCAATGCCACAACGAAATCCGGCACCAATAGCTTTCACGGAAACGCTTACGAATTTCTGCGCAATAGCGCGCTGGACGCTGCAAATTTCTTTGACAATGCCAACGGTCTTCAAAAACCACCTTTTAGGCGGAACCAGTTCGGCGCCTCGGCGGGCGGCCCCATCCGGAAAGACAAAACCTTTATTTTTGGCGACTACGAGGGATTGCGGCAATTTCTAGGAGAAACTCAGGCCAGCATCGTTCCCTCAGCCTCGGCTCGTGCCGGATTGCTCTGCTCGTCGGCTTTGATAGCTCCCAGCGCAGCTTGCCCAACCACGAATCAGCTCCCGTTCGTGGCAGGAAAGACGGATGCAAACGGAGTGGATTTAAAGGTTGTCCCGTATCTGAGTGCTTTTTGGCCCAAGTCCTCAGTGCCCAACCCCAACGACCCGACAGGGGATACAAATATTTTTGCCTTCGGACGTAATGTTGTCACGATTGAAAATTACTTTATTATCCGTGCGGATCACAAAATTTCGGAGCGGGATGGTCTCCACGGAACATACTTTTATGACTATAACCACCAAACCCAGCCCGATGAGATGGACAACCGATCCCAGCTGAATGTGGTCAATCGGCAGTTCGGCACGATTGAGGAAACCCACACTTTCGGTGCCAACTTTGTCAATTCAGTTCGCGGGGGCATCAACAGGACGTACCTCGGTGGTCCCTCGAGCTCCCTTGCGATCAATCCGGCGACAGCGGACACCTCTCTTGGTTTCGCTCCCGGTTGGTCCGCGGGCCTGATTTATGCGCCACCCTTGCAGACTTTTTTTGGAGGACTGACTGGGTCTGCCCCCCAAACCAACGCCTTTACTTCCATTCAGGGTTATGACGATGCTTCTCTACTCAAAGGGAGACATACCCTGAAATTCGGCGTCAACGTAGAACGGATGCGAGCGAATATGATCGCGGCTCCGCGTCCTGGCGGGCAATTTAATTTCGGCACTCTAGCGTCATTCCTAACCAATGGGGACCCCAAGTATGGATCGGTGGCAATTAGCTCAGATCTAAGCCTGGTTCCGATTACTCGGGACTATCGGCAAACGATTTTCGGGGTGTACTTCCAGGACGACTGGCGCTTCAGGCCCAACCTTACCTTCAATCTGGGCCTGCGTTACGAACCCGCAACGGTCCCTGTCGAAATTCATGGCAGGATGGGCAGTCTGCTCACCCAATATGACGCTTTCCCTGCTATCGCTAATCCCAAAGAGGTTAGTCCACTCGTCGATTGTTCAGCCTGCCCGATCTTGTCCGGAGCCTATTTCAAGAACAATATGCTGCACGATTTCGATCCGCGTATAGGATTTGCGTGGGATCCATTCAAGACGGGAAAAACTTCTGTCCGCGGAGGCTTTGGGGTATACGACCAGCTTACGTTGATCACTCATGTCCGTAGCCAGATTGCAGGCAATTTCCCGTTCAATCCAGGAGGCAATTCCGGCAATCTGCTTCCTGGCTCGTTCGGAGGATTTCCTTCATTTGGATCCGCCACCACTTGTCCCCCTGGGCCGTATAACGGGTCGACTCCAGTGGCTGCCTTCTGCCAGATTACTCAGTCAGGTTCGGACAGTAAGCGCGCTGGCATCATCGAACGCACCCCTAAACGAGCCTATGTAATGCAGTGGAACTTTAGCGTTCAACGCGCAATCACCCCCAATTTCACCGCCCTGATCGGATACGTTGGCTCTCACGGAGTGCACGGAAACACGGCCGACGATGATTTCAACATGGTGCCTCCAACTTTCTCACCACTTGGTTATCTCTGGCCCTGCGATGCTCCAGGCTTACCTTATTCACCCGACGCGACTCATGGCAACATCAACGCATGCTTTGGGCAAGGTGGGCCAGCTGCAAGCCCGTACCCGGAATTCAACACGCATGTGCATCGCGAAAATGGCGTATTTTTCAGGAATTCATCCAGATACGACGGCATGGAAGTGCAGTTAACGAGGAATATGAGTCATGGGCTCCAGATTCAGGGTTCTTTCACGTGGTCGAAAAGCCTGGACACGGCTTCCGCATCGGCGGTCGGGGATCAGTTTACCACCGGGATTTCCTCCTTGTTTGTTTTTGATCCCAGGCTGACACGCGCCCCCTCGGAGTTTAACGTGGGCCGAGTAATGAACATCAGTTACCTGTGGCAGATACCTACACCCAAGTCTCTTAGTGGTTTTGCCCGAACAGCGCTGGGCGGATGGCAGGTGGGAGGGCTCTTCTCGCTGTCTGATGGTGCGCCATTCACCCCCCTGCTGAATGGCGATGCTTTGGGGTTGCAAAACACCGACGCGTTCGCCTATCCAGACGTGCTTAAGGGAACTCCTGGATGTGGATCGCTTGTCAATCCCGGCAATCCAAATCACTATCTCAAAGTCGAATGTTTCGCGATCCCCCCAATTGTACAGTACCAGGGCAGGAATTGGATTCGTCTCGGCACTTCCGGACGCAATGACGTGACGGGACCTGGGCTTCAGGACTTAGATTTTTCAGTTGTAAAAAATACTCACGTACCCAAAATATCCGAAACCTTCAACGTCCAGTTCCGGGTGGAAGCCTTCAACGTTCTGAATCACGCAAACTTCAATCCTCTAGGAGCGGCTAGTGGAAATAACGTGATTTTAAATCCATTTGCTTACAATCCAAGCACGCCCGGTACAGAGAAAGTCAGTACGGGTGCAGTGGGAGCCGGTGATTTTACCGCTACGACCTCGAGGCAACTGCAGTTTGCGTTAAAAATGATCTGGTAGGTTTTACTACGGTGGCTCGGGAGCAAATGCTACCGAGCCACTTGTGGATTCGCAAGATTCGCTCTCGACTTTACAAACAGCTTCCCGCCATGGGCGTACATCGTTTGTCGAACGCCTATTACGCGCCTGAAGAGCGCGGCCTGAGCCAAACGGCCAGAAATTGGGGAACGCAGATGGAATCAGCTGTCCTAAATCACGTCTTCCAGGAATTCTGGCCCGACATACGGAGGAAGCTTCTTCACCGCAAATAGCGTAGTGCAGACCTTCGAAATACCGTACGAAGACTTCTCTTCGGAAAGTGTTCATAACAAGACAGACAATCCACCATCGCTTTGACTAATCTCTGTCTTTGCACTGGTCTCCCGCACACGAAGAGAGTTCTGCACAAAAGACACGCGAGATCCCGTCGCGCGCGGAAATAAGGAGACTAAGACATGCTTGGGATAATCGCTGCTGTTCTGATTATTCTTTGGTTGCTTGGATTTTTCGCATTTCACGTAACCACCGCGTTCATCCACACAGCCCTGATTGTTGGCCTGGTATTGCTGGTGCTGCATTTGGTAAGCGGCAGATCGGCAAGCGTATAGAACAATGCCAAACGTCAGGTCCGCTAATTTCCACAACATAATTCAACCGTACTTCACTTATGTGTAAGCATGTGCTTCTAAATCGCAACCTGGAGGGTTCAATGAATCGCACCAAAGCTGCAATATGGATTGTTGCTCTAACCGTATTTTTGGCAGTTGTAGGAACGGCGCAAGCAAAAAAGACCACGCACAAAAAAGTTCGGACCCTTACCGGCTGCGTTCACCAAGATGGGGAAGACTACAATTTAACTACGAAGACCGGCGGAACTTGGGAACTCAAGAGTGACGTTGTCAAACTTGCTCCGCATGTCGGACATACCATTACCGTCAGCGGCGTGGTGTCAAATGCGGCCCTGCACGGCGCTAAGGAAGATGTGAAGGGTGAGGCGAGAGAGCACGGCGTGGCGAAACATTCCACCGAGCACGGTCATATGACTGTCACGAACGCAAAAATGGACAGTGACAGTTGTCAAAACTGATCTTCAATCCGTTGCTGTCCTCGTTCGAATAGCCGTGTTCGCGGAACGGTGAGCGCATGGATTAGCGATGTTTACTTCAAGTCTGATAGGCGGCTGAATCTAGCCGCCTTTTCTTTTGCCGAAGAAAGTTGTGCGTGTTAATCAACTCCCGGCTCTCGTTCGAAAAGAAGTGGCAGAACATCGAAACTGAGGTGCTCGATGAATTGCGACATCGTGCAAAACTGCTTCTTGCAATACGGACAGCCGGGCACTACCACGCCCTTACGCCCCGCCGCTAATGGCGCCGACGCATCCACGAAGCAATCGAAATCATGCTTCCTGAGTTCCGCCTGGACGACAACAAGTAGTTCTCGGCGCGTCACGACGGGAGTCTAGTATATTCGCTATTCATTCGCCCAGAGTGTCAGAGATCGAGCCAATTCAAAACCAAGGTCGCTTATCCCGAATGGTCATCCGGACGAACCTCACCATGCATATCCTGCTTAGTGAGATTATAATTCTGTTACATGCAAGACGATAGACAATCGGCAAAACTGGGTCGTAATGCCCCGTGCCACTGTGGCGCTGAGCGTAAATACAAAAAATGCTGCGAACGAGTGGAAGTTGAGCGGCGTAGCGGTCCCCAACACTACGAAAACTAAATACGCTCATGCTCTGTCGGTCTTCTTGGATTTGGAGCGCCGATGAATTGTAATTCCTAATGTCCGAGGTGCCGTTTTCTTACTATTCGCTCGAAACGGTTGTGCCCAAATTTGTGCCTACCAGCATCCCCTACGACCAACCACCATGTGCGATGCAAATCCGCGCAACCTACTGTGATTAAGTAGCTTGTAGCAACGACTAGTAAAACCTATCAAATCGCATAAGTCCTTTACTCTTGCCCGCGTAATGGCTACGAACCAGAAGGCCGGGAGTTCGAATCTCTCCGGGCGCACCACTTTCCCTTATAAAACGCTAGTTTTGTGAGATTCGTGGCCGGTTGAAGGTGCTTCATTTTACCGTGGTTTTACCCTGGTGAGCTAATTCGTCATCATCTTCGACAAACGCTCAAGATCGTCCGCGACATGATGAAGTTCCACGAGGTCAAGTCCGTAGTCATAGAGGCGCACTGATCGCGGGTCACGGGCCGAAATGGGCAACCGCGCCCAGAAATCGTTCCTTAAGCGTTTAGCTTCTGATTTGAACGTTGTTTGATACTGTTGCTTTATTTCATCTCGAGGTACAGTCGACTGTGCTACCAGCCTAGCCCATGCGGCATCCCGCTCTTCTCTGCTCTTCGCCGAGATTAGACCCCCATCAAGCTGTGACTCGCGCGCATCTTGCTGACCTAGAAAGCTTCGGAACTTATCTAAGAAAGTGTCCGTCTGCTGTTTTAGTTCCAGATTTGATAAAGAGGACCGAACTTTAGGTTCTGTGTCAGGTGGCGCGTTGATCACCTCAACGCCCCGGATTACGACACCGCCCTTCGCTTCGACAGCGGGGGCCTTTCCTTGCGCTCGATCCAAAACGTCTTGGACAAAACGCGCTGGTACGACCACTGAAATGCCGGAGTTCTGAAGCATAGTTGCGGTCTCGAACTGCTGTTGCCCGTTGCCGTCGACCACGATCTTGCCGGTTGCATCTCGCTTGGGACGAACGTAAAGCGCCAGTCTTTGGGATTCGTCCTTAACGGGCGAAGGGAAGTTACCCCGCAGTAATCCCAACACTTTTCCGTCTGAATCGAAAATGGGACCTCCGCTGTTTGCCGGATTCGATACTAACGAAAGTACGATTCGCACGCCTTTGGCTGCCTCTGTCCCTTTAAAATCATCAACGAGAGCAACGGCGGCCACTGCACCTGTTTGAGTTAGCAGGTCTGGCCTTCCCAGAGGATAACCTGCCAGCAGAGCGAGATCACCCGGATTAGGGAGTCTGGTGCGGAGGTCAGCGGAAGTCAGCTTTATTTCAGGTTCTCCATTGACCATCCTTTGGATTGATGGAGGCGTCACGAATGGATTGGGGGACACTTTAAGGATCGCCACGTCTGCGTTCTGGTCTGAGGCGACGACCGTCGCCGCATACAGGGCGAACGATGCGCTAACCAGTCTATTTTTCTCTAAATCGTAAACGCCGGGATAGGCAACCTTTACCTGGACCTCGCTCGCATTTTCGACGACATGCCAGCAGGTTGCAACATATCCATCCTTGCTGACCCACACACCTGAACCTAAGGATTCGGTCGGAGTGGTTTGGCCCGGCGACAACGGCCACCGTGCTAGATATCGCCCACTGATGAAGCTGCCGCGTGCTCATTATTTGGCCCTGAGTATGTGGCTGTACGGGCACCTTCTGGGCAGCCGAAATGGTGCTCAGAGAGGTCAAGAGAAATATCATGAGAGTTCTCATCTGTGGTCCTCCCGAGGATGCTTATAACATTTAGAACGATGCCCACGGCGTATTCTTGTAGATACGTCAATTTTGAGTGACTGTCGAGGGTTTTAGGTCGAACGGGTGGATCGCGCGGTCGGTGCGGTTTGAGAGGCTAGATGGTCAGAAATGAGGGTTTATCAGCGGTTGGAACGGCTCTTTAAAGACTTGCCACGTCGGGCCATGCAGTCACACCCAACACTGAACAGCAGATTGCCGTGCTCACGAGCATCTGACGCGATGCGCAGCGCACGTTCGGGAGCGATGCCTAATTCCTCACCGATCTGTTCATAGGAAAGCATCAGCCGAAAAGCCAGGTAGATGATGGCGCACAATTCGGCCACGCGTCGGTGAGCGCGACGCTCGTACCTTTTCTTTGCGCCTGTCCGACTAAGAGTCGTATGAATTCCTGTCTTTCTGTGGGATAAACGTTTCTGGAGAAACCAAAGTGGATCCTCTCGAATCGTTTAAAGCGGCACAGAAGTTAGGCTGGGCGCATTTTGCACCGTTGGAAACGTTCACGACACCTCCCGCGGCGCGATTGGTAAAACGCTCCGGGATTCGCGCGGGAGATCGAGTGCTGGACGTTGCTTGCGGAACCGGAGTCGTCGCCACCACTGCGGCGCGTATGGGCGCTCGCGTGACTGGACTCGATCTCACGCCTGAATTACTTGCGCGCGCGAGAGAAAACTCCCGAACCGCCGGAGTAGAAATTGAGTGGCATGAAGGAGACGTTGAGAAACTACCTTTTGACGCCGCCTCCTTCGATTTCGTCGTCAGCCAGTTCGGCCATATCTTCGCCCCCAGGCCAGACGTCGCTCTTGCCGAGATGCTCCGGGTACTGAAGCCTGGAGGCACGATCGCTTTCTCAACCTGGCCACCAGAACTGTTTGTCGGCCGCACGTTTGCATTGGTCGCTCGCTATATGCCGCCACTGCCGCCAGGCGTCTCTCCACCTACACAATGGGGCGACCCTGGCATTGTTCGCGAGCGCCTGGGCAACGCCGTCAATGACATTCTATTTGATCGCGCAACGATGCTGGTCCCGGCGCTCAGCCCTCAGCACTACCGGTCATTTACAGAGCGGACTGCCGGCCCGATGGTGAAACTAGTCGAGTCACTGGCGGCAAGCGATCCCTCGAAACTCGCCACGTTCCGCCGCGAATACGATGCGCTTGTAGCGGAGTATTTCGAGGAGAACACGATCCGGCAGGATTATTTGATTACGCGCGCGAAGAAAATCTGAGCCTCAAGTCAAGTGTGCCGCACAGCGTTGCTGCCAAATCGCTCGCGGCCGCGTTCGATAGACGAGCTGGTGCCAACAAAAGGGCGCTCCAAAAGGCGGTTACGATTCCACGCTTCGCGTAGCAATTTAAACCAAGATATAAACTGTCAACTGACGACAGGTCTAAGGCGCAGGCAGGTGACTCTTTCTTTGGTATAACCTCATAGTGAATCGAAATGTAGCACGCTAAGTACAACGGCGTGGTATAGTCCCCAACCAATTACATGCAAACCGGACAGACATATTCACCTTAGTTTGCGAGGTTCGAGGGGTCAGATGCGATTGCAGGCGATTCAATCACAAGTCGAGAAGCACAGCGAATTGATTTCGAATTTCATCGCTGGCGAGAAGCTACTCTCTGCGCTGGATACCTCAGCGATCGGCATCGTTATTTGCGACCGGCAATTTCGTTACAAAGCACTGAACGGCAGTGCGGCTAAAATGCATAATGTGCCCGTAGAGGCACATATGGGCCACACGTTCCACCAAATTCTTGGCAATATGGCCGAGAAGGTCGTGCCCCTTTGGGAAAATGTATTTGTTTCCGGGCGGCGCTTATCCAATTTGGAAATTACTGGAAAGTTGCCCAAGCGGGTGGGCGTGGGCCGGTGGATTGAAAATCTTTTCCCTCTGGCGGACCGGCGGGGCCGCGTCGCGCAAGTCGGATGTTTCGTAATTGAAATTAGCCAGGCGCAAATTCCCAGTTCCTCTCTCCCGAGTCCAACCGGTATGGCGGCATTGGCAACGACTCGTCAACCTTCAAGCAAAGAGGGATCCCAGTCCAGGCTCCTGTCTCGTAGAGAGCGGGAAATCGTTCAACTGGTTGCGGAAGGGAAGTCTAATAAGGAAATTTCGTCATTACTGGCCATCAGCGTCAGGACGGTCGAAACGTACAGATCCAGACTGATGCTAAAGCTTCAGGCGCCCTCCATCGCTCATCTCGTTCACTACGCGATTAAGAATCACATCATTGCTATATAGAATTCCTCTGTACGGCAGTGCTTCGTCCGCGATTAATCTGCGTTAATTGCTGTACGTAGTTATACCGACGCGTTAGTCGGTCTATACCTTCTGCGAACATATTACTAAAATCGCACCCCTGTGCGCGTCACGGCTCTTGTACATCCGGCTGGTGCCCGAACTGGTGACAACGATTGAAGAACATGGAAAACAGGGTCGCTCTGCTCGCCGGGCGCTTCGTCACGCGCTTGTTGTCGACGTGGAAGTCACCGACCCGGAATCGGGTATTCAGATTAACGAGCGCACCAGGGATCTAAGCCTTCACGGATGCGGCGTAAGTACATCGACACCTTTCCCGGCTGGCACCAGGGTCATGCTCAAGATGATCTGCGGTGGCAAGGAAATAGTGGCATTCGGAAGGGTGGTATATGGCCGACCAGACATCGGCATGGGAATTGTCTTTATGTCACTTGAGCCGGAGGACCAGAAACTTCTTGAGGACTGTTTTGCTGACCAATGAGGCAGCGCTGTGTGTTGTCAATTGCAGCGCCGCAGCCTGAAATCCGAAAGCTACGGATGACGAGCGGCCGTGGCGTGAAAGTGCTCGACCGATGATGTATACTAAGAACATACTCGGATGTTAGATACGTTAGTGAGTATTACTGCACTAACAACCCTATGGAGGATTGAGAGATGATAATTGGCGAGCGTTTGCGGGAGTTGCGCGAGGAGAAGAAGTTTTCGCAAGGCGTGGTGGAAGAGCGAACGGGATTGCTTCGCTGCTATATTTCTCGTGTGGAGAATGGACACACGGTTCCGGCTGTTGAGACCCTGGAAAAATTTGCGCGAGCTCTCGAAGTCCCAATGTACCAGATTTTTTACGATGGTGAAAATCCGCCAAGCATTCCGAATATTGTGAGGGGCGGTCGCGACGCCGCATGGGGCAGCAGGGGCAAGGATGCGCGAATGCTTGCTAAATTCTGCAGGCTTTTCCGGCACATGGAAAAAAACGATCTGAAAATAGTGTTATCCATGGCTCAGAAGTTGGCAAGACGGAAAGAGTCCTAGAAACCGGCGCTGACAGTCATCATGCCGGTCCGTTTACCCGTGGTTCATGAGGATTGCTGGGTACTCAGTCAGAAGTGTTTTCTGTTTCGCTGGTTCATCTCTTTTATTCTCTGGAGTGCGACCCGCTTGAAACAGCGAGCCATTGTTGCAGCTGTTTTCTCAAGACCTTGAAATCAACCGGCTTGGGAACGTAAGCGTTGCATCCTGACTCAAAGATGCGCTCCTGCTCGGTAACCATCGCGTGAGCCGTCACGGCGATGATCCTGATGTGGGCTAGTGCGGGCTGGTGACGAATCCACGTGGCTATCGACAAGCCATCTTGATCTCCCAATTGAACGTCCAGCAAGATTGCATCGGGCGGCTCTTTCTTGATTGCGTCAAGCGCCTGTGCTAAATCGGCGGCCGAGGTAACCTGATACTCTTCAGTTTCGAGCCAGTCGCAGAGGAGTTCGCGGCTGAGTGCGCTGTCTTCAACCACCAGAATACGTGCCTTCATGATTTCACCGCTGGAGCATTTTTAAGGGCTCGCTGTAATTGGTCCGCTAAAGCCTGCTGCCACGATTGTTGTTTGCGGAACAGCGATTCCGCATGCTTCCTGAGATATTGTTCTTCCTCTCCAGTCAGGTCCTTACTCGTGAGAACGAAAACAGGGAGATCAGCCGTACGGTCCTTCGCTCGCCATTCAGCTAACAATTCAAAACCACTGACTTTTGGAAGAATTAAATCCAGAATGACCAATTCCGGTAATGTGGCGGCTACATGAGCGCGGGCCTGCTCGCCATCCTCGGCGTTGATAACCGTATATCCCTGTGCGCTGAGTAACTCGGCGATGATCTCGCGTGTAGGCGTATCATCTTCAACCACAAGTATGGGTCGCTGCGATGGCGAACGCCGGCCCGACGCGCCCAAATGCAGGCAACGCCCGACGGCTGCGAGCAGAGCCGCCTTATCAACTGGTTTCACGAGATATTCATCGGCGCCGAATGTCGTGCCGATCGCAGGTTGGTCCACGATTGAGATCACAATGACGGGGATGCCGGCAGTGCGCGGGTCACCCTTTAATCGCAGCAACACTTCCCACCCACTCGAAGGATTCATCAACAAGTCCAGCGTGATGATGTCGGGTTGAAGTTCGGCGACGATGCTCATCACGTTCTGCGGTTGGTTGCAGTACGTCGATTCGTATCCGGAGGAGGCAAGGTAGGACTGAATCAGCTGTGCGGAATTATAGTCATCCTCAATTACCAGGATTTTGGGAACTTCCCCTGCTCTTAATGTGGGACCAGCGGCTAGCGTCTGCCGATCTCTCAGAAGTGAGCCGGCCGGCAATGAAAAATAAAAACAGCTTCCTTGTCCGGGCTGACTTTCGATGTTGAGACTGCCGCCATGCAATTCCGCGAGCCGCTGTGTGATCGCCAAACCAAGGCCGGTCCCTTCGATGGGCTCGCCGGATTGTTTCAGTCTGTAAAATGCGCTAAATATGCGCTGTTGTTCCGCCGCTGGTATTCCTGGCCCATCGTCTGATACTCCGATGCGGATACTGCCATTCTCATCCTTGGCGCTCAATTCTATGTGCCCGCCCTGCGGAGTAAACTTGATCGCGTTGCCAGCGAGGTTCATGAGCATCTGTTTAAAGCGCGTGGCATCGGCTTTGACGATCAGATCCGATTGAGACTGCGACAGCGTCTGAGATTTTTTGTCCGCAAGCGGCCTTAAGGTGGAAAGAACTTCTTCAAACGCTGACCTCACAGGTACATCCTGAATAGTCAGGTCCATCCGGCCCGCCTGTATCTTGGAAAGGTCAAGAATGTCGCCGATGAGGCGAAGCAAATGCTCGCCGCCGGTATGTATATTGTTCACATAGCGCCGCTGGCGCTCGTTCAGGGAGCCATACCTCTCGTCGGCAAGCAGATCCGAAAAACCCAGGACCGCGTTGAGTGGCGTCCGTAACTCGTGACTCATCGTGGAAAGAAACTGATCTTTGAACTTGCTGGCTCGCTCCGCCTCGTCTTTGGCCCGTACGAGCAGTTCCTCAGCTCGCTTGTCAGCCGTGATATCCCGGAAAACAGCAACACCACCATGCCTTACCGTGCCCTGGTCCGTCAGCGGGCTCGCGGTGACACTGATCCAGGTACCGTCGGGGATTTTTGCATTGCGAACAAATAGCTGCGCGTCTTTCACGCTCTCGCCGCGAAGAGCTTTCGCCAGAGGTACCTCCTCTGGGGGAACCGGAGTCACGCCATCATCTAAGTAGATCCCAAAGTGCTCAGTCCACTCCTCACGCGGCATGGGCATGACACCAACACCCAGAATTTTCTCTGCTGCAACGTTATAGAGGATAAAGTTGCCTTTCTCATCCGCTACAGCGACACCGTCTCCCATGCTATCCAGGACCGATTGTAGAATTTGACTCTTACGCTGACTCTCACGTTCAGATGCGGCCAGTTCTTCCGTTTTGGCAACGAGGCGTCTTTCCGCTTCGGCGCGCTTTTCAATTTCGCGATTGATCAGGACCGCAGCTATTGGCACGATCGAGAACGCCAGCAGACTTCCGAGGAAGATAACGAGTTCCGTAGTCCGCACGTTGGATTTCTGGGCGGCGTCCCGCTCTTTGAGGAGGGTGTATTCTTCCTGTTCGATATTCGACAGCACCTTTTCAATCTCCTCGTTAAGGCGCTTTCCCGGCGTTGCTCTGAAAATACTTGAGGCAGGATCAAAGCCTTGTGCGGTTCTCACTGCGATCGTTCGTTCCAATAACGCCATTCTCGCATCGATTAGCGGGGCCAGCGCGTTGAGGCGTTCTTGTTGACTCGGATTGTCGCTGCTCAAACGGCGCACTTCGGCGAGCATCTTCAATACGTTTTGTTTCGCGGAGGCGTACGATCTAAGATAGTCATCGCTCCCGGAAATAATGTAACCGCGTTGGCTGCTTTTGGCGTCCTCGATACTGGCTTTCAGGGTTTCGATCGTACCGAGAATTTCATGCGTATGGGCTACCCATCGGGCGCTATCCTCGAGTTTCGTGACGCTGCGGTAGGAGACTATGCCAACGACAGCCAGAATGGCCAATGCGAAGCCGATCGGAATGTTGATCTTGTTGCGCAACGAAAGTGGCATGTTGTTCCTTTTCCGTCAGCTATCGCTGAAGCATCCTCGTCGAACCGGCTACGTCCGTGAATAATGTTTCTAAAATATCTACCAATACGCCGTCCCACCATCCCTTTTTGACTTCTGCGCGCATAATTTCAATCGCGGCCTGAAACGACAGAGCTTTGCGGTACGGCCGATCCGTAGTAAGCGCGTCGTAAACATCCACTGTTTGCAGGATACGCGCCGCCATCGGGATTTCATCCCCCTTCAATCCGTCTGGATATCCTGACCCGTCCAGCTTTTCGTGGTGGTGGCGAATGATTGGAAGCACCCGGCGGAAAGACTTCATGGGTGCGCAAATCCGCTCTCCGGTAATGGGATGTATTTCCATTATTTTTCTTTCTTCGGGTGTTAAGGGACCAGGCTTCAGAAGAATGTGTTCCGGAACGGCTACTTTTCCCACATCATGAACGATGCCAGCACGCCGCAAAGCCACTTTTTGCTCTTCAGCGACACCCAATTGTTCAGCCAGTGCCACCGAATACCTTGAAAGCCGGTCGCAATGTCCCTCTGTGCTCGGATCTTTGGCTTCGATGGCCAATGCGAGGCTGAACAGGACCGTCTCAGCGCTTTCCAGATCGTCAGTAAATTGCTTCAATCGCAGCAGAGACCGCACTCGGGCCAGCAGCTCAGCGCGTTCGATCGGCTTGGTGAGGAAATCATCGGCGCCGCAGTCGATCCCGCGGATGCGGTCGGAGGTGCCTGTCAGCGCCGTTACCAACACCACTGGCACGAAACGTGTAAGTGGATTCGATTTAATTTCCTGGCAAACGGCAAAGCCGTCAAGCTTCGGCATCATGACATCGAGCAGAGCGAGATCGACAGGAGTCGTCTGCATTATGTCGAGTGCCTGCCTGCCATCCAGTACACAACATGCCCGGTAGCCCTCCACTTCCAGTAAACCGGAAAGCAGTTCCAGGTTAGCTAAATTGTCATCTGCAACGAGGATCGTTCCTGCCGAGATCAACGGACACAATGAGATGCTCCTTGAGGTTCCCAAGTATTGCCCAGGCCGATAGAAGTCCCGGAATGGAGAGAAACACCATTAAATAATGTCGTCAGCACTGAAATAAAGATGAATATCCGAGGAGATAGCTAATCAGTTATCGACCTCACTAACGTCTTTGTTAGCAGTGCTTAACGTCCTTATCTGTTGACCGGATGGGTGCCCGCGCGGGTGCATTCCGACTGGCGACACAAACCAGATATAATGTCAGTCACCCATCCGGCCGGTAAAGCTAAATCTGTGCACGTGCGATGAGTAGAATCTTCGACGCATTGAAACGGGCAGAATTGTTGCTCGGTAAGCGCAAAGCCACCGAGACTGGTGGCGTGTCGACGAGCGGATACACGGAGCGCCGCAGGTCGGGCCGGATTCATGTGCATATTCCGCTCTTTATCTACGGTCGTACCCCGGCGGGAAATCCTTTTTATGAGAACGCTTACACGATCGTCATCAACGGGGCTGGCGGCTTGATTTCGATAACAAGTAATGTTCGACCCGGCCAACGACTTATGGTAACAAACGAGGGAAACGACCAGACGCAAGAGTGCGTCGTTGTATCGGTAGAGCAGCAGCGTGGTCGTAACAGAAATGTTGCGCTTAAATTTCCCACTCCGATGCCGCAGTTTTGGCGCGGATTGGAAATTGGCAAAAGCGGCGAACCGTGAGATGAAAGCGTCCCCTGATTCCATCCCCGCCACCGCCCGACCGGCTAGAGGTCGGGCGGTCAACTTACAGGCGCCTAGGGAATAGTTGCGGTTGCCTGGCTGGAGAACCCGCTTTCCGCATTACTCGAATCAACAGAAGTGATCGTGTAAAAGTACGTGCTTCCGGACTGCACGCTACTATCCACATCGCTCGTCGTTGCGACAGGTGTCGATGTAAGTTTTGTGTATGGGCCGCCCGACACGGTGCCTCGGTAGACGTTGTACCCGACAACCTGCGATGTGCTGGCGACCCACGAGAGAGCTACGCTGTGCGAGACCACCGCCGGAGTCCCAGTCCCTGACAGGGAGATTGTTGTGGGTGAATTGGCGGCGTTGCTTGTGATTGTGACGCTGCCGGTCACGCCGGTGCTGCTTGCAGGCGTGAATATCACGATCAAGGGCGCGTTTTGTCCCGGCGCGAGAATCTGTCCGGTGGAAATTCCACTGGCGCCGAAGCCTGCGCCCGAAATGCTCACGTTCGAAATGGTGATGCTGGTATTGCCGGAATTCGTGACTGTCGTCTGAAGCGAGGAATTCGCGCCGATCGCAACGCTTCTGAAGGACAACGTAGACGGATTAAGTGTGAGCGTGGCAGATGGTGTTGGCGTAGGAGTTGGAGTCGGCGTTGGAGTTGGGGTAGGAGTCGGAGTCGGAGTCGGAGTTGGAGTCGGAGTCGGAGTCGGAGTTGGAGTCGGAGTTGGAGTCGGAGTTGGAGTTGGAGTTGGAGTGGGAGTTGGAGTTGGAGTGGGAGTTGGAGTTGGTGTAGGTGTAGGAGTTGGCGTTGGAGTGCGTATAGGAGGTGGTGTGGAGACCGTCGTGGGCTTGACCGTTAGGATTGCATTGCCAGTGCTTACCCTCCCTGCGGAGTTACTAACGGTGGCATGAAACACGGCTTGGTGGTCGGAAGAGCTAGTGACGGGGGTGGTATACGAGGATTTCGTGGCGCCAGCGATGACAGCCCCGTTCTTGTACCAACGATATCTTAGCGGTGCGGTTCCTGTAGCAGCCACCGAGAACGTCGCAGTTTGGCCCGAATTTATAGTGCGGTTGGCCGGTTGCGCGGTGATCGACGGCGGCACGGCGCCGTCACCTGAGTCATCCTCTTGCGCGCCATTTCCGTTGTCTTGAAAACGATCGGAAATCCCGCGTTGGCGCGCGTGAACGGTTGCGCTCATCGCAACTAGCAGGATAACTAAGATCGCTCGCCATGCAAATGAATGACCGGCCCTGAAAATAAATTGTTTTGATAGCACTGTGTTGGTCCCCCGTATTGATTCGCTTTGCACCCGCTGACACAGGAGCAAAGGGTCGGGAGAGGGGGACCGACAAGCGACACACTAGGTTCTGCGAGACGAAACGGTCGACTGGACTTCAGGACAGATTCGGTACAGGAACCTGGGTGCCCCACGATACAGGCTTAAGTTAGACCTGAAACGTGCCGATCAATTACGGCGCTACCCGAGCGAATGCGTTTGACTGCAAGTATAAAATTCCTGGAATCGCCGCGCGTTGATGGGAGACGAATAGCTGCGCGCCACAAAAATCCAAATCACTCGACGAATTTCTCGCGCGAAGTATTTTGGGGCCGGCCAGAAGGTGAAACAGTATCGTTTGGAGAGATGAGTACGACAGACAGATAGTTCCGGGAGTCCGCGCTCGAGCCAGCCCGCACCGCCGCTATCTGGAGGATGGATTGCTATGATCGTCCATGCACTGTTGGGATGATAATAATACGCCGTGGAAATCGAATGCAGAGGTAGCACAGGCTTCAGCCCGTGTGGTCTTGATCTCTGCCGCCAGTCAAAGGACAAATGTCAAAACCACACAGGCTGAAGCCTGTGCTACTGACGGTGGCCGTCACCTGTGTTTACAAGCTGTTAAAGTATAGCGGTGAGCGCTAAGTGGAATGAAAATTGCTCAGAGAGGCTGAATTATTGAAACTCACCGGACAACCGAGTCACGTCGATCACCTGCAGGCGATCATCGGCACCGACTCTGCGCATGATTCCGTGGATGTGATTTTTTACGGTTTGCTCCGAAAGATTCAAATTCGATGCAATCTCTTTGTTCGTCAGGCCTTGCGCAATCAGGGGAACAATCTGTTGCTGTCTGCGCGTCAGCCCAAATTCAATTCTAAAGCGCGCGCTGGGAATCGCAGTCCATTGCCGCGAAAAGGCCTGGAACAGGTGCATGCAAAGTTCGGGTGGGCAGACCGCCTGTCCTTGGGCCACGGCTTGAACGCCGGACACGACTTCTGCGGCGGAAGCGTCTCTTAAAATGTAACCCACGGCACCGGCCCGCACGCATTCCAGGAAAATTTCCCGGTCATTGTCCATATCAATCAAAACTACCTTCATGTTTGGCGCTTGGCTGATGATATCGGAGATGAATGACCATTCGGAGAGACGCGCTGTGACCGAATCCAGTACCAGTACCTCCGCGCCAGAGGCGACAGCGGCTGAATTGCAGTCCGGAACCCACGCAGTGACACCACAAACCGTGAATCCCCGTCGTCCCAAAAGTCTTGCCAGGGCCTCGCGCAGAAGGCGGTTTCCCGCTACCAGGAAGACTGTTGATTTGTCAGTTGACATTAGTCTTTACCCCCGCATGTCGACAGCTGCGTTTAAATACAAGAAACTAATACCACATGTGGTCGTATTAGTATAATTATATTTCGTTATGGTTGCGTTACCGTTCCCAAGGAGTGACTAGCTGATAACCTCCTCAGGCAGCTCTCACTTCAGATTTAAGCACTCGGGCTGTTCTTGGGTGGGTAAGAACATTTCTCATCCCGGCCTCTATTTATGAACAGGGATTAACGAACCTCAATACAGTAATCCCCCTATTTATGCGCAGAAACCCCCAGCCTAGTTATAGTACTAAGTTAGACCCTCGACAGCCCCGAATTTGGTACTTTGGCCATTTTCTTCCGCCGCCAGTCTCAACCCTTTTTGAACCTTCTCTTATCGCCCTCATTCGCCAATAGTGGTCATTGCAAGTGGGACTGATCGGAGCAGGGAGTAAATTATGATGACCCAACCCGTCCGTGTAGTGGTCGCGAATCGCCCTCGGCTGATGCGAGAGTTGGTTCTGGAGACGATTACAGGCGCTTCAGACATCGAAGTCGTGGCGGAGATTCAAGACGAGAGCGAAATTGCGCAAATTGTTGAGGGCACTCATCCAGATTTTCTGATTATCGCACTGGATGAAAATAACCAACGTCCTCCTCTTTGCGATACCTTGCTCCGACGCTATCCCGAAATGAAAATCTTGGCGCTTGCACCCGAGCGCAATAGCAGCATCTTCTATTGGGCTTCATTCGATATTCATTCCAGCCAAGTGGAAGCTTCCGAACAGGGACTGTTGAACACATTACGTCGAAAGAACCAGTACGTAGGAGGTTAATCGTGCGACTGCGAAGCGACAAGTTTTTCGATCGCCATTTGAAAACGGAAGTCCTGGGCATTTTTGTGGCCATTGCGTTCCTCCTCGCAGCTATGTCGAGCAGCGCTCAAGCGCAACAGCGGACCGACAATCCTACCAATCCTCCGTCAAATCTGGCGTTACAGAACTTGAAGCAAGTCGCGGCTTCGGCCCCAGAGATTAGAGCCGTTCTAACCAAGGACCCGGGACTGATGGTGGAATTGAAGCGCTGGGTTGCAAAAGACGCGACCGAGCACGGCCAGATTGTAGGCGAGTCGGACCTAAGTGATTACGCCATATTCGACCGTTTGGGCACGGATATTGAATTTCGAGCCATCGCCACCTCTCTGCTGCAGAAGTATGGCTACCTCCTTCCTAAACTAAATCCCGATTCCGAAATGGGAAAAGAACAAGAACTCCTGATCATGGAGCGCGCTAAATGGAAGGCGCAATCCCAGGAAGAAGAGAGAATTCAGCAGCGGCAAAAAGTTGCACAGGATCTGCAAAAGGCTGCAGCTTGTCAATCGGATCCCAATGCTTCTTGCAACCAATCGCAATCCGCACCAGCGCAGCAGGAGAACCCTGGCCAAGGTCGACAAATCGATACTTTTCCGACCGGTATTGTCCCGCCCGATCAGAACATTCCTAATATCCCGATTTCACCGGACACGTTACAACGGGCTCAGCTGATGCAGACCGGAATGGGCTCCTCCGATGGATTCTCTTCTCCGTTTTCGCAAACGGGATCGTTCTCGTCACAACCTTCTGGTGGCATGAATTCCAGCAGCTTGGTCGGTGGCTCTCTCTCGGACACGACGGATACAGCCCCAAATAAACAACTTATCGCTGCTTTCAGTGGTGCGAACTCCGGCGTAGGCGGTTCAAGTGACGGATTGCTAGGAGCGTTTGGGTCGGGAATGTCGTCTACGTCTGGGACGGGGAGCAATTTGGGTGGAAGTGGTGGATTACTCGGCTCAGGGGGTTCGTCAAACAGTCTTTCTATTCCGGGTTCAGGAAACTCGCTGCTGGTTCCTATGCAGCCGGGCCGGCGCTATCCGGAAAAAGCAGCAAATCAGCCTCCCGAAATGGTCCGCAGAATGAGTCCGTACGAAAATGTACCCTCTCTCTATGACATGTACATGCAAACAGTCACTCGTCCCGCTACTCCTAAGCGATTTGGTTCTGAAATCTTTGAGAATGGGACACGCGATCTACAATTGATTCCTATGGACCTTCCCGCGGGTCCTGATTACGTGGTCGGACCAGGCGACGGATTGGCAATCGATTTGTGGGGCGGAATATCACAGCGTCTTATCCGCACCGTGGACAGAAGCGGTCAGATTAGTCTTCCGGAAATGGGACCCGTCCTGGTGGCGGGAAAAACTTTGGCCACTCTACAGCAGGACTTGCAAAAGGATTTGAGAACGCAGTACCGCGATGTTTCCGCTGGAGTTTCGCTTTCCCGGTTAAGGACCATTCGAGTGTATGAAGTCGGGGATGTTTCCAATCCTGGTGCCTACGACATCAGTTCACTCTCGACACCACTGAACGCTTTATTTGTCGCGGGAGGACCTTCGACCCGGGGCTCGTTGCGTATCTTGAAACACTATCGCGGCAATCAACTCGTTCAAACTGTGGATGTCTATGATCTTCTCCTCCATGGCGTGAAGACAAATATAGAGCGGCTTGAGAACGGGGACACAGTGCAGGTTCCTCCGATCGGGCCGCAGGTGACGATTGAAGGCATGGTTCGACGGCCCGCGATTTATGAGTTGCGCGACGAAAAGACGCTGGCGAGCGTTCTGGAACTGGCGGGAGGCCTGCTTCCCGCAGCCGCTTTGCGGCAGATCGAAGTGCAGCGTCTGATTGCACATGATAAACAGACGATGTTGAGCGTGGACATTCCGGATAATGCAGACGCGCAGGAGATTACCAGGAGACTGGAATCGTTCGAAATTCATGATGGCGACCGCATTCGAATTTATCCCATCGCACCTTACAATCAGGACACGATTTACCTGCAAGGGCATGTTGCACGGCCTGGCCGATATTCCTACCACGCCGATATGCGGGTCACCGATGTAATTTCCTCCTACAAAGACGTGCTTCCGGAGCCCGCCGGGCAATACGCTGAGATTATCCGGTTGAACGCGCCTGATTTCCGGCCCAGCGTCGAAAGCTTCAGCTTGAGCGAAGCGCTCGCTAATCCTTCGAAGGCTCCAATCCTTCATCCGATGGATACGATTCGAGTTTTCAGCCGATTCGATTTTGAAAATGCTCCCACGGTCGACGTCATGGGAGACGTCCGAACTCCCGGTACCTACAAAACGGCAGGTCAAATTCACTTGTCAGATGCTATCCATTTGGCCGGAGGCCTCACACCGGACGCACAAACGGCCGATGCCCAAGTATTTAGATATTTGCCCGACGGTAAATTCAAAATATTCAGCGTCAGCTTGAGCCAGGCTCTGGCCGGGGATCCAATTGAAAACATCATTCTGGAGTCTCGAGACCGGCTCCTGGTTCACCGCAACCCAGACGCTGTCGAGCAGGTGACTGTCTACATTCAAGGTGAAGTAGGCCAACCGGGCCGTTACCCCTTGACCACGAATATGCGTGTGGCCGACTTGATAAAAATCGGGGGAGGCCTGAAGCCCAGCGCGGACCCCAAAGTTGCCGACCTCACGGAATACGAGTGGACAAACCAGAAGAAGCTAGAAGGCAAGCAACAACAGATTGCGATAACCGCGGCGCTCGAGGGCGATTCCAAATTCAATACGCCTCTTCGCAATGGGGACGTACTAACAATCCGTCAACTTCCTGGATGGAACGATCTGGGAGCATCCATCGCAGTGAAAGGTGAAGTCACGCATCCAGGAGTGTACGGAATCAGGCCGGGCGAGCGGCTTAGCTCAATCCTTCAGCGAGCTGGTGGATTCCAGTCGGACGCCTATGCTTACGGCGCGATTCTTCAAAGAACGCAGGTCCGTGAATTAGAA
>Ga0209168_10000923_pt1 | contig 25395 bp, 22 predicted proteins | sample Coa_R1_FD_187156 | JGI IMG/M metagenome (GOLD analysis project Ga0209168, IMG submission 187156) | Surface soil microbial communities from Centralia Pennsylvania, which are recovering from an underground coalmine fire - Coalmine... | ecosystem: Environmental > Terrestrial > Soil > Unclassified ...
CGACACCAGGCAGACGATGGCGCGCGGCGCACGGTGCGCGACCGCGAGGAAGTCGGGGTAGGTGGCCAGCGATGCCTCCGCATGGCGGAAGACCCCGCGGGACAGTTCGAGGATCGCGCCCGAGTCCCGCGCGGCATGATGCACGCTGTGCAACTTTCTTATCCACGTCATGACCGCGTCGGCGAGTTTAGTCACTACGCTCGTGTCCTCGCCGAGGCCCGGGAGCTTCGGGCGCTTCCAGTAAAGACATCGAAAATCGGGCTGGAGATTAGGCGGCTCGGCGCGCGTTCTCCCTGATCGGCCCGTCACCCAGCGTGATGCTGTCGATCGACGTAACCCCGACGGGAGACGATAGCAAGCGCCTTCAGGCTCCTGGCCGGTCGGGCCGGGCGGCTAGCGGCCTCCTCGGTGTAAATCAGCCTCAAGAGGGCGTGGACAAATCGAACGATGCGGTGGCATTGAGCTGCCCCGATAAGTCATAGAGCTCCATAGGGCAGCATGCTGTGCCTGATGGCGGATCTCGTCGTGGTTGAGCGGCTAGGGCATCCCCTTGCATGACGTACCGTGACGCGAGGGGGGAACACCGCCATGCTCGCCTGTAACAGGGCCGGCGGCAGGCGGTTCATTTCTGCCGCGAGCGGTCCCCCGTGAGGCTCGTAGCCCTGCTGCGCATGGACACCTGGCGTCTTGCGCGACCTGGACGTGACCGCCGCCTTCGGAATCGAAGTTGCCTGCCCGCGTGAGAAACAGCGCGGCTGGCGGCGGCCAGATTCCGGTCAACCGTCTGGACGGTGTACAAGTTCAGTTCCCTGGAGCCAGATGCGAGCCACCACCACAACCCCCTCACGTTCGTCCGGCACGATCCCGGCTTCGTCTGGGAGGACTCAAGCGGTGGTGCTGCGCCACGGTCACGTCATACGCAGGGTCATGCTGGCGCTATTCCCGGCGGCCCTCAGGCTCGCCCGGTACGGGCACGGCATCCTTGCCGCCCATGGAGGTATCTGATATGAGAAAGACCATCCTCGGCTGCGTGTCAGGTGCGGCTCTCGGGCTCGCGCTTGCAGCCTGCGGCGCCAGCTCATCCTCTCCCGCCGCTGCCATCAGTCAGCCGGCTGGTGTGGCGCCCCCGTCCCCATCCAGCTGCTCGGTCGTCTGCGTGAACCCGGTCGCCAGCACCAACGCCCAGTGGTACGCGCAAGTCAGCGGGGCGCTCGGGCAGGTGCAGGATGACCTCACATCGATCCAGGCCGACATGAACAGCCCAGCCCTCACCGTGGACGGCACCCAGCTGGCCCAGGACGCGCAGGCAGCCCTGAGCACGGAGACCGACCCGGCCCCGGTCGACAATGCGGACTTCGTGACCGCGATGAACGACTACATCGCGGCCGGCAACGACTACTCCGGCTACAGCTCCTCAGGGCAGCAGAACATCCCTCAGGCCAATCAGGAGGTCAGCGCGGCCCAGGCTGCCGTCAGGTCCTTCAACGCAGCGCAGCAGTCCAGCGCAGCCACCCCGGCTACGTCGGGTCCAGCCACAACGCCGGCCGCGTTTGCGCCCGGGTCCGGGTTTACCAGCTGCGGCAGCGGTGTGTACGCCGGGCCGGGCACTAGCTGCCCGTTCGCGCTGGCCGTTTACCAGGCCGCCACGGCCGACGGGAACACCCCCATCGTCACGGCCTCCAGCTCCGTCACGGGGCAGTCCTATAGCATGACGCTCACCAGCACCAGCCCGGTCACGTACGAGGGCGGCAACAACGCTCTGGTCGAGTGGGCTGCTCCTGCTGTCGCGGCTCCGGGCACCACGCCCGCGGCCACGGCACCCGCCACGGTCGGCGCTGCTTCGCCCCCGGTGCCAGACTCAGCCCCGAAGGTTACCGTGTGGTGCGGCTCCACGTTCCATGCCTTCAGCGCGCCGAACTTGACGGTCTGGAAGAAGAACGGCCAGTACAACTACTCCTTCGCCACCATTCTCCCGTCACTCAAGAACGTGGTCCCGTTCATGGAGAATTCCGGCTCGCCCGCCGCGGCCGTCGACGCCGATACCCAGTCGATATGCCTGGAAGTGATCAGCGCCTTCAACAACCCGCCGCCTGTGGACTACGCGCAGTACAAGGCGGCCATGGACGATTACGCGCAGGGCGCGTACGTCATCCATGCTGGTGCCATCGCCGGCAGCTACCCGGCGTCTCAGGCGGCGGCCCGCAAGTACTTCAGCTCCGGACTGGCCGAGCTGAACGCGTTCCTCGCGGCCGTAGGACCGTAGATCCTTGACATGAAACAACTCTGATCGCCGCGGCGGGGGCTACCCAGGAACAATGACACCAACCCGGTCAAGCTGGGCGGGGCGGACCGCCCGCTGCGAGTCCAGGCACTGATTGCGAACATGACTCAGCCGGCGCTTTCCGCGGACGCCGAGATCGTTCACCACGACAGAGCTGGCGCGGGTTATGCAACGAACCGATGCGGAGGCCCGCAACATTCTCGCCCGCATGGTCGAACGAGGCTGGATAGAGGCGCGAGGAGACGGGAAGGACGGAGCTGGCACCTGTCCGCAGCGGTTTACCGAGTGCTTGACGCCCCTGCTGGCTACGTCCGGGTGCATGGCTTCGAGCCGCTGCAGCAGGAGTAGGCGGTCCTGCAGTACGTCGATGCTCATGGCCATATCACCCGAACTGAAGCCGCTGAGCTGTGCTCGCTGACCCCGGACCAGGCAAGCCGCCTGCTGCGGCGCCTCCTGAAGGAGAAAAAAGCTCGAACTGCGCGGAGAACGCCGGGGATCGGAATATGTAAGGCCATCCCCCTAAGCCGGGCGAGCCTGCCTTCATGCCTGGGCTGCGTCAGCTCGTGCCGGGTCCGCTTCAGCTCGCGGCCAAACTTGCGGCGGGTTCCGATCACTACGTTCGGTTACGGTCTCAGACCACAACCTGGCGTTCGCGTGGAACGTTTCCTGGAACGGGGCGCTGGATAATCCCAGCGCAACTGGTGCGCGCCGCACCGTTGGCCTGGCCCTGCCGCCGCATCTGTCCAGGACCAGGGCCGATGCGCCCCGACGTTTCCGCGGATTTGTCAAATATCTCCGGTTAACATTCCGAAGATCTCCATGTTGCCTGCAACAAACAGGTAAAGACTAGATAATCGAATATTTAGACGAGACACGAATATAACGTATTATGTCCTGTTTTGACGTGTTACATCGGGTCATGACCCTGACTTTTGCCTGACCTCAGGGAGTCGCCCTCCTCGCGCGCGCGGGAGCGAGAAGATCACGACCCCTCGAAGAGGGGGACGCACGTGCGAGTTGGACCTGTTGGATAGCCGGGTGATCGACGCGGTTGGCACTTGACGTCGATCTACGCGCCCACTCGCAGGAAGGCGTAAGATGCAGCATGGCTTATGCCGCGCGGGTTATCCAGATCCTGATTGCTTCCCCCGGTGACGTTCAGGAAGAACGCGAGATCATCTCAGAAGTGATCTATGAATGGAACTATGTCAACTCGCGGGACCGAAGCATAGTCCTACTACCCATCCGGTGGGAGACTCACGCCTCACCAGAGATGGGCTCAGCACCGCAAGCCATTATAAATAAGCAGATTGTGGACTATTGCGATATGGCGATTGCGGTATTCTGGACTCGCCTCGGAACTCCTACAGATAAAGCAGAAAGTGGGACTGCCGAGGAAATTGCGCGGATGGGAAATGTCGGAAAGCCGGTAATGCTCTACTTCTCGCGAGCGAAAGTGGCGCTCCACACCATAGACCTGATCGAATATCAAAGACTTACAGAGTTTCAGAAACTAACCTACCCAAAAGGTCTGATCGGGAACTATAGTACGCTGCTAGAATTTCGCGACAAACTGAGAAGGGAGCTGTCCATTGCAGTCAGCGGCATTATCGCCACCGATAGCCAGGAGCGTAGTGAATCGGAAACTGAAGATCACGGTGTAACACTTGCCTTCGCGCAGGGTAATCCGCTGGCCCTCGTGGCGCCGCCAAACGTTCTAGAGTTGTTGAAGGTCATCTGCAATGACAAGGGCTCAATTCCTGACTATACTGACGATGGCGCGCAGCAAACAAGCATTAGCGGCAGTACGGGATTCACTTTCGCGACCCCATCATCAAATCCTAACTTCTATCGACAAGTGGTTGCCTACGCAGAGAGGACCGCTCTCCGCCGGCAGTTGGGCCTAGCAATGTCCAGCGCGTCTGATCAAAGTATGCGTGATATTCATTTGGACATAAAAGTCCGCGCGCGTACTGGCCAGGTCACTATAAACCCGATAGAGTTGTCATTTCCATCACGTCGGATGGAATACACCAGCACGTTCGGTTCACTACAGTTTTTTCCGCAGCAAGCTATGGAGACTCCCGGCCAGGTAACGGTTCAGAATATCCGGGATGGAGAATGGCGCATTGAGGCCGATATTCCTGTGATTCAGGCTCAACGTACCGTATATTTGAATGGCTTTTTCACCTTGGCCGTTACTGAAGATTCTAGAATTACCTTTGATGCCACCGTTTATTCTAGTGATGCTCTCCCCTTTGCACTCAGCGCGGAACTAGAGGTGCGCGTCAAACCACAGGAAATGTCTTACCAGGAAATCCTAAGAGAAATAGTTTCCGGCTACGATGAAGGTAACCGCCCGCTGAACTCCTAACTTCCCTCGTCGCACAAACGGGGCATTGCTTGTTCGTCGGGGATCATCGAGAATGCAACCGAGGCGCTCCCCTCAGGCTGAGGGATACCGTAGATATCCTAGGCCACTAAATGCGAGGGAAGTGCATGGTAGCCGACTCACTTGCCAGGGTGATGTGGTCGCTGGCACCTCATGCGGGCGAGTCCAGCGCGATGAAGACCGTAGTTTATCGAGGTGGCAAGGGACGACACGCCCGTGAGGAGATTGTCCAGTAACCGCCTTGGCTCGTCCGGCAAACTTTGGTAGCTCCACCAACGTAGGATAGCCAGGTGATCGATGCGGTGGTGTTCGACGTCGGGGAAACACTGGTCGATGAGACTCGGGAGTACGGAACCTGGGCCGATTGGCTGGGCGTGCCAAGACATACCTTCTCCGCTGTATTCGGCGCCGTCATCGCGTCGGGAGGGGATTACCGGGAGGTGTTCCAGTACTTCCGGCCCGGTTTCAGCCTGGACATCGAGCGCATGAGGCGAGCGGAGGCAGGGCGGCCGGAGCGGTTCGGCGAGGCGGATCTGTATCCGGATGTGCGGCCATGTCTGGCGGCATTGGATGACATGGGTGTATGGATAGGCGTTGTAGGTAATCAGACATCGCGGGCAGGAGAGATATTGCGGAAGCTGGATCTACACGCGGACCTGATTGCGACTTCGGAGGATTGGGGTGCGAGCAAGCCGGACCAGTCGTTCTTCCGCGCGCTTATCTCAGCGGCACCGTGTGAGGCTAGCCGGATTGTCTATGTCGGCGACCGGTTGGACAATGACCTCCAGCCCGCCAAGGCTGCTGGGATGCGGACGGCGTTTATACGTCGCGGCCCGTGGGGCTACATCTTGGAGAATCATCCTGACATGCCAACAGCGACAGACTGGCGCATGGCATCGCTGGCCGAATTGCCGTCCCTTGTGGCTGAGGTCAACCAGTCAGGGCGTTGACCGTGGTGTTCCAGTCGTAGAGTCGTTCGTCGAGGCGACGGACGCATGGCCGTGATTCCCATTTGGTGAGGGATTCACGGACGGCCCGGACGCGGTCCATGCCGGTCGCGTACCAGTAGCGCGCGAGGTGGTCCAGCGCTTCTTCGGCCAGCAGGCATGCCTGCTCCGGGTCGTTTTCTGCTACGGCAGCGGCGGCGAGATCACCCAGGATGACTGAGCGTTGCTTTGCCGATTCGGTCGGCAGTCGATCCAGGACGCTTTGCAAGGTGTCCCGTGCGGGTCCAGGCTGCTTCGCGATCAGGAGCGTGTTTCCTTTGAAGCCGGCCAGGCGTACCGGTGAGAACCAGTCCAGCCATGGCGGGGACGGGCGCGGTTCTTCAGTGGCGAAGATGTCTTCGCCGTGGTGGATGAGCTGGAGGGCTTTTCGCGTGTTCCCGAACCGGGTTTCTACCTCGGCTTCGACCGCATCAAGCCAGGCGAGCATTTCCGGGGATGCTGGTCCGCGCCGGGCGAATGCACGCGCGGCCCGGATCTTGTCGCGCGCTTCGTCGGCGCGTTTCCTGTCGCCGGAAAATGCCGGGATGAATGCCATGTGGGCGAGCACGGCCGACCCGAGCAGCGGGTCTTGGGCGTCTTGCGCGGCTTGGAGCGCGATAACCAGGCTGGCCTGTCCCTTGGCGGGGTTTTGCAGGTCGAAGAATTCGATGCGGCCGGCCAGCAGGCTTGATTCACTGACCGCTGCCGCGAGCGAGCGCCGCGCCGCTTCGGGAACGGACGGTACCAGGCGCGCGCCGAGATGAACGTGTGCGGCCACGACATCATGCAATTGGGCCGGCGGGACGGTCCAGTACATGTGCCGGTGGGCCGTGGTGATGGAGATGTAGTCGGTGACGACAGAACTGGGCAGCGACGCGGCCGGATAGCGTTGCGGAAAGACGGTCAGTGAGCCGGCGAGTGAACCAGCCGTGAGGGTCCGGGAAGCCGGGCTGCTTTCCGGCTGCGGAGTGCCTGATCCGGCGTCGGCCCAGGGCGGGGTAAAGCCAAGTTCGGCGATCGGGCGTTGAAACAGTGCCTCGACGGCCGCCTGGTGATCGGGGTGCGGCCAGGGCGGGGCGTCGGATTCCCAGCGGCGCACGGTGCGGGCCGTGATCGAGATGCGCAGCCCGATCGAGTTCCCGGCGCGGGTGACCGCGTCGGCGAGCTGCTGCTGTGATCGCAGGCCGAGGGCTTGCCGGGCGCTGCGCAGCCGTGTATTGCCCGTTTCTGGTGATCCCATGACCAGCACCTCCCGTCAGGATCGGGTTATGTCCTCGACTGTAAGCCATGTCGGTCCGGAAACGGACACTAGAGGGCCATTTACGCGTACATGGCCGCATCTATGACCTCTAAGCGTCCGCATCTGTGACCTCATTAGGGCCATCGGTTCTGGGCATCATGGTCAGCGTAAGCCCACCCCGCTAGGACGCTCCGGAGGGAGGTGGTCACGATGACACCAGACGCGCGGTCACTGGCCGGCCCGGCCATCGGGTCGGCATGGCAGCCGGCCCGGCCCGGTCAGCCCCGGCCCTTGGATTCCGGCAGCCTGTCTTTGGTGACACTGCCCACCTCCCCGTTCTGGGCGCGCCGCTATACTCGCTCATTCCTGAATTCGTGTCGCGGGATGAGCGAGAGCACGGCCGAAACGGCAGAACTGATCGTCTCGGAACTGGTGACAAACGCGGTGCGGTTCTCCGGAGATCCTGGGCGGGCGCTGCGGTATTCCGAGCGCGCGGACGCGGGCCTGATAGCGCTATCGCTGCGGCATTTCGTGGACGGCCTGCTCATCGAGGTTTACGACACCGACAGCAATCCGCCGGTCCTGTGCGACGCGGACGCGGACGCGGAAAACGGCCGGGGACTCATGCTGATCGACGCGCTGGCCAAGGAATGGTCGTACTTCTTCCCTCCGAACGGCGGCAAAGTCGTTTACTGCCTACTGGGCACGTCATGAGCCGCTGCCAAGGTCAGCGCCGAAAACCCCCGGCCCGTGCGGGACTGGATACGGCACGGGCCGGGCCTTAAAGACTGCACAACCACAAGCGAATAAATGCGGGCTGCCCCTAGCCCACTGGAATGAGTGGGGCAGCCCGTGGGAAACGCGGCGTTTCCCGGAACCGATGGTATCCGGGGAGCGCCGCTTTTTCGCGCTGCGGACCTTACGGAAAGCTAACGAGCGATGACGGGAGGTGATGAGGATGGGACGGAAGTTGACCGGGTGCCGCAGCGGACTTATGTGCGCGTGCGGCGCGGTGGCCGGCGAGATGGCCGGGGTGTGCGAGAAGTGCCGGTTCCGCGTGCGGTGGCTGCGCCGCAAGGTGCGCCGCAGCTTCGACGCCGGATAACACCCCGATCGAGCTACGGAATCAGCTGTGAAAGGAGGTGATGGGCCTTGACGGTAAGTATCTCGGCGGCACTGCTGATGGGCATAGCGGTGTTCGTCCTGTGCCAGTATGCGGGCATGCGGATATGGCACGCCGCGGTGTGCATCATGTTCGGTTTCTACCTCGCGTCATCCAGTCTCGCGCCGGATATCGCGAACGTCATGACCAGCCTGTTCCGGCTGCTCTGAGCGACACGGAAAGAGCATCAAGAGATGCAAGGAATCAGCGGACGAATTCAGCGACGTGTCCCGCGCATACGCGACGCGCGGGACACGAGAAAGGACGCCATGACCAAACCCCGATGCAAGGAGGTGGTGCCTAATGCCAAACACCCACCCGGAACCGATTATCGACCTTTCCCAGATCAGCACCAGGAACACGCACGCACGCCACATCGTCGCCGGCTGCGCGTCGGCCCTGCCGACGCTTGCGGGCATGTGGCACGAACTAGACGACGCGCTCACCGATGCGGCCACGCTCGCCGCGCAGATCACGCGGCTTTCGGCCGACCTGGAGCGCGCACGGCTTGAGGCCGCCAACCTGCGCGCCGCGATGCGCGCCACGCTCGCCGCGTACGCCGAGGGCGAGCAAGACCCCCTGTGGTACCTCCAGGACGAGCTGAACGCCCCTCAGGCGTCCTCTGCGGCCTCGCGGAGGCCAGCGTGACGACGTACCGCCGGGTGCGCCGGCAAGCCCGCCTGGCACGGCGCAGCGGCCTCCAGCCGATGATGATGATCAACACCGGGGACGGGTTCCCCGAGACCGCCGGCGTGCTGCTAGCCCGCTGGGCCTGGCGGTACCGCTCCGAGCTCACGCCCGTGGCCGTGGCCGCCGGCCTGGTGGCGGCCGCCTGGTGGCTGCACGCCACGCGTCCGCACTGGTGGCTGCCCGTCGCGGTCCTGGCCGGCGTGGCCGCGTGGGCAGCGGCCCTGTTCGGCGGCCGGTGGCGGCTCCCGACGCTGCCCGAGCGCGTGTACGCGGCCAGCACCATCTACGTGGCCGGGATATGGCTTTCCGCCGCCACGGCGGTCGGCCCCGAAGTGACGCCGCTCCCGCAAGCGCTGGTCATCGGCGCGGTGATGTTGTCGGTGCCGTGGTGGGCGCACCGGCGCCGGCGGGCGAAGGTCCGGATTGAGCGCAAGCTGCAAGCCTGGCCGGATATCGCCAAGGCCATCGGGCTGGCCGGCACCGAGGTCATGTCCGCCACCGTCGACGTCTGGGGGTGGCGTGCGCGGTTCCGGCTGGCACGCGGGCAGACCATCGCCGACGTGGTCGCGAAGATTCCCGCGATCGAATCCGGCCTGGGGACATTCCGGGGCGCGGTGCGGGTCTACCCGACGCCCGATGACCTGGCCCACCGGTGCGAGATCCGGGTTCTGGACGTCGACCCGCACGCGGGGGCCATCGCGTGGCCCGGCCCGTCAGTGACATCGATTACCCAGCCGGTCGATCTGGGGCCGTTTGAGGATGCGTCCGCGTGCCTGGTCATGTTCGCGCGCCTGCATGGCATTTTCGGCGGCACGACCGGATCGGGTAAGAGCGGCGGCCTGAATGTGCTCATGGGCAATCTGGCGGCCTGCCGCGACGTGGTCATCTGGGCCATCGACCTGAAAAAAGGCATGGAACTAGGACCGTGGCGGTCGTGCATTGGCAGGCTCGCCACCACTCCCGGGCAAGCCATTACTCTGCTCCGCGACGCGGTCGCCGTGCTCGAGGCACGCGCGGAATTGCTCGCCGCCGTCGGCAAACGCACCTGGGCGATATCCCCGGCTTGGCCCGCGCTGGTCATTATCATCGATGAATACGCCGAGCTGGCCGACGAAGCACCCGAGGCGATGAGCGACACCGATTCCATCGCGCGGCTTGGCCGCGCGGTCGCGGTAACGCTTATCGCGGCGACCCAGCGGCCGACGCAAAAAGCAATGGGACAGGGCGCAGTACGTTCTCAGATGGACCTGCGGGTATGTTTCCGTGTCCGCGAGCCGAGGGACGTGGACCTGGTCCTGGGGCAGGGAATGCTTCGGGCCGGATGGGATGCCCACAACCTCAATGCGCCCGGTAAATTCCTCATCTCCGCGCCTGGCCACGACCGGCCGAAGCGGGCACGCGCCTACCTGCTCACCGATCAGGCTGTCGCCGAAACCGCCGCACATTATGCCCCTTACCGGCCCCGGCTCGATGAGACATCCCGCCGGGCGATCGATTCCGCCAGCCGACCTCACGCGCCATCCGGAAATACTGGGCCTGTCGCATCGGGTTCGCGGGAAACTGCGGACGCGCGGGAAACGGCGGATGACGCGCTGTGGGTCGCGCTATGCCAGGCTTCCGAGGAAGGGACCGAAATCGGCGAACTCATGCGCATTACCGGATGGAAGCGCACGAAGCTGTACCGGCACCTGCGGCAGTACGCCGAAGCAGGCCGCGCCGTCCAGGTCAGCCGGGGGCACTGGCGCGCGCAGGTCACCGGAGAGTGGTCGCTGTGAGTGATCGTCCCGCCGATCGTCCCATCCCGCCCCTCGTGCGCGCGTCTGCACGTAAACGCGCGTACACAGCCGACAGGACGAACGATGGGACGAACGCGGAGCGTGGCATGGCAGGGCGTGGTCAGCAGGCGACGCGAGGGGGGGCCAGGCCGCGCGCGGGAACGCTCGGCGGCTCCAACCGGATGCTGTCTGCACGCGAGGTAGCCGCAATACTGTCCGTTCCCGAGCGCACCATCCGCGAGAAATGGCGGGACTGGGAACTGCCCGCCTACAGGATCGGAAAGCACCTGCGCTGGAAAGAACGCGAAGTCTATGCTTGGGTCGACCGGCACGTCGCCTGATACATTCCGAGCGGACCCCCGTTGCTTCGTCACGGGGGTCCGCTCGCGTCGTATCCTTTATTCTGCCGCCCTCCCTTCCACGTACTCGGAATCAAGAACGGAAACCCCCGGTCCTCCGCTTCCGATATGAAATGCGAGTACGTATTGAAAGTCTCGCGGATACCCTTGTGGCCCATCCAGCGCGCCACATCGGTAATCGGCACGCCACGCGACAGTAGAGTCAATGCGAACGCATGCCGCAGGCTATCGCCCGGAATCCAGCCGGAATAGCCGACGATGGAGAGAACGCGACGTAAACGTCTGGATCGACCGCCAAGCCGCGTGACTCGGCGAATTGCGCCCCGCCCAGATCGGCGAGGTCTAAGCCTGTTCAAATTCTTTTATAGCCTCGTAGGACTTTAGCTCCATGCAAATGTTCGAGTACAAATCATGGAAGGAAGCGTCACGCACACGAGAGTTAAGACGCTGAATTGTCTTATCTGAATCTTCTTCTGACCTTGCTGCCATACGGGCAAGTTCCTTGTAGGAAAAAAGAAAAGCCCGCGAGAATTGCTCCTTCCGTTCTACAAGCGCGGCAGTACAGGTCGAGAGATAATCAAATATAAGACGACTGCGCGGTTCCCCATCGAGCCGCTCGGATAGATCTATGCGCTCGCTTGCAGACAACGCCAATAGAAGCAAGTAGGCTTGGTATTTAGGCTGGTCGGCGTCAAGCAAACGACTGAAAGGCTTAGCAAACTCCTCGTTTTCGAAGTTCTTGACCGCTACTGCCAACGCCTCACGCCCCTGCCTTATCGCCGCGAAGAGCGTATTGAACAGATGCGCCTCAGCATTCGGAAAGGTGAAGTAATGATTAACGACATCCATTTGGACATTTGTGTAGTTGTCTTGGAAAAGCTGATTCGGTCGTCGACAGAACAACCCCAGAAATAGATAGCGTGTGAGAGCGTAAGACACTTCGGTCCGCGTGTAGGATCTAAGGACAGCGGCAAGACCTTCCTTGCGATCTGTCTTTAGTCCTTCGCCCAGCGTAGCAGCCGCCCGAGCTACAACTTGTGGCCTCAGGTATCGAGCGAGTTCTAGCTCCATACGCCCAACTGGATTCTGATAATTTGCGGACTGCGCAATTCGCCAAGCCGCCTCTGTATCAGCGACTTGTACCACCTTCACGGCTACTTGCAAAGAATCTGGCACTTCTCGCAACTGCGACAGGCACATGGTGGTCTGGCAACCATTGACGATTGCCCCACGGGTAATCTTCAAAGTATGACCATCGTTCAGACGCTCTACAGTCTCCGCCCGTACGGTGATTCCATTGTTCCTCTCCAACATTCTGGAGGGCTCAGTCCTAATAGTGTCTAGGATGCTATTATTTACGCTCAGCTGGTCGCCGCCACTGCCAAGCCATTCGCGGATGTTCTCAAAGAATAGACCGTCACCGTATTCATTTGCAAGGTTAATTAGGTTCTGACCCGCCAATACTCCAATGTGAACATCGCCAACACTCAGCCACGGGTTTGAAGATTCGAGCACAAATGACGCAGGCATTGTGGTAGAACGCGCGTATGTGCGACGCATCCAATTCAGTATGTCTTTGCCGTCGATGAAGTACAGTCGGCCCTCGTCCAGCAGGCCGTTATAAAAATCGTAAGAACTTGGCTTACGTTCGGCATATCTACGCTTAATGCCGGCCAGGTCCGATCCGGTAACGATCACGAAGGTGACCTCTGGAGACAGTCCATCACTAAATAGTGCGCCATCACTTGGCTTAGATATGTCCCGTTCATACATAAAGAACTTGCTCAGGATTGCATCGAGCTCTTCAGTGGATGAGATCTTGAGCTTAGATTGACCGACTGCGTATGACTTATCGGTATGCGGATGCGAAAGAATATCGATCCCGCCATCATGACTTTGCTTTGAATTGAGATGATAGCCGATAAATTTGTCAGTGCCAGGAAGGTGTGGGAGGATGGGCACCACAGCCTCAGCAAATCTACGACCTCTGGTCGTAGTGTTAAGGGATTGGAATTGATCAGCAAGATACGCTTCGAAGTCCGACAAGGTCTGGAGGTATGTCGGGTACTCAACCTGGGCATCGATAGTCAACGCGAGTCCTATATCTAGCGGAAGCGTCTAGTGGCAGTACTTGAGACTAGCCCTTCGGATGGCGTCTTGCACCGCAATCTAGCTATCTGGCCCTTGTCATCCCTGTTTAAGAACATCTGAATGCCCTATACCTGCTAACTATGGTTTATTTTTCTCTTCTACAACTAAAATGTGATTTTTCCCGATACGTGCAGATACGTCCGCCGGCGAGAGCATGCTCGCGCTCAGCTCAGTAGATCCTTGGCGGCAGGCGCCGTGCAGGTCGCCATCCTCAGCCTGCTGCGCTCCACTCCGCGTACTCGGCATCCAGAACGGCAACCCCCCGGTCCTCGGCTTCCGGCATGAAGTGCGAGTAGGTGCTGTAGGTCTCCCGGATATCCTTGTGCCCCATCCAGCGGGCAACATCGGTAATCGGGACGCCACGCGACAGCAGACCGGACGCGAACGCGTGCCGTAGGCTATGCGGCCGGAATCCGACGGGAATACCGGCACGCTTTGCTGCGCCCTGGAATTGCTGCCGGACAGTCTCATACAAAGGGTAAGGCCGGTCATTACCGGGGCACAGCGGGCCTTCGGGTAGGTCCGTGACCATCTCCCAGAGCCAGGCAGACACGACTACGTCGCGGTATTCCCCGCGCTTACGGTGCTTAAGCGGTAGCTTTATGCGCCCATCACGCGATGCCTGGCCTGTAAGCCGCAGAATGCGCGGGCTACGGAAGTCCTCACGATGTACGGCAAGAGCTTCTTCGATCCGCAGGCCGCAACCGCGCATCAGCCACACCACAATCCCGCACCTATCGGCAACTTGACTGATCTGCCCGTGCGCCGGGAACACGAAATCGCTGCGCTCGGCGGCGCGGCCCATATCCTTGATATCGATATCCGACAGGTTGTGCTTCGTCAGTTTCCCGGCCCTGACCGCTTCGTCCATGGTGCCGGTGATGATCGTGCGCGCTTGCCGGCGCCGGGTAATGCTCAGATGCCCCATGTCCTTGGCCAGCAGGTCAGCGACCCGGTCCCGGTCAGTGGCCACCTGCGCGATGGTGCGGCCCTCGAACGTTGGCTTGACCCATGCGCGCGCGGTCACCCGGTAGCCGTCCTTTGTGGAATCGCCCACCGCGTGCCGGTCGATCCACGCGTCAACCGCCGCGCCGAAGTCCTCACGGCCAAGCTTGTCGTCCACGAAGATCTGAGCGCGCGTGTCATGGTCGGTCTTGATCTTGAAGTCCTGGGCTTCCCTGGCGGTCGCGAACGAGCGCTCCCGCTGCCTGCCATCGACCCAGTACCGTACGGTGTGCGGCTTGCGCGGGTTCTTGCCCCTGATGATCACCGACATGGCCGGACTCCCTGACTTTTGCCTGACCTCAGCCTACCTTGCAGGCTATCTACCTGCGACAACTGCCATGATAAGGCAAAACCGCGGAAACGTCCGGCGCAATTGCGTATGGAGTCGCCGTCGTGCGGGCTGACGGTCCTTCACGCGCGGGTGGGGCCGAACCAGGGCCGCATCAACGCACGTCAAAGCCAAACGTGAAGACCTCTCCCAGTCCGCCCAGGACCCTCCCGCTACCAGGTATTTCGTCGCGCTCTGGTTTGTCCGCTGCACCACCTTCGGGTGCCTGAAATTCAACTTTGACGTGGGCTCCCCCGTCCGTCACCGGCATCTTGGTGATGGGCTGGCCCGGGGCGGGGCGGCGGAACTCTGCGAGCCAACGGTGGTCGTCTGCCTCCCCGGGAGTGACCGTAATCTCGATCCGGGTCGGGATCAGTCCGTCAGCGCCGAACGCTTCGATCTCGGCGCGGCGTAGCGGCCAGGGCGGGAGCGTTGGGGAGGGCTTGTCGTCATCGTGAACGGCGGCAATGGCCAGCAGCGTTCCACCAGGTCCGACCAAGCGGCTGACGTTGGCGATGGCCTGGCGGCGGGGCGGGTCGGGCAGCGCCTGGACGGTGATGATCTCGATGACCAGGTCGTAGGCACGCAGCCAGGCCTGCGGGTAATTGAGCAAGTCAGCGATTACGTACCGGACGGTGGAACCGGGGAAGCGCTGCCGGGCGAGCTGGATAGCTGTGCCGGAGATGTCGAAGCCGGTGGTGTCGAAGCCGAGGGAGGCGATGTATTCGGCGTCGGCGCCCAGGCCGCAGCCAACCACCACCGCGCGCCGCCCGGCCCCTGAAAGTTCCTGCGCGCTGGCCCAGTTAGCCAGCAGCGGATGAACCTGGCGGCGCCTCCACGGGACCGGCACCTGCCCGCGCGCACCCGCGGCGTACAGGCGATCGAACCAGCTGGTCGGGTCGCCTGCGGCAAGTGATGCCGATGCCAGGCGGGCCTCCTCTTCCTCTTCTAGGACGCGCTGGGCGGCGTCTGTTGCCTCGTGCTCAGGCTGGCTGGGACTGGCGCACATGGCCTACCTCCCTGGTCCCACCGAACCTCCTGGAGTACCCACGGGTTGCCGCCTCGGCGGTCACCCCGGGCCTGCGTCGATTACCTCGCGGACCTCGGCCTCGGTGGGTTGCATGCCGAAATCGGTGAGGATCCAGGTCGCACCGGCCCGCACCCATGGTTCCGTGTCGTCGCCCAGCGCGATGTCCACGACCACGTCGAACGGATGATCTGCCCGGCGTGATTCGCGGATCTCGCCAGTCAGTTCAGCTAGCGCCTCCGGGCCGGGCAGGCCGATTGGGAACACGCCGTCCCACCGCAGCGCCCGTCGTACCGGCCGCCGGTGCGGCCAGACCGCGGCGACCCACACGGGAATCCTCGGCTGCTGCACTGGGACTGGCTGGAACTCCCCGGCCCAGTACCTAACCAGATCATCGAGACCTTGATCGAGTAGTCGAGCCCGCTCGATTGGATCCACGACCTCCCCGAACGGTTCAAGTTCGCCGTTTCGCGTTCCGCCGAGGCCAACCCCGAGCGTAAGACGGCCCGAACTCAGCAGATCCAGGGTGACGGTCTCCCTGGCCACCTTATGAACGCGCCGCCGCGATAGCGGGGTGACTAGCGGCCCGATCCGCAGACTGCTCGTGGCGCAGGCCACCGCCGCGAGTGCCACCCACGGATCGGCCACGGCCCGCACCGGTGCGCGATACACGATGTGGTCCCAGACAAAGAAGCCGTCCCAGCCCCGCTCCTGTGCAGCGACCGCGAGGCCGGCCAAAACCCGTGGGTCGGCTAGCTCGCCAAACGGTGCCACGTAGACTGCGCGGTTCACGCGCCTGAGTCTATTGCCGTCAGCTGTTGCCCCTTCTGGCCCGTCGTAAATCGTCGGCCGCAACTTGGACTTTCCCGCCTTGATCCGGGCAGAGCCGGCCCTCTCACGGAGCGCGACGAACAGCTGGCAGCCTGGCTGGGTCAGCTTCTGGCGCGGTTTTAGCGGCCGCGGGTTGACTGACACGGTCCACCCGGCGGCCGGCAGCGAGTCCGGCGGCCGCGGTCATGGTGGCCGTGACCAGGACAACGATCCAGGCCCGGTCGAAGCCAGCCAGGTCTCTTGCCGGGCGGTCGCCTAGCACGGCTACCAGGACCGCCACGCCCACGGCCGACCCCAGCTGGCGGCCCATGGACAGCACCGCTGAGCCGGACGCCAGCTGCGCCCGCGGTGCGGCGTCGGCGGAGGCGAACAGCGCCGGTTGGATGAGCGCATTGGCCACGCCCCAGAGCAGCATGCTGGGCAGCACGACTGCTGCATAGGCGGGGACGCGGCTGGCCGTGGCGAGCGGCCAGGCTCCGGCTGCGGCAAAGAGCACGGCGCCGGTCACGACGGTGCCTGGCACGCCGAAGCGTGCCCAGAGCCGGCCGGAGAACGGTGAGATGACGCCAGCGGTGATGGGTCCCGGGGCGATGCAGGCAGCGGCCCGCAGGACCGGGAAACGCCATTCCACGGTGAGCAGCAGCGTGGTGCCCAGGAGCATCGCTGCGAAGCCCGTGTAGTAGGTAACGAGCCCGATGGCGCCGGCACTGAACCTGCGGGCAGCGAAAAGCCGCGGTGAGACCAGCGGCTCGGGGTGACGGCGGATGTGGAAGACGAACGCAATGGCCAGGACCAGTCCGGCCGCAACCACCAGACCCGTACGTCCCGATGGCCATCCCGGTGCCTCAATCAGTCCCGTGCACACCAGTCCCACCGCGCCGAGCACCAGCACCGTTCCGAGGCTGTCGATGCGCCAGCCAGTTCGTTGACCGCCGCGCATACCGCGCTCGCCGCGGCGGCGACCGGCACGCTGACCGCCTGGCCGCGGCAAGACTACGGCGCCTGCCGCCAGCGCGGCGAGAATCACCGGCACGTTGATCAGGAAAATCCAGCGCCAGCTCGACTCGACCAGCAGGCCGCCGAGCACCGGGCCGCTGCCAGCGGCCAGCGCACCGACCCCAGCCCACACTCCTACCGCGCTCCCTCGCTGATGGGCTGGAAACACCGACAGCGCGAGCCCGAGTGACGTCGGCATGAGCATGGCGGCCCCGGCCGCCTGCAGCACCCGGAAGGCGATCAGCCCCGGCAGATCCGGGGCGAGCGAGCAGCCCAGCGAGGCGACACCGAACACCACGAGGCCGGTCAGGAAACACGTGCGTCGTCCGATGCGGTCGGCGGCGCGGCCGGCAGGCAGCAGCAGCGCGGCCAATACGATGGCATACACGTCGAGGATCCAGGAGACGTCGGATAGCGACGCGGGAGCGAACTCGTGCTGCAGCGCCGGCAGTGCGATGTTGACTACCCACAGGTCCAGGACGGTGAGGAACTGCGCTGCCGACAGCACAGCCAGGATCGTCCGCCGGCGCCCCGGGGAGTGCGACGGTTCGTCATGCTGGTCGCGGGCCGGGCGCTGGTGCGCGGGTATTTCCCCGTTCCGCCGCCCGCTAGCGGCCGGGCTGCCCGTTGTCCTGTTCATCACACCGTTGACCCGCCCGCTCCCGGCTGGCGCGCCGTGCACCTAGATGCCGCGTGAGCCAGAGCCGGGGCTTCATCTCAGCACGTCTCCGCGAGCGATGCCCACGCCGCGCCCGTCGGCGTAGTTGAGCGCGACTCGCCGACTGGCGATCCGGCTCAGAAATGATCTGCGGGGACGGGATGTGCGAGCCAGCCGCCGCAGCGACTGCGCTTGGTGAGCCTGGCGGGCGGCCTCCATCTGCGACTCCTTGTGCGCCAGCGCCACGCAGAGGTAGATGTGATGGCTGATCATGGAACTGCTCCTTCGAAGATGGTCAGAATGCGAATCTCGCGCTTACCTGGCCGCGTGGCGGAGTTGCGGCGAAGCGGGGCCAAAGCTATTCGGCCTGACTCCAGAGATATGTCGCCGGGCCCCGGCCGGGCATCGGTAGCCGCTACTAATGTCGGCGGGCTGGGCTACCGGTTCTCGGCGTCCAGGACACCGAGGTCAGCCGCGCGGGCAGCGGCCTCGCGGCGGCTGGCCGCGCCGAGCTTGGCCAGAACGGCCGCGACGTGGCTGTCGACCGTGCGTACCGAAACCACGAGCTGGCTGGCGATCTCGGTGTTCGTGCAGCCCTTGCCGAGCAGGCGCAGCACGTCGATCTGGCGGGCAGTCAGGCCCGCGGGATTGACCCTCGTCTCGCCGCGCGGCCCGCGCGGAATATGGGTCGCGCCGAGCGCGCGAAGGCGCCTGCGGACCGGGGTGGCCAGCGGCGTGGCGCCAAGCTCATCCAGGATCCCCAGTGCGGTCAGCAAATCGTCCGGTTCCGCGCTTTCCGCCAGCGCCGCGGCGTGCTCGTACGGGCATCCCGCGGCCTCCCACGCCGCGGCGGCCTCCCGCCACCGGCCTGCTGCCTGCCATGCGTAGGGGTGGTCGGAGACCGTCTCGGCGGGCTGTCCGGCCTTGGCCAGCCAATATCCGAGTTCCGCCTGATGGACCTGGTCACCCAGCCGCCTAGCTTCCTGGTAGACCGGTGTGGCGATGCCCCGGATCCGGGCATGGTCGCCGCGGAGCCAGGCATCCTCCGCGCGCGGCGGCGGCCCGCGGCTGCCGGGTGGCCTGTCTGGGTGATGGGTGGCTTGCCTCGGCGTATAACACCACACCGGAGGGATTCGCCGCGAAACTGAAGGTCCTCGGCGCTGAGCTGGAACGACACCACAGGCCGCCCGGTGATTTCCCGAACGCGCTGGTCACGATGTGGGCGTGGATCACCGGCAGCCGATCAGACGCCGAACGCGTTCGGTCAGGGATCGTCGCTCCGCTGGTCGGGCGGGATCCGGCGGAGCTTCGCGGCCGGATCTGCGTCGGTTCGGCGTCTGAGTGCGCGGAGCTGCTGTCGCGTTATGCCCGCGCGGGCTGCCAGCGGGTCCACTTCTGGCCGTTGGGTGATGAGCGGCGTCAGATTGAGCTGATCGCGGGCGAGGTCCTGCCGCGAGTCTCCTGCTGAGCCGCCGCACCTCGACGCCCGGCCCGCTTGTCCCTCGTGCGGATGGCGCGTAATGTCTGAATCCGGACGATGTTCTCGTTTATTTATGTGTAAGCGAGATTGAGATTCCTCTGGCTGCTCTGGACCTCGGCAGCGCCGAGACGGCGAAGGGGACCGCGCCGTTAGCGCTGTGGCTGCCGACAACGCAAGCGATTTGTGGCGTGCGGGGTTACGGATGCGCAGGAGACGATCACCATGCCCTTAAGAGTCATGCCTTCACGCCAGGTCGGGTGGGGTTTCATTGCGCTGTACACGCTGGCGTACATGAGCACCAACCTGCTGTTCCTCGCGCCCCTGCTGGTCACCTTGGCCCTGAAGGTGGACTCGCTGGTCGGGAGCCAGCGCGCACCGGCCAGCCTGGCGCTTGTCGCCGCGGTCGGCGCCCTGCTGGCCATGGTCGCTAATCCGTTCTTCGGCCGGATGAGCGACCGCACCGCGTCGCGGCTGGGTATGCGGCGGCCCTGGATGGTCAGCGGCCTGGCGGGCGGTTCCGTCGGTATCGGAGTTGTCGCGCTGGCCCCCAGCATCCCGGTCCTCCTGGCCGGATGGTGCATCACCCAGGTGTGCTTCAACGCGCTGCTCGCCGCGATCGTGGCGGTCATGCCCGACCAGATCCCGTCCGGCCAGCGAGGCCGGGTCTCCGGTGTGCTGGGTGTCTGCCTGCCTGTCGGGTCGGTGTGCGGGGCGTTCGTGGTCAAGCTGTTCACCGGCAGCCTGCTCGCCATGTTCTTGGCCCCGTGCGCGATCGGCGGGTTTTTCATCCTGCTTTTCGCGGTCACCCTGGACGATCGACGGCTGGCCCGGGCGGATAAGCCGAAATGGTCGCTGCGTGAGTTCGCCGGCACGTTCTACGTCAACCCGCGGAAGAATCACGACTTCTCCTGGGCCTTCGCCAGCCGCTTCATGTTCGTCGTGGCTTACGCGTTCCTGGTTACCTACCAGGCCTACTACCTGTTGGACAAGATCGGCACCGCCAAGGCCGATGTGCCGCAGCAGATCTTCCTGGGCACCCTGGTCCAGTCTGCCGTCATCGTGGCCGCTTCTCTGCTCGGCGGGAAGCTCTCGGACCGGACGGGCCGGCGGAAGATCTTCGTCCTGACCGCGTCGGTCGTATACGGCCTGGCCCTGTTCGTGATCGCTGTCGCCAGCGACTTCAGCGGTTTCCTGGTCGGTATGGCCATCGGCGGACTCGGTTTCGGCGTCTACCTGGCCGTCGACCTGGCGCTGGTAGTGGACGTGCTGCCCGACAAGCGCAGCACGGCCAAGGATCTCGGGGTGTTCAACATCGCCGGCGCGCTTCCCTTTTCCCTCGCGCCGGCGATCGCGCCGGCCATCCTGGTAATCGGCGGCGGCAGCTACGGCGTGCTGTATATGGTCGCCGGGGCCTGCGCCATCATCGGCGCCGCGGCCATCGTGCCGGTTCGGCGGGTCCGGTGAGCACGGAACGGCCGGGCCCTGCGAGGGCCCGGCCGAGTCGTCGTGCCGGAGGTTCAGACCGCGACGCTCTGGTAGGCGCGCGGCGTGCTGGCAGCGTCTATTTCCGCGGTGATCGGGGAGGGCTTGAAGCCCTTGACGACCAGCCACACGCCGAGCGAGAACTCCCAGGCCGCCACGGGGACCGCGGCGAGTTCGGGGGAGCCCAGCTTCATGGCGCCGAACAGCGTGGCGATGACGGTGCAGATGAGGAACGGGGCTCCGATGAGTCCCATTGCGGGGATGATCCGGGGCACGAGCCGGGACCGGTACATCAGCGAGCCCAGCAGCAGCGCGTTGATGCCGGGCATGAGGCTCTGGCTGAGCAGGAACGTCCACTTGTAGATCGCGACGTGCGACGCGCCGGCGGTGACCAGGGCGGCCGCATGTGCTCCGGCCGCTCCGCCCAGGTCCTGTCGCAGGGTCACCAGCGACAGGAGGCTGACGACACCGGTGAAGATCATGACACTTTCCAGGACGCGGGCGGTGACGAAACCAAGCGCGAGCCCTTCGTGCTGCCGCTTGACCACCGGGTAGAGCGTGACGGCGGTGCCGATGCCGGCCAGGGCGACGATCACCTCGAGGAAACCGCCCACGAGCACGCCGGTGTGGGAGCCGGAACCGAGGATCCAGTCCCGGTGGTTCTTCACCGGGCCGTACAAGGCGAGCGTGGGGATCGAGACAAAGGTGATCAGGTAAAAGACCCCCGCGACGAGCGCTGTCTTTCTCGTTGAGGTCATCGGGATTCTTTTGGCTGCTTTCGTGGCCGGGATTTGTACGGTGGACGCCATGTCGGGCTCCTTTTCGCGGATGGCTGAGTTACCGGGTCTCGATGGTGGGCGTACGGGCATGGCCGGGTTCGACGTAATTGACCGAGATCAGGGGCAGGCCCAGGTCGCGCGTTTTCTGCAGCAGGCCATGGAGCGCGGCCTGGTCGGCGACGGGGCCATGGATGATGGTGGTGCCGTCGCTGTCTCGGGTGATGGTCAGCCCGTCGAACCAGGCGGCCCACCGGGAATCGAGGTGCCCCTTGAGGCGGATCTCGTACCGTCCCGGGCTTTCCTGGTGGCCGTCGGGTGTGTCGTTCATGGGCCGAACGCTAGGAGCGGACGTGGTGAGCTGGCATCACCGCACGTGGGGATTGAGGTGATGATCCGTGACCGACGGGTCAGGGTTACCGGGTGCGGGTCCGCGGCAGGTCGAGTTCGGCGGCCCGGCGGACCGCGGCCCGGCGGTTGGTTACGGCGAGCTTGGCGTAGATGTGCTTGGTGTGAGTCCGCACCGTGCTCAGGGACACCATGAGCTCGCGGGCGATGGCGGGGCCGTCCAGTTCCGTTCCGAGCAGCCGGAGCACCTCGAGCTCACGTTCGCTCAGCGGATCGATCAAGGTCCGCCTGACCGGGCTGGACTGGCCGGTCTCGCTCATGGCGGCCAGCAGCCGGCGGGCATAGTCCCGGGTCATGCCGTGTTTCGCGGCGGCTCTGAGCAGGGAAGCCAGCGGCGGGCCCTCGTCGGCGAAGACCCGGACGTACCCCTCCGGCTCAGCCAGCGTCAGGGCCCGTTCCAGGCAGGCCAGCGCCGCCGGAATGCCCCCTAGTGTCTGGTGCGCGAGCGCCTGAAGCACCAGGATTTCGATGACGCGCCCGGTCCGGCCGCCCTCTTCCGCCGCCAGCAGCAGGCGTCCCAGGAGCCCGGTCACCTGGTGGACGGGCTCACCCTGGGATCGCGCCAGTAGCATCCTGGCCAGGGTGATGTGCTCGAACTCGCGCAGGTAACTGAGGTCGTCATCAACGGACAGGCCCTGCTCACGCGCCCAGCCGAGGGCTTCACCGAGCCTGCCCTGGGCGATCCAGATCCGGGCCTTCAACGCCGGGACCGGCCGTACGTTCGGGAAGAAGTCGCCCTCATACCGGCGCTCCGCCTCGTTGAGCAGATCGAGTGCGCCGCCCAGGTCTCCTTCAGCCTGGCGTATCCGAGCCATCGCGACCCGCCAGCGGTACGGATTCTGCGGCAGCCCGTTGTACTCACCCAGCTCCTGGCTCCGTAGCAACAGCTGGGTGGCGGCCTGCAAGTCGCCGCGCTCGCGGTGGACCTCGCTCATCCCCACGTACATGTCCGCCGTGCCCCGCAGAACCGGCCCGTCCTGCTCAGACGCGCGTTGCAAGGCCTGCTCATAGGTGCGCATCGCCTCGCCGAGGCGGCCTTGCACCAGCCGGATGTCCGCCATCGCGATCGCGCAGCCGAAGATATCGGCAATGTGGCCGGCCCGCCGTAGTCCCGCCTCGCATTCGGCCCACGCCGAATACGCGGCCTTGAGATCCCCGCTGCCCCAGAACGCGATCGCCATGAGTCCCGACGCCGAAGCGCGCCAGCGATGTTCCTGCTCAGGAGCGAGGTCAAGCGCCCGCCGGCAGTGCCTGATCGCGTCGAGCGGCTCGCCCCGGGCCAGCGCCAGGGCGGCACGGTAGGTTTCGATCGTCCCCGGGAGGCGCCGGTATTCCTCCTCGTTGACCACGACCATCCCGGCCGGCGAGGCTTCCGATCCCGGACCGGTCGCCGTCGCCGCGTCCAGCCACCGCTCCGCGTCCAGCCACCGCTCCGCGTCCCGCAGCCGGTCCTCGACTCCCTCAAGCTCGCCGGCCGACAGCAATACCCAGGCAAAGGCCGTGCTGAGCACAGGCCTGACGCGGATCACCTCGTCGGGGATCATCTCGAGCCAGCCCTGCACCGTGGCTTCCTGCCTGGTCTGGCTCATGACCGTAAGGGCCAGCTCGACCAGGTCCGCCGCCCGCCCGAAATCCTGGGCGGCCAGCGCGTGGCCGATGGCCACAGGCTGCTCGCCGTTCTGCTGGAACCACGCGCTGGCCTGCCGGTGCAGGTCCGGAACCTGGCCGGGCTGCTCGTCGAGCAGGCGCGCCTGCAGCACGTCGGCAAACAGATGGTGGTAGCGATACCACCGGCGGCGGTCATCCAGCGGGACCAGGAACAGGTTCCCCCGGTCCAGCGCCTCGAGCATGGCCTTGCCGCCCGCTTGCCCGGTGACCGCATCGCACAGCGGACCGCTCAGCCGGCTGAGGATAGAGGTCTGCAGCAAGAAGGCCTGGACCCGATCGGGCTGACGCTGCAGCACCTCCTCGACCAGGTAGTCCACGACGTAACGATCATCGCCTGCGAAGCCGGCGATGAAGCCGGCCACGTCGTCTCGCCCCTGCATCGACAGCGCCGCCAGCTGGAGCGCGGCGATCCAGCCCTCGGTGCGTGCCTCCAGCGCGGCCACGTCCCGCGCGGTCAGCTGCAGGCCCGTCATCTCGTTGAGGTACGACGCGGCCTCGTCGAGCGTGAAGCGCAGCTCGGCGGCGCGGATCTCGGCCAGCTCGCCGCGCGCCCGCCACCGGGCCAGCGGCAGCGCGGGATCAGCGCGGCTGGCGATCACCACGTGCAGCCGCGGCGGCAGATGATCGAGCAGGAACGCCATCCCGTCCTGCACCTCGCTCGCGTCGGTCACGTGGTAGTCGTCGAGCACCAGCACGATCTCGCGCGCAACCGCGCCCAGGTCGTTGAGCAGCGCGGTAAGCACCGTTTCGATCGGGGGCGGCCGGGGCGCCTGCAGCAGGGTACGTGCGCTCTCGCCGACCCCCGGTGCGACCGTCCGCAGCGCGGCGATCACATAGGTCCAGAAGGATGCGGGATCGTTGTCGGCCCGGTCGAGCGAGAGCCACGCGGCCCGCCGCTCACCGGCCGGCGCGTCCGGTCCCGCCGCGAGCCACTCGGTGAGCAGCGTCGTCTTGCCGAAGCCAGCGGGTGCGGAGACGAGCGTCAGCGTCGACGTGGTCCCGCGCTCCAGCCGTTCGCTCAGCCGCGGACGCGGCACCAGACCACGCCGCGACCTCGGAATATAGAACTTCGCCTCGAGCAGGGGAGCCGATACCACAGGATCGTCCGGAGACGCAGCCGGCTGAGCCGGAGCTGCGCTGGCCGAGCTGAGCGACGGGTCCTGGGCCAGGATGCGGGCCTGGAGTTCCCGCAAGGCCGGGCCGGGGTCGATGCCCAGCTCGTCGGCCAGCCGATCGCGGATTTCTGTGTAGGCACGCAAGGCCTCGGCCTGCCGTCCGCTCCGGTACAGGGCGAGGATGAGCAGCTCCCACAGGCGCTCGCGCAGCGGGTGTTCCCGGCACAGCGCCTCCAGCTCGCCCGCGAGTTCACCGTGGCGTCCCAGGCCCAGGTCAGCTCCGGCCCGGGATTCGGTCGCCACCAGGGTCAGCTCGTCCAGCCGCGTCCGTTCGGCATCAAAAAAGCCTGCATAAGTGAACTCGGTCAGCGGCTCGCCGCGCCGTAGCCGGAGGGCCTCGCCCAGAGCGGCCGACGCCGGCGCCAGCTCGCCGTCGGCAGCCAGCCGCTGCCCCTTCGCGATCAGCCGCTCGAATCGGACGACGTCGACCTCGTCAGGTCCGGCGGTCAGGGCATATCCGGCTTCGGTGGTGAGGATCGCCGCTGGCCCGACGGTCCGGCGCAGCTGGCCGATCTGCGCCTGCAG
>Ga0209168_10000924_pt1 | contig 25381 bp, 22 predicted proteins | sample Coa_R1_FD_187156 | JGI IMG/M metagenome (GOLD analysis project Ga0209168, IMG submission 187156) | Surface soil microbial communities from Centralia Pennsylvania, which are recovering from an underground coalmine fire - Coalmine... | ecosystem: Environmental > Terrestrial > Soil > Unclassified ...
TTCGACAGAACCTTGGTGATTGCCGCCGTCAACGTCGTCTTGCCGTGATCGATGTGTCCAATCGTCCCTACGTTGCAGTGCGGCTTATTCCGTTCAAATTTCTCTTTCGCCATTTCCTTTTCCTCTTAACTCTCAACCGTCAGTTACTTCGTAGTTCCTTGCACCTTCGCAATGATTTCCTCAGCAACAGATCGCGGAGCCTCTTCATAGCGCGCAAAGTGCATTGAGTATTCTGCACGCCCCTGCGTCGACGAACGCATGTGCGTAGCGTATCCAAACATTTCTGCCAGCGGAACGATCGCCTTGATGACCTGCGATCCCGCACGGTGTTCCATGCCTTCAATGCGTCCGCGCCTCGAACTCAGATCACCCATGATCGTTCCGGCGTAGTCTTCTGGCGTTACCACTTCAACCGCCATCACCGGCTCCAGCAGCACCGGGGAAGCTTTTCGCGCCGCTTCCTTGAAGGCCATCGATCCGGCAATCTTGAACGCCATTTCGTTTGAATCGACATCGTGATAGCTGCCGTCGAACAGCGTCGCCTTCACATCGACCATCGGATAGCCAGCCAGCACTCCGCCTTCGAGGGCTTCCTGAATACCTTGATCGATCGGCTTGATGAATTCCTTCGGCACCGAGCCGCCCACAATCTCGTTGACGAATTCGTACCCAGTCCCCGGTGGTTGCGGATCGAGATAAATCTTCGCGTGGCCGTACTGTCCGCGGCCGCCGGTCTGCCGGATGTACTTGCCTTCCGCTTCGGCGTGTTTGCGAATCGTCTCGCGATACGCCACTTGCGGCTTGCCGACGTTCGCCTCGACTTTGTACTCGCGCATCATGCGGTCGACGATGATTTCCAGATGCAACTCGCCCATGCCGCTGATGATCGTCTGCCCGCTGTCGGGGTCAGTGTGAACCTTAAAGGTAGGATCTTCCTGAGCCAAGCGTCCGAGCGCCATGCCCATCTTTTCCTGGTCGGCCTTGGTCTTGGGTTCGACCGCGACCGAAATGACTGGCGCAGCAAAAACTATCGATTCCAACGCAATCGGATGATCTTCGTTACAGATCGTGTCACCCGTCGAAACGTTCTTCAAACCGACGGCGGCGCAAATATCACCCGCCAGAATTTCATTAATCTCTTCACGCTTGTTCGCATGCATCTTCAACAGGCGGCCAATGCGCTCTGTCTTTCCCGTACGAACGTTCAGTACAGAGTCGCCCGTCTTGAGCTGCCCTGAGTACACGCGAATAAACGTCAACTGGCCGACAAACGGATCGGCCATGATTTTGAATGCCAGCGCCGAAAATGACTCTTTGTCGTCAGGTTTGCGCGTTACTTCCTGCCCATTGTCCGGATTCTTTCCATGCGTCTCACCGATATCGAGCGGTGAGGGCAGGTAATCCACGACCGCATCCAGCAGCGGCTGCACACCCTTGTTCTTGAATGCCGTGCCCACAACAACCGGGAACACCTTCAACGCGATAGTGGACTTGCGCAGCGAAGCCCGCAGTTCATCCGCAGTAATATCTTCGCCTTCGAGAAACTTGTGCAAAATCTCGTCATCGTTCTCCGCAATCGTTTCGACCAATTGCGCATGGAAGGCTTCCGCCTTCTTTTTCAGCTCTGCGGGAATTTCTTCAGTAAGATATTCAGCCCCGATGGTATCGTCCTGCCAGACGATTGCCTTCATATTGATCAGATCGACTACGCCCTTGAACTTATCTTCCTGCCCGATGGGGAATTGAATCGCGACGGGCTTGGCACTGAGGCGCTTACGGATGGTGTCTACGGCGTGCTCGAAATCAGCACCCATCTTGTCGATCTTATTAATAAAGCAGATGCGCGGGACGCCGTACTTATCGGCCTGGCGCCACACTTTTTCAGACTGGGGCTGCACACCATGCACCGCGTCGAACACCGCGACGGCGCCGTCAAGCACGCGCAGCGAGCGCTCCACCTCAGCCGTGAAATCTACGTGGCCGGGCGTATCAATAATGTTGATGCGGATATCGCGCCAGGTGCAGGTGGTTGCGGCGGATGTAATCGTAATCCCGCGCTCCTGCTCCTGTTCCATCCAATCCATGGTCGCAGTGCCTTCATGCACCTCTCCGATGCGATGCGTCCGTCCCGTATAAAACAGGATGCGCTCCGTCGTAGTGGTCTTACCAGCATCAATGTGCGCCATGATGCCGATATTCCTGCAACGCTCTAGTGGGACTGTTCTAGGCACGACTCCCTTGCTTCCTTCTGGGCTCCAACTCTTCCGATTTTGCGATTCCGCGATTGTCTGATTTGGCGATTGAACCCTCAAATCGCTCGGTCACTCAACCGCCAAACGACTCAATCTCACCATCTGTAGTGCGCGAACGCCTTGTTCGCTTCCGCCATGCGATGTACATCTTCTTTCTTCTTGATGGCGGCACCGCGGCTATTGGCCGCGTCCAACAACTCATTGCTCAACTTGTCGACCATTCCTTTTTCGCCGCGACCGCGCGCATAAGTAATGATCCATCGGATCGCCAGCGAGGTCCTCCGGTCAGCATTCACTTCGACCGGCACCTGATAGTTCGCGCCGCCGACGCGACGGGTTTTCACTTCAAGCAGGGGCTTCGTGTTCTCGACGGCCTTCTTGAACAGCTTCAGCGCTTCATCGCCGCCCTTCGACTCCAACTTCGTCAGGGCCTCATAGAAGATGCCCTCGGCCGTCGACCGCTTTCCCTGCCACATCATCGAATTAATGAACTTGGTCACCAGGTCCGATTGATACACAGCATCGGCCGGTACCGTCCGCTTTGCGATATGTCCTTTGCGAGGCATGTAAGCTCTTTGCTCCTCAACGCCACTTTCAAGTTTCGGGTTTCAAGTTTCAAAACCGATCGCCGGAAACTCGACTTGAGACGCGAAACTTTCTAACCCTTCTTCGGTCTCTTCGCTCCGTACTTCGAGCGTCCCTGCATGCGATTGGCAACGCCCACCGCATCCAGCGTTCCGCGAATCACGTGGTACCGCACGCCTGGAAGATCCTTCACGCGGCCCCCGCGGATCAGCACAATCGAGTGCTCTTGCAGGTTGTGACCAACTCCGGGGATGTAAGTCGTGACTTCAATGCCGTTCGTCAGTCGCACGCGCGCCACCTTCCGCAATGCCGAATTCGGCTTCTTCGGAGTCTGCGTGTACACGCGCGTGCACACCCCGCGCTTTTGCGGACATCCCTGCAGCGCCGGACTCGCCGTCTTGTAACGAGGCCGCTTCCGTCCTTGAGCCACCAACTGGTTAAAAGTAGGCACTCTTGCCACTCCTTAGCCGCACACTCGCACTGGCGCGCAGCTGCAAAATCCGCAGTTTCGGATGCGTATCCGTGGGCATGACCGGCTCAACTGCCAGCCATTACTTCCCGTCGCACAGCAACGCGCGCTAACGAGAGATTCTGGATTCCCTTTAAGACATTCGCTGCCGACGGTGGCGCCCGGCCAAACTCCGGGGGCACTCCGTTTCGTCAGCCTTGCCCTGCATGTCCTCTCGCATAAGGGCGAAAGGCGCCGCAGGTACGTTTCAGCGAGGAAATGTTTCCGAACTTTACTTCTGTCCGGAAACCGGTTTCTAAAGCCCTAGCGCTACTCTTTTCTCACACACGACCGCAAAAAGTCGCAGCGCACAGCAAGCCTGGATGAACTCGCGGAACCAATCTAATGTAGCAAACACTCTACCCATCGTCAACTTTGATGTTTCTGCGAGCCGTGCACATCCGTGTGGGAACCTAACTTGATCGTTCTTATCCGATGACGACTGTCCGGCCGAGGTGCGGGAAAGCAACTCTCGATCAAGGTCGACAATTCTCCCGCGCAAGGGAACTAAATACAGCCAATACCGCATCCCACATTCACATGGAATGGAGCATCCGTGCCGCAACGGCTACATCACAAAAAGTCGAACTCAGTTTCAGTGGCTGCCCGCTTGCTGATTCCCGTTTCACGCTCTACACTACAAGTTTTCCAATTCTTTCGAATAGCTTGTCTTGCGATGCAGGGTACGACCCTGAACAAGTCCCGATAGGGTGATCGCAAAGGCCTGATGACTAAAGAGGAGTCCATGGGTAGGTTCCGCTCGAGTGGTCTGTGGTTGGCAGTCGCTGTCAGTTCCCTACTTGGCGTGTCCGCATGCGGCGGAGGCGGCAAGGCCGGACCACCCCTCTTTCCCGGAAAAGTCACGCTCACCCCCAGCACGACGACTTCGCTAGAGCTTGGGGGCACACTGAACTTCACTGCCGCCGTCCAGACTGCCTCGGGCACGAACCTGACTACTGCTATTACTTTCACTTCCAGCGATACGTCCATCGTGAATCTCGCTCCCAACGGCGTCGCATGCGCTGGACATTGGGACGTTGGATTTACTAGCTGTACTCCCGGAGCGCCGGGCGTAGCCCTAGTCACGGCCAGCGCACTCGGCGGAACCAGTGTGCCCACCTACGTTTTTGTTCATCCCCCAATCGATAATGTCACCGTGAGCGGTGTTCTCCTGACTGGTGTTCCCGTCCAGGAGCCCTGCCTCTCACAGTCTCAGACCATGACGGTCGAGGCTCACGCATTCAGCCAGGGCGCCGATATAACGGCATCGGTCGGACCTTTTACCTGGACAACCACTAATCCGACGGTCGCGACACTCACTCCCCTTCCGAACACGAGCATCGACCCCGTCACCAAAACCAAATACAATTTCCCGACAAACCAGGCCACGGCGACAGCCGTGACACCCGGCATCACCTATATTTACGCTTCAGCCGGTGGCGCGACCAGCACCTCGTTCCAGCAGCCCACGCTGACCAATGCTTCGGGCACGACCTCGCCGGTGCTCGACTTCTTCGCTACGTGCGCGATACAGAATATCGCCCTCGAAATTGGAACCGCTGGCTCCGGTCAGACAAATCTTGTCGCCGCCAAAGGAGGCACGACGCAATCGATCGTTGCCACTTTGACCGATATCATGAACAACAGCTCCTTGCCGAACACCGATAACGGTGTCGTACTCAGCAAGGTTCCATTGACTTGGAGCGCCTCACAGCCCGGAGCCGTTGGCATCGGCACCGGTTGTACCCAATCCTGCACCGTATCGCTCACTTCTCCCGGAGCCGGAACCATTACTGCATCCTGCTCACCACCGACCTGCAACGTGGGATTCCCGGTTATTCCGGCATCGCTGGCCACTCAGGCGCAGATCACCGCTTGCAATAACTATTTCCAGGCCATTTATCCCAACTTCGCTGGATGTCAGCTCCTGATCCCAACACCCGTCTACTCGTCGAACGAGTTCGTCGTTCCCCCGAATCAGACGACTCCGCTCTCGCCGGCCGCAGCGATCTCGGCCCAGATTACCGGAACCACTTCGACTGCGAATGTATTCGCGTCCAGTTTTGGATGTGCCCACGTCTCTCCGACGTTTTGCAGCACCTCCGGTTACTATCTCGTCACCGCCAAAGCATCGGCTGGAAGCGGAGCGGCGATTCCGGCTTCGCCCAACTCGTTCCTGTTCGATCCCATCGGCGCCAGGCTTTACATGGGAAGCGATTTCGGTGCTGAGACCATTAATCCCGCAAGCTTCGGCAGCAGTACCAGTCCCTTCGGCTCTCTCGGCACTGTGACCGGTAAGGTTTTAGCGGTATCCAGTGATGGAAATTCCGCTATCTTTTCCGACACGATCCACAACCCGAATCAAGTCTATGTCGTGCAAACGGCTCCGACCTCGGTGACCACTCCTCTGAATATCTCCTCGGCCACCGCCGCCGCCTTCTCGCCCGATGGGTTGAAGGCATTCATCATCGGGGGAGCCAACTCGTCTTCGCTCTATATCTACTCGCCACTGCAAGCACTGCAGGGACCATTCACTCTATCCGGTCCCGCCAACGGCATCACTTTCTCGCCCAACGGCGCTTTTGCATTCGTCTCAGAGTCCGCAGCGAGCGGAGGCAGCGCAAACATCACCGCGTTTGCGAACTGCAACAACCAGCCGGTTGGCACGGTCAATCTGCCCGCCAATCCGATTCTGATGCGGATCATTCCTGCCGAGCCGCTGGAGGGGGTTGACTCCTATGGCTACACCATTCCTATCAATTCGACCCAACCAGCACACCAAGGAATTCACCTTCTGGTGCTCGATGGCACCGGATTCGATATAGTCACCTCAGCCATTTTGGCTCCCGCACCCGGCGCTCTCTGCCCCCAAGGCCTCACGTTCTACAGCAACGATCCTACGCGCCCTCAGTTTCAGCGGATTGAACTCGGCCAGCAGATCAATTCCAACGCAAACTTTTTTGCCTCCCCTGATGGCACGCAACTCTACGTTGTCAATCCCGGCAACTCCAGCGTCCTTATTTACAGCTTCATCGCCGGAGCTCCCGTTGGAGGCATCGAGATTCTGGGCAACGCCACTCCCCTCAGTTCCGACATCTCAGCCGACGGCGGCACGATCGTGATCGTCGGCAGTGATGGCCTGCTCCACGAACTCGGGACTGCTACCGGCGGCGCCGACCTATACCAGGTACCATTCCCCAACCTGCCCAACTACCTGAATCCGTTCTGCACCTACACGACGACGGCTGGGCCGTGCACCCTGAACATCGCGTTGGTAAGACCGTAGCCGCAGAGCGCTGCGCAACACTGAAAGGGATAAAAAGGCGCAAGTCCTGGGTGGGAGGCTTGCTCGCCAGCCGCTAAGCGTCCACGGCAGCAGGCGAGCGTTAAACCAAGTTACTCGTAGCGCAGGCTTTCCACCGGATCGAGCTGAGATGCCCGGGTCGCCGGCACGGTCCCGAAGATGATCCCGACAATCGAAGACACCACGATCGCGATGATCGCCGACAGCCCCGAGATCGGCAGGCGAAAATCGGTGAAGAAGCGCACTGAATATGGGATCGCCAATCCGGCGACAATGCCAGCAATACCTCCGGTCACCGAAATCACAATGGCCTCAGCCAGAAACTGAAAACGTATCTCGCGATTGGTTGCACCGATAGCCTTCCGAATTCCAATCTCGCGGATACGGGACGTGACCGTCGCCAGCATGATGTTCATGATGCCGATGCCGCTGACCAGCAATGTCACGAACGCCACCAGCATCAAAATCAATGTCAGCGCGTCGGCAACCTTGCCCGCGACGCTAAGCAACTGTGTGAGGTTCTGCACGCTGTACACCGATTCGGCACGATGCCGCGATTGCAGCACGTGCTTGATCGCTTCCGTCGCCGGGATGACGTCCTGGGGCGTCGCCACAGAAAAATAAATCTGGTACACCGCGGATGTCGGCGTGAAGAAACGGCTGACTGTGTACGGAATCAGCATCGTGTCTTCCTGAATCTCCGACTGGCCAAAGGTATCGACGCTCTCTTTGAACACGCCGACAATCGTGAACGGAAGTCCGCCACTCAGTTTGAGGACCTGACCCACCGCTGGCTGGGCTGAGCCGAACATCTTCTGCGCCAGTTTCTCCGTGATGACCCCGACTTTGTTGTGGCCCGCAGAGTCCTCGGAATCAAAAAAACGACCAGCAACGATCTTTAAATTGCGTACCCGTGTGTACTCAGGATCAACCCCCAGCACGAGGATGTCGCTCTGCTTTCCTCCACCAATGCTGATGCGATCGGTCAAGGCCACTGTCGGCGATGCGGCCACCACGCTCGAAACTTGTTCGCGCACCGCGCGCACATCGTCCGCCGTCATGGGGTCGGGCGTGGAATCAATGCGCTGCGATCCACCCTGATAATCGGCATAAATCATGTTCGTGCCGATCGATTGCAGCTGCCGCAGAATGTACTGCTTGCCCGTTAGTCCGATCGTCGCCACCAGGATCACCGACGCCGTACCCACGGCCATGGCCAGCGCCGTGAGCGAAAACTGTAGCTTGTTGCTGCAGAACGCGTCATAAGCAAAGTTCAGCGTCTCGTTCAGGCCGATCGTGAAGCGGCGTTGAGTGGTGAGTGTGGTGGATGTCGCGGTGGCCATCTGGATATTAGATGTTAAACCTCGCTCGACGACGCCTGCAACGACGTCTCTTTCTTCCTTCACGAAGCTGAACCCGGTTGCCACGGCGCTTCATCGCTGCCATAAGGCCTGCATTCTCGAAAAGGGCTTAACCCCCGAGGTTGTGGTGTTCTGTTTTGCCTCCAGCCACAACCACTGCCGCAAGAATCACAATCAGCGGATCAACTGGCCGGAAATAATAAGTCTCGGGATGCGAAAAATAATAAGCCAGCGGAAAAAAGAACAGAACGATCGCAAATCTCATTCCTAGCGATGAATCTCGGCGGAAGACGCGCCGCAAGCCCAGCAAAGCAAGAACCGTCATCGTCGTATCCACAAAAATGTTTGGCTGATCGAGCGGCTCATCTTTCAGATATTCATGCGAAAAGCTCCAATAGCCCGTCCACATGTAGAGCGCGCGGCGACAAGTCATCCACAGAAACGACGCGGGATGGGCACGGATGTAGGCCTTGGCCTGTTGCAGCTTGTGATCCATGTAGGCGACTTCGCCAACCCGCTCGTACTCGTTTAGTTCATCATCATTATGGTTGGGATGCAGGCTGCTGTTGACCCAGCGCGTGGAGTATCCATTATTGCCAATGTAAAGTTCCAGCCCGAAGCCACCGCGCACCGGAATGAATTTGTGAAAGAGGTCATAGTTGCGCACCAGCCACGGCGACATGATGGCGATGGCGCCCAATGCTCCGGCGAGCATGGGGACTTTCCATGACTGCTTGATGCGATATCGGCGGTAGATCGTCCAGAGGGCGAGCAACGGCACGACCGACAGCACGACCGGCTCGGTGAGTGCTGCGAATCCGCCGAACAAGCCGAACAGCAGCCAATCGCGCATGCGTGAAGAGTTCTCCAGACGCCATGCGTACCAGAAAAGCCACGCGAGTTCGAGAGTAACCAGACAAGTCGACCATGCCCAGTCAGCCCCGTAATAAACGCCGTACGGAGAGAACGCCCATCCCCAGCCAGCCCATTTGGCCACGCGTTCGCCAAAAACCTTCCTCGCGATTAGAACAACCGGAACGCAGGTGAGCGCGGAAAACAAAGAGTTCAGTGAAAGCGCCGCGAGCACGGACGCCCTCGTCTCGATACCAAAGATTTTGAAGATGCCGGCCAGCAGGTATGAGTAGACCGGCGGTAGAACAGCAGTGGCACCTGTGTTAGGGGCGAACACATTCCCAAAACCGTGTCCCGAAACAATGGAGCGCGCGACCAACCCGAAGGCCCAGTGCTCAAGTACAAACGGATCAAGCCAGTCGCGATAGACGAACGGAATCACGGCGAGGCGAACCGCAAGCGCTACGGCAGCCACCAGCAGATATGGCTCGACGCGTCTTGCTGTCAGAGATTCACTTCCCATGATTGAATCGCTCACGACTTGCTGTGGAATTCCCCTAATATCCGCGATGGCTTCCCTAAATGGCAGACCTTCACATCGTCATTCTGGTACAGGCACCACAAATGACTCACCTGATTGGACGAAAACTGTTGGTCCGCACGCGAGAGAACAAACCAGGTCACGCCGAATTCTTTATTCAGGCGATCGAAATCAGCAGACCCAAAATTCCGCCAACCGTTCAGCGCAGTCACTTCTTTCAGCCAGCGCGGAGCAAGGCTGGGCACGCGTGCGGCCATGCCGGCATCTTTCTCATAGTCGGCGAGCACGCTGCGCTCGGCGAGCGCGCGGAAGCCATGTTGATCCTCTCCGGGCAGCGTCTCGTAATGCGGATCGATTGCAAACAAAGCATCGGTCGGAGTGTTCTGCCGGATCCATGCGAAAGCCGCCAGCCATCCGTCCCGCGGATGCACGAACGGTAATTCCAGATGCGGCGACGCCCGATACATACCTCGTTGCGCGTAGAACATTCCGGCGCTTAGCGGAACAAACAATAACGCCCAGCGATACACATGCCGGCGCAGCGCATATTCTCCCAGCAGCCCGCCAGCGACGAGAACAAAGAGGATGTATAGCAGATGCAGGTAGCGCAGTGGTTCGAACGGCCGCAAGCGCTCCAAGCTGGGCGGAAGCATAATGATGAAGCCGACGAGCATCTGGAAAACACCGTAGTAGACAAGAGCTGCGACCAGCGAAAGAAGCGCCATATTTTGCTTCTGGGCACCGCGCGATCTCAGCCAACGATAGAAAACGAACAGCAGAACCACCGGGGCAAATACGCCCAGCCACTCATGCCACTGCCATCGGCCAGGAAAATAGAAATCGCGCGTAGAGGCTGCCTGGCGCCAGGCATCGCTTGCAGGTTCGAAAAGCCATCCCAACGGAATCAGAAACCCTGCGTGTAGTGCGAATTCTGCGTGGTTTCGCTTGTGAAGCGTCCAATAGAGAAAGATGCAGAGCGAAATGCCGAAGCTGGCCATAATCGCGTGAAGTGCAAACGCAAAGGCCAGCAAAATTCCTGCGCGCACGACACGGCGATCGATCACAGCGACGACAGCGGCCAGGATTGCGGCGGTCGACAGCGCGCGCGGATGAAGATACTGATCAGCGAGATTAATGGCGATGCCACCAATCGGCATGGTAAGCAGCGCCGCCACGAGAGCGGCGGCGGCCCAATGCACTTCTGGCTTCACAAAGCAACGTCGCGAGATACGCCAGCATCCGTGCAGCAGAAAGAAGATGGCGACGATCTGCCACAGCAGCACCATCCACATCAAGGGCACGTGCGTGAGACGAACGGACCACGCGATCAGCTTGTCGAAGATGGTTGCCTGAAATTGCAGCCGGAAAAAATCGGCATCGTGCGGAAACAGCACCGGATTCAGATTTCGTTTGATCGCGGCCAGATAGAACGAATCGTCTTCGAGGCCGGGATGGTAGCCCATCAGCAGGAACGCGAACAGCGTAAGTGCTGCCAACCGCACCAGGTCCTTGAGCGCGTAGTCGCTCTCGCCGCGCGACCACGATGGGTTGCTCGACCTGTTTAGCTCAGAATCCGCGATCATCAAGCGGGACGCGCATTTTCCGTGCGGGAAGCGTAGTAGGTTTCGCGTCCGGCTTCAAGCTTGCGTCCTTGCGGGCTGAAGCGAGGCAGGTGAATCAGGCCCGCCTTTTGCAGCGCGAACTGCAGCGTGGTGGCAAGCACACCGAATCCATATTTCACGCTCCGGCGAAAATTAATCGATGAAGCCTCTTCAAAATATTTCGTTGGACACGAAACTTCACCGATGCGGAAACCGAAATGCACGCATTGCGCCAGCATCTGGTTATCGAAAACAAAATCGTCGGAATTCTCAAGCAGCGGCAACTCGGTGAGCACCTTGCGGCTGAACGCGCGATATCCGGTGTGATATTCCGACAGCTTCACCCGCAGAAACAGATTCTCAAACGCCGTCAGGAGCCGGTTGGAAACGTACTTATAAAGAGGCATGCCGCCGAGCAGCGCGTGGCCTCCAATGATCCTCGAGCCGAGGACCACGTCATAGACATCGTAGGCGACCATGCTCGCCATCGCAGTAATGAGAAGCGGCGTGTACTGATAATCAGGGTGCAGCATGATCACGACGTCAGCACCGGCGGCCAGCGCCTCGCGATAGCAGGTTTGTTGATTCCGTCCATAACCATAGTTGCGATCATGCTGAAAGACGTACAGACCGAGGCGGCGAGCAATTTCGACAGTCCGGTCGCGGCTCTGGTCATCGACAAGAATGCGGATGTCGACGAGGTCGGGGAGCTCTCCCACGGTGGCCTCAAGCGTCTTCTCCGCATTGTAGGCAGGCATAACGACCGCGATGCGTTTGCAATTGATCATGGGCGCCGCCTGGGTATTAGTTTACCTGAGCCATCCGAGACCAGAGATTGGAACTAAGGGTTTGCCACCAAATGTGAGAATCAAAGGCAATCACCCCAGGAACGCAGAAGTCCGCGGCGTTTCTCATCGCATGTTGTCGAGGATCGAGCCCACGATTCCGCCGACGACGCCGCCTTCGACGGTCTGTTTTGACGCTTCGCGGGGCAAGTACCTTTCGATCGCGTGGGCGAGCTTCGAAATCGGCAGCGTTTGCAGCCAAATTCGGCCGGGCCCCGTCAGCGATGCAAGGAAGATGCCATCGCCGCCGAAAATCATGTTCTTGATGCCGGGGACAGTCGTGATCTGGAATGAAACGCTGGACTGAAATGCGCCGACGTGTCCGGGATGGACACGCAGATTTTCGCCGGGCTGAAGATCGCGGACGACTAACTCGCCCGAGAGTTCGAGCCAGGCCATACCCTGTCCGGTGAGTTTCTGCAGGAGAAATCCGTCGCCGCCGAAGATTCCAGCGCCCAGGGACTGCTGGAAGCCAACGCCGATCTGGATCTGCGGCGTGGCGCAGAGAAATCCCTGACGGTGAATCATGAACTCGTGTCCCGGCGCAACTTCCACGGGAACGATGTGGCCAGGGAGCTTCGTCGCAAAGGCCAGTTCCCCCGGCGCGCCCATGGCGCGGTACTCGGTCATAAAGATCGATCCGCCGCCAGCCACACGCTTGATCACGCCGAAGAGTCCGCCGCCTCCTCCAAACTGCGTGTGGGTGGTCATCTGGATCGAAGGGCCCATCCAGGAAAGTTCTCCAGCTTCGGAGATGATCGACTCGTTGTTCTCGAGGATGAATTCAAGAACGGGCATTGTTGTGCCGGTGATGCGGCTCTGCATTGGGTGTCTCCTGATTCCTGGGATCGTACGATTCGTGCAGCGAGAAACAGAGTATACAACGGGAGGAGGGTGCGACTCGCGGCTCTTTGGACCCCAGACCTTGTCCCTTGGACCTTGGCTTCCGCCTTCAGTCGAGAGTCTTACTTCGGGGTATCGATGTTTTTGTTTGTGTTTGCTTCTTTCGAGAGCGTATCCGTGTCACGCCGAGACCCGGCGCAACCGCTTGTCCTTCAAGTGGGAACACCGAGTTTGGGCAAGAGCCACTGTGTCAGCAGCAGCCAGGCAGCGAAAAAGACAAGCATCCAGACCCAGTCGGGCATATTTCAATTGTACCTGCGGCATGGGTGGCCGCCTCATGACGATCGTCACCGGGTCCGCACCTCTATTGGTGGGCGTGTTGTCAGGTGTCTGACTGTTAGTGTGGCTGAAGAGAAACGGCTGATTTGACGTCGGTGGATAATGAGGTCGCGAAGTAGCGTCTTTGGAAGTAGAACGCCACGTTCACCAATCCAATCATCACCGGAACCTCGACAAGGGGACCGATGACTGCGGCGAAAGCGGCTCCTGAGTTAATCCCGAACACAGACACGGCAACAGCAATCGCCAGCTCGAAGTTGTTCGACGCGGCGGTGAATGAAAGCGTGGCCGTCTTCGAGTAATCCGCTCCTAACTTCTTGCCCATGTAGAAAGACACCAGGAACATCAGCAGGAAATAGATCAGTAACGGGAGGGCGATTCGAAGAACGTCCAGCGGCAGGCGCACGATGTACTCACCTTTCAGCGAGAACATCACGACAATTGTGAAAAGTAGGGCAATCAACGTCAGAGGACTCACCCGAGGAATGAAGTTGTGTTCGTACCAATCCCGCCCGCGACCGCGAATCAGGCTCGCCCTGGTTGCGAATCCGGCAAGACACGGAATGCCCAGGTATACAAAAACACTCTTTGCTATTTCTGCAATGGAAACGTCGACGACGGCGCCACGGAGGCCGAGTTTTGCGGGCAACACCGTGATGAAGACCCAAGCGTAGACGGAGTAGAAGAAAACCTGAAAGAGTGAGTTAAAGGCTACCAAGCCGGCAGCGTACTCCGTATCACCTTTGGCGAGCTCATTCCACACAATCACCATCGCGATGCACCGCGCCAGACCGATCATGATCAGTCCGGCCATGTATTCCGGATAGCCCCGCAGAAAAACAATCGCCAACAGGAACATGAGGATCGGCCCCACCACCCAGTTCTGTATGAGCGACAGACCCAGAACTTTCTTATTGCGGAAGACTTCCGGTAGTTCCTCATAGCGCACCTTGGTAAAGGGCGGGTACATCATGACGATCAGCCCGACTGCAATAGGAATGGATGTTGTCCCGATACTGAATCGATTGAGAAAAGGCACGACGCCCGGAACGAGAGAACCGAGGGCGACGCCGAGCGCCATGGCCGAAAAGATCCAAGCTGTGAGGTAGCGGTCGAGGAAACTCAGGCGGCTACTTGTCTTCATACAACTCTCCTCTATTCACTTCGCCTCGACGACCGACGCATTCGACTCCCCGATCTTGTGGAGTTCTCTCCTGAGCGCCAGACTGTCGAGAGTCTTGAATGGGAGGGAAAGAAACAGGCTGATTCTCCGATCCAAAAGAAAGAAGGCTTCGCGGAACGCGCGCTCAATGTCGGCTTCGCCACCACGAACAGCTGCCGGATCGGGAATGCCCCAATGCGCAGTTAAAGGTTGTCCCGGCCACACTGGGCAGACTTCGTTGGCAGCGTTGTCACAGACAGTGAAAACGAAATCGAGCACGGGCGCGCCTGGCAGTAAGAACTCCTCCCAACTCTTGCTTCGCAGGTCCTGGACCGGAAGGTGCGCCCGTTCGAGTTGGCGCACCGCTTCCGGCCGGACAGTCCCGGTAGGATGGCTCCCTGCACTATAGGCGGTGAACGTTGGCCTGCCTTTGGAATTCAGAATAGCTTCCGCCAGGATCGAACGTGCCGAATTACCCGTGCACAGAAATAGAACGTTGTAGTGATCTTTCATCGTGGCTCACCGATCGTGTCAGTTGCAGCACGTCGGCCCGCAACCGGCCTTCGTCGCTGCACTCGCAGGTTTGATGGCACGGATGAATGCGCTCATAAACTTCTCGTCCACCTGTGAGGCGATCGCGTCCACGTTCACTCCGGCAGAAGAGAGGAATTCTCTCGATTCTCCAACACGGTAAATTCGGGTCGGCTCGACTTCGATCTGCTCAAATCCTGCGGCCTTCAGCTTCGATAGATATGCACTCTCTTCAAGCGCGCCCGCAACGCACCCCACCCACAACAGGACCTTTTGTCGAATTTCATCGGGAATAGTTCCGCGCGTTACCACGTCGGATACGGCAAATCGTCCGCCGGGTTTCAGCACACGGAACGCCTCGCGCAACACGCGATCCTTATCGGCGGAAAGATTGATGACGCAATTGGAGATGATGACATCCACCGACTGATCGGGTAGAGGAATCTTCTCGATCTCGCCCTTCAGGAACTCTACATTCTCAGCCCCCGCTTTGCGTTTGTTCTCATTGGCGAGCTCGAGCATTTCGTCCGTCATATCAAGACCGTAGGCTTTGCCGGTCGGGCCGACGCGTTTGGCCGACAACAGAACATCAATACCACCTCCCGAACCCAGGTCCAGCACGACTTCGCCCGGACGGAGTTGGGCAAGCGCAGTTGGATTCCCATCCGAGAGTGAGGCGAGCATGGCTTCTTCAGGAATCTGCGAAGCCTGAGTGCTGTCATAAAGATTCGAGGTAATGGGGTCGCAAGAAAGTCCGCTGGCGGGTGCGGCCCCACAACAACAGCTGCTTCCACCGCTTTTCACACGAAGCGCAGCTTGACCGTATTTTTCTCTTACGACTTCCTTGATATCACTGGCGGTAATCGGAATATCCGTCGTGCTCATTGCTGGTCTCCTATCTGCAAATCTGAACGATGTCTTGTGGTTTGAGTGCTTTGTTTCGGGTACAGCACTCGGCATATAGAAACTGCAACAATTCCTGAAGGGCATCGGTATTCGCCATATATCGAAGGAACGTGCTTTCGCGGCGGACATCAACCAGGCCTTCATTTTTCAGCTTGTCCAGATGGTGTGAGAGAGTCGAGTTGGGAATCTCTAACTCTTCCTGGATCTCGCCCACGACAAGGCCGTCTGGGTGTGCCGATAAAAGCAATTGCATAATCCGAAGTCTGGCTTCGGTCCCCATGGCCGAAAACATGTCGGCATACTTTGCGACTTGTTCCGACGTTTTGTTGAGCTGGCGCTTCGACATATTTCGATAGTAATAGAAATATCAAAATAACGCAAGTAAGATCTCGGCGACCGGCTAAGAGGCGATGATCAAATCGGAGCCGTTGCTCTTAAACCGCTGAGATCTCGCGATTTCGCGCATATTCCCTGCGTTAGTCGTTGGCGAATACGCTTGCTAATTGAATGCCGTCCGCGTACGATCAGGTGTGCGTTAGACCGAATCGGTCGTGAGCAGTTCTCGCCTCAACAGCAAGCAACCTGCACAAGTTTCTTCCGACTCTCTCCAGCGTAACTAACAAATAAGGAAAAGAAGCACGTATATGGAAAAAGGAACAGTAAAGTGGTTCAACGACGCCAAAGGCTATGGTTTCATCAGCCGCCAAAATGGCGAGGATGTTTTTGTACACTTCTCGGCGATCCAGGCGGGCGGTTTCAAAAGCCTGCAAGAAGGCCAGACGGTGCAGTTCGACGTAACGAAGGGTCCCAAGGGTTGGCAAGCTGAAAACGTGCAGGCGCTCTAAGCGACCGAATCCTGCGAAAAGGCGGTTTCCGTCGGGAGACCGCCTTTCGGCTATCTGGGTGAATGGAATCCTTTGACAAACGATAAATCCAACGCGTCTTACGCAATCATTCGGCATAATGTCCGCACCTACCAGTCCGCGGGGGTGGTCCTCGTGGTCAAGGGCAAGGAGAATGCGGAATCAGAACTGGGCAAGTTGGAGTCCGCCCAACCGTCTGACGACCGCCACCAGGGCTGGCGTTATTTCATCGAGAAGACCAGCATGAAGGCGGGAACCGATCCCGCAGAAGCGACCCACCAGCGCCAGGCTGAATTGGACCTGCGAGAATCAAAAGCGATCGAGGATAATAAGACTCCCGTCACACGTTCAGAAACCGCCTCAAGATAAAAGCCGGGTCGTGCACCGGCTCGGACATGTCGAACGACGCCCTGCTTCCGCGATTCGCGAATGAAAGAGGAAATACCCTGACTTCAGAGGACTTGCGCTCGGAAGAAGACGTCGACGAACTGGTAACCGTCATCGGTGGCCGTGGGCTTGACTTGCTCGAACACGAGCCCTCCCTGGCTGACTCCCTCCTCAAAGGGAAGCTTGCGGACGCGGAGAACGCAGATAACATCGACCTCAGGACAACACCGGATGTCCCCGATCACGCCAGCGATCCCGTCCGTGTTTACCTCCGCGAAATGGGCGCCTCCAGTCTTCTGACGCGCGAAGGAGAGGTGCAGATTGCTAAGCGCATTGAGCGGGGGCAACTCACCATGCTAAAGGCGCTCTCGCGCTCACCCGTTGTGATCCAGCAGATTCTTGCGATGCGTGACGATCTGAAGCGTGGACTGCGCTCTATCGCTGACATCGTCGTTTTCGACGAGGAAGAGATCACAGAAAAGATCCTCGAGAAACGTGCGCAGGAGCTCATCTGCCACATTGATGCGCTGCAGAAGCATTACAGCAAAGTCCGTTTGTTGTCAGGGCGTCTGGAAACCGTGGGGTCGAAAGAGAAGACTCGCTCATACCGGCGACGGCGATTTCAATTGGCGCGCGAGATTGTTCGGGTTTCTCTGATGGTCCGCTCTCTTGGGTGTAACCAGTCCGAGCGCAAACGGCTGGCCGAACGCGTGATCAAGACTGCCGATGCCATGCGCTCCATCGACCGCGAGATCACTCATCTGGAAAAAGAAACTGCGCGCACCAGAAGCGAGCAGCTCAAGAAACAATACAAAGCCCGGCAGCGACTACTCCGTTCGAACCTGGAAGAGTTGGAAAGCGATGCTGGAGCCACGTTCTCCGATCTGCGCCGAACACAGCGCGAAATCATTCAGGGACAAATGGACGCGGACCAAGGCAAACACGAACTGGTCGAAGCCAACCTGCGCCTGGTCGTTTCCATCGCCAAGAAGTACGCCAATCGCGGACTGCCGTTTCTGGATCTTATCCAGGAAGGCAATATCGGCCTGATGAAGGCGGTCGATAAATTCGACTATCGACGAGGTTACAAGTTCTCCACCTACGCCACATGGTGGATTCGCCAGGGCATCAGCAGGGCGATCGCTGACCAGGCGCGCACCATCCGCTTACCCGTGCACATGAACGAGATTGTCAACAAGCTGATTCGCACTTCGCGGCAACTGGTGCAGGCGCTGGGACACGAACCCACTGCAAATGAGATCGCCAAGCAGATGGATATTCCGGAAGCAAAAGTGCGGAAGGTCCTCAAAATCATGCGAGCGCCGGTCTCCCTGGAAACGCCCATTGGGGTGGAAGCCGATTCTCACCTCGGCGATCTCATCGAAGACCGCACGAGTGTCTCCCCCGCAGAATCCGCAATCAATCTGAATGTCAGAGAACAGACCGAGCGGGTACTGCGCACGCTCAGTCCGAGGGAAGAGAAGATTGTCCGCATGCGCTTTGGCCTGGAAGATGGCTCAGAACACACTCTGGAGGAAGTTGGACAGGTTTTTAACGTCACTCGGGAGCGGATCCGGCAGATTGAAGCCAAAGCGTTGCGTAAGCTGCGTCATCCTTCGCGCTCTCTCAAGTTGAAGCCGCTTCTCGACAAAACAGCGGTCTCGTCGAACGGCGCGGAATAGCGCACCCATTCTGTTTCCACTTCCTAAACTCCACTGATCTCTTCAGAGATCGTGGCTCGTGTCCCGATCGTCGTCGGACGTCTCCCCGGAATCCAAGCCGGAGGAATCACCATGAAACAGAGCAGCCTGCTCTCGGGCCGCCTCGTGCAGCAGACTCAAATCGTCTACGGAGCCCGGTTCGCTCTTCTCTTGCTTGCGTTGGGTTCGGCGTTCAGCTTTATCCCGCTGCCGCTGTTGCCGCGTCTGCTCTTTCTGGCGCTTTGTAAACGTAGACCGCCCTCTTGGCATAGTCTGGCCCTCCTGTAATGGGATCGAAAACTACCAACGTGGTTCGCGCGGTTGCCGCGCCTGGCCGCGATGATCGTCTCGCCCGCGTCCGCCACCACCACCAAACCTCCGTCCTCCGCCCCCAGCACCGCCTCCACGCGGACGGTCAGCCTTCGGCTTAGCTTCATTGACTGTCAAGGCCCGGCCACCCATATCAGATCCGTTAAGGGCAGCGATGGCTTTCTCAGCTTCTCCGGAATCGGTCATTTCGACGAAGGCGAACCCGCGCGAACGTCCAGTATCACGGTCGGTCACCATGGTAACTTTTTCTACCCCGCCATGCGGCTGGAAGAGACCTCGCAAATCCGTTTCGGTTGCACTGTGGGGCAGATTGCCAACATAAAGATTCTTCATAACAGCTCCTATTCCTCATCGTTCTGATGCAAGTTGACAGATGAATTCTGTACGCTCCCGAGACTCATCCAAAACGAGGATCGCGCTCACGCCGATTTCTTCCTTGCTTTACCCTCGGAAACTGTTGCGACCTGCCTGGACGAGGAATCGAGCATTGCCCGTTGTCGTAAGCGACGGGCAAGTTTCTGTTTGCGTAATCGGTGGAACCTGGCTTTGTCGCCATTCATTCCGGACATGTTTCACTCCTTGAGGTGTAAAAAACAGTCGTGAACTGCTGGCTCTGCCACCAGGAAATAAGCCCACCTGCGCGACGGAAAGCGAAGCCGACGCAACACGAAATCATTCGTGGATATTAGAGATGGTCACGCGCCTCATGGCCGTTTCTCAATTCGAAGGCGCAGTGTGTCCAGAGAGTGTCTTCGAGGTTAAGAGTTAGACGATTCGGGATCGCCGTCAAATCCCAATCGCATCTATGCCTTGTCAATATTACTCTGTATCCGCTGAAATCCCTAATGGCTGGAATCGAATCGGCGCAAACACAGCACTTGGTGAAACTGAACAGCCATCCGCTGTTGAGGCACACTTCCCACTCGCCTAGACGAAAACCTCGCCCGGGAGCGCTGTCAATGTGCGGCTTGCCAGCGTGTTCTGCGCGACCCGCGCGGATACTTCGGCAGACCCAGCCTCGAACTGTTTCCGCTCGATTCGAAGCTGCAGAGCACGTTCAATGCTCCTCAAATCCGGAATCTCGGCTGCGGTCACAATTGTCGAAGCGCACCCCTCGGAGCCGGCGCGGCCCGTGCGTCCTACGCGATGGATAAAATCCTCTGCCATCTTGGGCAAATCGTAGTTGATGACGTGAGCTACTTCATCGATGTGTAATCCGCGGGCTGCAATGTCGGTGGCCACGAGAACCTCGTAACGCCCCTCCTGGAACCCGCTCAACGCGCCATTGCGCTGCGACTGCGAACGGTCGCCATGGATCATGGCTGCGCTATACCCGTCACGCACCAGCTCCCGAGCCAGCCTTTCCGTTCCACGCTTTGTCCGCGTAAAGATCAGAGTCTGCCCTTCATGCGCGCCAAGAAGATGGCGCAACAGATGCATCTTTTCGCTAGGACGAACTTCATACGCCTTCAGCGCAACACTGGCCGCCGGTTTAAGAACGGATCCGAGAGCGATTCGCACTGGCTGTCTCGTGTATTCATTGACCAATGCCGCAACGGAGTGCTCCATGGTTGCCGAGAAGCAGAGGGTCTGCCGCTTCGTCGGGAGAATGCCGAGAATACGCTGGATCGCCGGAAGAAAGCCCATGTCGAGCATACGATCCGCTTCGTCGAGGACCAGAACTTTGATTTCTCGCAAATCGATGAGGTTGCGCCCGATGAGGTCCTGGAGTCGCCCGGGAGTGGCGACAACGAGAGATGCACCATTACGGACCGCCTGAATCTGCGTCTTCTCAGAGACGCCGCCCACGATGAGCGCGGCTTTCCTTAGCCGGTTACTGCGGAGCTGTTCATACTGCTCCTCCACTTGCATCGCGAGTTCACGGGTCGGAAGCAGTACGAGAGCTTCCGGGCGGCGCGAGACGTCGTTTTTTAGCATTTCCATCAACGGAATCAGAAATGCCAAGGTTTTTCCGGTGCCGGTTTGTGCCGTACCAATGATGTCTTTGCCCTCAAGCGCAGGAAGAATCGCGCGCTCCTGGATGGGGGTCAAGGTTGTAAATTGGGCTGCCGCAAGCTTCTGCTGCAGGGCGGCAGAAAGCGGCAGTTCTGAAAACTTAGTCATTCTCTTTTGTTCTTTCTTAGAGGGCCTGTCGTCACACACCCAGACACACATCAGAGTGTCCACGCCACTCACGTTCTTCTTAGATTTGGCGCTAAACGAATCGGCAGGCAGGGAAAGCGGAGATACTACTAATCCAAAGGAGGATTACCGCGTAAACAAGCAAACCGTACACAAGCGTCACAATTAGTGTATCAGATAGGCATCACGGATCATGTTCCTACGTGGGCACATAGGTAACCCCATACCCAAACAAGCTGCCTATTTTCGCTCTACGAATGTTGCCGGTCTGGAAAATGCCTTTGCCAGCATCAGCAAGGCTTGGTGCCGGGAGGGGGAGTCGAACCCCCAAGACCCGAAGGTCGGCGGATTTTGAGTCCGCTGCGTCTGCCAGTTCCGCCATCCCGGCTTAGGTGACAATCGGCTGAGATTAAAGCTTAATTCAGCGGGTCAGTTTTGTCATCCGCAGGCATTTCATCGGTCGCCGTGGCTGTTCCGCGGTTAAACTCTTTCGCCTGCTGTTTGATCCGTCCCCGCCTGTCACGGGAATTGCTTCTCTATAGAGCCAGCACTGCTCGACAAACGTCCCTTTAGGTATAGCGACGCAAGGGTGTTGACGCTCGAGTTGCACCGTAAAGCAAACAAAGCTTTCCTGCTTTCACTGATACAACGCTTCATAGCTCAGGAGGACCCGCTCAACGGCCCGTCGCTTGGAATCATCAGTCGATTTTGTTTCAGTCTGCGCTGAATTTGGACCGAGGCTGAGTCCTCAAAGATTTGGTGCGGGCGGAGGGACTTGAACCCTCATGGGCCGTTTAAGCCCTGCGGATTTTCATGCCGCCTACGGCTTTCGCCGCCCGGATGTGAGGCCCTTGGAGACCTCACGCCAAGTTTGCGGTCTGGACTATCCCTTCACCGTCCTCCGGAAAATCCGAAGCTTAGGTGCTGCCCGTCTAGTCTCTACACCTTCCCGGCTGGTGTCTCTCCGGGCTTGGCTCGGGATTGCCATTTAAGGTTTCCCCGAATTTGAGCAGTTCTGCATCGCCGGTTTCCCTGACGAGCACTCAAGTTTTCCTTAAGTCCGCTGCGTATGCCATTCCGCCACGCCCGCGCGCGGCTGTCTTACTCATGATAGGGCACGTCGTCTGATTTTACACATTCGTCACGCTGGCTGCGTACTTGCTACGGGCACCGCAATCATTGGCAATTCCACCGTGAAAGTCGCGCCTGCACCCAGACAGCTTTCGACAGAAATCGAGCCCCGGTGTTGCGTGACGATCCATTGTGCAATCGCGAGTCCGAGGCCGGTGCCTCCCTGTTCGCGGCTGCGAGCTTTATCGACGCGGTAGAAGCGCTCGAAAATCTTAGTCTGATCTTCTTGTGCGATCCCCACGCCTGAATCCTGTACCCGGATCACCGCGGTTTCATCATGTTGCTCCAACGATAGCCTCACCGAACCTGGCGAAAGCGTGTACTTGAACGCGTTGTCGAGAAGAATATCGGCGAGACGCCGAAGCAGTGTCTCGTCGCCCATCACAAACGTGCTTTGTTCGTGAACGCTCGATATAAACTGCAGGTCGCGCATCGCGGAGACCTGCTGCCATCCGTCGATCACACTGCGCATCATGGGTCGCAGGTCCACAGGCTGGACACGCAGCGTTTCGCGCCCGGAGTCGGCGCGAGCCAGAGCCAACAGCTGTTCAATGAGGCTCGTAGTGCGTTCGGCCTCCACCAGGATGTGTCGGAGCGATTCCTTGTACTCCTCTTCTCCACGGGAACGCCGCAGGGCCAACTCAGCCTCGGTCCGGATGAGCGATACCGGAGTGCGAAGTTCGTGGGACGCATCCGCAGTGAATTGCGTGACGCGAAGAAATGCAGTCTCGATACGATCGAGCATTTCGTTCAGCGTGTCCGAGAGCCTCTGCAGCTCATCGCCTGTCTCGAGCTTGTGCAGGCGCCTGCTAAGGTTGGCTCCTCCGATGTCGCGCGCCGTTCGCACCAACGCATCGACCGGGGCCAGAGCGCGACGGCTCATCCAGTAACCCACGCCAGCCGCAACCAGTAGGAGCAGCGGGGCGAAAAGCCACAGGTAGTAGCGAAAGAGATGAAGAGTTTCCACCGCATCATCGGACGATGCACCCATCTGCACGGCGTAAACATGCCCGTTCGCGTTTAACTTCTCACATAGAAAACGGAAATGCTGGTGTTCAACGCGACGAATGCGAAAGAATTGTCCGTTAATTTGGTCGGCCGGGATAACACTGGATGGATGGGCTTGCAGGAAAGCGGAACGGTAAAGCAGATCTCCGTCTTCGCCATAGATTTGTAAAAAATCACCGGAATGCTCGATACCGTATGTCTCACTGATTTCCTCTTGTAGCTTGGCGACGGTGACGTCTTTCTTTTGGGCATTCAGAAAACTCTTGAGATCTTCGACCTGGCTTTCCAGACCGTCGTCCACAATATCGAACAGGCTCTCGCGGAGAATGAACCACATCCCTGCGCCAAAGACGAGTTCTCCAAGAGCAAAAATCGCCAGGTACCAGATCGTCAGTCGCACTCCGATGGAGAGTTTCTTCATGCCTGTTCTTCCGCACGGATCATGTACCCGACCCCGCGCACGGTATGAATCAGTTTCGGCCGGCCCGGCGAATCGATCTTATTGCGCAGCAGGTGCATAAACGCGTCTAGCGTGTTTTCCTCAATATCGCGATCAAAGCCCCAGACTGATTCAATGAGCGAACGTCGCGATACTACCTTGCCGCAGCGATACATCAGGCGCTCAAGAAGGCTGTATTCCGTGCGCGTCAGCAGAACTCGATCTTCGCCTCTTCTGACTTCCCTGCTGGCCGGATCGATCACCAAGTCACCGACCCTTAGGTGCGTATCCTCCGCTGCGAGCGCACGGCGTTTTACCGCACGCAGCCTGGCAACTAGTTCGTCGAAGGAAAACGGCTTTGTCATGTAGTCATCGGCGCCCAGATCCAGGCCCTTCACGATATCTGGCACCGAGTCGCGCGCCGTCAACATGAGGATTGGCGTCCGCATCTTTTCTGCACGGAGACGCTTCGCCATGTCGTATCCGCTGAGCTTTGGCATCATGACATCAAGAATGATGATGTCGAACTCATACCCTTTCGCCAGCGCCAAGCCTTCTGCGCCGTCGGACGCGCATGTCACAATGTGGCCTTCCTCGGTGAGTCCTTTGCGAAGCAGGTCCGCCATCCGCGCCTCGTCTTCAACGATCAGTAGTTTCATCAGCCAGGATCCCGCGTACGCCAGCAGGTTCAGTCTAGAGCGACTGCATGAAGGCAACCTGAAGAAATTTTAACGTGACGTTCATTCCTCCGTCATAGTCCGCCTCTACGATTCGAGGTCATCCTGAAGCCCTCAGTCTAAAACGGTGACGGGAGATGCCAGTCTCTAGCAGAACCTCAGATTTCGACAACCTGCTCCGAGCCGGCTTTTCCATCGCGCCAAGGAGCAGATATGCATTCTCGACGGATCGCCTCTCGTTTCCTACGATTCTTACTCTCGCTTTCGCTGGCTGTTGCACTTGTAGTTACGATCTCGCACTCCGCCCTTGCCCAAGTCGATCGATCCGAACTCGAAGGCACGGTGACTGACTCTTCTGGCGGCGTAATCGTGGGTGCGGCGGTGAAGGTGCTCGCTGTCGATACCGGACTGAGCCACGAGCAGCCAACGAACACGAAGGGGTACTACCGTTTCCCGGGACTCGCAGTCGGAAAGTATAGGGTAACTACTTCGGGCGCAGGCTTTAGGACGAAGGTTATCGAGGATGTCGTACTGCTGATCGGGCAGACGCATACCCTCGATGTGCAACTTGCAGTGGGAGCGCCGACCGAGAACGTTGAAGTGATGGCGACGAATGAGCCCGTTGACCGGACGTCAGCCGAGGCGGCAACGGTGATCGACACAAACCAGATCGCGAACCTTCCTAACAATGGACGCGACTGGGCCAGCTTCACGCTCCTCGCTCCATTCGCGCAGGATGACGGCGGAGGCGATCAGCGAACCATCCGCTTCGCCGGCCGGGCCCGCGACGACAACAACTTTTCGATTGACGGAGTAGATGCTGGCGGTATCCAGGAGCAGGCGCAAAAATCCCAGACTCGCCTTCAGATTTCTCAGGATGCTATCGAAGAATACCGCGTCAACAGCGCTTTGTACGATGCCGAGTATGGAACTCAGGCTGGCGGCCAGATCGACGTAGAAACCAAGCACGGTACCAACGACTATCACGGCACAGTCTTTGGCTACTTTCGAAATTCCGTTTTCGACGCGCGCAACTACAACGATTACAACTTGGCGGGAAATCCCGGGTCCCAC
>Ga0209168_10000926_pt1 | contig 25371 bp, 20 predicted proteins | sample Coa_R1_FD_187156 | JGI IMG/M metagenome (GOLD analysis project Ga0209168, IMG submission 187156) | Surface soil microbial communities from Centralia Pennsylvania, which are recovering from an underground coalmine fire - Coalmine... | ecosystem: Environmental > Terrestrial > Soil > Unclassified ...
TCCAACCCCGCGTTCGACAAGCTGGCCGACGCCGCGCGGACCGCCCTCGACCCGGCCGCGCGCACCGGCTTGTACGCTCAGGCGCAGGCGATCCTCCAGACGGACGTGCCGGCGGTGGCGCTGTGGCAGGTGTACGCGTTGTACGGCGCGCGCAAGGACTTGCACTGGCAGCCGACGCCAGACCAGCAGATGTTCGTCTCCCAGATGCACCTCGCCAAGTGAACTCCTGCGCGTAGCGGCCGGGGATGGCGAGGTTCCTGCTCGTTCGCGTGGCCCACGCCGTCCTCGTGGTCTGGGGGGTCGCCACCCTCGTGTTTGTCGTCCTGCACCTCTCCGGCGACCCGACGCTGCTCATGGTCCCGCAGGGATCGCCGCTCTCAGCGATCACTCGGCTCCGCCACGAGCTGGGCTTCGATCAGCCGCTGTCCACGCAGTATGCCCGGTTCGTATCGAACCTCGTCCGCGGCGATCTCGGCGACTCGCTGTGGCAGGAGCGGCCGGCGATGAGCATCATTGAAGAGCGGCTTCCGGCCACAGCGGAACTCGCCGGCGCGGCGCTCGCCGTGGCGTTGGTGGCCGGCCTCGGCGTCGGTGTTCCCGCCGCGCTCTGGCGCGGCGGGTGGTTGGACCGGGCCGCGATGACGCTCGCGCTCCTGGGCCAGGCGATGCCCGCGTTCTGGCTCGGCTTGCTGCTGATCATGCTGTTCGCCGTCCGGCTCCACTGGCTGCCGCCGTCGGGGGCCGGCGGCTGGCCGCATCTCGTGCTCCCCGCGCTGACGTTGGGCTCCCTGCCGACGGCGACGTTCGCACGCATGACGCGCGCCGCGGTGCTCGAGGAAACGGGACAGGACTATGTTCGCACCGCCCGCGCCAAGGGCGCGTCGCGCCGCCGCGTCATCGCGGCGCATCTGGCCCGCAACGCCGCGATCCCGATCATCACGGTCGTCGCCCTGGAGATCGCCAATCTCCTCGGCGGCGCGGTCATCACGGAGAGCATCTTCGCTTGGCCGGGGCTCGGCCGGCTCGTGCTCGATGCGATCGCCGCTCGGGACTACACGGTCGTCCAGGCGGCGGTGTTCGTCGGCGCGGTCGTCTTCGTCTCCACGAGCCTCGTCGCGGACGTCCTGTACAGCGTGGCGGATCCCCGCATCCGGCTCGGGTAGGCCGTCGGTGCGACGACTTCGCCGCCATCCACAGGGGCTTGCCGGGCTCGCCGTGCTCCTCGCGGTCGCGGTGAGCGCCGTCGCGGCGCCCATCCTCGCGCCGCACGATCCCGTGCAGCAGGATCTGCTGCGACGCCTGCTACCTCCTGGCACGGCGCGGGATGGCGCGGCGTACCTGCTTGGGACCGACTCGCTCGGCCGCGACGTATTGTCGCGAATCATCTACGGCGCGAGAGTTTCGCTCACGGTGGCGATCGTCGCCGTCGGGATCGCTGGCCTCACCGGCGTCTCCGCCGGGGTGCTCAGCGCCTACTACGGGGGCGTGGTCGACGCCGGGTTGATGCGGCTGGCGGACGTGATTCTCTCCGTGCCGTTTCTGCTGTTGGCGATCGCCACCGTTGCGGTGCTGGGCCCCAACTTCCTCGACCTGATCTTCGTCCTGGGGTTGACCCGATGGCCGCGTTACGCGCGGGTCACGTACGCGCAGGCGCGCGCGCTGCGCGAGCGCGAGTTCGTTCAGGCGGAGGTCGCGGTGGGCGCGGGCGATGGGCGCATTCTGTTCCGCCACATCCTGCCGAACGTGCTCTCGCCGGTCATCGTGATCGCCACGCTCGAGGTCGGGCTGGTCATCATCTTCGAGGCGGCGCTGAGCTTCCTCGGGCTCGGGGTGCAGCCGCCGGTCCCGAGCTGGGGCGCCATGCTGAGCGAAGGGCGGGACTACCTCGCGAACGCCTGGTGGCTCGCGACGTTCCCTGGGCTTGCTATCATGCTGACGGTCCTCGCCGCGAACCTGCTCGGCGACGCCGCCCGGGATGCCCTCGATCCGCGCGGGCTCTCGGGGGCCGCGTTCTAGCCCGCCGCCCCCGCGTCGATCATTTCAGGGACTCGAGATAGTTCAGTAAGGCGTTTAGGGCCTCCGGGCTGATGTGCGAAAACGCCGGCATCCCAGTTGCGCCGTTCAGAATCGTCGTCTGCAGCTGCGCCCGCGTGAGGAGGCCGCCGATGTGGGACAGGTTGGGTCCGGCCGTGCCCCCCACCCCCGCGATCGTGTGGCAGCCGGCGCACCCCTGGGTTTGGAACTCGCGCGCGCCCGGGGGAACCGCTGCGCCGCCCGCCGCCGCAGGCGCCGGGGCCGACCCGGGCGAGCGCGCGCCGAGGTACGTGAGCCCCATCACCGCGACGATGGCGATCACCGCGGACGCCATTGCGATCGGCCGGCGGACCGGATGTCGCTCCGGCGAGCGATCGTAGAACGGCAGCAGCAACAACACCAGCACGACCCCGAGCACGATGAGGAAGATCCCGAGCGGTTCCCACTGCCCTTGCAGATACCAGAGCAGCTGGAAGAAGTCGAGGAAATACCACTCCGGGCGCGGCACGTACGTCGTCGCATTGGGATTGGCGGGCGGCTCCAGCGGGGTGCCGAGGGTCAGCGCCAGGGCCGAGACCGCAAGAAACAGCAAGAGGGCAAACACCGCGTCCTTCAGGATCGAGACGTAGAATGGGTGCCCGGCCTGCTTCTCCATCGCGTACTGCCGCTCGTACACCTCTCGCCGAGGCAGCCCGGCCGCGTCGGCGCCGAGGTCGAGCGGCCGACGGCGCGGAGGAGCGGCGATGCCCTGACGGATCACCATGAAGAGGTGCGCCGCCACGAAGAGCGCGAGTGCCGCCGGCAGCAGCCAGATGTGAAATGCGTAGAAGCGCTGCAGCGTGAGCGCGCCGACCGCCGTCCCGCCGCGCAGCACGCGCAGCGCCCAGTCGCCGACGAACGGCCCGGCACCGGCGATGTTCGTGCCGACGACGGTCGCCCAATACGCCTTCTGATCATACGGCAGCAGATACCCAGTAAACGCAAAGGCCAGCACCAGGAACAGCAGCACCACGCCGGTGATCCACGTGGTTTCGCGCGGGTACTTGTAGGCGCCGTAGGCGAACGTCCGGAGCATGTGCACGCCGATGACGACGACGAGTATGCTGGCGGACCACAGGTGGATGCCGGCCACGTACTTGCCGAACGGGACCTGCTCGTTGATGAACTTGATGCTCTCGTACGCGTGCTCGGTGGACGGTGCGTAGTAGACCGTCAGAAAGATCCCGGTCGCGAACTGGAGCACGAGAAGGAACAACGTCGCACTGCCGAAGACATGGAACCATCCGATGCCTTTCGGCACCTTCCGGTCAAGGAAGCCGTGCCACAGCGGCATCACGTTCAACCGCTCGTCCACCCACGCGACCGCTCGACGCCACATCGCTAGGTCCCCGGCAGTTCGAGGGCGCCCATGTACAGCACGCCTGCGTCCACCTTGACCGCGTAGCGGTCCAAGGGGCGTGGCGGAGGCCCCGAGAGAACGTGCCCGTCACCGTCAAACACGCCGCCGTGACAGGGGCACAGGAACCGCCCCGCGGCTTGATTCCAGCGCACCGGGCACCCCATGTGCGTGCAGTGGATGTCATAGATCGTGGCGCTGTCCGGTCCGGACCGCCGGACGTAGACGGTCACCGGCATGTCCGATTGGATCCATCCTTCCTGCACCGGCAGGCGCACGGTCGTGAGGACCGCGTCGCCCTGCGGCATCGGTCCGAGGTCGCCGACGCGCACCCACGGCTCGCGCGACCGCGGGGTCGGCGGAATGGACCGCCCCAATAGCCCCCACGACGACTTGCCGCGAACGGCGGGACCGAACAGGAAGACGACCAGGGGGACGACGAGCGCGGCCGAGATAAATCCCACGATCGCACCGAGCGCCGTCATCACAGCCTGACGCCGAGTCGATCGACCCTCCTGGGGCTCATCCTGCGCCATGCAATCCCGCCTCCTCGTTGCCCAAATCTCGCGCGCGGCCGGCCCGACGCCCGCCAGGTCTGCCCGAGGCGCGTAGCCCGCTACTGCGCTTTCGCGTGTGTTTGCAAATACTTCAACACGAGGGAGAGATCATCCCCGCTCAGCCCCGCGCGATCGGCCATGTTCTGAATATTGCCGGGCCATTGGTTGGCGGTGTATTGGTCCGTGGCGTAGAGCGAGTGACACGTGCTGCAGTGCGCCTCGTACACCTGGCGCCCGTGTGTCCACACCGTCTGCACGTCCGCGGTGAGCGCGTTGGCAGCCACCCACCCGCTGATTGTGACCTGCGTCCAGACGGTTCCGTAACTGTCCTTCGTCTGCGAACCGGTCTGCCGCTGCGCCTGATCGGGCGCGCTCAAATTGGCCAGCGCGATGCGCACGCCGACTGCGGCCACGACGGTGTTGCTGCCCGCCGCTGACCACCCCTGCACACTCACGTGCGCGTCGGTTCCCCGGCTTTCGGTCACCGACACCGGCGTGCCGGGAGTCAGCGTGCCGACGACGGCCCCGCCGGGGTCCTTTCGGAGTTGGGCCGTTCCGGCAGTGTAGGCCGTCTTCCCCGCCGCAGCGGGCGCCGCTGCCGCCAGGAGCGGCGCGGCCGTGGCAACCGGCGTCGCTCCCGTCGCATTGGCGCGAGCAGAGGCGTCCGCCCTTCCGGCCGACTCCATCCACCCCGCGCTTGACCCCACGAGCCCGACCGCGGCCACGACCATCGTCAGAACGGCCCATCGCTTCCCTACCGTCATGCGCACGGCTCCCTTCACGTAGTGTCGCCCCTCCGCGCTCCGGTGATGCGCTTACCCGTCGACGTGTTGCCCCGCGGGACCAGCGAGCGCACGACGAAGCCAGGTCTGATCACGCCGGAGATAACCCTCGAGCATCCCGGCGGCGGCGCGGTAGAAGTCCGTTGCGCCGGCGCGCTCAACATCCGCCGCCCACCGGGGCACCCACGGCAGCAGGTGCCCCTCGAGAAACTCCAGCTGGCGCCGCCATTCCGCAGCCTGAACCGGGTCGCGCTCCCCGCCGCGCGCCTCGCCCCGTTCGACCAGATACCGCATGATCGCCAACTCGACCGCGAGGTGGTCCGCCGGCGCGCCGAACTCTTCCCCGACCTGGATGCCCTCGCTCCGCAGCAACTCGGAAATCTGGGACAGTGCTTCCCCGTAGAATCGGCGGGTCGGGGTAGTGTAGACGGACTCATACGGCGGCGCGAGCCCCGGCCCAGGTCCGATGAACAGCCGGGCGTAGTCCACCGCGAGCTCCTCCACCGTCGCCGCGGGATCCTGACCGTCGGCCGCCGCAAGGCACTGCAGCAGCGCCGTGGCCTCCGCCTCGATGCCGCAGTCGACCGCGAGCTCCCGTAACGACTCTCGCGTACTCGTATTACACAGGCGCGCCCACCCTTCCTGGGTGAGTTCGCGCGCAAAGACCCCGGACAGCGTGGCGTAGAGCGCCGCCCGCTCCTCCGTCCCGGGAGCGCCGGCGTCCTGCAGGTCACGACTCATCTGGCCCCTCCGCGCTGTCACGCTCCCGGCGGCGGCGTGAATGCCGTCACCGCTGGCGGGGCGCCCACGTACTTCTCCACCTGAACGAGCGAAGAGTTCGACGGGTTCCCATCGGCCAACCGGGAGCTCGGCGCGTCGGTCGTGACCATGTTCACATTGCCGTGGCGGTCCAGCGTCCCCACCTGACCGGGCGTGAGCGGATCGTACCACCCTCCCTCCCGCATGGCCGCGACCCCACGACGCGTTCTCGCCGTGACCACCGCCCCGGCCAGTGTCTGCCCCCGATCGTTGAACACGCGCACGATGTCGCCGTTTGCGATGCCGCGCGACGCCGCGTCCGCCGGGTTGATCCAGATCGGCTCACGGCCGCTCACCTCGTATTGGCGACGCAGCCCGGTCTCGTTCAGTTGCGAATGCAGCCGGTCTTTCGGATGCGGCGTCACCAAGTGCAGCGGGTATCGGGCCGCCAGCGGGCTGCCCAGCCATTCGGCCCGCGGGATCCACGCCGGGTGCGGCGGGACATCATCGTACTTGAACGACGCGATCGTCTCCGAGTAGATCTCGATCTTGCCGGACGGGGTCGAGAGCGGTCGGTTGACGGGATCGGCGCGGAACCCCGCGTATGCGACCGCCTGGTTCGAGCTATCCGGCACCGCGAACTCGAGATAGCCGCGCTGCCAGAACGCGTCAAAATCGGGCAGCGTGAGCCCCCGGGCTTTCCCCGCCTGTTGTGCCGCGCCGTAGAACTGCCGCAGCCAGGCGATCTCGTCCTTGCCCTCGGTGAACTGCGGTCCGATGCCCAACCGTGTCGCCAGCGCCGCACAGATGTCGAAATCGTTGCGGGCCTCGAACAGCGGCGGCACGACCTGCTGCATCGCGATGATGAACTTGTCCGTCCCCACAAGGTCGTTGCGCTCGAGCGTCGTCGTGGCGGGGAGCACGATGTCCGCGTGTTTCGCCGTCGCCGTCCAGACGAAGTCGTGGACGATCGTAACCTCCGGGCGCTGCCACGCCTGGACCAGGCGGTTGGTATTCTGCGAGTGGTGGAACGGATTGCCGCCGGCCCAGTACACCAGCTTGATGTCCGGGTACGTGATCTGCCGCCCGTCGTAGTCGATCGTCTTACCGGGGTTCAGCAGGAGGTCCACCCACATGCTGACCGGCACGATGTCCTTGACCGGGTTCGCGCCCGCGGCGAGCCCGGGCACGCCGGGGGCGCTGCCGATCGGGGCCCCCAAACCGCTCGGGAAGTTGACCTGGGCGCCTCCGCCCGGCAGCCCAAACTGCCCGAGCATGGCCGAGAGGGTGATCATCATCCACACCGGCTGTTCACCGTAGGCGGCCCGCTGCAGGGAAAACCCGCCGACGAGCGCGGTGCGCGACTTCGCCATCCGGCGCGCGAGCGTCCTGATCGTTGCGGCCGGCACCTCCGCAATCGCGGCGGCCCACTCCGGCGACTTCGGCTCGTTGTCGGCCTTACCGGTCAGGTAGTCGGCGAACCGGTCGAATCCCACCGTGTACTTCGCGAGGAAGTCCTTGTCGTAGAGATTCTCCGTGTACAGGACGTGCGCAAGCCCCAGCATGAGTGCCGTGTCCGTGTTCGGACGAATCGCGATCCGCTCGGTCTTCAGGTACTGGTCCGTGTCGCTCTCCAGGGGATTCACCGACACCACGGGAGTCCGCTTGTCCCGCAACTGTGTCAGCCACCCCTTGTCGAGGTGCCGACCGTCCCCGGACACGATCTCGGCCGTGACTAGCGGATCGGTGGCGAACAGGACGACGAGGGTGCTGTTCTGCACGATCGTCGTCCATGCCGACGCGAGCGGACGGGGATCGCCCAGCACGTGCGGGGTGATCACCGGCAGCACCGGTGCGCTGTAGGTGTTCACATACGAGACATACCCGCCGAACAGGCCGAGCAAGCGCTGCAGCGTTTGGGTGGCGCCATTGAACTTGCCGGGGCTCTGCCACCCGTAACTGCCGCCATAGATCGCACGGTTGCCGTACTGGCTCTTCACCCGGCGCAGCTCACCCGCCACGAGATCCAGCGCGTCGTCCCACGACACGCGGACGAACGGCTCAGCCCCCCGCTTGGTGGTGTCGCTCCGCGACCGGTCCCGGTAGAACCCCTGCCGGATCATCGGATATTTGATACGGTTCGGCGCATAGAGGATGTCCGGGATCGCGGCGACCATGCGGTTCGGGTTGGAATCCCCCGCAAACGGCATCGTCCGCACCACGCGTCCGTTGACGACGTCTGCGGTGAACACCCCCCAGTGCGCGGCGTTCAGGCGCGTCACGGTGGTGCCCCCCGAAGCGGCCGCGGCCCCGGGCACGAGCCGAATCAGCGGCGCCGCCACGAGCCCGCCCACGGCGATGCCGCCCTGCTTCAGTAGTGCCCGTCTTGTCAACGTCTGCATGTCCGTCCTCCCCTATGGCGATCAGATTTGCGATCAGGTCGAGTGCGCCGCATGCTCTGGCCCGGCGCCAGGCCCGCTGGTAGTCCTGTTCGCGCACGAGGCGGGCCACCCGGCGCAGGGCGGCCCGCGGTGGTGCAGCGCCCCATCGACACCCTCCGCGCGTATTATGCCCGGGCTAGGCTCCCCGCGGCGGCGCAAACGCCGTCACCGCCGGCGGCGCGCCCGTGTACTTCTCGATCTGCACCAAGATCGAGTTGCTGGGGTTGCCGCCGGACATCCGCGAGCTTGGGGCGTCCGTGCTCACCGCATTCACGTCTCCATGCCCGTCCAGCGTACCTGGCAGGCCGGCCGTCAGCGGATCGTACCATCCCCCCTCGTTCAGCACGACGACGCCGCGACGCGTCCGGGCCGTCACGACCGCACCGGCCAGAGTCTGACCGCGGCCGTTGAACACCCGCACGATGTCGCCGTTCGCGATCCCACGCGCCGCGGCGTCCGCCGGGCTGATCCAGACCGGCTCGCGCGCCCCGACCTCGTACCGCTGCCGCAGCCGAGTCTCGTCCAGTTGCGAGTGCAGCCGGTCCTTCGGATGACTGGACAGGAGATGCAGCGGATACTGCGCGGCCTGCGGGCTGCCGAGCCACTCCGACGGCGGAAGCCAGGTCGCATGTCCGGGCACGTCGTCGTACTTGAACGACGCGACCGTGTCGGAGTAGATCTCAATCTTGCCCGACGGGGTGCCGAGCGCGTGATTGGCCGGGTCCGCCCGGAAGTCCGCGTACGCGACGACCTGGTTGGCCTGATCCGGCACCGGGAACTCGATGTACCCGCCCCGCCAGAACGTGTCGAAGTCGGGCAGGTCGAGTCCTCGGGCGTTCCCCTGCTGTTGAACCGCCGCGTAGAACTGCCGGAGCCACGCCATCTCGTCCTTCCCCTCGGTGAACTGCGACCCAAACCCGAGGCGCTCGGCCAACGCGGCGCAGATCGCGAAATCGTCGCGCGCCTCGAACAGCGGCGGCACGACCTGCTGCATCGCCATGATGAAGCGATCCGTGCCGAGGATATCGTTGCGCTCGAGCGTCGTCGTCGCCGGCAGCACGATGTCGGCGTGTTTCGCGGTCGATGTCCAGACGTAATCGTGCACGATCGTGACTTCGGGGCGGCGCCACGCCTGGATCACGCGGTTCGTGTACTGCGCCTGGTTAAAGTGGTTCGACCCCGCCAAGTACACGAGCCGGATGTCGGGATAGGTGATCTTCCGCCCGTCGTAGTCGACGGTCTTGCCCGGGCTGGCCAGCAGGTCGATCCACTGGTTCAGCGGCACATAGTCCTTCACCGGGTTCGTCCCCGTGGGCAGCCCCGGGACCGCGGGGGCGCTGCCGAGCGGCACGCCGAGCGCGCCGGGGAAGTCACACTGCAGGCCTCCCCCGGGCAACCCGATCTGCCCGAGCATCGCCGCCAGCGTGATCAGCATCCACACCGGTTGTTCCCCGTGCGAGGCTCGCTGCAGGGAATACCCGCCCATCAACATCGTCCGCGACTTGGCCATGCGCCGCGCGAGGGTCCGGATCGTGGCGGCCGGGACATCCGTGAGCGGCGCCGCCCACTCCGGCGACTTGGGTTGACCGTCCGCCTTGCCGGTCAGGTACTCGGCGAACCGGTCGAACCCCACCGTATACTTCGCGAGGAAGTCCTTGTCGTGAAGATTCTCCGTGTACAGGACGTGCGCAAGCCCCAGCATGAGCGCCGTGTCCGTGTTTGGACGAATGGCGATCCGCTCGGGCCGGAGGTACTGATCCGTGTCGCCCTCGACCGGATTGACCGAGACGACCGGAATCTTCGAGTCACGGAGCCGCGCTATCCACTCCATGTCGAAGTGGCCGACGTTTCCGCCGGAGCGCATCTCAGCATTGCGAAGCGGATCGTACCCGAAGCACACCACCAGCGTGCTGTTCTTGATGATCACCGGCCACACCGACGCCCTTGGCGCCGCGTCGCCCAACACATGCGGGGTGATCACCGGCAACACCGGAGCGCTGTACGAATTGATGCGATAGACGTACCCGCCGAACAGCGTGAGGAGACGCTGGACCGCGGAGCCCGCGGGGTGAAAATTGCCGGGGCTCTGCCAGCCCTGCGCGGAATAGATGGCACGGTTCCCGTACTGGCTCTTCACCCGGCGCAACTCGGCCGCTGTGATGTCGAGCGCCTCGTCCCACGACACGCGGACGAACGGTTCGACGCCCCGCTTGTTTGTGTCGCTCCGCGACCGGTCCCGGTAGAACCCCTGCCGGATCATCGGGTACTTGATGCGGTTCGGGGCGTACAGCACGTCCGGCATCGCCGTGATCATGCGATTCGGATACGGATCCTTCGCGAACGGCAGCGCACGCACGAACCGGCCGTTTGCCACCTCAGCCGTGAACGATCCCCAGTGCGCGACGCTCAGGCGCGTGCCGGCAGACGCCGGGACCGCCGCGTTCCCCGGCACCGCTCGGACGAGCGGCGCAGCCACCAATCCGCCGACCGTCACCCCGCTCTGCCAGAGGAACCTGCGCCTCGTGATTGTCTGCACGGTGCATCCCCCTTTCGGGCGCGCACTCGTGGGCGCACCCGCTCCTACGCCGAATGCTATCAACGCCTCCCCCTGACCGAGTATCCGTCCGGGACCCGATTTCCCGTCGAATCCCGGGCCGCCCGCCGGCGGCGGGTCGGCCCAACTGCGCGAAGAAGAGGCTCGCGCCGGGTTCGCGACGAACGCATGACCGCGTGGAGCGTGATACGTCGGCGCTCCCCGAAGAGGAGGTCAGCGATGGCGTTACCGAACGCGTACGAGGAGTTCAAGCATGCCTATCCCGCGGTCTGGCAGGCCTACGACCGGCTGGGAGCGGCGGCGCACGCCGCCGGGCCGCTCGACGAGAAGACCAGGGCGTTCGTGAAGCTCGCGATGGCGATCGGCCGGCAGATGGAGGGCGCCACGCATGCGCACGTGAGGCTGGCGCTCCGGGCCGGCGCCACGCCGGATGAGATCCGCCACGTGGTCCTGCTCGCGGTCACCACACTCGGCTTCCCGGCGATGATGACCGTGCGCACGTGGGTGGAGGAGTCGCTCGCCGCCGGAGCCGGGTCGAGGTAAGACGGTCACCTCGAACGTTTCTGGCACCCGGAATCTGGCACCGTGAGCCGGCGGCGTCGAGCGCCCCCGAGCCGTCCGCAGATGTCGCGTCACAACGACAACAAGGCGCGTATCGATTCCGCCGCCGTGCGGGCCCAGTCGGGAGATCCCGGGCCTGTGGCGGCGCCCTACTCCCTTGGAGCGCCCTTGCCTGGCGTGTCGTACGGCACCACGGTCTCCTGATCGTTCGGGTCCGTGCGCGCGAGAATACCTCGCACCGTGGCATGGTCGCTCGGATTGTACGCAAGGTGGGGCACGCCGGCCGGAATGTACAGGAATTGCCCGGCCTTCACCGTCACGTGCTCGCGGAGGCCTTCCCCGTACCACATCCCCGCTTCCCCTTCGAGGACGTAGATCGCGGTTTCGTGTGTATGGCTATGGGCCTTCGACGTGACACCCGGCGGAATCACCACCGTGTGCATGCAGATCCCTTTCGAGTCGGCCGTCTGCGCCGAGATTCCGGCGACGTAATCGAAACCCTGCTTGCCGTGGTACCCCTCGTTGGGAGAGATCACGACGCACGTCGGGGGCCGGAGCATCGCGAGCGTCCTCCTGTCGACTTGTCCTCGTGTCCTTCTTTCCCCATCCGGCGCCGCGGGGCCTGGTGACCCTCCACCGGACCCTGCGCGGCTCGCTCGCGAGCGTCACGTGGCCCGACCAAGGCCGCGCCTCACGCGTGGCGCGTGTGACCGTCGTGGGGCTGCGATCGGAAGATCACGGCGCGGGTCGAACCCCGGCGGTGACGAGCGTTTCTAGCTGCCCAGGTACTTCGCAAACCACGCGATGGTCTTGGGCCACGCGTCCGTGGCCGCCGCGGCGTTGTACGCGGGGCCGGTGTCGTTGAAGAACGCGTGGCCTGCGTTCGGCTCGACGACGATCTCGTACGTGACGTGGGCCTGCCCGAGCGCCGCGCGCATCGCGGGAATACCGGCGTCTACTCGCTCGTCGAGCGCGCCGTAGAACGCCAGCACCGCCGCCCGGATGTGGGCGACACCGTCGAGCGACGGTGGGTTCGGTCCGTAGAACGGGACGACCGCCTTCAGGTCGCCGTTCTGCATGGCGAGCTGCCACGTCAGCCCGCCGCCGAAGCAGAACCCCATGGCCCCGACTCGATCTCGCCGCACCGCCGCGAGGCGTTGCAGGTGACGCACGCCAGCGTCCAACATCGCGACGAGTTGCGCCGGGGGCGTCTGTCCGAGAAACGCGGTCACCTGCGCGAGGTCCTGGTACTTCGCGGTCCCGCCGATCGGCGACGCGAGATCGGGCGCCAGGGCGACGTAGCCGGCCTTGGCCACCCGCCTCGCAACGTCCATGTGGTGATCGAGCAGACCGCGATTCTCGTGGGTGATGACCACGCCCGGCGCCACGGACTTGCCGACCGGCTGGACCAGGTACCCGATCACGGAAGCACTCCCCGACGGGTAGCTGATCAACTGCGCGCGCACCGCGGGATCATCCGGCGGCACCATGGGCGCCTGTGCAACGAGCCTGGCGGGCGCGGGGGAAGCGGCGGCAGCCGCCAACTCTTCCGGGGATGCCTGCACGCCCACCGCGGCGAGCACCGTGCCGGCGAGCGCGGCCCCACCGGAAAACACCCCGATTCGTCTGAGGAACTCCCGCCGACTGAGGTGCCCGTGATGGTACTCTTCCGCCCACTCCTCCAGGACGTACTGCCCAAGATGCGTGAGTGCCGCCGCCGGACGGTCGCGGCGGTTCGAGATCCCATCCATTCGTCATGGCCTCCTGATGCGGAGTTCGCGCAGGCGTCGTGCGGCCTGTGTGTGCGTGCGTTTTCGGCCTGTCCGCGAGCCCACCCTGCCCGGGATCCACGACGTACGGAAAAACTCACACGACTGTTACGAGGCGCGCGAACGCAAGAGACGCGAGGGCGCCGGGTCGAGATCCGGCGGGACGCGCGCCGCGAGGTCACGGGAAGCGAACTAGTCCATCTGGTCTAGCGTCTCACCGGACGGTGTGTCGAAGCGGTCCCTCGGGTCTCCCGCAGCGGCCGGCGGTTCGACGTTCGATGCTGGGTGGTAGTCGAGAAACGACCGGCCGGTGTCCAGGCCCGAGGTGCCGTGGCCCGGCGCACCGGGCCGCGTGCAAGGGTCCGCGACGCGGAGAAACACCATACGCGCCTCCTCAAGGACCTGGGCGGCCTCTCCGATCCGACCCGCTCGCGAATGGAGTCCTCCGAGACTCACCAGGCTTTGGACCTCTGTGAGGTAGTCGCCCACACCTCGGGCGAGCGCGCACGCTCTCGTGAGTTCGGCGACGGCGTCCTCGGTGCGACCGGACCGGCGGGCGAGTTGGGCGAGCTGATAGCGCGCGGTCGCCTCGTGGGTCTTCGCCGCGATCAACCGTCTGAAGGCGAGGGCGTGCCGTGCCGCCTCCAGCGCGATGCGAACCTCTCCGGAGGCGTAGGTGCGCTCCGCTTGAGTCTCGTACGCGTGCACGACGCTGCGCGGGTCGCAGGCGCGCCCCAGCCCACCGAGGAGACGACTGAGTCCCTGCGCGTCCCCGCCCCACGCGGCGGTCAGCCGGGCGAGGGCGGCGACAAACAAGACGCCGACCTCAGGCCAGCGCCCGTTCAGCGCCTTCCACCCGGCTTCGAGCGCTGCGCGCGCCCGCTCGATGAGACCGTCGTCCTGGAGCGCCGCTGCGAGCGCGTAGTGGCTCCTTGCAATGGCCTCGGCGTGTCCAAACTGCTCGGCTTCAGCCCGCGCACGTGCGAGCTCGGCCTCGGCCTCGGGCGTCCGGGTTCGACCGATGCGAACGCTCAGCTGCTCCAGCCGCGCAAGCGCCAGACGCGCGGGGTCGTCGGCGCTCGACGCCAATTCGACCGCCCTCGCGAAGAGACGCTCCGCGCCCTCTTGATCTCCGGCGAGCTGCCGGAGCCCTGCGCGAGCCAGCACGTAGTCCACTTCGTGTTCGTCCGGCACGGCGTCCCCAACGAAGTACCGAAGCGGACGCCCAAGGCGTTGCGCGATGTGGAGCAGCACCCGGCGAGACGGACGCACATGCCCCCGCTCGATGCGGGAGATAGTGCGAGCTGCAACTTCCTTCCCGGCCAATTGCGCCTGTGTCAACCCAGCCGCCAGACGCGCCCGCCGGACGCGGTCCGCGAGCGGAAACGGTGCTGAAACGGTCACAGGTCACCCCCTCAGGTGGTTGGAGGTCGCGTTCGGTACCGATGGCCGATTGCCGTGAGCCTCGTGTCGCTGGGGATGACGGTGAGAACATATCGATGCGCCGACGGTGCGGCGCGACTGACGACGAGCTGCAGTCCGAGCTTCCGACGTACCGCCTATGCGCGCTCTCTCCGCCGGCGTGCTGACGTCGACTCCGACGAAGGCGCGGACGCGGTCGAAACAGGTACGGCCTGAGTTACCTGCATGGGCGCACAGCACCCCTTGAGACACGACAATGTCCTGACACCCAGCGTGATATGCAACACGACACCGAACATCCCCCCACCCAAGATATCAACCGGGGTGAAAACGCAAAGAGGGGATCGATTTTCAGCAGTCTTGGACCACGTAAGACGGCGGCCCCCGGGAGAATTGCGGACATGTTCGGACAACCGTGCCACACTTTGGAACGCTTCGGTCGCCTTTGCGCCTGCTGAGGTACAGTCAACTCTCGGCAATACTTGGGACAAGTTTACGGAGAATCTTCATCCTTGCCCCTACGGATCGGCGCAGCCCGTTGGAACCCGCCGCACACCAGCGAAGTGGTGGCGGGGCGGAGAGGGCGAAGATAATGTAACGTTGGCGGCTGTCCATATCCATGCAACAAATGTCCGAAAGACGACACCGCCGCTTGACCTGCGGCCTTCGCAATAATACTACGATGTTGGACGGAGATGTTAACGCACGTTTGGGGGACCGGGTCGGCGGTCGCCCTGGGGCCTTGCTCGTGTTTCATTGTCAGCGCGGCCCTTGTGTGGGTACGCGGGACGCGGCTGCATCGTGTCCGCCTCGCACGTGGCCTCCGCCTCGTCGACGTCACTGTCCCCGGATTGAGCGCGGCGTCGCTCAGCCGGATCGAACGGAGCGCGCGGTACCGCATGCCGCTCACGCGCGTCGTCGTCATCGCGCGCCGTCTCGGCGTAGAGGTCGACGACGCGGTCACCGAGCCCACCTGGGGCCGCCATGTCATCAACCTGGGATGGGCGCTCATGATTCAAAGCCGCGTCACGGACGCGCTCCTGGCGGCACGGTTGTGGGATGCGGTCATCGCGCCAAGCGTGTCTGCCGGGCTCGCGCTGGAGGCCGAACTATTGCAAGCGTGGGCCGAGGCGAACAGCGGGCTCGACACGTCGGCCGAAGCGTTTCGTCAGTTGGCCTCGAACGCCCAGCAGACCGGGATCCCCGGCCTGTCGATGAAGGCGGCGCTCTATGAGGGGATGATCCTCGACCGGGCCGGTGACGTCCCGAACGCGATCGAATTGCTGTCTAGCGTCTCGGGACGGGCAAGGGCCCAAGGCTACTACGACATCGCGGCAACCGCGAGTGGCGCCATCGGGCAGATCTGGCTTCGCCTCGGAGACATCGAACGGGGCCTCGAAGCTACCTCGATCGATCTCCCGGATCTGCAGCCGTTTCCCAAAGCGTATCTGGCGACGGCGCGCGGCACGCTGCTCGAGCGGCACGGACAGCTCGACGAGGCGGAGGCCACGCTGCTCGCCGCCACGGAAGCGGCAGCGGAAGTTCCGAATCCGGTGCTCGGAGCCGAAGCCCAGGAGGCACTGGGACGCCTGTACGCCACGCGCGGAGACCTGATCAAGGCGGACTCCGCGCTCCTCATGGCCATCGCCCTGTACACCCACGCCGGCCGCACGGCGGAGGCGATGAAGCTCCTCGCGGCCGCGATCCGGCGAATCACCGGCGCCGGATTGATGCTGCCGGCGCCGCGGCTGAGTCCCGAGGCCTCCGGGTAACCCAGAGCCGCCGCCAGCCTCGTCCCGGCGGCGCCCGAGCCTGATCGCACCATGCACGCAAGGCCAGCGGCGAGGACACCCGGTGCGGGTCCACACTCGTTGGAACTGGTCGCAATCCTACCGCACCGGGCGCTCCGTCGGCGCGGAGCACACCAGGGGATTCCGCCCCGCCCGCCGAACGTCGGCTCAACACCAGCAGTCAAGACCTCGGACGTGGGTTGTGTGGAACCGTAGCATGCGTCTCGAACAGACCAGTCGCGGATCGGGAACGGAGGCACGCCGTCCCCTCGCCGGGGACCCGCGTGCTCGGCACGTGAACCGATGGGCGCACGGCCACAGCTGCCAGCCGTCGCGGGGCTCGGAGCCACCGCCATGAGCTTCCTGTGGCCGAGCGCCCTGGTGCTGTATACACTGGTGCCGGTGCTGGTCGCTGCGTACGTGCGGATGCTGCGCCGCCCGTCGCGGGAACGGGTGACCTACTCAAGCCTCGATTTGATCGCGCAGGCCGCCGCGGCGGGCGGGCGCTGGCGCCGACACCTGCCGGCCGCGTTCTACCTTGTCACCCTCTGTGCCGTGATCTTCACGGTGGCCAGGCCGATGGCCGTGCTGCCGGTGCCCGACAACCGAACCGTCGTCATGATGAGTATCGACATCAGCCGGAGCATGAGGGCGACCGACGTCACCCCGAGCCGGCTCGATGCCGCCAAAGCCGCGGCCGTGAAGTTCGTCCGCGCGTTGCCCAAGGACACCAAGGTCGGGCTGGTATCGTTCAGCAGCTACGCGACGCTCATCACCCCACCCACCGCCGAGCACGATCAGGTGGTCCAGTCGATCAACAGCCTGCAGTTGGAGTTCGCGACGGCGATCGGGGACGGCCTGCTGGAAGCGGTGTATGCGCTGCCGGGGCGCCCGCGTTTGACCGACCGCAGCAACCCGTACGCGTCTCCGTCGCTTCCCACTGCACCGCCGGCGGACGCGGAGCGCTTGACGCCGGCCACCATCGTGCTCTTGAGCGACGGCCAAAGCAATCGCGGGGTCCCGCCGATGGAGGCCGCGGTGGTGGCGAAGCAGCTCAAGGTGAAAGTGTACACCATCGGGCTCGGCCGTCCCGAGGGAACGTTCCTGGAGCTCGGCGGGCGGAGCATGTTCGTACGGCTCGACGAGGAGACGCTGAAGGCCCTCGCCAGCGCGACCGGCGGGACGTACCGGCGGGTCACCACGGGCGGCGACCTGGACCGCGTCTATACGGATCTCGGGCGCATCATCGGCTGGGAACGGCGGCCGGTCGAGGTCAGCAGTCTGGCCGCCCTCGGCGTAACCGCGTTGTTCGTCGGCACGGTCGCGGTGTCGCTGCTCTGGATGCACCGGCTCGGGTAACTCCCTCAGAGGCCCGCGGCTTATGGGATTGCGAAGGGGTACCGCTCCTTCCGTTCCATCCTCCCATCGCGCCGTTTTGTCGACCGCGCGGCGGCGGGAGGTCTTTCACGAAGGCAGCGACGCCCTCGCGGGTACGAACGTCACCGGCTCGAGCGGAGTTGAGCAGAGTTGAATGGACGGTCCGGGGTGCGCTCGCATGGTTGAATCGATAAGCCCTGCCAACCGCGGTCGGTCGATAGCGCGAGGGTTGCTGTTGGAATACGCAACCCTAGGGTGGAATGTCGTGGGTACCGTCGTCGTGGTCGCGGCGGCGGTCGCCGCGCATTCCGTTGCCCTGATTGGCTTTGGCATTGATTCGCTCATCGAAATCTTCGCCTCCGTAGTCGTGGTCTGGCAACTCCAGGATGCCGGCCACGAGCGGGAACGGCCCGCCCTCCGGCTCATCGGCGGGGCATTCTTCGCGCTTGCCCTCTACATCTTGGTCCAGGCGACCCGCGTCCTCGTCCTGCGCGCGCACCCCCACACCTCGCTTCCCGGTGTTGCCTGGCTCGCCGCAACGTGTGTCGCGATGCTCCTGCTCGCCTGGGGGAAGCGGATCACGGGAACGCAACTGAACAATCCGGTCCTGAAAACCGAGGCGCACGTCACTCTCATCGACGCCTACCTCGCCTTCGCGGTCCTCGTTGGATTGCTGCTCAACGTGGTGGCTGGATGGTGGTGGGCCGATCCCGTTGCCGGGTTGGTCATTGTCTACTACGGGTTCACGGCAGGGCGCGACGCTTGGGTCCACAGCCACTCGACGTAGCGGGCACTGCCCCGGGTGCCCGGCCAATGTCGCGTGGCTCCGCCAAGTGTGTCTGGCGATGTGTCGCGCAGAAACCGGCCGGTTCCCGCCTCACCAGAAGAAGAGCGGGCCGCCCGGGCGTGGCTCGGCTGAGCGCGCTACCCGCCGCCCGGGGCTTCGAACCACCGCAGCCTCGTCCACCTCAAGTATCTGTCCGAGAGAAGCTCGAGCGATTTTCGCGCCGTAGAGAACTCCTCCGCCAGCGCCTCCAGCACGCGCCCCTCCTCTCCCGCCTCCGGCTGCGACGCCGCGAGCCGGTAGAATCGCCGTCCGTGCGCCTCGTACGTTTCCAGTGTCGGTGGCACGGCGCGCAGCTTCGCTGCCGGTCCGGAGAGCGCCCGGGCCCGCCGCAGCGAATCGGGGAACACGCCGCTCTGAAACAGCGCAATGTCCGCGATGCGCCTGAACAACCACGGCGCCTCGTCGCGGTCCACCCGCTCGGCGAGCACCAGCATATCCTCAAGACTTGAGGTACTGAAGCGGCGGCGAACGTAGCGGTCATGCCGGCGGACGAGCAGTGTGACGAACTCGTTCCGGACGAACGATGTGAGCAACCCGACGAGATAGTTCCACATCGCCGGCTCCGCGATGAAGCGCCGCACGCGCGGGGCGTCGAACACGGCCACGGTCTCGGCGGGCGTCCGCTCAAGCGTATACGGTCGCCCATGCAGGTCGCGGACGACGCGGCGGAGCAGGATCGTGAAAACGAAGCGCGGCGAGACCCGCAGGAGCACCTGCTCGTCCCCGAGCAGGCGCTCCACCAGACGATCGTCCTCCAGCATGACGTCGAGCAGCTCCGGTCGCGCACGCAGCGCGGCCGGAGTGTCCGCCGGGTCGCATCGCCCCCCCTCAACAGTTTCCCCGACGAATCGCAGATCCTCGTCCGTCAGTCCAAGGGTCTCCCGCATCTCGATGCCCCTCAGTCCTCCGACGCCCGCCATGGTACCGGTCCACCGGCACCTCCCTGCTCTTACGATTCCCTCCGCTGTCGAGTTTCGCGCACCTCCGCGTGCGACTCCTTCCGCGGATGGCGCCGGCTCACTCCCGCGCGGCCGAGTCCGGTGGGGCCGCCGCTCGAGAGGGACCCTGCGCCCCGCCAGCGTATCTTCTCGGACATGAGCCACGCGTTGGACAATCGGGTAGCCCTCGTCACCGGAGGCGGCACCGGCATCGGCCGTGCCATCGCCCTCGCCTTCGCCGGCAGCGGCGCCACCGTTGCGGTCAACTACAGCCGCTCGGAGGCCGACGCGGACGCGACGGCGCGGGAGATCCGCTCGCGCGGCGGCCGCGCGATCACCGTGCAAGCGGACATCGCGCGGTTGGGCGAGGTCGAGGCGATGATTGCGCACGTTGTCCGCGATCTTGGCAGGCTCGACATTCTCGTCAACAACGCGGGCACGACGACGTTCGTCGACCACGCGAACCTCGACGGCCTGACCGAGGACGTCTGGGATCGGATCCTGGCCGTCAACGTCAAAGGCACGTTCTTCGTGACGCGCGCCGCTGCAAAGGTCATGAACGAGGGCCGCATCATCAACATCGGCTCCGTCGCGGGCGTGAACGGGGCCGGCAGCTCGATCGCCTACGCGGCCAGCAAGGGTGCGATTCACGTGATGACCCGCTCGCTCGCGCGCGTGCTCGCACCGCGGATCACGGTCAACACGATCGCGCCCGGCCTGATCGAAACCCGCTGGCACGCGGGCCGGGAGACGACGAACGCCTACCGCGTGCCATCGTTTCCCTCCAAGCGCATCGGCCGCCCCGACGACATCGCCCACATCGCGCTGGCGCTGGCCACGGCCGACAACTTCATCACGGGGCAAGTCATCGTCGTTGACGGCGGAGCCACGGTCTAAGCACGGCACCACCAACAAACGATCGCATAGTCGTGAGGGCAGATGTGCGTCCACGCATCGGCCGCTCGCGCGACTTGGCTCAGACGCGGTTATCCACACCAATCCACAGCCGGCGAACATCTGTTTGCATTTGTCATCCGCCATGTGCTATAATCCGTGCGCCTGTACACGGGAGACCGGGGGGAGCGCACGTGGGCAAAGGGCTAACGAAACGCCAACGGGAGATCCTGACCTACGTCCTGGACAGCATGCAACAGCGGGGATACCCGCCGTCGGTTCGTGAGATCGGGACCGCGCTCGGACTGACCAGTAGCTCGACCGTCCACAGTCACCTCGCCGCGCTCGAGAAGAAGGGCTTTATTCACCGAGATCCGAGTAAGCCGCGGGCGATCGAAATCCTCAAGGACGGCGCGAGCCAGCCGCCCAAGCGCGTGGTCAATGTGCCGGTGCTGGGCCGGATCGCGGCCGGGCAGCCGATCCTCGCCGAGGAGAACGTCGAAGATGTGTTCCCGCTCCCCAAGGACTTCGTCCGCGAGGATGCGTCGTTCATCCTGCGGGTCCGCGGCGACAGCATGATCGACGCCGGGATCTACGAAGGCGACTATTTGGTCGTGCGCCAACAGGCCACCGCGAACAACGGCGAGATCGTGGCCGCGATGATCGGCGACGAAGCGACGGTCAAGCGCTTCTACCGGGAACGCGACCACATCCGGCTGCAGCCGGAGAACAGCGCGATGTCACCGATCATCGCGCGGGACGTGACCGTGCTCGGGAAAGCGATCGCGCTGATCCGCCGCCTGCCCTAGCCTCGGCACCCGGAAGATCCGACGCCGGCCACGCGCCGCAGGGAGTGCCGGGGGTCACAACGCGTCGGACACCAGCGGGTCCACCAGGTACCGCCGGAGCCGGCGAATCGTCGTCGACGGCAGGTCCACGTCCACGGCAACCCCGTCGCCCCGATCCTCTCGCGCGACCACACGCCCGCCTTCATAGATCGTCGCCAGCACGCCAGCATCGGCGTGGGGCACCAGCAGCTTCACGCGCCGCACGGGGTCCGGCAGGTGCCGCGAGATCGCGCGCAGGAGATTCAACAGCCCGACCCCTCGGAGGCCGGAGATCGGAATGCCATCAGGCACCTCGGCCACGATGTCCCGCAGCGCCTCAGACGACAACCGATCCGCTTTGTTGAGCGCGATGACGGTCGGGCGCCCCTCCGCCCCGAGCTCCCGGAGCACCTGCTCAACCGCCGCCCGCTGCTCCATCCACCGCGGATGCCCGGCGTCGATCACGTGCACCAGCATGTCGGCCTCCGTAACCTCCTCCAGCGTGGCCCGGAACGCAGCCACCAGGTCGTGGGGCAGTTTCTGGATGAACCCGACAGTGTCCACGAGGAGGATCGGCCGGTGGTTTGGCAGCACGACGCGGCGCGTCGTCGGGTCGAGCGTCGCAAACAGCTTGTCCGCGGTATACACGCCGGCGTGGGTGAGCGTGTTCAGCAACGTCGATTTGCCTGCGTTGGTGTAGCCCACGAGCGCGACCACGGGCAGCGCCGCGTCCCGGCGCGACTGCCGCTGTTGATGGCGGTGGCGGCCGAGCGCGGCGATCTCCCCGCGCAGTTCGGTGATCCGGGTCCGGATCCGGCGGCGATCCACCTCGAGCTTGGTTTCGCCGGGGCCCCGGGTCCCGATCCCTCCGCCCAAGCGCGACAGCAGCACGCCCCGTCCGGCAAGCCGCGGCAGGAGGTAGGTCATCTGCGCCAGTTCCACCTGGAGGCGGCCCTCGCGGGTTCGGGCGCGCTGCGCGAAGATGTCGAGCACGAGCGCCGTCCGATCGAGCACCTTCGTCTCGAGCGCTCGCTCGAGGTTGCGTTGCTGGGCGTGCGATAGTTCGTGGTCGAAGATCACGACCCCGGCACCGGCCGTCCGCGCGCGCGCTCGGACTTCCTCGATCTTGCCGGCGCCCACCCACGTGGCGGGGTCCGGGCGGGTGCGCCGCTGCACGACGGTATCGGCGACGACCGCGCCGGCTGTTTCGGTCAGCCGCGCGAGTTCCTGCAGGGTCTCCGCATCATCCTCGGCTCGCCCGGCGAGCCCGACGAGCACCGCGCGCTCCGGACCCACGCCATCGACGTCCGCAACCGCCCCGCCCGCGTCCAGATCGCGGTCGGCGCGGTCGAGGCCGCGACGAAGCTTGTGCCCGAGCGGTGCGCCGGTGGTTCGCGTGGCGGGCTTACCGACGACCGCGGGACTCGACCGGACGGCCCTCGGGCGCAGGGCCCAACGCCATCCCGATCCGGCGGATCGCCTCCACGAATCGATCGTCGGGCGCCGTGAGCGAGATCCGGACGTACCCCTCGCCGCGCGCGCCGTAGCCGGTGCCGGGTGTGACCACGACACCGGCGTGCTCGAGCAGGTGACCGGCGAAGCCGACCGAGTCGTACCCTGCGGGCACGGGCACCCACAGGTAAAACGTCGCGCGCGGCCGCGTTACATCGAGCCCCACCTGACGAAGCCCGGCCACGACCATGTCCCGGCGCTTCTGCCAGATCGCGACGCGCTCTCGGGTCGGTCCGTCGGGCCCGGTCAGGGCGGCGACGCCGGCCGTTTGGATGGCGACGAACTGCCCGCTGTCGATGTTGGTCTTGAGCGTCCCGAGCGCCCGGATCGCGTCGCGGTTACCGACCGCGAATCCCATGCGCCACCCGGTCATGCAGTACGTCTTGCTCAGCGAGTGCAGTTCGATGCCCACGTCCTTCGCGCCCGGCGCCTGAAGGAAGCTCGGCGGACGGTACCCATCGTAGCCGATTTCTGAGTAGGTGTTGTCGTGGACGACGAGCAGGTCCCAGCGCTTGGCGAACTCGACGGCCTCCGAGAAGAACGCGAGGTCCGCCGTTCCCGCCGTCGGGTTGTTCGGGTAGTTGAGAAACATCACCCTGGCACGCCGCGCGATCTCCGCCGGCACCGCGCCCAGGTCGGGGACCCACCCCCGCTCCGGGCTCATCGGCACGGGATAGGGTTCGCCCTCCGCCATCACGGTCGCCGTCGCGTACACTGGGTATCCCGGATCGCTCACGAGCGCCACGTCCCCCGGGTTGATGAACACCCACGGCACGTGCGCAAGCCCCTCCTTGGACCCGATCAACGCGAGCACCTCGGACTCCGGATCGAGCGTCACCCCGAAGCGCCGCGCGTACCAGTCTGCGACCGCTCCGCGGTACTGACGCGTTCCCTCGTACGGAGGGTACTGGTGCGTCGCCGGGTCGTGCGCGGCGCGCGTGAGGGCCTCGATGATGTGGTCCGGCGTCGGCAGATCCGGGTCACCGATGGCGAGGCTGATCACGTCCACGCCCTTCGCCCGGAGCGCCGCGCCCACCTGGCGCACCGCCATCCGCGGCCGGAAGGTGACGATGTTCGCGACCATCCCGGTGCGCTCCGCGCCGTAGCGCTCGTAGACGTACTGGATCACCTCCTCGCGCCGACCCGACTCGATGTCCACGTCGATGTCGGGCGGACCGTCGCGCGCCGGGGAGAGGAAGCGTTCGAAGAAGAGGTTGAGCGCCACCGCGTCGGCGTTGGTGATGCCCAGCGAGTAACACACGGCCGAGTTGGCCGCCGAGCCGCGGCCCTGGCAGTAGATGTCGTGGCGCCGACAGAACTCGGTGATGTCCCAGACCGTGAGGAAGTACCCGGCGAAGCCGAGCGTCTTGATCACCGAGATCTCGTGGTCGATCTGACGCCACGCGCCTTGCACGCGCTCGGCCCCGCGCGGCCCGTAGCGCTGCGTCGCGCCGCTGGCCACCACCTCTTCCAGGTAGGTCTGCTCGTCCATCCCCGGTGGCGTCGGGTACGCCGGCAGGTTGGGCGCCACCAGGCGCAGGTAGAAGGCCAGCGCGGCCCCCAGTTCGCCGGCCCGGTCCACCACGCCGGGCCAGCGCGCGAAGCGTCGACGCTGCTCGGCGTCGCCGCGCAGGTGCGCGAGCGGCGAGGCGCTGACCCAGCCCTCCATCTCGTCGAGGCTGCGCCGGGCCCGGATGGCCGAGAGCACGTTGGCCCGCGCGAAGGCCTCGGGGGTGGCGTAGTGGACGTTGCCGGTCGCGATGACGTCGACGCCGCGGCGCACCGCGATCTCGGCCAGCGCGTCGTTGCGCGCCACGTCGTCGGGCGCGCCGAGGTCCCACAGCTCGACCGCCACGTTCTCGCGCCCCAGCAGGTCGACCAGACGGTTGAGCGCGCGCTCGGCGGCGCGCGGTCCCTCGGCCAGCAGCGCGCGCGTCAGCGGGCCCTTGCGGCAACCGGTCAGGACCAGCCAGTCGCGCGCGTTGGCCGCGAGGCCGTCGAGGGTGCAGCGCGGCGCGCCCTTCTCCTCGCGCGCCAGCAGGGCCTCGGCCAGGGTCACCGAGAGGTGGCGGTAGCCCTCGGGCGAGCGCGCCAGGACGACCACGTGCTCGCCCGACGGGTCGCGCACCCCCACGCGGTCGTCGTCACCGCTCAGCGTGATCTCCGCGCCGAAGACGGTGGCCAGGCCGAAGGCCCTCGCCGCCTCGGCGAAGCGCACCACGCCGTAGAGGCCGTGGTGATCGGTGAGGGCCAGCGCGCCCAACCCCAGGCGCGTCGCCTCGGCCGCGAGCTCCTCGGGGTCACTCGCCCCGTCGAGGAAGCTGAAATCCGAGTGGGCGTGCAGTTCGGCGTAGGTCGCCATCAGTCGTAGATCCCCGTGAGCCACCACCGGCCCGACTCGGCGACCAGCAGCGCCGCCGCACCGGTGTCGAGCACGACCTGCAGGTGAGCGCGTCGGCGCGCCACGGCCCACCACCGCTCAACGATCGGCCAGGGCCCCGCGAACCACACGACCTCGCGACGCGTGCGCGACAGCACCGCCACGACCGGGGTCGCGCTGAGCAGGCCCCGCGCCGAGACGCGCACCGGTCGGTCGTCGGCACCGCGTAGTTCCACCGCGACCGGGTGCGCGAGGGTGGTCGCCGGCAGCGGTGCGCGTAGTTGACCGGGCCACGGCGCGTCGTCGCGGCGTGCCTCGGGCGAACCCCAGGGGACCAGCGTGGCGCGGTCCTCGGGGCCACGCCCCCCGTGCAGCGCCGCCACCACGATCGCGTCGGCGCCGAGACGACGCCGGACCCGGTGGGCCGCGGCCTCGGCCCGGTCGTCACCCGCGCCGCGCTGACCGAAGAAGCCGCGCTGCTCACCGAGCACCCCGGTCTCACCGCGCAGGTGCGCCAGGCGCGCGGGCAGT
>Ga0209168_10000930_pt1 | contig 25318 bp, 23 predicted proteins | sample Coa_R1_FD_187156 | JGI IMG/M metagenome (GOLD analysis project Ga0209168, IMG submission 187156) | Surface soil microbial communities from Centralia Pennsylvania, which are recovering from an underground coalmine fire - Coalmine... | ecosystem: Environmental > Terrestrial > Soil > Unclassified ...
TCTTTCGTTACGCGCGCTACTACATCTTCGAAGTAATACATGTCGACGTAAGTCGTGATCCCGCCGCGCAGCATTTCGAGCACTCCAAGCCGTGTGCCCCAAAGAACAAACTCTTCGGTGACATTGCGCGACTCCGCGGGGAATATGTACTTCTGGAGCCAATCATCGAGCGAGTGATCTTCAGCGACGCCGCGAAAAAGGCTCATCGCGGCGTGCGCGTGTTTCAACACACTCGGGAATTTGGGAAATTTCGGCAACCACTCGGAATTGCTTGAAGGACTGACAACAAAAGTTGAAGCCATGTCAGAGTTTACCAGATTTCGAACGTGCGGCTGTGTCTGCAACTGAGGACGGAGTGTCCTAATCTAGAAAATATCGAAACGATTGTGGTTCCTAGGAGGCCGGGGCTTTAGAGCCTGTGTGACAACTGGCATTGACCCACGCCAGCGGCTTAAAGCCGGTTCTAGAATGCAGGATTTATGTCGCGGCTGAAGCCGTGACCCACAAACATTTCTTGTAGGCGAACTGATTTTGAGAGTTCGTTCGGCGACTGCGGAATACTTGTGGGTCGTGGTTTTAGCCACGACATAAACGCTGTAAAATCAGTGCGGCTTAGCCGCTGAAGTTCAGATTTTGCAGTTCTCACACAGACTCTGCAGCGCCGACCTCCTGAGATGCTGATCTTATGCTGGTCTCGATGATCACTCGCTGCCAAGAAAAATGTAGCGCAGAAGGAAGAGGACACTTAGCACCCAGATCAAGGGACTGATCTCGCGATGTTTGCCGGTAAAGAGTTTTAAGAAGGTGAAAGAAAGCAGCCCCAGGCTCAGGCCGGTAGCAATACTGAAAGTCAGCGGCGTAGCCACTAATGTAAGAAAGGCGGGAACGGCTTCGCTGAAATCATCCCAGCGAACCTTAGCGACCGAGCCGCACATGAGTGCGCCAACAAGAATGAGAGCCGGGGCCGTCGCGTAGGCCGGGATCGCGGCCACGAGCGGAGCGCAAAACATAGCGGCGCCGAAAAGTCCCGCGATCATAATGTTGCCGAGACCAGTTCGAGCGTCTGCGGCTACCCCGGCGGCGCTCTCGATGTAGCTCGTTACGGTCGATGTGCCGGTCAATGCCCCAATCATCGTGCCGATCGCATCGGCGAGCAGGGCTCGGCTGGCACGTGGAAGCTTGCCATCGCGCAAGAAGCCGCCTTGTTCGCATACGCCCACGAGCGTTCCAACGTTGTCAAAGAGATCGACGAAAAAAAATACAAAGATAAGTTCGGCCAGCCCGAGTTTGGTCGCCGCGCGGAGATCGAGTTTGAAGAGCGTCCCGGATGGATGCGGCAGCGAAAAAAGCTGCGCGGGCCAGTGGCTCAGGCCGAGCGGAATTCCAATGAGCGTGATGGCCACAATTCCCACCAGAATGGCGCTGCCTACACGCCGAACCATCAGAATTGCAATCAGGATCACGCCCAGCGCAGCAAGCAGCACTTGCGGATCGGATATCTTGCCGAGTCCCACGAATGTCGCTGGATTTGCGACGATGATTTTCGCGTTCCGAAATCCAACGAAAGCGATAAATACTCCGATTCCGGCGGCGGTTCCGTGCTTCAGGCAATCGGGTATGCCGTTCACGATTTGTTCGCGGACATTCGTCAGTGTGAGCAGCAGAAAAACCAGGCCTGAGAGAAATACAACTCCGAGAGCCGTCTGCCATGGCACACCGCGACCGATAACGATGGAATACGTGAAGTACGCGTTCAGCGACATTCCGGGCGCGAGGGCAATCGGATAATTTGCCCATAGACCCATGATCAGCGTCGCGATTGCGGCGGAAATACAAGTGGCGAACAGCACACCTTCGACCGGCATGCCCGCTTCGGAGAGTATGCGCGGGTTGACCACAACCACGTAGCCCATGGTCATGAATGTTGTGAGCCCGGCCAGAAGTTCCTGACGGACGGTTGTCTGGTTTTCTTGCAGGTGAAACAGGCGCTCCAGCAAACTGACCGACTTGCCTGAGTCGACCTTTTGCACTGTTTCCATGTCGATGGCCCAGTATTGTACGTCATGCTTAGGTCAAAACAGATCGACGAAAACAGGGAATAGAAGCAATCCACACCGGCGGCCCGGAGTCACCCGTCGCGTTTTATCGGTTTCAATTGGACTTGGGTAGAACGTCAATTCGTGCTGACGGTGACAGCGAGCGTTTCCTTCGGCGACGCCGCGATTGCATTCTGCAATTCCGCCGATGAAGAAAAAATCTTGCCTTTGATATGCCGTGCTGGAAATTGAACCGTTAAGGAAGCTTCGGGGAATGGATAGGGATCGAGAATGAAATGGCGCTGCGCGATTGGCCGGACTTGAATAGGGGTATGCCCACCGTCGCGCGTCGGCAGCGGGTGCAACAGATGTGCGGGATTGCGAAAGTCCACGCAGGTGAGTAAGGAGAGATAATCCATTGCCTGCAACAGCCGGAAATGATCGAAAATTGTGCCGTCGCTCGATTGATCCTGCGTGAACCTTGCATCGGATGCAATCTGGTTTCGCAGGGTGCCCTGAAACTCCTTTTGCTGTTTCAGGAACTGTTCCATCAAGGGAAGTTGCGCGGGCGAGATCGTTGATTTGTCAGAGCGCTCGTTCAAAAGATTGTATGTGTGCATCGAAATGAGGAGCGCGGCATACGGATCCTCAGCGGCGATTTCGCGCACGGCGCTATCACGCACCGCCAAAAAATCCACCAGATCGATTTCCTCGAAACCCGAATACTTGCCGACAAATTCAATAGAAAATGCGCTGGGTTTGCCCTGCCGAGTGATTTGCGGCAACGAATCGCGCGCGATCCACCCGTCATCGTGTCGGCGTATCCCGCGCAGCACATGCTCGCGCGGCTCAGGCCGCTGAAATCGATCGTTTCCCCAGCGCTCTGCAAAGTCGCCAGACAGACGCGCGTGGTCAGGATGCGTGACCAGCCACCAGCCGGTTTCGGTTTCGAGTCGCAGCATCGTTTCTGCTCCTCAAATTTCAATCAATACGGAACTTTGTTGGCCTGCTCTTTCCAGGCCCGGAAAGCCTGCAGCGCTTCTTCGCGCATCATTTGGATCATTGGAATCTTACGCTCTGGATGCGCCTGGGACATTTCGCTATAGATGAACGAGTCGTCAAATCCGGCCTTGGCGGCGTCCGCGGCAGTATTGCCGAAAAAAAGCCGGGCGGCCCGTGCCCAATAAATCGCGCCGAGGCACATCGGACAGGGTTCGCAGGATGTATAAATGTCGCAACCTATCAACTCGAACATCTTGAGTTTCCTGCAAGCCTCGCGAATCGCCATGACTTCCGCATGCGCCGTCGAATCGTTCAACTGAGTTACACAATTCACGCCCTCGGCAATGACTTCGCCTTCCCTTACGACAACTGCTCCGAAAGGCCCGCCTCGCCCCGAGCGAACATTTTCAATCGAGAGCTGAATCGCGCGCGCCATGAAAGGGTTGTGCATAGGCAAGCCAGTATAAGCCACAACCTATTTCCAGGTAAGGCCACGGCCCCGGCGCTTTATCAAGATCGACGGAGGTGTGAAGCTTTCAAACTGCTAAGATACGCTTTCGAACTCGCGCAAATCATCTACGCGACGCATGGAGCAACGGATTTGCAAGCCTTTCTCTCGCGCCAGACGGTCACGCCGGAGGGAATCCTTCCCCGCGCCATCCTCGTGGAAGACGAGCAGATCCAGGCGGTCGTTCCTCAGGATCAAGTTCCGTCCCAAGCCCACATTTTCGATTTCGGCGACGCTGCGATCCTTCCAGGGCTCATTGATCCTCACGTGCACATCAACGATCCAGGCAGAGACTGGGAAGGTTTCGAATCTGCCACACGCGCCGCCGCTGCAGGCGGCTACACGCTCCTTGTGGACATGCCGCTGAACTGCGTACCGGGAACCACATCGGTGGAAGCGCTGGAGGCCAAACGCGAAGCTGCGCGCGGCCACTGCCAGGTCGACTGGGCGGCCTGGGGCGGAGTGGTGCGCGGCAATCAAGAATATATCGAGCCGCTCGCGGCCGCCGGCGTACGGGGCTACAAGTGCTTCCTCATCGACCCGGGAATCGATAGCTTTACGATGGTTACTGAGCGTGAATTGCGCGAAGTTCTGCCGCATGTTGCGCGCAATGGTCTTCCGCTTCTCGTCCACGCGGAGCTTGCCGGACCGGTAGACGCGGCCAGTGCGGCACTGGCTGATGCCGATTGGCGATCCTATGCGATATATCTGAAATCGAGGCCTGACGAGGCGGAACTATCGGCGATCCGGCTGATAATAAGACTGTGCCGCGAATATTCTTTCCGCGCGCACATCGTTCATCTATCGACGTGCCAGGCTCTCCCGGAACTGAAGTCCGCGCGTGCGGAAGGCCTACCCATCAGCGTGGAAACGTGTCCCCACTATTTGCATCTCAGCGCCGAAACCATTGCTGACGGAGCGACTCTTAACAAGTGCGCGCCTCCGGTTCGCAACAGCGAGAACCGCGAACAATTATGGCAAGGCCTAAAAGACGGCACGATCGGCCTGATTGGCAGCGATCATTCTCCGTGTCCGCCGGCAATGAAGCGGCTAGAAGAAGGAAATTTCAAGACCGCTTGGGGCGGCATATCCAGCCTGTCGTTAGCCCTGCCGCTCATGTGGACCGAAGCCAGCCGACGAGCATTTACGTTGTCACATATCGCGAAATGGATGGGCGAGGGACCCGCGCGGCTCGCTGGTTTTAGCTCGCGTAAGGGCAGCATCGCTGCAGGCTACGACGCAGACCTGGTCATCTTCGACCCCGACACTGAATTCGTGGTGACAAAAGACCGGCTCCATTACCGGTACCCGGTGTCGCCCTACATGGGAGAAAAACTGCGCGGAGTCGTGAAGGCTACCTATCTTCGAGGGAAAAGGGTGTTTGCTGACGGCACTTTTTCCGGCGAACACCTGGGCAAGGAATGCGGCCGCAAATAGGATGACAATCACTCGCCTAGCTAGTGTTCATGAATGGAAATTCATTCCATTTTCGTTCACAATAGCGGCGTCCAGAGCTTACCTGCTATTCGTCCATGATGACGCGCCACGCGAGATAAGAACGTTCTGGCGAATCAACCAGTCTTGCGAATCATCGGAGCTCAGTTGGGTCTGAAAAGCGAACGGATCGTCGGAAACCCGTCGCCGCGAAAAGAAGGGCGCGACAAGGTTACCGGACACGCACGATATGTCGATGATATTTCCCTGCCAGGAATGATTTATGGCGCCACCGTACGCAGCCAGATCCCTCGCGGCAAAATCAAGAAAATAACATTTGGTCCCGAAATCAACTGGAACGATTTTGTTATTGTATCCGCGCAGGACATTCCCGGAAAAAACTACATCACTCTTATCGTGAACGATCAACCCTGCCTTGCGGATGGAATGGTCAACCATCCTGAGGAGCCCATACTTTTGCTGGCTCATCCGGACCGGCACATTCTCCCGAAAGCCGTCGCGGCGGTTTCCATTGATTACGAACCGATTCCCGCTGTCCTTGACATCGACGCGAGTGAGCGGAAGTCTCCCGTTATTTGGGGAGCGGACAACATTTTCAAATCGTACTTGATCGAGAAGGGCGACGTCGAGAGTATTTGGGAAAAGGCGGATCACATCGTCGAGGGCGAATATTTTACTGGCGCGCAGGAACAACTCTACATTGAGACCAACGGCGTGATCGCGCAGTTTGACCCGGAGCAAGGCGTAACTGTTTGGGGTTCGCTGCAGTGTCCCTACTACGTGCACAAGGCGCTCATGGCGGTTGTCAACCTGCCGGAAAATAAAGTGCGCGTCGTGCAGACCGAAACGGGCGGCGCGTTCGGCGGGAAGGAAGAGTACCCTTCCATCCTTGCGGCGCACGCGACGCTGCTGGCGATGAAGTCCCGTAGGCCGGTGAAAATGGTCTACGACCGCGCTGAAGACATGACCGCGACGACCAAGCGACATCCTTCGAGGACGCGGCACCGCACGGCCGTAAGCGAGGACGGCAAAATTCTTAGCGGCGAGATTGACTTCACCATTGATGGCGGAGCGTACGCTACGCTGTCATCCGTAGTGCTTTCACGCGGCACAATTCATGCCGGTGGTCCCTACTACTGGCCAAATGTTCGTATTCGCGCGAAGGCCGTGGCCACGAACACTCCGCCCCAGGGGGCCTTTCGCGGCTTCGGAGCCCCGCAGAGTATATTCGCAATCGAACGGCATATGGATCGCATCGCGCAAGTAGTAGGCCTTTCGCCCGTGGAAATTCGGCGCAGAAACTTTTTGAAGCCCGGCCAGACAACGACGACAGAACAGCCAGTGAACGAACAAATCGATTTGCAAAAACTTCTTGATCGCGCACTCGAACTTTCGGACTACGACTCCAAAAAATTGCGTTTCGCGAAGGAAAACCAGGTCGGGACACAAAGGAAAGGGCTGGGTATCGCCGCTTTTCTGCACGGTGCGGGATTTACGGGGTCGGGAGAGCTCTATCTCGCGTCCGTCGCTGGTATCGAGGGACGCGCCGATGGCAGCGTGCACGTCCTGGTATCCAGCACCGAATTCGGCCAGGGAACCAACACCGTCCTCTGCCAAATCGCGGCCGAGGCCCTGGACCTTCCCTATGAAGCGGTTGGAATCGCGCAGCCGGATACGATGGAAGTTCCCAACAGCGGACCCACGGTCGCGTCGCGCACGGCTATGGTTGTCGGAAAGCTGGTCGAATCCGCCGCGCGAAAATTGAAGCGCACGCTGAGGGATAGGGGATTGCTTGGCGAAACTTACACGCCCGAAGAATTTCGCGACGCTTGCCGCAAATATGTTTCCGCGCACGGGAAATTTCGCGAGTTTGCGCGTTACGAGCAACCTTCGGACATTTTCTGGGATGACCAGACCTATCGCGGAGCAGCGTACGCAGCTTTTTCTTGGGCGATTTACATCGCCGAAGTGACTGTTGACCTGCTGACGTACCGCGCAACGGTCGACGATTTTGTGGCTCTTCAAGAAGTTGGCAGAGTTCTCAATCCGGTTCTGGCAAAAGGGCAGATTGCCGGTGGCGTCGCGCAAGGTATCGGTTTTGCCTTGTATGAAAAAGTAGAATGGCGCGACGGGCGCATGCAAAATCCGCAGATGACGAATTACATCATGCCAACTTCCGCGGACGTCCCTCCCATTCGCGTGTATTTTCACGAATTGGGTAATACATACGGCGCGTTTGGAGCAAAGGGTATTGGTGAGCTGCCGATGGATGGACCGGCTCCGGCCATCGTGAATGCCATTGAGGATGCGCTGGGCTTACCATTTAATTCGGTTCCACTTCTTCCCGAAGATATATTCGACGCGCTCACCAAAAATTCAGCCGAACGCGATGCTCTCCTCACTGCGGGTCCGCCATGATCGCTGCCAGTGGCAAATGCGAAGTAACCTTGCGAGTCAACGGCGAGATTAAGATCGTGCAAGCCTTTCCGATGGAAAGGTTGCTCGATATTCTGCGTCAAGAATTTGGCCTGACGGGCACAAAAGAAGGGTGTGGGGAAGGCGAGTGCGGCGCGTGCTCCGTGTTGATGGACGGCGCGCTCGTTAATAGTTGCCTCATCCCTGTTCTGCAGGCCAAGGGCGCGAGCATTGTTACGATCGAGGGACTCGCCGGGGATTCGCGTGCCCGTGCCCTGCAGGACTGTTTTCTTGAGCATGGCGGCGCGCAATGCGGGATTTGCACGCCCGGGATGATTCTGGCCGCCGTTTCTCTCTTGAATAAAAATTCTGAACCGAACATTGAAGACATCCGGGAAGGTCTCGCGGGCAATCTCTGCCGTTGTACCGGCTACATCCAGATATTTGAAGCTGTGGCGGAAGCCGCGCGGCGCAGCGCGGTAACATGAGGTCCGATCCCGCCGAATTCGAACTCGTTGCGCCTGAAAGTCTGCCAAAAGCTCTTTCGCTTTTGGCCGAGAATCCGGGCGCGTGGCTGCCAATTGCCGGAGGAACGGACGTCATGGTGCAGTTCGCGGCAGGCAAGCTTCCGGCACGAAAGTTGATGAGCATCTGGAATTTGGGCGAACTGCGGCGCATTGAGGTATTGCCAAGCGAAATTCGGATCGGCGCAGGTTGTACGTATACGGACCTTCGCGGAGATAAAACTATCGCAAAGGAATTCCCGCTAATCGCAAGGGCGGCGAGTTGGGTCGGTGGAATCGCGAATCAGAATCGCGGCACGCTTGGCGGAAATATCGTAAACGCTTCGCCGGCGGCTGATTCCCTGCCCGCGCTGCTGGCCTATGAGGCTGACCTTATTCTCGTTTCCGTGCGCGGCGAGCGTCGCGTGGCGTACCGGAATTTTCACACGGACTACAAAAAGACGCAGTTGGCTGCGGACGAATTAGTGCGAGCTATTTGCCTTCCGAGGCGATTTTTGGGATATCTTGCCTACACTCGCAAGGTGGGAACGCGGAACGCGCAAGCAATCTCAAAAGTGTGCCTCGCGGCGCTCGGCCGCCTCGATGCCGGCGTGATCGCCGATGTGCGTATCGCTATGGGAAGCGTCGCACCGATTCCGATTCGCTTGGCTGAGACGGAAAAAATTCTCACTGGACGGCGCGTGGACTCTGCGCTCCTACTACTCGCCAGAAAAACAGCGGCTACGGAGATTCGGCCCATTGACGATATTCGATCCACTGCGAGATATCGAACCGAAGTGGCGAACAACCTTGTCGCTGAATTCCTCGGGCGGCTCGGCGCATCCGGGACGAGACCGTGAGTGACGTGCTGACGCGCTGGAATAATCAGCCCCCTGATGAAGCCGCGCAAGAGATTCTGCCTTGTTGCGGCTCGACTACCTGGGCTCAACGAATGGCTGCTCGAAGGCCGCTCGTTGACGAAGCGTCCGTGCTGGCCGCGTCCGACGAAACATGGAGGAGTTTAGATGAGTCAGCGTGGACGGAGGCGTTTCGCAGCCATCCGCGGATCGGCGAGACGCGCGCCAAGCAACCTGCCGACGCGCGCTCCGCAGCGTGGTCAGCGCTCGAACAGCAAAAGGCTGCGCAGACGGGCGAGGACGTGAAGATCGCACTTGCGGAAGGAAATAGAGAATACGAGCGGCGATTCAATCGCATTTTTATTGTGTGCGCCAGTGGCAAAACAGCGCCGGAAATACTAGAGATCCTGCGTCGCAGGCTGCAGAACGATCCGGAAGTGGAGCTTCGCGAAGCGGTCGAACAACAGCGGCAGATTATGCATCTGCGAATGAAAAGGTGGCTCGGAGAATGAGTAGAATTTCCACACACGTTCTGGACATCGCGCGCGGTGTGCCCGCACGGGACATTCCTGTGCAGCTCGAGCGCCAGGATGCATCGGGCAACTGGCAGTCACTGGCGTCTTCGCGCACCGATCTCGATGGCCGGTGCAGTGAGCTGCTTCCGGAAAACGTAAATCTCACGGCAGGGCTCTACCGTTTGACCTTCGATACCGCGAAATATTTAACATCGCAAAAAATCGAAGGATTGTATCCGACCGTTCAGATCACGTTTGCCGTGGGGAATGGAGAAACACATTTCCACATCCCTCTTCTCTTAGCACCGAATGGATATACAACTTATCGGGGAAGCTGACATAGATGCTGGAAAGTCTGAAATCGGTTACAGCGAAGCGCGCTTCGGCGTGCCAAGGCGGGGTTAGGATTCAGCGCCGATGAGCGATGACATTCAAAAGCAAGCTGCGAAAGTGATGGAGCGCTGCCAAAAGCTGGCCGGCTTTAGCGAAGAGACAGGCTGCACGACCAGAACATTTCTTTCCCCGCCCATGCGTGATTGCCACAGAGAAATTGCAGGATGGCTTGCGCCCTTGGGGACCGAGATGAAGATCGACGCGGCTGGAAATCTCCGCGGCTTATATCCGTCTGCGGCATCCGGCGCGCGTCGGCTGCTTATCGGCTCGCATCTCGATACCGTGCTCAATGCAGGAGCGTATGACGGAATATTAGGGGTGGTCCTCGCAGTATCTCTGCTGGAAGCATTACGCGGGCGGAAGCTGGCGTTCGAAATCGAAGTCGTCGGCTTTTCCGAGGAAGAGGGAGTTCGCTTTGGCACGCCTTACATCGGCAGCCGCGCACTGATTGGCAGTCTCGATGAGGAACTTCTGGAACATAAAGATGCAAACGGAATTTGCGTCCGACGGGCGATTGAAGAATTCGGCCTGAACCCAGCCCAGATTCCCAATGCTCGGCTGAGCGACAACACATTCGGTTACCTGGAGTTTCATATCGAGCAGGGACCGGTCCTCGAACAACTTGGCCGGCCGCTCGGTGTGGTCGAGGCTATCGCCGGACAGAGCAGGCTCGAAGTCACATTCACCGGTCGTGCTAATCACGCTGGGACGACGCCGATGAATCTACGTCACGATGCAATTGCCGCCGCCGCTGAGTGGATTACGGCAGTAGAATGCGAGGCCAAGAGCACGTCCGGGCTGGTGGCGACCGTCGGCCGGATTAACGTTAAACCCGGAGCAACGAATGTGATCGCCGGAGAGGCTCGATTGAGCCTCGACGCGCGTCATAAGTTAGATGACGTTCGAACTCGCGCGGTGGAAACTTTGCTCCGCAAGGCGGAACAAATAGCGGAGCGCCGTGGGATGATCGTTCGTTCGAGCACGCAGCTGAACCAAAAGGCAGTGGCCATGAACCCGCTCCTTGTTCGCCAAGCCGGAGAAGCAATTCAACGAGCAGGATGCGAACCGCATACGATGGTGAGCGGGGCCGGACACGATGCCATGATCCTGGCTGAAAAAGTCCCTGCCGCGATGATTTTTTTGCGAACGCCGGGAGGAATCAGCCATTCCCCGGCGGAAACGGTCGAAACTGGGGATGTGGCGAAAGCGATCGAGAGCGGATTGCATTTGCTCGATCTGCTCGCTTCCTCACCTATGATTCAAAGGGGAACCTGAAGTGCAAAACCTTGGAATAACACGAAGTTCCCAACGCGCCAATCATTTGCTGCAGACCGCCGACACATTCGTGCGTGCCGCGCTGCCGGGCATGAAGGATTGTATGGCGATCGTGCATGCCGGTCCGGCACTGGGAGCGGCATTCACCCAGTACACGGCTGAGTTTGAGGCTGGCGGAATGTTGGGCAGCACTCCGGCACAGCGATTCATATTCGTGATCGAAGGCTGTGTGAAGGTGGAAGCCGCAGGCAAACAGAATGAAATGGGTGCGCGCGGCTTTGCGTATTTCCCTGAAGGCTTGGCGCACCAGGTGGTCGCGACACAGGCGAGCCGCGTTGCAGTGATCGAGAAACGATATCGACATATTGATTCGGTCGAACCGCCACGCTTAATTATTTCCAGCGAAGATGCCACCGCCTCGAATGCGCTCGGAGGGGACCCGGATTTGCAAGTCAAGCGTCTGCTTCCTGACACGATGAGTTTCGATATCGCCGTGAACACAATGATCTACCAGCCGGGAACGGCGCTGAACATGGTCGAGATGCACGTAATGGAACACGGGCTCTTGATGCTCGAAGGCGGAGGAATTTATCGCCTCGGTGACTCCTGGTATCCCGTCACTGCGGGCGATTTTATTTGGATGGGACCTTGGTGCCCGCAATGGTTCGGAGCGATCGGCAAGGTTCCTGCAAAATATCTCATTTATAAGGACTGGAACCGTCATCCGCTATCAATCGATCAACCATAAACGACCCACCATGAAACTCGAAATCGATGCGAACCAATTGCTTTCCGAGATTGAAGCACTGGCCGCGATTTCGGATGCCGACCCGCCTGCAGTAACAAGAATCGTTTTCACTGCGACCGACCTCAAGGCTCGCGCGTGGCTGAAAGAACGCTGTGAGGCCGCAGGTCTCGTTGTGCGCGAGGACGCCGTTGGAAATATTTTCGCGCGATGGACCGGCTCGGATTCCGCAGCACCCGCTGTGGGCACGGGTTCGCACATCGACGCGATTCCGAATGCAGGGAAATATGACGGCGTTGTGGGTGTGCTCGGCGGCCTCGAAGCTATACGCACGCTGCAACGGAGCGGATTCCGTCCAAAAAATTCGATTGAGCTACTGATGTTTACGTCGGAAGAGCCGACGCGCTTCGGAATCGGATGCCTCGGCAGCCGTGTCCTTTCCGGCAATCTTACACCCGAGGCCGCCAGGAAGTTCACTGACGTTAATGAAGAATCGCTCGAAGATGTCCGCCGGCGGGCAGGTATGCGCGGAGAACTCGAGGACGTGAAATTACCGCCAGGCTATTACAAAGCATTCGTGGAATTGCACATCGAGCAAGGACCTCTGCTCGAACTCGAACGGATCCCGATAGGAATTGTCACGACAATTGCAGCTCCGGCAAGCGGTCGCATCTCGATCGAAGGCGCGGGAGGGCATGCGGGAGCAGTCCTGATGTCCGAGCGTCGCGATGCGCTTTGCGCGGCGTCGGAACTCATTCTGGCTATCGAGAATGCAGCTCGTGTGAGTGGTTCGCGTGACACGGTAGCCACGGTCGGAATGTGCGATGTTTTTCCCGGTGCCATCAACAGCATCCCCAGCCGCGTTCGCCTCAGCGTTGATATTCGAGACACGGATCTCGCTCGCCGCGACTCGGTGATGAGAAGCGTAGAAGCAGCTACACAAAAAATTGCTGTTCAGCGGCAAGTCTTGATTCAAATGTCGATCACGAATGCAGACGCACCAGCCAATTGTGACCCCAAAGTAGTTGGGGCTCTTTCGAAGGCCTGCGAAGAATACCAATTGAAATTTCTTACCATGACCAGCCGGGCGTATCACGATTCTCTATTTATGTCGCGAATCGCTCCCACCGCAATGTTGTTCATTCCCTGCGATAAGGGATATAGCCACCGTCCCGATGAGCACTCATCGATAGAAGACATCAGCCGCGGAGTGATGGTTCTCGCCGAAACGCTGGCTCTTTTATCTGCATGACGTTTCGGTCAACGGATTAGGTATAAACTGATTTCATTGGCGTCGGTTTTCGAGGAGGACCGTGAGCTATTCCAACCAGTAGGGTTTGTACCCATAATGGTTGTGGATTTCAGCGCCCCAGTTGCTGTCCGTCATGTCCGGCCAATTGTCCTTATCAAATCCTGGCGCGTTTTTAAGGCGATCCTTGTCGATATTGAGGATCGCAATTTTTTGCGAAGGATCGAGGGTCAACGCTTGCCACGGAATCGCGAAATGTTTGTCGCCCAATCCTAAGAATCCGCCAAACGACAAGATTGCATACGCAACCTTATTGTCTCTACTGTCGATAACGAGATCTTCGATTGTGCCGAGATCCTCATTCTGTGCGTTGACAACCTTAGCCCCCAGAATCGATTTCTTGACTACCAGCGTATACGGACCTTTTGCTGTCCTCAAGCCAGTTCCCATATCTGCTCCTTCGTGGCCGTCCAGGCGCTGCCCTTCACGCTAGCTCTCGCGGGACCGCGCGTCCATCAAGCGAAAATTGTAGATGGCCACGCAAACAGCATTAGTGACTGTTCTCCGGGACTATGATGGAGGGCGAGAAATGATAGTGAGTGACGCGTCGGTGAAGAGCGCGGCGCATCGATTCTATGTCGTCGCTGTCTTATCTATATTGAAAAATCTTCCAAGTGTGTGCGCAAGCAGCGCAGCGAGGATGAAGGGGAAAAACGGGAGAAGTATGGCCAGTGGACAAATGTCGCCATATTTCGGCCAAACGCCGACAGACACGACAACCCACGCGGCAACACAGACTGGGGCGGCGTCGCTGGAATGCCAGGCCCTGTCGAAATAGGCGAGCCCAGCAAAGGGCAATGCGGAGACAATACAAAAGTTCACGAGCGGCCTCATCAGATCGACGAATTCGATTCCATAAGGCGCCGCTGCGATAAACTTGAGATAGCTCGAGAGACTGACGGAGTAAACGAACGCCAGAACACAAAACAGACCAAAATATTCAAACCCCTTGTGCCTGTTGATTCCCCACACTCCCCAAATAGATTCCCTATACCGTACCGCCATCCAGGTGCCGAAAACGGTTATCGCCATGATGCCAATAAGCGAACACCAGAATTCGATCGGCGATTTGGCTAGCAAAATATCTCCGTCTCTACCCAAACTGATCTTGCCTGTCGCCAGGGCGTTGACTGACATGCGGGCCGCCAATAACAACGTCAGCGGCACGCCGATCCTGAATTGCTGCATTCGATACTTCCGATACCAGTCCACCTGAACCTCCGGAATAGTAGAGCCACAGCGAACTCTCTTTCCTACAATTAAGATTAGCAGAATGGGTCTTTAGCGCGAGACTGTCCTTCGGTTCAGGCAGTGAGTATCTGATAATAGGGAAAGGTCACGCCTCGCCTTGCAGTCGTTTGAGTTATCCTTAATTTGAAATGCTCGTTCTTCGGCCGAGCTTCCGAGCATTCCGCGGCTTGACTACGGTGTGTGTTTTTCTGGTCTTGGCATCCAGGCTCAAAGTAATTGTGGAGAAGCAAAGTCGACACATGCCGCTGCGATTCAGCTACAGCCTGTCGAAATTATATTAAGCAGTGAGTTGGCCAATCCCGGTTCTGTGACGCAGCATTTGAAAGTCGTGGAGAACTTTACTCACCCCATCACCTGATGCTGGAATTGGAAGGCCCGGCCGGGAGCAGACATGATTTTGGACTTCGATTTAACACCGGTCGGCTATCGAACTTATCCGTAACTGGAGCGAAGCAAGAGGGGCAGCTTTTTCGCGTCTCGTTTCCTGCCGGAGAAAACTATCAACATCAAACAGTTGATATCCGATGGTGAGCGCGGGGCGGTACGTCTACGCGGGAGCGGTGTGTCGGAATGTCCCTGACATCAGAAAGGCCGCTGCTCGTAGCGAACAGCGGCCTTTAAGTTGTTTTACGAATCATATTCTCGACTACCGCCCGACCGATGCTGCTCGTGACTCTCCCTCTTTTGTCGATCCAGAGGCCTGTGACGATCCAGAAGCCTGCTGCGAAGCTTGGCTCCCTTCAGCGTTGGCGATTGGTATCTGACGTCTCGTGCTCTCTGCCGCCGCTACCGGCACGGTCACTTCCAGAACTCCATTCCGGAAATTAGCGCGAGCCTGTTCGATTTGCGCGCCCTCCGGAAGCGGTATGAGCCGGGAAAAATGGCCGTAGCTGAATTCGGAAAGATGCAATCCTCCCTCATCCCTCTCCTCTTCACGGGTGCGTTCTCCCTCAATCAACAAGCCTTCATCCGTCACTTCTACGCGGACATCATTTTCACTCAACCCGGGCAGCTCTGCATGAACAATCAGATTATTGCCGGATTGCCGCAATTCAACTCGCGGGATCCAATCCAGGTCTTGTCCCGAAGATCCGGCTAAGCCTCTATTGCCAGCAAAACCGAATGCCCGGTCGATGTCTTCGGTAAACCGTCGCATCAGCGTGATGGGGCTCATCGTGAAAAACTCTCCCGGACTCACTGAGAAGATCGATGGCAAGTAACCGGACCTTCCCTGGGATCGGCGTTCCATCCCAGATTGCGTCCCACGATTTCTCGTCAACGCTCCTTGAGACGATCCCTGAGATGATCCCTGAGACGCTCCTTGAGATTGTCCTTGAGACGCTCTCTGAGACTGTCCGCCACTCGATTCCTGGTTGCGCTGCGTTCGTGTGTTGCTCTCTGATTCCTGTTGTCTGTTCTCTTGTCTCGCTCTGGCTGTTCCTTCTTGGTCCATGATTTTTTCACCTCCAAAAAATCTTTAGGGGCTACCGCTTCTTACATCGGGCTGGTTTCGCACTTAGACAAATCACACTTTGGCAAGCAACCGGCAATACCGGGAATCTAGTAGTCAGAGGAAAGTTGTGGAAAGTTAACTGTTCCGGTTTAGGACCGCAGGCTGGTCGATGATTGTTTCAAGAAGGCAACTTCGCGGAAGTGTCAAAATGTTGACAGGGCAGTGTAGATCGGATTGCATCTCAAAAAAATAAGTGCAGAGTTGTTAAAGTATCTCCATCATTCTTGGCTCAGCGGCTCAATGATATGCTGCATCGCAACATCACATTCACAGCAAAGTTCCTCAAAGTGTCTTCTAAATGAACCATACTTCGCTAGCGCGGCCGCGCGAAAGTTAGCTTTTTCATTTCCAACGGCATGGCCCTTTAATTTCGTACGCAGATCATGCAAAGTACGAAGCGGGCAAACGGTGCTTCTTGCATGTTCTTCGTCGAACCCAAGTCCTTGCAGACATTTAGCAATAAGTGCCAGACCTAGTTCAGTGGCTTTGTGTCGCAACCATTTGCTCCAAAGCCTTCGACCAGTAAAACGGTCTGCACGGTACCAGTTTGTTCAAGCCACTGTTCGAAGCGGCGGTGCTGTCCTGGGTGGGGAATAGCCGCCATCTACTTCAAGTGTCTATGACGCCGCTCATCGCGATCCCGAGTAGGTTTGGTAGAGGCGGTGGGGATCGAAATTGCATCTCCAAAAAATAAGTCCTGAATTGTTAAAGGCGTAGCAGCACTGCCCTTCCTTCAATTGGTGTCAAATGGTGTCAAAACCAGTCTTGTATGCTGTTCAGCACTTAGAGAGACAAATTTGACGGAAAGAAAGTTACTCGGAAGAGTGGACTGAAAAAGATGGATCGTCCACGCCCCCCGTAACCACCGGCGGAGTTGCCGTCTTCAATTGTTCAAGTTGGGCCTGAACCTTCGCCCACGCTTTGGGCTTTTGCTTGGTCGCATACGGAGCATCCGGATGCCCGTAGAATTCCAGAAGTCCGGCCCGAAGCTCCGGCGAAGCGCCACTAAAGTTCTGCTTTGCGAGCGCGTCGAGCAGCTTTGCGTACGTCTCATCGTTAAGCCGATATTTTCCAGGGCCCGATACTTCACCGGTGTCAAAATTGTCGTTCGGCAAGTCCGTCAGGCCGATGTCTACCTGGCCCAACAGCTTCCGGTAGCGATCCAGAGTTGCGTTGAAGCTGGCTTCGAACATGCGTTCCGTATCCGGCGTGGGCGTCTGGAGCTTTAGCACTCTTAGCGGACCGACCTTCGGGACAATCCTCGTAAGAAAGGCGAGAAATCTTTCCCAGAAAGTGGGCGGCTGATATTTGTTTCCCCAGTTCTTCTGATAACTCGCGCGCGAAAGATTGTAGAGAAACTTCTTTTTCGTAATGCCGGGCTGGTCTTTCAAGATATCGTCTTTCTTCAGGCTCCAGGCAACGCGCGTCGCTTTGGGGAGAAGTTGGCTGACGTCATGACGGTAAGAACCGAGCACCTTGTCTTCGTCAGAGAGAACGCTTTTGAGATCCAAGCCATACGTTTCCTGAAAGGCTTGTTCCAGCAGCGGAACTGAGACGCCGAAGCCGATAAAATCGTGATAACTATCCGGAGCGTAGCGACCATGCGCAATCTCGATAACATCAAATCCAAATTCTGTCTTTACGTGCGCCAACGGGTCTTCTTCATACGTAACCGAGTCGCCGTACTTCTTTTTCAACTTAGGATACAGGACGGGAACCGCACGATTCACGCCGATGAGGTGGCCGTCGTTGTCCGCGGCGTAGTGAGAAAGCGCCCCGAGCGCAAAAGCGTAGCTGTCAAGGTCCTTGGCATCACGCAGCAGAGCCCGGATAAAGTCTCCGCTCCGCACGTAGTGCGTCAAGTCGCTGAAGAGGTGATTTCCGTGGGGGTAATAACCCATGTCCTGAATAATGGCACCGCCATATGCATAGCCGTGTGCTTCTTTGATTTCTTCGCCCGTGGCGTTGGGGAAGCGCTTCAAAAGTAACGGTCGTATGTTGGTGTCCCATGCGCTGTCGATGATGGCTTCATGTGCAAGGACGGCGTAGGCTGCACTCTGTGCCGGCCAGCCAAGAAATAAGAAAAGCGCCAGCACGAACGCACACATTCTTGCGAACCACGTCCTGCCTCCGCCGCGTCGCATCCTACCCATCGCTGTCACCTTGTTCCGATCTTAGCTCAGAAACCACAAGCGGCGCGATCTTTGCGACTTCTCTGCCACGCTTCCTGTAAGCGCCTCATTCTAAGGAAGTGTTGGAAGGGCGGTGAGGATCGAAATTGCATCCCTACTATCTAAGTCTCGCAAGGGAAACGGCGTAGCGCCGCCGCCCCGATTCAATTGGAGCCGTATGGAGCCGAATTTTTTTAGCGCGGTGTTAGAAGGAACTCACGAGATCGCATCGTCCGTGCATACGCCGAGACGCCGCCAGCGAAAACCGTATACAGCACCAAGTCAAAACGGTATGTCGTCATCGGTGACCGTTGGCGGATCTTCAATGCGAAGATCAAGCAAGATACGCGCCGATTGATCGAGAAATTCGTCGCGATCCATGAAAATGATGTGACGTCGCTGGCCAGCGTCCAACTGTTCCACCAACCATGTTCTCGCAGCTCTGGTAATATCTCCTGCTGAAATCAGGAATACATGATCGAGCAAAACCTTCCGGTTGGCTTCAGGATCGAAGATCGGATGATCGATAGCCATGAGCGCCTGAGCTAGAACTGTAGCAATGTTGTTATTTCCACCTGTCCCGCTGGCGTCAATCTTGTTTTTCTTTACTTGCGCGCAAAAATATATCCAGTGACTCGTCGGCAACTGGTATTTCATCCAAAGATCGTTCCCAAATTCGAGCGCCTTCTCGACGTGGCCGCTTGGGCTGACTCGGTGAAAGCCAAGCCGCTGAAACAAAGGGACAAGCACTCTCTCGGTAAATTCATCCTCGCTGGCTGTATCGAGAAAATCAGCAAGTATTTGACGTTGTGCGATCTCGTCATGGGATAGCGGACGGGTTTGCTGTGAAAAGGATGCACTGCTTACGCCGGTCCCTGTGCTGCGAAGATAGCAGCGGCCAGATTCGTCTGGATACGCAACCAACCCATGTCGTTCTACAAGCTTGTTAAAACTGGCCAGCGCGAGTTGTAAGTCCGCAAAATAATCCTGATTTCCGTCACCCCGGTTCCTCAACTTGTCGTTGTGTCGCTCGAAATCATCGGGATCGAAGAGTTCGGAGATTACGCGGCACAAATCGTCTGAGGGGAGGTCAGCTGATTGTGTGGCCCCGAGATTCAGTTCGGCTAAGCGCTGCTGAGCCCATATCGGACGTGTGGTCCCGTCGTGAGTGAAGGGCAAACCACAACGAGCGAAAAAGCGGGTTATGAAATAGCTGCTGCGGTATGGAAAATGCTTAGAGTCACCGACGACCATCTTGCCAAGCTCTTCGAGAACCCGATCCGAGAGTTTCATAGCCGACTAATTTACACCCGCTTGCTGTCGTTGCCGAGGCAGTTCGCGGACAACAACCGCACCGTCTCAGTTAGAAGGACGGCTTCGCAAACATCTTCAGACTCACGACGGAAAAACGGAGTTGCTCTTCGTAAACAGGCTAGGCCGTCCGTTCTCAGCCAACAAGCTGCGGGAAAAGGTTTTGCACCCACTCCTTAAAAAACTGGGAATACCACGAGACGGTTTTCATTCCATGAGGCATGGTGCTGCCAGTGCCCTGCTCGGAGACGGTGCAACCCCGGCTGTGGTGCAGAAGCAACTCCGGCACAGTGACGCACGGATAACGCTCGGAGTCTACGGTCACGTCATAGGCAACCAGCAGCGAGACGCCGTTGAAATCCGTTCAGCAAGAATTGAGGGTTTCGCGGTGAACTAATTCAATTGGTGTCAAAATTGAATCGGTGTCAAAAGCAAAAACAAAATCTGTGGAATCAGTAAGTTTGGTAGGGGCGGTGGGGATCGAACCCACGACCTTCGGCTTAAAAGGCCGCTGCTCTACCACTGAGCTACGCCCCTAAATTTTTTAATTCAAATAGATTACCACGGAATGTGGTGCAGACCTTCGAGAGCTGGCGCCGTACACGGTCGCACTGTTTTTGCTCGGTGCGGCCTTTTCGTGCAAACGGCGTGCAGGAGTACCCGCTTTTTTGTCGTCGGAGTATGCAACATTCGCGCATCACAGTCTATCATCTCTGACCTGAAATTGTACCGAGTGCCTCGGCGAAATCTTTTTTTTGCAGATCGAAAAATGCGCCTCCGGTAAGCCCGAACAGGCAGCGTTATCAATTCTGGACCGGAAGATGCACTTCCGATTCGTAACGTGAAGCGCTCTTGGATGTGGTACGGTCTTCGGCACCACTGGAGGATGTTTGATGTCAGTAATGGATCTGCTTTTTGGCCGTCCGTTGAGTTCTTCGGAAGAAAGAGGAGAAAAACTCGGTCCGCTGGCTGGGATTCCGGTCTTCGGGTTAGACGCTCTTAGCTCCGCGGCGTACGGGCCTGAAGCTGCCCTGTCTTTGTTGATGGTGCTTGGGGCTGCGGGGGTCGCTTACATCGTACCCATAACGCTCAGCATCATTATCCTGCTGATTATTGTTTATTTTTCTTACCGGCAGACAATCGAAGCCTACCCGAATGGCGGCGGTTCCTACACCGTTGCAGGACAAAATCTGGGACCGTTTGCGGGATTGCTTGCAGCCTCGGCTCTGATGATCGATTACGTCTTGACCGCTGCGGTAGGAATTTCCGCGGGCGTTGGGGCGCTGGTATCTGCTGTTCCATCTCTTGAGCCACGCACGCTGCCGCTTTGTCTCGGTATTTTGCTGATCATTACGCTCATAAATTTACGAGGTGTACGCGAAACGGGCGCGCTGTTCATGGTACCGACCTATCTTTTCATTGGCACACTTCTTACTACGCTGGGAATCGGAATCCTGAAGACGATTGCATCGGGCGGGCATCCCGCCCCGGTCGTCCCTCCTGCGCCGCTTCCTATGGCGGTCGTTGGATTAAGTGTATGGCTGCTTCTCAAATCGTTTGCCAGTGGTTGTACTGCGATGACCGGGGTGGAAGCCGTCAGCAACGGCGTGACCGCGTTTCGCGAACCTGTTGCGAAAATAGCGCAACGCACTTTGACTGCGATTATTGCCATATTGATCGTGCTACTCGCCGGCATTGCTTTTCTTTGCCGTGCTTACCAGATCGGCAGCACGAATCCCGGCCCCGGATACCAGAGCGTGCTTTCGCAGCTGACGGCAGCTGTCGTCGGAAGAGGCACATTTTATTTTATTACCATCGCATCGATCCTTCTTGTGCTCTCACTCTCTGCCAACACAGCGTTTGCGGATTTCCCGCGACTTTGCCGGCTCGTCGCAGAGGACGGATATTTACCGACTCCGCTGGCTGTGCGCGGGAGACGCCTCGTGTACACAGTGGGGATCATTACCCTCGGCATCCTTTGCGCGATACTCCTGATTGCATTTGGTGGCATCACCGACCGGTTGATTCCGCTGTACGCCGTCGGCGCGTTCCTGGCGTTTACGTTATCGCAGGCGGGAATGGTAGCGCACTGGAGACGCAAGGGCGGCCCGGGATCACGGCTGGGAATGTATGTGAACGGATTGGGCGCGGCCGCAACCGCAGGCACGGTGGCGATTGTGACCATCACCAAATTCACCGATGGAGCCTGGATCACTGCAATATTAATTCCTACCATCATGTTTTCCATGTACTCCATCCGGCGTCATTACGATTCAGTTGCGCAAGCACTCAAGGACCCGCCTCCGCTGGTCTTGACTCACATTGAGCCCCCCATTGTCGTAGTGCCCATGCTCAGTTTGAATAAGGTGATCCGCGCGGGCCTGCAATTTGCCTTGGATGTTTCCCCCGACGTGAAAGTCGTGCACGTGGAATGCGCAGTCAATAAGGAAGAATTGCTTAAACAGTGGAATGAGGTCGTGGAGAAGCCCCTCAGAGAATCTGGCCTGCCTGTCCCTCAGCTAATATTTTTAGAGTCGCCCTACCGGTTCATCATCAACCCGATTGTTGATTACGTGGTGCGTCTTGAGGAGCAGAATCCCGACCGCGAGATCGCCGTCATTATCCCTGAACTCGTGGAAAAACACTGGCACCAATATTTCTTGCACAACCAGCGAGCGGCGTGGTTGAAGGCAGCGCTAGTTCGCAAAGGAACGCCAAGAATCGCCATCGTCAACGTGCCCTGGTATTTGGACGCCTGAAACCCGTGGCACATTTTTTGGCTGCGCTATTTAATTGTCATGGCGCACTACGCAAGGCAACGCTAGGCCAGCGCCTTCAAATTCGGGCGCTTGCGTTTCCACTCGTAGTCCTTGCGCAGTAGCGCCATGTGCTTCTTCAGCTGCGTTTCGATTTCCACGAAGGCCGCCTTCACGCATGCGCGCACGTCTTTGCCCTCCCCCGTAGCATGCAGCGTGCCTGTGGGAAGATAAAGCGTCAGGGAAAACAGGTGCTCTTCCTTCCGAGGACGTTTTTCGATCGTGCCATGCACTTGCACCAGATCAGGCGCAAACGATTTCAGCAGCTTTTCCAACTTCGCGACACGCTTTTGAGTTTCTTCGTCAATCGATTCGCGCCATTCATCAAGCTTATGGCTGATTACGATTTTCATAAGAGTACCTTTCCAGGGAAATAGCGGAAGGAGGGTGCGACTCGCGGTGTGATCCGCTGACGCATTGGCGAATTCAGAATAACAATTCTCGTGTGGGGTTGCAAATACAGAGAATTCCGGACGCGCGGAAAAATAACTGGATCGAAGGATCGACCATTAATTTACTTCTTAAAGAGATCCTCGAACGCCTGGCGGGCGTCGCGAGGGCGCGAAACGTGCTCGGCGGAAATAGTGGGACCGGCCTGCGGGGCAGACGGCGCCGTATCTTTTTCGATGGTCGTGCGAAATTCGTAAAGTCTGCAGTCGTTCTTCTGATCCTTGCGTGGAATGCGCTCGGGAATCGGCTGCATGCATTCAAAGCGCGCGGCTGTATCGAAGTACGCGCATTGTTTGCACGAGTGAAACTCGAACCCGCATTTCGGGCACTTGCCTTTTGGATCGAAGCCTTGCTGCAGAACAGTGCCGCAATTTGAACATCGCGCGCGCGTGATGGTGCCGACCATTCGCGGAGTCCGCGGGCCGATCTGTTCTTGTCGAGGATGGCCTTCGGGCGGCCGTTTCTCTTTTTTCTGGGGCTTTTCGGCGCTCATGTAGCCCCGCTGCCTATACTTCCGCTCCAATGGGAACCTCCGGGAGAGAACTACATCATACGCTGAATCATCCAGCACCGCACCGTAAACATGGAATACCTTTAAACTAGTAAAAACATGAGAGTGCTACCATTACCGCTGTGCGGACGAACCGTGTTGATAGCAGAATGAAACTCCATCATTCTCATTGGACCATCGTGTGGATCTTCCACGTCAAACCAGCGAAGCGGCGCGTCTTCCAGCGTGTTTATGGGCCCGGTGGAGACTGGGCGCAGTTGTTTGCGAAAGACCAAAACTACATTGGCACGGAATTGCTACGTGACTCGACCGACACGCGCTGCTATCTGACAGTCGATCGCTGGACTTCGCGCGCAGCGTACCACCATTTCAAAAAGAAGCACCGCAAGGAATTCGTTGCTCTTGATATAAGCTGTGAGGCGCTTACGATTCGCGAAATCAAGATAGGCGAATTCTCGTCGATGCGGCCGCCTGCAAACACCCGAGATGAGAAAAGTCCGGTCCCCGTCAGGATTCACTGGCCCAGATTCGAGATAAGCCTTCCGCGGGGAGATCTGGCTGCAAAAATTTCTGCGTCGAACCCAAATCGGAGAGAATCGCTTCGGCGGCAAGATAACCGCTGCGTACCGCTCCCTCCATTGTCGACGGCCAGCCTGTGGAAGTCCAGTCCCCTGCCAAAAAAAGTCCCGTGAGCGGACTTTTCTGCGCGGGACGCCATCGATCCGATCCCGGCGCGGGTGAAAATGTCGCGGAAGTTTCCTTGACGACCGCACCCTTCACGAGTTTAGCATCGCGAATTGCGGGAAGCACTCCCCGCAATTCAGCAATGCAAAGCTCAATAATGTCTTGGCGAGATCGCGGCACCAGAGCGTAGGACGCGCTGATGACGAGCTGAAGGTACTGCCCTTCCGACTCACTCCTGCCCCCATTGAGCAACGTCTCACCGTTGAGTTGTGTCTTATTGAAGACCCACTGCGTGGTGCTATCGAGCAGCGTCAGAAAAGGTTCGTGCATCACTTTTCTATCGAACCACAGGTGGACTCCTGTAATCGGGGAAGTTTGCAGATTGCGCAGATTCAGAAACGCAGGCTGTCGCGCGACGATGTCCGCAGGGAGCAGCTTGGTCAAAATGTCCTGGGGCACGGCGGCAACATAGTAATCCGCTGTTTCAACCGAGCCGTCTTCCTTCTCGACGCCTGTCACTTGATTGCCAGCCACTTGGAAGCCGCGCACTCCGGCGCGCAACAGGACTTCCCCGCCCCGCGTCCGGATAGCTTCCTTGCATCCATCGTAAAGATCTCCGAGCGGCACGCAGGGGATTCCGATGCGATAGCCTTTGCGCGTCGAGAGAAATGCTTTCCAGAATACGTCGATGCCATAACGGGCGTCGATTCGGTCAAGCTGTTCATCGAGCGCGCTGACCAGAATTACCTCCCAGAAGCGGCGGATCGCGCCTTCGGTCTGGCGATGCTTCTGCAGCCACGCGAGCATCGTGACGCTGTCCGCATTATTGGAAATATCTTTCGGACGGCCGCCGTCAATTGCGATTTTCAGGAGCGCTCGCGCGATGGCAAATTTGTCAGCCCAAGCAAGTAGCGGGAATCGCGCAAAAGAAAATGCCATGTGCAGAGGCGCAGGCAGCGCGACAGATTCCATGGTGCCGCGCCGTCCATCAGGCGTCGCAAACAGTAATTGATCGAAGAAACGAATTTTGCCGGCCGCGCCGACGCGCCGGTAAAAATCTTCGAGGTTCGTGCAACATCCCAGGGTCACGTGCTGGCAATTGTCCACGTGTTCGCCGCCGGGAAGTACGTAGGACGCAGCACGGCCACCCAGATGGGGCCGCTTTTCGAGCAAACGTACGCGGTGGCCGGCTTCAGCCAGCGCGACGGCCGAGGAGAGTCCCGCCAGGCCGCCGCCGATCACGATCACGCTCTTCGATGACATTGTGTTGGGAGTACCAGCCAAACCGCGCGCGCAGCAGGATCCCGGTTTTTTCGGGAGTGCTCAGCCGCACACGCTCAGAGAAAACATCGTAGCCGCGCGCTTCAATGCGCCGCAGCAGCCCGCTATAGATACGCGCCAGCGCCCACAAGGCGGCGCGCGCGTCAGAGTGCACATCCGGAATCAGCTTGGCGCCTTCGCGATAAAAACCCCACGCGCGTCCGGCTTCGAATGCGAACAAATCGCGCAGCGCAGGCGTCAATGGGCCGCGCGCGAGATCTTCTGGACGCACGCCAAATTTCTCAAGGTCTTCCTGCGGCAGATAGATGCGGCCCATT
>Ga0209168_10000932_pt1 | contig 25275 bp, 17 predicted proteins | sample Coa_R1_FD_187156 | JGI IMG/M metagenome (GOLD analysis project Ga0209168, IMG submission 187156) | Surface soil microbial communities from Centralia Pennsylvania, which are recovering from an underground coalmine fire - Coalmine... | ecosystem: Environmental > Terrestrial > Soil > Unclassified ...
TCGCGCCGACGCCGGCCAGTCGGTTAGGCCGTGCACCCGGCGACGCACGGCTCACGGTGCGTCCGCCCGCCGCGGCGTTCATGCGGCCGGTGGTGACACGCACGGCCGATGAGCACATCGTTGCGCGTAAACCGGCGACGGTCGTTCGTCCGGAGCCGGCGCGCGTCCCGGTGACCATCACCAAACCGGCCACGCCGTCCAACGAAAGCCACGCCGTGCGCATGGCACCGGTAACGACCGCGCCCACCGGTCGCCGCGTCGAGAGGCCGGTCGTTGCACAGCCTGCTCGTCCATCGCCGGTGGTCGCTCAGCCGATGCGGCCGGCGCCGATGACCGCACGGCCAGTCCAGTCGGAGCCGGTGGTTGCGCGTCCCGGCATCGTCGCCGTGACGCCGCAGCAGCGGAACAAGCCGGACACGCGCGCGGGCGTCGAACCCCGTGCGCCGGCGGCAGCACCCGCGCGCCCTGAGATTTCGCGGCCGCCCATCGTGGAGCAGCCTCGAGCCCAAGTGATGCGGCCGCCGGTCGTGGAGCAGCCGCGCTCCGAAGCAATGCGCCCGCCGGTTGCTGCGGCGCCGACCCGGGTTCAACGCACCGAACCGGCGGCCGGCACGCGCGTCGTCACTGAGCCGCGCGTCGTCACTGAGCCGCGCGTCGTACACGAGGCGCAACCGCGCGAGGTGCAGCAGCCGCGGGTGCAGGAACCGCGCGCAGTGCAACCACGTGAGGTGCAGGCGCCGCACGAAGTCCAACCGCGCGAGGTGCCGTCGCACGAGCGCGTGAGCACGCCCAAACAGGACCGCGCGAAGGACACGCGTCGACGCCCGTCCGACCAGCCGGCGAAATAGCGCCGTACCCGCGCTGATCGACCCGCGCGAGACTGGAATTGCAGTGGAGGCTTCGGTATGATGCCGCGTGCATCTACCGAAGCCTCGCTGCATCGCGACCGGTCTCGCAGCACAACCGTGACCGCCACCGCGCTCCCGGCAGCAACGCTCGGGGCCGACGGACTCCCACTCACCGTGATGTACGTCGACCTCAACACGCAGTGGCGCGGCGGACAGCGCCAGATCCTCTGGATGGCGGAAGGCCTGCGGCGGCACGGCGGCCGTCCGCTGCTCGCGCTGAGGCCGCACGCGGTGCTGGCCCAACGCGCGCGCGCCGCGGGGCTCGAGGTAATCCCGATCGATCCGCTCATCGCCGAGTGGGGGCCGATGACTGTGCTCCGGCTGCGGCGCACGGTGGCTCGGGAAGGCGTGCAGATCCTGCATCCGCAGTGCGGACACAGCATGGCGTTGTCGGCCCTGGCTGCGTTAGGCACTGACACGCGCGTGGTTTTCGCCCGTCGGGTCACATCGCCCCTCAGGCGCGGCGCCGCCACGCGCGTCAAGTACCGCCGGGCCGACCGGTTCATCGCCGTGTGCCAGGCCGCCGTTCCTGCCCTGCTCGACGCCGGCATCGACCGCGACCGCGTCGACGTCGTGTACAGCGGCATCGACCTGACGCGCGCGGCAACCCCGGCGACGGGCGCCACCCTCGCCGCCCTCGGCGTGCCTAACGGGCCGCTGGTGGTGATGGTCGGCGCGCTCACGCCGATGAAGGATCCGCTGACGTTCGTGCGCGCCGTGGACGTCGCGCGCCGGAGCGTGCCGTCGCTCAAGGCGCTGCTCGTCGGGGACGGACCGCTCCGCGCACCCGTCCAAGCGCTCATCCGCGAGCTCGGCCTCGGCGACACCCTGCACCTCGCCGGCTTTCGATCCGATGCCGACGCGCTCATGTGCGCCGCCCAGGTCGTCGTGCTCAGCTCCGACGCGAGCGCCGAAGGCATCGGTGGCGTGGTACTCGACGCGATCTCGTTTGGCCGACCCGTGGCAGCGACCGCGGCCGGCGGCGTCCCCGAAGTGATCGAGAACGAGCGCACCGGCTTGCTCGTGCCGGTGCGCGACGCGCAGGCCCTCGGTCAGGCCATCGCGCGCCTCCTCACGGATCACGACCTCGCGTCCCGTCTCGTCGCCGCCGGCCTCGCGCGGTCTCGCGACTTCGCGATCGAGAACACCGTTGCCGGCACGATCGCGGTGTACAAAAAGCTGCTGGAGACGCGCTCGACGTGACGGCCGCCCCGGCGGCCCCCCGCCGCCTAACGGTACTCGAGCTCGATACCGAACGCGGATGGCGCGGCGGCGAACGCCAGCTGCTCTGGCACGCCCAGGTACTGGCTCGCCTCGGTCACCGGGCGCTGATCGCCGCACGCCCCAACGAACCGCTCGCCCACCGGGCCCAGGCGCTCGGCATCCCCGTCTTCGAGATCTCGCCCGCCTTCGAGCTCGACCCGCGCGCGGCGTGGAAGCTCCGCCGCGTCATCCGCCGAGAGCGCGTCGACATCGTGCACTCGCATACCGCACACGGCGTCGCCCTGGGTGCCATGGGCTGCCTGGGCACCACCGCCAAGCTCGTCATCACGCGGCACTCCGACTTTCGCCCACGCGCGAACGTCGGCACACGCTGGAAATACGGTCGGGTCGACGCGCTGATCGCGATCTCGAGCGCATCCCGCAACGCGATGATCGCGAGCGGCATGTCGCCCAATTCGATCACGATTGTGCGCGGCGGCTCCGACCAGTCCAGCCCGATCCAGCCGGCAACGCCACCTACCCTCGCATCACTCGGCGCAGCCACGCGGTCGCCGCTAGTCGTCCAAGTGTCACAGCTCGTTCAGCACAAAGACCCGCTCACCTTTGTGGCCGCGATCGATGCGGCGCGTGCGCAGGTGCCGTCGCTCCGGGCGATTCTCGTTGGCGATGGTCCACTCCGAGCGAGCGTCGAGCGCGCGGTCGCCGACCGGGGCCTCGGCGAACACCTGCGCGTCGCAGGCTACCGCACGGATGCCGATTCACTGCTCGCCGCCGCGGACGTCGTCACGCTCAGCTCCGAGGAAGATGCGCTGCCGAGTGTCCTGTTCGACGCGCTGTTTTGTGGAAAGCCCATCTGCGCCACCGCTGCGGGCGGCGTGCCCGAAATCATCGAAGACAACGTGTCCGGCCTGCTCTCACCGGTGGGCGATGGCGCCGCGTTGGGCGAATCGATTACCCGAGTTATCGACAATCCGGCGCTCGCCCGGACACTGTCGGCGGGCGCGCGCGCACGCGCTCCGGAGTTTTCCATCGAGCGCAGCGTTGGGCGAACGATCGCCGTCTACGAGCGCGTGATCGGTACGCCGATCCAGGGTGCCATACATGACAATTAACGTTACATCTTAGAGCACAACGCTTGTAGCCACATTGGCTTATAAGGTTGTAAACAATCGCATCACTGCGAGGCTCTGACTCCATCGAGGGTGACACCGCTCTCGCGGTTTTCGTCCTTGAACAAGGGGCTGCCCGTGCGAATCGCGCACGGATCGGCGTTCCGGTTCGGGTCGCACGTGAGCCGTCGAGCGATGCCATGCAACGTTTCTGCGTTAGTCAGTTTGCCGTCCGGCTTGGACTGCCTCCTCGCCGTCTAACGTCGGTCAGTCTGTCTCTCCTCGTGCTGGCCGCACCAGCTGTGCGCGCCCAGGCCAGCAACACGGAAGTCGGCAGCGTGGTCGCCGGTGGCAACGTGATCTGGGTTCGCGCCACCAACTCGGGATCGGTCGCGGTTTTCATGTCGCGGGGCTATCGCGACGCGCTCGCCCGCCCAACGATGGTGGATGCCAACCGGCTGGCGCTGTGGACCGACAGTGCGAAGGCCCTTCACGCTCCCGCGTCCGGCGTGGCCGACGCCAATGCGCCTTCAGATAGCGGGCTCGCCTTCGACCGATGGGTGGGCACGGACAGCAGCGGACTCGAAATCAAGCGCGACGGGTCGACGATTCTCCGCTTGTCTGACACGCCCGCGCGCGAAGTGATCGACTTGCTCGCGCGCGGCGCAGATCTCACGCGCCGCATGTCCGCTCCGTCGCGGCCGGTCGCGGTCGCCGTCGTCGCACCGGCCTCCCAGCCCTCGGTCCTAACCGCCGAGGCGAGGGTCACCATGTCGGCGCCCGCGCAGACAGCCGTGTCGCTGCCGCCGGCACCAGTCGCAACGGCTCCGTCCGTACCGGCTCCTGCTCCGGCGGCGCTGGTGGACTCGGCGCCTGCCCAGCCGCTCGCGCCTAACCTCCAGCCCTCCATCGACCCGAACGTTCCGAGCGATGCGCGGGCCAGCTCCGCGACGCTCGCCAGCCGTGGCGATGGCCCGCTTGTCGGCGAGGTCAAGGTCGACCGCCTGCCACCGGTCACGAACGTCGACAAGCACATCGACACCCCGCTCGGTCCGTTCGTCGTGCCGGCCGCGAAGCTCGTCGACCGCGACACGCAGATCAGGTACTGCTACACCGAGTTAGGCCTGCGGTACGATCGTCATCTCACGGGCGAGGTGACGGTGCGCGTGAGCCTCAACAGCGCCGGATTCGCCGACACCGTCGAGGTCACGAAGCGCACGTGGGATGGCGTGCCCGCGGCCGAAGTCGAGTCGTGCATGCGGGCACTCATTGAAGACTGGTCGTTCGACGACCGGCAGCCGCCCGACTCGCGAACCGTCGAGCTGCACTTCACGCTCACGCCGGCCATGCGCACGGCGGCGACGGACGGCGCCCAATCGTCGTCGCAGCCGCGCTGACCGCTACGGTTTGGGCGTAGCGACGGGCGGCGCGCCCTTCGAGCTCCAGACGTTGTTGGCGCGGTTGTCGTCGACGATGCGGTGGTCGGGATCGATCTCGATCTTGCTCACCGTCTTTCCCGCGAAATCGTACCGCCTAACGTAGAACATCGAGTTCATGCTCCATACGTCGGCGGGATAGCGGTAGTTCATCGTCGACCCGTCCGACATCGTGAAGCGCACGAGCAGCGGGAGCACGCCGCGCGATTTATTTCCATAGCCGACCAACACGATGGTCGAGTCGCCGCGCGTCCGCGTGAGCACGGTGTCGACCGCCTGATCGAAGTGGTCGTCCTCGACGAACCATTCGCGCCAGAACCAGTCGAGGCGTTGGCCCGACGCGTCGTCCATGGTCCGGTAGAAATCGGCCGGGGTCGGGTGCTTGTACGCCCAACGGCGAATGTAGGCCTTGAATCCCGCGTCGAACGCGTCCGGTCCGATGATCTCCTGCCGCAGCAGTTGAAGCCCAACGGACGTCTTGTCGTACTCGGTGAAGCCGAGTTTGTCGGGGTCCATGCGATCGGCCGGCATCTCGATCGGCACGTCGATGTCGCGCTGCTGCGTCTCCTCGATTTCGCTACGCTGGTCAGCGGCCCGCTGCATCTGGTCGCCTTTTTCCGGGTAGCGGCGCGCTTCGGAGAACGTATTGATGAACGTGTTGAAGCCTTCGTCCTGCCAGAAGTGAATGCGCTCGTTGCTCCCCACGAGCATCGGGAACCAGTCGTGGCCGATCTCGTGCGTGATCACGTTGTAGAGGTCGTACTTGTCGTTGCTCTTCGCCTCCATGGCGAGCATCGGATACTCCATGCCGCTCACGGGTCCTTCGACCACGGTGATCTGCGGCCACGGATACGGGTACCATCGCTCCGAGTACTCCATGATCGACATGCGCGCCTGGTCGGCCGCGTCGCTCCACGGGTCAATGGCGCTCGGGCGGTAGTACGAATACGCCATGATGCCCTTCCAGCTCGACGCGTCCCACATGTAGTCGGGCGACGCAGCCCATGCGACGTCGCGGACGTTCTTGGCGGTGAATTTCCACGTCAGGTTGGCCGTCGTGCGCGGGCGCGCGGTGTGGTTCTGCAGTTCCTCCTGCGTCACGATGTGAACCGGCGTGGCCGACTTGGCCGCCTGGGCGAGCCGCGTGATTTGCGTTTGCGTTAGGACATCGTGCGGGTTCTGCAGGACACCCGTGCCGCCGACGATGTAGCCCGCCGGCAGCGTGACCTGGTACGTGAAATCCCCGTACTCGAGGTAGAACTCGCCCTGCCCTTCGTAAGGATCGGTGTTCCACCCGCGAACATCGTCGAAGACGGCAAGGCGCGGATACCACTGTGCGATCTCGTACAGGGAGCCCTCGCGACCCATGCGATCGGCGCCGTGCTCCGGAACGCGAAAGTGCCACGCGACGTCGAACGTAGCCGACTTGCCGGGTTGCAGCGGCTCGGCGAGATCGACATGCAGCATCGTGTCCCACGTGCGCGTGGCCAGCTTCACCCGGCGCGTCGATTTCGCGCCGCGATCGCTCACCAGCTCGTCGAACCGGTCGATGCGATCGCCGCCCTCGAAGCCGCGCGCGCCGAAGCGCGACTGCTGCGGGAACACGTATGCATTGAGCGAGCTGTCGGTGAAGGCGTTCTGCTCGACCTGCATCCAGATGTGGTCGAGCACGACCGGCGAGTTGTTCGTGTAGTGGAGCGTGAGCTCGCCGGTCACTGTCTGCGTGGCTGTGTCGAGCGTGGCGCGGATGTCGTAGTCGGCGCGGTTCTGCCAGTAGCGGGGTCCGGGCTCGCCGTCGGCGAGGCGGAACTCGTTAGGCGTCGGCAGGCGCAGCGGCGCGAAGATCGACGTATCGGGCACGCCGGGGCGGTCCACCGAATCGGAGATCTGGCGGGACGCGCCCGAGTCGGCTTGTTGCTGCGACGCGGCCGGCACCGCCGCGGCGCAGAGCGTGAGGATCGCGAGGGCGCGCACGCCGGTGTGCGGTCGAATGCGTGTCGGCGAGTACATGGGCTCGGAGTTTGATGGACACGGCGGACTTCTGTCATTCGAAGGTTAACGACACGACACGCAGGGTGGTACGATCGCAGGCGGCGAACCCGGCCGGCATCGGGACTCGCGTCCCACCGGAACGGTTGACGTTACGCAAGCCGCGGGCGTACCCTTGAGCGCGCATCGTGTGCGCAGCGTAACGCATTCCCTCCCTCTGGAGCCGGTTCCCGTGCCCGACATCGGTAGCCTCCACCCGCAGATCGTTCACTTCGTCGTCGCGTTGCTCATCATGGGCGTCATCGCACGCATCGTGACCCTCTTTCCGTTGGGCCCGCGATGGTCGTTCGCCAACGGCATGGCGGCTACGCTGCTGTTGTTAGGAACGGCGGCCGCCGTCGTCGCGGTGCAGAGCGGGCTCGATGCACACGAGAAGGTCGAGTCGATCCCGGGCGTCCGGCAGGCGGTGAACGTCCACGAGGACTACGGCGAGGACACGCGCGACATCTTCCTCGTGGTCTCGGTGGTCGAGATCGCGCTGCTGGTGGCGGCCAGCCGCAAGCCGGGCCTGGTGAAGGGGCTGCGCGCGCTTTCGGCGCTGATCGGCATCGTGGGCGGCGTGTACCTGTACGAGGCCGGCGATCACGGCGGCGATCTCGTGTACAGCTATGGCGGAGGCGTGGGCGTGCGGAGCGGCGACACGACAGATGTCCACCGCGTGCTCGTGGCCGGGTTGTACGACAACCTGCAGCTGGCGCGCAAAGCGGGCCACCACGATGAGGCGGCGCGCCTCACCGATCAGCTGCAGACGATGATGCCAGGCGATACGTCCGTGCGCATGCTGCGCATCCAGTCGATGGTGCGCGATCGTAACGATGCGCGCGGCGCGCTGGCGGCGCTGGACTCGATCGCGGTGGCGCCGACCAACCGCCGGTTGCGCTTCCAGAAGGCGCTCCTCCAGGCCGAGGCGCTCGATTCGGCCGGCATGCGCGACTCGGCGCGCGCCGTGCTCACCGGGCTCAAGAAGGAGAACCCACAGTTAGGCACACGCATCGATCAGATGCTGCAGCAGATGCGCTGACCCGCCAGCCGGGCGCTCGTGGCGGGTTTCGCCGCCACGGGCAGCGTCACCGCGCGACCAACCGACGCCGGCCGCACGCGGTTCTTGCGTTAGGCGACAGCCCTACGCGTCGAGCGCGTGCGCGAACTGCTCCTTGAGCACGGGCCGCGCGCGATAGAGGTACCAGCACATGGCGACGGCCGCGATCACGTTGCCGATCAGCACCTGATACCACGCCAGCGCGCCCAACGGCGTCGAGTGCTGGAGAATCGCCACGAACGCGTAGAACCCGATCTCGAACGCGACGAAGATCAACACCGCGAACAGCACCATGGACGGCTCTTCGCCCGCCCAGTCGACGACGCTCGCCGCCATGATGCCGGCGACGATGAACGCGGCGTAGTGGAACACCGTGTACGCGGCGATGAACGCGCCGCGCTCGTTGAGCGGGACGGGACCGGTTACGCTGAACAGCGCGTGGCCAAGGGTGTCCGGTGTGAAAAGTGGATGCCCGGCGATCAGGTCGACGATGAAGAACCACACCGCCACGGCGGTGGCGCCGATGACCCCGGCGATGACACCGTCGTGCAGCACCGCGTGCGGGCGCTCGAAGTACAACGCGATCTGGTGAATGGCCTCGGGGCTTCGCAACCAGATCACCGCGCACAGAAGAACGAAGACGACGACCGGAATCCAGAACCCGCCCTGCCCGCTCATGTGCTGCGTTGCCGCCGCCGGGAACATGAGGATGGCGAGCGTCGCCGCGCCGAACACAGCCACAGGCGGAACGAGCAGCGCAATCGCTCCGCCGATCTCCACGAGCCCAACGACCACGCGGATCCACACCGGGAATCCGCCCATCGTCGCAGCCTGGATATAGAACGTGGATGCTCCGGTGAGCTTGGCGATGCCCGTCGCAAAGAACACGATCGCGAGCACGATACTGAGGATCCACGTGACGGAACGTGCCGGCCGTCCTCGATCCATAGTGCACCTCCACGCGCACGACGCAGCGCCTATCGTGCAGTCTAGGGACGACGCACGCCGCGTCAAGCGAATCGGCGGCGAAGCCATAAACCGATGCGTTACGCTGCGTCGCTTGCCGCGCTGCGCCGTCCCGATCGATATTGTGACGGCCGGAACCAACCTCGGCGGCCGCTCCTACGCCATCACACCGCACGCATCGCGCCACACATCACCTTGAGCAGGCGTCAGTGATCGAGACGTACGACTACGACCTGGTGTGCATTGGCAGCGGACCTGCAGGACAACGCGCCGCCGTGCAAGCCGCGAAACTGGGCTGTCGCGCGGCGGTGGTCGAGCGACGCGGCTCGTTGGGCGGCGTGTGCCTCGATACCGGCACCATTCCGAGCAAGACGTTTCGTGAGGCGGTGTTGTGGACGGTGGCGTCCGCCGCGCGAAGCGACGGCACGCTGGACAGCGCTCCGTCGCGCCCAACGGCGGAGGCGCTGCTCGCACGGGTACAGGATGTCGTGTCGCGCGAGGCGGCGGTGATCGCGAATCAACTGCGCCGCAACGGCGTCGATGTGCTCCGCGGCGACGCCTCGTTCAAGGATCCGCACCGCATCGTCGTCCACGCCGGTGACGCGTGGCGCGAGATCACGGCGGCCAACGTCTTGATCGCCGTCGGGACGGTCGCCGCCGCCGCGCCGGGCGCCGACGCCGACGGCTCGACGATCCTCACCAGCGATGACATATGCCGATTGACGCGCATCCCGCGATCTCTCGCCGTCGTCGGCGCCGGTGTGATCGGCATGGAGTACGCGTCGATGTTCGCTGCGTTAGGCGTCGACGTGACGGTCGTCGACAAGCGCGAGCGGCCCCTCGAGTTTCTCGACAGCGAGATCGTGGACGAGCTCATCCACCAGATGCGGAAGCGCAACGTCTACTTCCGCGGCGGCGAAGCGGTGGCACGCCTCGGGACCGCCGACGGGCCGCCGGCGCGCGCGGTGCTCGAGCTCGAATCGGGCAAACGCATCGTGAGCGACATGGTCCTGTTTTCCGTTGGGCGTCAAGGGGCCACGGCCACCCTCGGTCTCGAGCGCGCGGGATTGAGCGCCGACGAGCGAGGCCGCATCGCGGTGGACGCGCAATTCCGCACAGCCGTCCCGCACATCTTCGCCGCCGGCGATGTGATCGGCTACCCGAGCCTGGCGGCCACCTCGAGCGAGCAGGGACGTCTGGCGGCGTGCCACGCGTTAGGCGTGCCCGCGCGCGCGATGGCGTCGCACTTCCCGATCGGCATCTACGCGATTCCCGAAGTGTCGATGGTGGGCGCGGCGGAACACGAGCTGACCAAAGCCAAGGTCCCCTACGAGGTGGGCATCGCCCGCTACCGCGAGATCGCCCGGGGCCAGATCCTCGGCGACGACAGTGGCTTCTTCAAGATGCTGTTCCACCGCGAGAACCGGCGGTTGTTGGGCGTGCACATCATCGGCACCGGCGCGACCGAGCTGCTGCACATCGGCCAGGCAGTGTTAGGCCTGGGCGGCGGTCTCGACTATTTTCTCGAGACCGTGTTCAACTACCCGACGCTCGCCGAGTGCTACAAGGTCGCGGCGCTCAACGCCGCCAACAAGCTCGCGACATAGCGCGAGTACATCACGCTCGCTCACTCAGCGGGCGAGAGCCACGAGCGAAGCGAAACGCCCCACCTGACGCCCGCCAGCACCGCCACCACCTCGGGCGCAGCGGTGTGGCGAAAGCGCTCGCCCAGGCCGGCCGAGATCCACAATGACTCCGCCGCGCGCAGCTCGAAACCAGCGGACCACGCCGTGGCTCGCCCCGGAACGCCGACGGGCGTGCCGGAGCGCGTCTGGCCGAGCAGCTCGACGAACCCGTTCGCGGACTCGCTCCCCAGATTGACGCGCGCACCATAACTGATCGCGTCGAACACGTCGGCTGCGCCGTCGCCTCGGTCGTGCGTCCAGTCGGCGTAAAGGAGCGTCTGCGCAACGGCGCCCACGCGTATTGCGCCGGTTGCCCACACGCGATCGCCCGCGTGGCGCCGGCGCGCGAACGAGCCACGCCCTAGTCGCTCACCGCCGGCGTACGCTACGTACATGCTCGATGCATTCCAGCGCGCGCGGGCGTAGCGGCGTGCGAGCTTGCGCGTGTGCGAATCCATGCACCGCACCGCGCGATCGTGGTGTTCGGCGAGCAGATCGCGCAGGAGCGCGTTCGCCTGCGACGTCGTGTCCCCGCGTGGAATGCCGGGAATGGGCGCCTTCGGCCGGCAGCGCCCGATCGAATCGCCCAACGCCTCGAGGAACACCGGATCGCGCATCGGGTCCGCGCGATCGAACAGCGTGAGGCGAATCCCGTAGGCGAGCACCGTCGGCGCCGTATCGCCCGCGGCGCGCGCCGCGCCTAACGAAACGAGCAGATTGGCCAGGAGGTAGCGCGGGTTGGCGCCCGGCTCGCGATACTGCTCGAGCGACACGCCGAGGCCGGGCACGATCGCCGACGGCGACGCCTCGAGCGCGAAGCCCTGCCGCGCCTGTCCGTGCTCGTCGACGCCGCTTGCCAGGCCGATCAACAGGTCGCGCGCCGTGGCGGGGCGCGTGATCGTGGCCGGCGTCGTGCCTAAAAATGCGGCAGCCGGCATGTCGGGCACCGAGTAGCTCGAAATCACGGTCGCCGCGGCGCGTCGCACGAGATCGGCCGAGTCACTCTCGGCGTCGTCGACCGTAGTGGTGTCATCGTCAGGCTGCGCCGTGTCCGCGTCCTGCGCGGCGAGCGGAGTGGTCGCGGCGAGGAGAATCGCCAGAAACACGAAGGCGGCGCGCACGCCGGGTGTCAGACGAAGTCGAGCCATTGTTCCACCGAATCGTTGCCCGCCGCGTCCGTGGTGCCGGTGAGATCGATCGAGCCGTGTGGCACCAGCGCGTCGCGTTGGGTCAGGGAGAGACGGGCGCGGTAGGCGGCGTGTGGTCGCGCCGGATTCGATACCGCCACCCAGTAGTAGATCTGCGCGTGGGGCTGCGTGTCGATCGACGCGTGGTGCACGTCACCCTGCCCGTCGCCCGTGCGGCCCTCGGCGAATTTCTTCCACTCGCCGGTATCCGGAGGGCGGTGCCAGAACGCAAAGGCCACCGCGTGTCCGGACTCGCACGCGAGCTCGAGGCGCACGGGCGCCGTAGGATCGATCGGGCCAACGCGTGGAACCATGGTGTCTCCTCATGCTGGCCGGGTACGCGGATGGCGCGCCGGCGACGGGCCTCGTGTTTGCCTAACTGCCGGATCGCACCTGCAGCCGGTAGCTGCCGGGGTTGGGGGCGGGCGTCGAACTCCAGCCGACCGCAATGGTGTACGCGCCGGGCTGGAGGGTCGCGGTGATCTTGGAGCAGTAGTTGCCGGGGAACGTGACGGCGGGATCGCTGAAGTACGAATCATTGTCGTTGGCGGCAACGGATGCGCCGTTCGCATCGGTGATGGTGAGCGTGGTATTGAGCTCGAGCGCCAGGCCGCAGGCGCCGAGGACGCCCGACGTTTCGACGGTGTAGCTGCCGGCCGAGGGAATGAGGACGCGGTAGTAATCCTTGCCGGTCGACGCGGCGAGCGATCCGGCAATCCAGCTGTCGACGAACATCTGTTGGGCGTGCGTCTTGTCTCCGTTAGGCGATTGCTCCACGGGCGCGCCGATCACCACGGCGGCGGTGCCCATGTGCGCGCTGTCGACCGTAATCGCCGATGGCTGGAGCCCGCCCGCCCACCCGACGCGCCGCCCGGGGAATCCGATGACACCATCGCCGTCTTCGTCCTGCCCCGCCACCACGAAGTACGAGCCGGCCGGCAGCCGCGTGAGGGCAAACGATCCATCAGGCGCCGCCGGCGCCGATGCAGCCACGGCGCCGGTGGCCGCGTCGATCGCGCGGACGCTTGTCGTGGTCGCGGGTTGGTGGCCCGTGACCGCGGCGTAGGCGTCGACGATGCCCGCGCCGTAGCGGTCGTCCGGCCCAACGGGACCGATGTCGACGGACGTGCCTAACAGTCGCGCGCGGAGCGCCGAACCGGACATGCCCGGGTTCGCCGCCAGCACGAGCGCCGCCACGCCGGACACGTGCGGCGCGGCCATCGAGGTGCCGGTGTAAAACGCGTAGCTCGGCTGGCGCGTCGAGAAATTCCACGTGGTGGACAGGATGCCGCCGCTGCCCCCGGTATAGGGATTGCTCAGGTCGTCGAAGCGAAAGTCGCCGCCCGGTGCGACCAGCGAGACGTCGGCGCCGCTCGCGCTGTAGCTGGCGAGGTCGGCGTCGGGACCCAGCGCGGCCACGGCGATCACGCCCGGATACGCGGCCGGATACGATGGTTCGGCGCTCGGCGTGTTGCCCGACGCGGCGACGACGATCGAGCCGGCGGCGATCGCCGCCGCGACGGCGCGGGCGAGGCCGTCGTCGGCCACCGGCCCGCCCAGGCTCATGTTGATGATCGGCGCCCGGTCAGGCGCGGTGACCAGCGCCCCGTTCCGGCCCGCGGCCGGCAGCCCCGCGGCGTACAGCACCGCCTGCGCGATGTCGAAGAAATAGCCGCTGCCGTCAATGCCTAACGCGCGCACGGGGCGGATCGACACGCGCCAGTCGACGCCGCTCACGATGCCCAACGCGTTGCCGCCGGCGCCGATCGTGCCCGCCACGTGCAAACCGTGGTTCGCCGCGTCGTCGATGGTCCAGCAGCCCGCCTGCTGGTCGAGCGTCACCGACTGCGGCATGGTCGGGTTCGCGTCCGGCCCGTTGTCGCCATCGTCGTCGAAATTGGAGAAGCTGCCGCCGCTGCAGAGCGGCTGCGGACCAACGTTCGCGGAATCGTTCTGCACGAAGTCGTAGCCGCCGGCCATGTCGAGGTTGGCGACGATGTCGGGGTGCTGGTTGATCCCATCGTCGATCACGGCCACCACCACGTTCGGGCTGCCGGTCACGACGCGCCAGGCGCGGGGCGCATCGATGAGGCTGTAGTTCCAGAGTTGGGCATCCATGCCTTGCGTCGACGGAAACGCGATGGTGCCGGCGCCCGGATTCTGGGACGCGCCCGGCCGGTGGTGCGACACCGGGCGGAACACGCTCTTGGCGATGGGACCGCGGCTCAACAGGCCATCGATGTTCACCGAGGCGACGGCCGGATCGGCGCGCAGCGCACGCTCCACCGAGTCGCGGTCCGCCGCGTCGTGCACCCGCACACGCGCCACCGCGATCGCCGGCGAGACGGCCATGACATCGAAGCGCGACGCCAGCGGCATCGCCGTTAGGCGAGATCGAATGGATGCGGCAATGAGCCGCGCCTGATCCAATCCGAGCGACCGGATCGCGCCGGGACCCGGCGCGCCGACCGCCGATGCCCGGTAGGCGACGTCGAGCTGCAAGCCCTTGATCGGCCGCGGCGCCAGAGCGGGCAGCACCACCGGTGGGCGCAGCGGGCGGCGTGCGAGCGCCGGGAACCGTACGTTGCCCGCGGCGAGCGCGACGCGCCCAACGATCGTCGGACCGGTGCTCACGATGAAATCCGCAGCCGCACCGGCCACGGCGCCGCTCGCGGCGCTCACGGTCGTCACGCCGGGCGTCTGGCCCATGGTGAATGTCGTCGACGCGTTGCCCGATGCGTCGGTGCTAACGGTAGCCGGCGACAGCGTTCCGGCACCCGACGTGACCGCGAAGGTCACCGACACGCCGGACGCGGGCGTCCCGGCCGCCGTCGTGACGCGCGCCACCAGCGGCTGCGGCAGCGGTTGTCCCAAGTCGGCCGTCTGGCCGCCGCCGGAAATCGCGACGATCTTGACCGGTGCGGACGTATTCGGCGACTCCGTTCCGCCGCAAGCGCAGAGTGCGAGCAGCGCGAGAACGCGCGTCCCGTCGCGGAGCAACCGATGCATCGACATGTGCAACACCAGATGGGTGAAGCGGAGACGTTGGGCGAGGTGTGGTGCGGCGAACGCGCCGGGCCCTACATTGTGGTCGACCGGGCTTCGGAGGCAAGGGTGTGACGCCGCACGTGTGGGGATTTCTCGCCGGCGCACTGCACGTCGGCCTCGCGCTGGCCGTGTCGGCGCACATCGTCCTCTACAAGACCGACGTCCGGTCCGCGATCGGATGGATCGGCCTCGTGTGGCTCACGCCCATCGTGGGTTCGGTTCTCTACGTGCTCTTCGGCATCAACCGCATCCGCCGGCGTGCCGGGCGCGTGCGGGGCCGTCGCTCGACGTTCACCGAGGAGCTGCGCGCGGACGGCCCAGAGCCCGTCGCACTGCCGGCCGATGTCCCGGTAGCGTTAGGCGCGCTGGCCACGCTCGTCCGACGCGTGACACGATGGCCGCTCACGGGCGGCAACGCGATCGAGCCCCTGTGCAACGGCGACGAAGGCTACCCGGCCATGCTCGAGGCCATCGATTCGGCCTCGCGCAGCGTCGCGCTCGCCACCTACATCTTCGACCGCGGCCGCGCCGGGACGGAGTTCGTCGCCGCACTCGAACGTGCGGTGTCGCGCGGATGCCAGGTGCGCGTGCTCATCGATGGTGTCGGCGCGCGCTACAGCCGTCCACCGATCGTCGATGAGCTACGGCACCGTCGCGTGCCGGTCGCGCGGTTCGTCCCGTCGCGGGTGCCGTTCCCGCACCCGTACATGAATCTGCGCAACCACCGGAAGCTGCTGATCGTGGACGGCGCGATCGGATTCTGCGGAGGTCTCAACATTCGAGACGCATGCGTGCTCGCGTACGGTCTGCCCGATGCCACCCGCGATGTGCACTTCCGCTTGCGCGGACCGGTCGTGCAACAACTGACCGCGGCCTTCGCCTTCGATTGGGAATTCACCACGCGCGAGCGACTCGGCGGCGACACGTGGTATCCGCAGAACGTGAATGGAAAAGCAGGTGATCTCGTCGCCCGCGGTGTGCCCGACGGTCCGGACGAAGATTTCGAAACGCTCCTCATGACCATCCTCGGCGCCGTCGGGCAGGCCGCGCAGTCCGTGCGTCTCGTGACGCCGTACTTTCTTCCCGACCCGCCGCTCGTGGATGGCTTGCGCGTTGCCGCAATGCGCGGCGTCAACGTCGAGATCCTGCTGCCTGCCCGCGGGAATTTGCGATTGGTGCAGTGGGCGGCGACGGCGAAGCTCGGGACGCTCATCGAAGGTGGATGCCGCGTGCTGCTCTCGAAGCCGCCGTTCGATCACAGCAAGTTGCTCGTGATCGATGGCGCCTGGACGCTCATCGGATCTGCTAACTGGGATCCGCGCAGCTTGCGCCTCAACTTCGAGTACGATGTGGAATGCTACTCGCGCACGCTCGCCGCGCGCGTGAATGGGCTGATCGATGAAAAGATGAAGTCGAGCGCGCTCCTCACGCTCCAGGATTTGCGGCAGCGACCGATGTTGAGCAAGCTCCGTGATGGGGTCGCGTGGTTGGCGCAGCCGTATCTTTAGACGCTTCCAACCCTGGCACGGGGAGTTGGGCCGTGTCAGTTTTGGCGCTCGAGGCGCGCACCGCGCACGAGTCCTGCACGCAGGAGTCGAGGTTTCGGCAGCGAATCTTCCCATCCGAGAGGAGGAGTCGATGTTCGCACGACACATTGCTCTGGTGACGGCGCTCGGCGCGCTCGTCGCGACCGCGACGGTGGTCACGCATCGAGGCGTTGAGGCCAGTCCGGTCTCCCCCCGCGTGACCAACTCGGACAGCGATTGGACTGCGACGCTGAGCGCTCCGTCGACGTACGCGGGAGACGAGCACGTTTTCGGCAGCGCGACGGTCACGCCCGATAAATCGGGCAAAGGCTTCACGGCGAAAGTGAACATCGCGGGCGCGACGCCGAAATCGACGCACCCGTGGCACGTGCACAAGGGCACGTGTGGCAACGATCAGGGCGTCGTGGGCGCCGGCAGTTCCTACACGCCGATCAAAGTCGGCGACGACGGGAAGGGTTCGTCGTCGGCAAAGGTGTCGGCCCCGCTCGATCCGAGTGGATCGTACATGGTGAACATTCATGCGTCGCCGACCGACATGAAGACGATCGTGGCCTGCGGTCCGTTGACCAAGCAGTAGTCGCATCATCGCCGGCGCCGCCTCGCGCGGGCGTGGCGTACAGGACATCTTGAAGGCCTGCTCTGCGCCGGCGCATCGGCCGGCGGGGAGCAGGCCGCGTCACGTCCGGACGCCTCGGCGGCCGCGCCGCGCGAGTGCCTAACTTCAACGACAGGACTGGTCATGCGCGTTCGTGGTGTCCCGCGTGTGTGCGTCGCACTCTGGTGCGTGGCGGTGGTCGCCGCCGTCGTGCCGCAGCGCATCGCCGCCCAGCAAAAAACTCGGCTCACCTCGTTCTCGGATTGGCTGCGCGCCGGCCAGGCGCTGCGCGGCGAATCCGGCCCCGAAGATGTGAACTGGATCGAGGGCGGCGCGCGCTATTCGTACATCGTGCACGATCCGCAGACGGGCCAGGAGGCCATTCACGCGACGGATCCCCTCACCGGACGCGACACGGTGCTCTTCAGCGCGGAGGGCCTCACGTTCCCCGGCACCACGGAGCCGTTCGACTACGAGTCGTTCCAGTGGGCGAAGGATTCGCGCCACCTCGTCTTCCAGACGCACTTCAAGCCGATTTACCGCAACTCGGGGACGGCGGACTACTTCGTGTACACGTTGGCCGACCACTCCCTGCAGCTCGCGGCCAGCGGCGCGCGCACGGCCGAGCTTTCGCCTAACGGAGTGATGCTGGGGTACGAGCGCGACGGCGACATGTACGTGGAGGATCTCGCCAGGAAGCAGCAAACGCGGCTCACGTCCGATGCGACCGCGCACGTCTACAACGGCCACTTCGATTGGGTGTACGAGGAAGAGTTCGGCCTCGTGCAGGCGTGGAATTGGTCGCCCGACAGCCGCTACATCGCCTACTGGCAAGTGGATGAGAGCAAGGAGCCGGTCATCCAACTGAGCGACTACGCGGGCCGCCACCCGCAGTGGGACAGCATTCGCATCCCGCAGCCGGGCGACTCGAATCCCACTGTGAAAATCGGCGTCGTGAACGTGGGCAGCGGAGCCAAGGTCTGGCTGGATCCGGGCATCACGGGCGAGTACTACGTGCCGCGCATTTATTGGACGAGCCGGCCCGACACGCTCGCCATGGTCACACTCGATCGCCGGCAGCAGGTGATGACGCTCTTCTTCTTCGACGTGCGGTCGGGAGGCAAGCGCATGGTGATGCGCGACTCGTCGCGCACATGGATCGACGTCTCCGATTTCTACGCCGCCGTGCAGGATCTGATGTCGTTCCCCGCGGGCCTAACGCAGTTCTTCTGGCTCTCCGACCGCGACGGGTTCCAGCACATCTACCGCTACGACTACTCGGGCAAGCTGCTCGACCAGGTGACGCACGGGAAGTGGAGCGTCACGCAGATCCGCGGCATCGACGCCAAGCAGCGCGTCATCTACTACAGCAGCACCGAAGCGTCGCCGCTCCAGCGGCAGCTGTACGCGATCGACTTCGATGGCCGCCGCGAGCGACGGCTCACCACGGGCGACGGCGTGCACGACATCGACATGTCGCCTAACACCAGATACTACCTGCGCACCTACAGCTCGATCGCCGATCCCGGCGGCGTCGACGTGTGGACCACCGCCGGGAAAAAGCTGCGCACGCTCGTCGACAATCACGCGCTCCGGCAGTGGCTCACGTCGCACGTGTACTCCACGCCGGTCTTGTTCTCGTTCACGACGTCGGATGGCGTGAAGCTCGACGCCTCGATGGTGCGGCCGTCGCCGTTCGATTCGACGCACAAGTATCCGGTGGTGTTCTCGATCTACGGGGGCCCGGGCTCGCAGGGCGTGTTCGATTCCTTCGACGGCAGCCCGATCACGCAATGGTTGGTGCAGCAGGGCTTCATCGTCGTCAACGTCAACAACCGCGGCAGCAACAATTACGGCAGCGCGTTCATGAAGGTGGTGTATCGAGACCTCGGCAAGTGGGAAAGTCACGACTTCGCCGAGGCGGCGAAGTATCTGGCCAAGATGCCCTATGTGGACGCGCGGCACATCGGGATCATCGGCACGAGTTACGGCGGATACTCCACGGTGTTCACGATGGAGTCGTACCCCGACTTGTTCACGGCGGGCGTCGCCAACTCGCCGGTCACCGACTGGCGCCTCTACGACTCGATCTACACCGAGCGGTACATGGGGCTGTTAGGCGAGAACGAAGCGGGCTACGACTCGAGCTCGGCGGTCGTGAACGCGCACCGGCTCGACGGCCATCTGCTCGTGATCCACTCCATGATGGACGACAACGTGCATCCGCAGAACACGATGCAGCTGCTCACCGCGATGACCGCGGCCGGCAAGGATGTCGCGCTGCGCATCTATCCGCCCGGGCGCCACGGCGCGGCGTACGACCTGCAAAGCTTCACGCTCATCGAGCAGGAAACCGCGAACTGGCTGGCCCGCTGGCTCAAAACCGACACCACGTCATCGGCCGACGCGTCGCAGTAATGAGAACCCGACGGGGATTCGCGCGAAGTGGCGGGACTTCCTCGCTCTGGGGAACACGGATTAAACGGATTGAACGAATTGTTTTGCTGACGGACAAAGCTCTGTCGCCCCGCAACAACTTTAGGGGTTTTTACCAAAAACAATCGAGCGTTGCTACCGAGCGACGAACGTCGCGCTGCCAGTAGAGCAATCCGTTCAATCCGTTCAATCCGTGTTCCCCAGAGCGAGGAAGCCCACCACGGCGCCCACTACTCTCCAAGCTGGTGTCACCTCGGCCGATGACGCATCGCATCCCGGAATCCGCGCTGGCGCGCCTAACCGTGCCCCGGGGTGGCGCGACCTCAGTGCGTCGTCGCTGCGGGAACGTGCTTGCGCAAACTCGCCAGGAACGGCTGCACCAGCGACGGCGCCTGACCGCCGTCCGTGTTCAACTCCTTCGCAACGCTCGACCTCGTGCCGCCGTTCAAGTCGCCTGACGAGGCGTACGCCTTCTTGTTCGCCGCGTAGTCGATTTCCCACTTCGTGCCGGCGATCTTGATGCCGGCAAACAGCCCTTTGCTCTTCGAGTACGAGTAGATCTCCGCTTGCGCCTTGTAGTCCGTGGACGCGGAGAGATCACGTCCCATCGGCCCCGCGGCAACGGACACCTCGCCGCCTAAATCGAACGAAGAACCCGCGATCGTCTTGGGCGCGTTCTGATTCATGAAGATCAGCACGACGTCGGCGGATTGCGCGCCGATCTGGAGGCCGAAGCTCCCGCCCTTGAGCCCAACGAACGTGGGCCAGCTCCAATCACCGCCGGCGCGGCAGCTCACGAGCCCGAAACCGGCACGACCGCCGACGCCGAACCCCGCCTGCACCACGCCCGGCACGACGGCCACGCATACTGCCTCGCGCATGAGCGCGGTGGGCGGCGATCGGTCGGGAACGGACACCAACTCCGACAAAACTTCTCCAGCGCGCTTCGCACGATCCGCCAACTCGTCGTCCTGCGCACGGACTACCGGTACGAACGCCGAGCCGCATGCCAACACCAGTACGGCGCTTCTGACGACACGCCAGCACGCACGCGCATCTCTGATTGTCATGGTCGTTCCTTGTGAAGTTGACTCGTGATTTCCGTTGTTTCCGCACGATCACAGCGCAAAGCGGATGCCACCAGCGAACACGGCAGCAATCAGGACGACGCCATGCTCTCGTTCGGGACCTGCGTTCGCCACGAGCCGGCAAGCGCGGGCAGCGTCGGTCGCGTCGGCCGCCATCCCCACAACTCGGCTTGCATCACGACCCACGCGACCGCACAGGGCAGCGTCTTGAGCCGGTAATGCATCACCACGCCAATGCGCACCGCGTTGGGCACCGCACTGGAGGCGCCAATCGACACGATCGCGACCGTCGCGACGATCAGCGAAATCGTGAGCGCATCCGGCGTCGAGATCACGAACCAGATGGCGATGCCGGCCATCGCGATGACGAATGACGGCGATTCCGACCGGTGATTGAAGATCACGAGGAACACGAGCAGCGAGCAGAGAAAGCGTAGTCGAAAATCGGCGTCGCCCCAACGGCGGAACCGCGCGACCAGCGGCAACAGGAGCAGTACGACGCCCACGACCTCGCTGCCGAACGGCGACGACCGCACCCCGAACCAGAGATGCGCCAGCTCGTACACGCCGCCCGTATGCATGCCGCGACCGGCAATCGTGTCGGCCACAGCGTCCCGCGGCAGCAATGTCATCCACGACGCGTATTGCGCGTTCACTTCGTGTGGTGATACCGCGAGAAATGGCAACCCGAGCACCACGACCAACACCAAGGCAAATACGACCGCAAACCGCGCGCGCCGTGGATGCGGCAACGCCATGGCCACGCCGGCAATCGGAAAGATCTTGACGGCCGTACCGATCGCGAGCGCGACCGCGGCGCCGAGCTGTCGCCCGGACTCGAGCGCCAGAAACGCGAGAATGACGAGCGCCGCGAGCAAGCTGTTGGACTGCGAGTGCTGCATTGAGCCGAACATCTCGAGAAACGTGAGCGCGAGCACGGCGTCACCGCGACGATCGGGCAGCAGCTTCACGATGGCGACAGCGAGGAGCATGGTGTTGATCGCGTCCCAGACCACGAGGCCGAGGGTGTCCGGCATCATCGAGATCGGCGCGAAGAGAACGGCAAAGGCCGGGCTGTACTTGAACAGGTCGATGTACTGATCCGGATGCGGCGCATAGAGGTCGCGTCCAGCACGAAGATTTCTGAAGGTGGCGTCAAAGATCAGAAAGTTGTTGTCGGAGTGGTGGAGCCCTTTTGGAATGGCCACCACCAGCACGCTCAGCGCGTACGCGCCGAGAAGCCAGGGCCGCCAATTCACCTGGCGCACCCAATCCCAGATTCGAGAGAGCATGGGCAATTCTCCGCCTCTGGAGGCCGCGGGGCAAGGATGCTTCGCGCGTCGTGACGCGGGGCGTCGACCGCACGTCCTCCTCTCGCCAACCCGTCGCACGCAAGCGCGTGCGGTACGCAAGGATACCGTGCCGGCACCAGTCCAGAACACCACATCCTTCGAGGGACCCACCACCGCGGCGTTGCTCGCCGCGGAGCGCGCGAACGCCGAACGCCTTCTGAATGGCGTGCGGGCGGTGGTGCTCATGTTGTTAGGCGTGAGCGCCGTGGTCTATGCGCCGAAGATGTCGCACGCGCTGACCTTGGTGAACGCGTCGGTCCTGTTGCCGATGCTGCTCTGGACGCTCTGGCAGCAGGTGCGCATCCACCGCCACCGTCTCGAGCGGCCATGGCTCGCCGCGGCGAACGCGATCGCCGACGCCACCGCGGTCACGTGCCTCCTCGCGGAGTACGGCCTCGCGGTGTCGCCGAGCCTCGTGATGAAGTCGCCGATCTGGCTCACGTACTTCGTCATCCTCGCGGCACGGCCGTTCACGAGCTCGGCGCGCCGGGCGGCGTTGGTGGCGACGCTCGTCGTCGCCGAATACGCGGCGCTCATCGGCTACTTCCTCATCGCCGGACACGTACATCTCGAGTCCGACCCGATCGCCGCGATGATGACGACAGGCGTGTCGCTCCTTGACGAGGGCGCCAAGGTGCTTTTGTTAGGCATGGCCGCCTGGGTGGCCACGTATGCGACGGCGTGGAACGAGCGCACGCTCCGTCGGGCCCAGGGCGCCCTGCACGCCAGCGAGGCGGAGCTCCACGCGCTCGTGGGCGCCATGTCGGACGTGATCGTGGCGCTCGACCGCGACGGCCGCTACATCAAGATCGCCGCCAGCGCGGCAGACGAGCGGCACCGCGCGCCCGTCGAATGGTTAGGCCGGACGGTCGCCGACGTGCTCCCCGGCACGACCGCCGAAACCGTCCAGGCGTGCATCGCGCGCGCGCTCGAGTCGCGGCGCCCGGTGGACGTCGAATACAGCCTCGAGATCGACGGCGCCACGGCGTGGTTCGCGGGCACGGTATCCCCCATGGACGAACGCGCCGTGGTCTGGGTGGCGCGCGACATCACATCGCGCAAGCAGCTCGAGTCGCAGCTGGCCTACCAGGCGCTGCACGACCCGCTCACCGGTCTCGCCAACCGAGCGCTCTTCCACGACCGCGTCGAGCACGCGCTCGCGGCAATCGAGCGGGTGGGCGGACGGCTCGCGGTGCTGTTCCTGGATCTCGACGACTTCAAGACGGTGAACGACAGCCTGGGCCACACCGAGGGCGACCGGCTGCTGGCCGCCGTCGCGGCGCGGTTCCTCAATGCCACCCGCGGGTGCGACACGGTCGCCCGGTTAGGCGGCGACGAATTCGCCGTGCTCCTCGAGAGCGTGGGCTCGGACTCCGACGTCATCACGGTGGCCGAGCGCATCGCGTCCAGCCTCCGCTCGCCGGTCATGCTCGATGACAAGCCGGTGCCGGTGAGCGCGAGCATGGGCATCGCGCGCGCCGGGGACGCCGATGGCGTCGATGAGCTGCTGCGCAACGCGGACGTGGCGATGTACACGGCTAAGACGGCGGGCAAGGGACGCTACGCGATCTTCGCGCCCGAGATGCACAAGTCGCTGGTCGACCGGATGGCGCTCGAGAGCGACCTGCGCGACGGCATCGCGCGCGGCGAGCTGCGGCTCATGTTCCAGCCGATCGTCGATCTGTCTACCGGGCGGCTCGCGGCGGCGGAGGCGCTGGTCCGGTGGCAGCATCCGACGCGGGGCCTGCTCGCGCCCAACGTGTTCATCCCGATGGCCGAGGACACGGGGCTCATCGTTCCGTTAGGACGATGGGTGATCGGCGAGGCGTGCCGGCAGGCGGCGGGGTGGCAGGCACCGTCGCCGCTCGACGACCGCCCCACGGTCACGGTGAACCTGTCGGGGCGCCAGTTCCAGCACGCGGACCTGGTGCGCGACATCGCCGCGGCGCTCGCGGCGTCGGCGCTCGAGCCCAACCGGCTGGTCCTCGAGATCACCGAGACCGTGATCATGCGCGACGTGGATACGACCCTGGCGCGCCTGCTCGAGCTCAAGGCACTGGGCGTGCGCCTCGCCATCGACGACTTCGGCACGGGCTATTCGTCGTTAGGCAGTCTCCGCCGCTTCCCGATCGACGTGCTCAAGATCGACAAGGCGTTCGTCGACGGCATTACGCTCGGCGGCAACGACGCGGCGCTCGCGCGCACGATCATCGCGCTGGGCGACATGTTGTCGCTGCGCACCGTCGCCGAGGGAATCGAGGACTCCCACCAGTTCCGCGCGCTGCGCGAGCTGGGCTGCGAGCTCGGACAGGGCTTCCTGTTCGCGAAGCCGCAGCCGCCGGAGCAGTTCAACGCCCTCCTCAAGGCGTCCGCGGCCGGCGTCCCGGCCGCCGTGCCGGCCTTCAACCGTTAGGCCCCTGCCCTTCCGGACGCGACGGGACAACGAGCCGACGATTCGCTGACGCGCGTCACGGGGCTGTTCGAGTAAGGACCCTGCGTGGTGAGCTTCCTCGCTCTGTGAAACACGGATTGAACGGAAACAGCACGGATGGGACGGATCGCTCGGCTGCGCTGTTGAAGCTCGTCGCGCATAGCCGTCAGATTTTTGTAAACAAAAAACAGGCTGTTGGTGACGACGTGCGGTGATTCCGCCGCCGCAGCCGAGCGATCCGTCCCATCCGTGCTGTTTCCGTTCAATCCGTGTTTCAGAGAGCGAGGACGCTCTCCGCACCGGGGTCCACGCCTGCGGACACCTGGCCACGCAGTCCGCCTCCTCTTGCATTCCGACAGGAGTCGAGGCATCTTCTGTCGGAACCCGACAGAAACGGAGCCATGCCCGCTGCCTCGCCCTCCGCCGACGTCCTCCGCGGCACGCTCGACCTGCTGATCCTCAAGACGCTGGCGCTCGAACCGATGCACGGCTGGGGCATTAGCCAGCGCATCGAGCAAGTCTCCAGAGGCGTCCTCGACGTGAACCAGGGGTCGCTCTATCCGGCGCTCCAGCGGCTCGAGCAGCGCGGCTGGATCGGAAGCGATTGGCGCACGACGACCAACAACCGCCGCGCCAAGTATTACCGGCTCACGGCCACCGGGCGCCGCGCGTTGGGCGAAGAGACCGCGAGCTGGCGGCGCTATGTGTCCACTGTGGAGCTGATCCTCGGAACCCCGTGACCACCGGCGCCCCAGGCGCCTCGAGCTGCCTATGATGCCCTTCGATCGCCTCTGGCTCCGCCTCCGAGCGGCACTCCGCCGCCGGGCTGCCGACCGCGAGCTCGACGACGAGATCCGCTTCCATCTCGAGCGCGAACACGAAAAGAACGTGACCGCCGGCATGACCGACGCCGACGCGTGGCGGCGCGCCTACGTGTCGTTCGGCGGCGTCCAGCAAGTGCGCGAAGCGCACCGCGACGTGCGCGGCCTGCCGTGGATGGCCGATGCCGGCGGCGATGCGCGCGTCGCGGTCCGCGCGCTGGCGCGGCGCCCCGCCCTCGCCGGCGCGGCCGTGATCACGCTCGCGTTTGGCATCGGCGCCAACACCGCCATCTTCTCCGCCGTCGACGCGGCGATGCTGCGCCCCCTGTCGTTCCCCGCTCCCGATCGCCTCGT
>Ga0209168_10000933_pt1 | contig 25260 bp, 25 predicted proteins | sample Coa_R1_FD_187156 | JGI IMG/M metagenome (GOLD analysis project Ga0209168, IMG submission 187156) | Surface soil microbial communities from Centralia Pennsylvania, which are recovering from an underground coalmine fire - Coalmine... | ecosystem: Environmental > Terrestrial > Soil > Unclassified ...
CACACCGCGCTCCAGAGGACCGGCCGGTGGACGCCGTGGTGCAACCACGGGAAGCGCGTGTTCGGATCCACGCCGAGCTCGAGCACACGCCGCGCGATCGCGACGAGACCGTCGGGACGCGACGGCGGGCCGAAGCCCAACGCCGTGTGGCACACGTAGAGGAGCGGGGGCCAGTTGCGGGGGCCGCCGGGCTCGGTGGCCAACGCCGGCCGCTCCGTTAGGCGGGCGTCGACGTATGCCGCATCGCCCAGCACGAGCGCCGTGTGGAAGTTGGCCTTGGCGATGGCGGGATGCAGCGCGAGCAGTCGCGCCGCGCGATCGGGCCGCACCTCGGTGGCCGCCTCGATGAACTGCGTGACGGCATCGCCTAACTGGAGCGTGAGCTCCTCGACGCGGGCGACCAATGCCGTCCACGACGGGAACCCGTGCTCGCGCGCGATGACCGACTGCGCGTCGTGCAGGGCCACCGACGCGGCGAGCGTGTCGTCAGGCTGTTGGGCGAACGCGGGGAGGGTGCGGAGCCGAGCCAGCGAGGCAGCGTCACCGGATTTGGCGGCGCGCAGCAGGTCCTTGGCCTGGCGCTTGAGCTGCTCGAGGTTCGGGCGCTCGGGTAACTGCGGGGTCATACGTCCTCCATGCCGATAGCCGGCGGTCCGCAGGCTGGCCAGCACGGAGATGACGTGCAGTCACCGTGAATGGGAGTGGACTCAGTCCTTCGCGCGGACCCACGGGCGCCCCCGAGCGCACGTTCTAATAGTTGGGGCACCGAGCGGCGGCGTCAATCCCGATCAACGGTGCCTGACGTCGGAGGTTGGGTTCCTCGCTCATGGAGAAACGGACACAGCGCGGACACACCGGACAAAGCCGGACCGCTCGGCTGCATGGGGAAGCACGTTGCTGCGGGGCAACCGACAGCGATTGCTGTTACCAAAACACACGCGGCGCAAGCGACCTCCTGCGAGCACGTTGCCGCCCCTGCAGCCGAGCGGTCCGGCTTTGTCCGGTGTGTCTGCGGTTTGTCCGTTTCTCCAATGAGCGTAGAGACCAGCCAGTGATGGCAGTCGCTGCGATCAAATACTCTGACGCAATCTTCTAGAGCGTGCCTTCCGTTCCAGCCAGCGTGGCCGATGGGATCGCCGGCGCCTCACGCGGCGCATCCGACAGCAGCACATACGTCACGGCAGCGCCCTCTTCATCGCGATCGCCGTCGCCGGACAGGCCGACGTGAACTCCACCGTCTCGGCGATCTCGTCCGGAACCGAAGACCGATCGATGCGCTCGAAGCCCAACCGCGGAAAATAGTGCTCGGCCGTCATCGTCAGCAGGTAGAGGGCGCGGATGCCGCGCGATTCGGCGTCGCACACGATTTGCCTAACGAGCTCACGCCCAACCCCGCGGCTGCGCCACTCGGAGTCCACGGCCACGGATCGTAGCACGGCCGTGTTCCCGCATACCTCGAGACCCGCGCCGGCCACGATCCGGTTGGGCGCGGCGTTCATCTCGGCGACGAAAAAATCCCCCGGCCTCGCGGCCACGATAGCCGCTACGCCGGCCGTCGTCAGATCCGCGGACATCAACAGCCGCTCGATCGCCGGCAGGTCGTCGCGCGTGGCACGCCGAATCGTCGCTGCCCCGGTGTTGCTCGATGTCGTCATACGCATACCTCGTTGCGAACGGTGCACCACTATCACGTACAACAATCGTCCGCGCACCCGCACGCACGCGACGATGGTATCTGCGCCAGAGACCCGCGTGCCTCCCCCAGCGTCGACGAGCCAAGCACGGCTGGCTTTGTCGCGCGCACGAAGCCGCTCATGATCCTCCCCGCTACCTGGTCGGCCAATCCCTCGTCGAGGCCGGTACCGGCCAGCAACGCAGCAGCGTCCTCGCGCGTGTAGACGCGCGAGGACGCTGTGCTCGCGCGCTCGAAACCGGTCTCCGTTAGGAGGTCGATGAACTCGCTCTCTCCGAGCGCGCCGGCCACGCACCCGGTCCACAGGGGCATGCTCGCCTTGACCGCATCGGGAAGGCCGCCGCGAACGACGACATCGCTCACCGCGAATCGCCCGCCAGGCTTGAGCACACGAAAGGCCTCGGCGAGCACGGCGCGTTTGTCACCCGACAAGTTGATCACACAATTCGAAATAATGACGTCGATCGAGTTCGAGGGCAGCGGGATCGACTCGATGTGCCCTCGGAGAAATTCCACGTTCGTCGCGCCAGCCTTCGCTTTGTTCTCGAGTGCCAGCGCGAGCATCTCGTCCGTCATGTCCAACCCGTATGCCTTTCCCGTTGGTCCGACGCGCTTGGCGGACAGCAGCACGTCGATGCCGCCGCCCGAACCAAGATCGAGCACTACCTCGCCGGCGCGTAGCTCGGCGAGCGCCGTGGGGTTGCCGCATCCCAGTGAGGCGAGCAGCGCCTCAGCGGGCAAGCCAGTCGTTTGGCCCGCATCGTAAAGATCGGAGGTGATGGGATCCCAGCGTTCCGCCGTCGACCCGCAGCAGCCAGACGATTCCGTCCCGGCGCAGCAGGACACCCGTGTCGACGTCTCGGCAACGTGCCTGGCGACGGCGCCGTAGCGCTCTCGCACGACGTCGCGTATGCCGTCGAGCCCGGCCGGCTCGCCACCCTCATGATTGGTCATCGATCGCTCCCCTTTTTGATCAAGAAATATTGATGTGTTAGGCACACGAACGGCATGCATCAGTCGCAGCAGTTCGAGGGGCGACGCACCCGCAACGCACGGCGAGGCGGCTTGAGCTTGATCGCCGCTTCCTCGAGCTCGGCGATGCCATCGGCGTTCAACGAGTAGTACACCCAACGCCCTTCCTTTCGATCGCTCAGCAGTCCCGCATCCTTGAGCACCCTGAGGTGAAACGAAAGCCGCGACTGCGCCGCGCCGAGCGCGTCCTGCAGTTCGCACACACACCGCTCGCCGTCCCGCAGCATGTGCAGCAGCGCGAGCCGCGTCTCGTCGGACACGGCGTGAAACAACCGCGCGGCAGCGGTCGCAAGAGGAACGGCAACGCCGGAGCTCATGGCCGCAATATATCAATAAATTTTGATGAAACAAGCCGCCATGCTAATCGGCGGACCGCGTCTCCGCATCGGCCGCCCGCAGGCGCACCTGCGTACCCCACGGATCACGCGCGACCGCATCGCCTCCCTCGCCCGAAACCGCGACACCCGCCGCGCGGAGACTCTCCGCCGCACTCGCCACCTCCTCGGCGTCCGGGAGCTCCAGCGTCCACTCGGCGAGACGCGCCTCGCCGTCGGCTGCCGCACGAGCGTTGGCGCCCGCCCACGTATTGGTGCCGAGGTGGTGGTGATACCCGCCCGCGCTGAGGAACAGCGCGCCGGGATAATTCCACACGATGCGATCGAAGCCGAGCGCATCGGAATAGAACGCCGCCGCATCCTCGATCGCACCCACGTGCAGATGTACGTGCCCCATCACGGTGCCTAACGGCATGCCGGTCCAGGGCGACGAGCCGGCCGCATCGACCAGGCTTGCGATGTCGATCGGATCGGTCGCCATCATGAGCTGTCGACCCATGCGCCGCCACGCCTCGCGCGGACGGTCCGCGTACACCTCGATCCCGAGATTGTCCGGGTCCTGGAGGTAGAACGCTTCGCTGACGAGGTGATCCGCCGAGCCCGCGCGCACGCCCGCGCGAGCGAGATGCCGCACGAAACGGCCAAGCGACGCGCGGTCCGGCAGCAGGATCGCGAAGTGATAGAGGCCGAGTCGACCGCGGCGCGGTGCCGGCGCGGCGCCCGCACGCTCGTCGAGGACGACCAGCGGCCTAACGGAACCCTGCGGCGCCAGCACGGCCCGTCGCCCCTCGCGGTCGAGTACGCGGAGCCCGAGGACTCCGGTATAGAAGTCCACGGAACGCCCGAGGTCGGCGATCTCGAGGCGCACGGGACCGACGCGCGTGTCGGGCGCTAGCCGGAAGCCCGGCGGCGCCTGGCCGAAACTGCCGGGCGTCGCGGGCTCGTCGCCGCCGCTGCTGCCGAAGATGTCGTTCGTCGTTGCACCCATGGTCTCGCTCGTCGATCGCGCGCTGCGCGGTGTCGCTGGCCGCGACACGCTTCCCGAACTGGGCATGCGTTCACGGCGCGCGATGTCGCCGGCGCCTTGACGCCGGGACGCCGCCGAGCGTACGCTCGGCGAACGTGCCTGCGAATCGGTCGCGGCCGTTCGATACGACGCGCACCAGAAGGATACCGCGTCCTTGCCGGGAGGGGGATATGGTCGATGACATGGGCCTCTTTCGCACCACCATCACCATCGCGCCGCTCATGGCGCCGGACCGGCAGATCGAAGTGGCTGATGTGCTCGTCGACACCGGCAGCGAATACAACTGGTTCCCGACCAGTTTGCTCGAGCGGCTCGGCATCACGCGAGTGCGCGTCGATCGATTCGAGACGGCAGACGGACGCGTTCTCGAGCGCGACGTCGGGTTCGCGATCATCCATGCCGGCGGTCGATCGACGCCAACGCTCGTCGTCTTTGCCAACGACGGCGACATGGTGCTCCTGGGCGCCATCGCGCTCGAGGGACTCAACCTGCGTGTCGACCTGCTGCGCCGGCAACTCGTCAGTGCCGGCCCCGTACCCGTCGCGCAGCTCGCCCTCGCCTAACGCACGCCGCACCTGGCCGACGTCTTCAAGCCGGCCCTGGACCAGGAGGCACCATGAAAGAAGTCATCGTCGTCACCGGCGCGTCGGCTGGGTTAGGCAGGTCGATCGTGCGCCGCTTCGCGCGCGACGGCAGCGCCATCGGACTCATCGCGCGCGGGCGCGAGCGTCTCGACCAAACGCTCGTCGAAGTGGAGTCGTTGGGCGGCCGCGGCTTGGTGCTGCCCCTGGATGTCGCCGACGCGGACGCGGTGGAGGCAGCCGCGGCGCGCGTCGAGACGGAGCTCGGGCCGATCGATGTGTGGATCAACAACGCCATGGTCTCCGTCTACTCCCCGATCAAGCAGATGACGGCCGCCGAGTTTCGCCGAGTGACCGAAGTGACGTATCTCGGCTACGTCCACGGAACGCTCGCGGCGCTCAAGCGCATGCTCCCCAGAAACCGCGGCGTGATCATTCAGGTTGGGTCGGCGCTCGCCCATCGGAGCATCCCGCTGCAGTCCGCGTACTGTGCATCCAAACACGCGATCATGGGATTCCACGAATCGCTGTTGAGCGAGCTCATCCACGACGGGAGCAAGGTGCGCACCACGATGGTGCAGATGCCGGCCATGAACACGCCGCAGTTCGAGTGGGCGAAGAGCCGACTGCCGCGCAAGCCGCAGCCCGTGCCGCCCATCTACCAACCCGAGGTGGGCGCCGACGCCGTGCACCACGCCGTTAGGCACGACGTGGGCCGCGAATTTCTCGTGAGCTGGTCGACCATCAAGGCGGTGGTCGGAGAGAAGCTCGTCCCCGCGTACATCGACCGCGACCTCGGGCGAACGGGCTATGCGGCTGAAGAAACCAAGGTTCCGGCCGATACGGGCCGACCCGACAATCTCTGGTATCCGGTGGCGGGCGATTTCGCCGCGCACGGGCGATTCGACGATCGCGCCCGGTCGGCCAGCCCCGAACTCTGGATGGCTAAGCGCAAACCGTGGCTTGCGTTAGGCGCCGCGATGCTCGGAGCGGTCATCGCCGGAGCCGCGGTCGCCGCCCGGCACGATGATGACTGAGCTCCTGCCGCGCTGAAGTTCGCGGATCCGCTCCATGACCGGCGTGCCGATGGAGGCACGACGGGCCATCATCGCCGAGAGCGAGAACGCAAACGGCCGGCTGATGGCGAAGGTGGCAAAGCACATCGCCAGCACCAGATGGTCCAACGACGCGCCGAGATATTGCCACGGTGCCACCTGCGCACCGGGATAGTTCGACGAGAACAACAGCGCGAGCATGTAGACCAGTCCGGCGACGCTGGCGGTGCGAATCAGCACGCCGAGCACCAGCGCCACGCCGATCGCGAGCTCGCCGTACGCCACCAGGAACGCGATGGCTACCTTGTGCTGCAGCACGAACCCGCGCAGCACCGGAACCATGAACGGATAGGCGGCGCCCTCGGCGAGAAAGCGGTGGATCCATCCCTCGAAGCCGCCGCCTAACGTGAACTGCGTCCCGACTACCTTGTACTCGCCGAAAAAGAGGAACAGCACGCCCACGGCGATGCGCAGGAGCGACAGCGTGCGGGTGTTCCGGTCGGCGGTGCCGGGCTGCTCGCTGGTAATCGTCATGCACCTCGGGTTGGGAGCATCGATCACTGCATCCTGCGCGAGCGAGAATCCAGCACGTCGAGTGCCGCGGCCGGTTGCCCGCGGCGGCTTCGTCACTCCTCGCGGAGCGCCCTGATCGGATCGATCCGCGTCGCCCGACGCGCCGGAACGAGCACAGCCGCCGCGGCCGCCGCCAACAACACGCCGATCGCCACCGCGATGGACACCGCATCGCTCGAGATGTCGTTGAGATGGTGCTGCAGAAGTCGCACGGCCGCAATCGACAGCGGGAACCCGAGCAGGACGCCGATCGCGACCGGGCGCAGGCCGTCGCGGAGCACCATCCACGCAATCGCCGACCGTTCGGCGCCTAACGCAGACCGCACGCCGATCTCGTTCGTGCGCCGCCCCACGCTGTAGCTCATCACGCCGAACAAGCCGATCGCCGCGAGCACCAGCGCGAGGGCGCCGAGTGCCGTCGCTAACTGGGCCACGAGCCGCTCATCTCGAATGGAAAAACGAATGAGCTGTGTGACCGACTCCAGGTCGTCGATCGCGATCGCCGGATCGGTCGCCACGATTGCACGCCGAACCGCCTGCAATACCAGGTCGGGATCACCGCCCGTGCGCACGAGGAGCCGCAGCTCGGTGGGCTGCGGGAACTTGGTCGTGCCGCTCCGATAGAGATAGGGGATGTAGATGCGTCGCGCCGCGCCGGATGTGCCCGTCGTGTCGAGCGCTTGTCCGCGCACATCGGCGATTTCGCCGACGATGTGGACGATACTCGAGTCGTCGAATTGCACCAGCTGCCCGATCGGATTGGCGCCGTGAAAGTAGAACTTCGCGAACGATTCGTTGACGAGCGCCGTCGTCGGCGGGACGCCTTCGTCTTGCGGGCCGAAATCCCGGCCGGCAATGAGATGCGCCCCGATCGTGTGCACGTAACCGGATCCCACCTTGTCCGCAGCAGTCGAGCTGTCGCGCATTCTTAGCGTTAGGCCGGCCACACCGATGTCCGTGTGCCATTCGGTGCCCGAAAAGATCCCGTTTTGGGAATACGACACGCCGGCCACGCCGGAAACCGCCGACAGATGCCCGCGGAGCGCGCGGACGGCGCTCGCAAGTCGCTCCGATGCGTACCCGGGCGTCGCAATGTCGAGCTCGGCGACAATGAGATGCGAGCGATCGAAGCCGAGGGGCAGCGATTCGGTTTTCACCAGGCTGCGCGTGAGGATCGATGCGCCGACCAACAGTAACAGCGACAGGGCGACCTGACACGTAATGAGCACCGTACCGAATCGCGCCCCATGCGCGATGGATCGCCCCGTCGCACGCAACGCGGCTGCGAGATCGATGCGCGATGCGCGCAGCGCCGGCACGAGCCCGAACAGCAGCGCCGACGCCATCGACACGGCGAGCGTGAACGCGACCACGTGCGCGTTCGGTCCGACGTCGAGCGAAATGGAGTCGCCATCCGCCGCCATGTGGAGAAGCGTGCGGCTCCCCCACCACGCGACGCCCACCGCGAGTGCGCCGCTCACGACCGCCAGCACGATGCTTTCCGTTAGGAGCTGGCGCACGACGCGCGCGTGGTCGGCACCGAGCGCCAGGCGCAGCGAAATCTCGCGGCGCCGCGCCAGGCCGCGGGCGAGCAGCACGTTCGCGACGTTCACCAACACGATGCAGAGGAGCACGGCAACGCCGAGCATGAGCGTAATGAGCGGGGCGCGAAACGTCTCGCGAAGCCCCGACAGCCCGCGCGCACCGGGCGCGAAGGCGATCGTGAAACCGCGATCCTTGATTTCTGCCAACTCGTCGGGCCGTGCGCTGGCGAGGATCGACGACCGCACGAGCGACGTCGTTCGCGCACGCACCTGCTCGAGCGTCAGCCCGCGCTTGGCCCGTCCGATACCCAGCAGCCACATCGCGCGCCGGTCGCGCAGGGTGGGAACGTTCGGGTGCATCCGATCGTTTAGGCCGACCGGCAGATAGATGTCGGTCGATTGCCCGACGACGTCGCCGGTGAAGCCGCGCGCCGTGACACCGGTTATCGTTAGGCGAACGCCGTCGACGAGGATGTCGCGCCCGACGATGGCCGGGTCGCGGGCGAACCGCCGGACCCAATAGTCGTAGCTGATGGTCGCTTGCGGCGGTGCAGTGGCATCGTCGGCGGTGCTGTCGAACGTACGGCCGGCCGCAGCGCCCACGCCGAGCACGGCGAAATAGTTCCCGGACACTTCTCGCCCAACGGGATGCTCGGCGTCCGCAGACGCGCCGTTGATCCGTGCGTCGACGCGTCCCGTTTCACCGACGGCCGCGAGCCCATCGAACGCCTGCGCGCTTCGGCGCACGTCCAGATAGAGCGGATACGAATATGATAGCCCGTCGGGTGTGCCGTGTCCCCGCGAATACACGTAGCCCGGATCGCCGACGATGACGAGCCCGTCGGGATCTCGCACCGGCAGCTTCCGGTTGAGGACGGCGTCGATGAGCGAGAACATGGTGGCATTGATGCCGATGCCGAGGGCGAGCGACAGCGCGATGACCGCCGTGATCCCGGGCGCGCGCCGCATGTTGCGCACGGCGAACCGCACGTCTCGCTCGACCGTGTCGAGCCATAGGAACGCGGACATACGCCTCGCCTCCTCACGTAGATACGTGACGTTGCCGAACCGTCGGCGCGCGGCGAGCTCCGCGTCGCGGCGCGAGACCATTCCGCGTCCCGTGCGCTCGCGTTGCACGGCATCGAGCTCGAGGTGGAACTGCATTTCCCGCTCACGGTCGCGCGCGTACCGCGACCGGTGGAGCAGCGCCGCGATGCGATAGCGGATCCCATCGAGCCGAGACATGCGTTAGGCACTCCGCATGACGCGGGCGACCGCGAGCGCGATGCGGTCGTACTCCGCCTTGCGGTCGCCGAGCTGTTTGCGGCCGGCGGCGGTGATGGTGTAGTAGCGCGCCTGCCGGCCCGTGGGGGTGGGGCCCCACTTGGACGTCACCCACCCTTTGACTTGCAGCCGCTCGAGCGCGGGATAGAGCGAGCCTTGCTCGACGGACAAAACATCGTGCGACAGCCGTTCGATGTGCTGCGCGATCGCGTAGCCGTGCATCGACGCGGCGCTGAGGGACTTGAGAATCAGCATTTCCAGCGTGCCGGCGCCCAACGGGCCGCGCCCGCCGGAGTCATCGCGAGCCATAGATGCTCCTCTACCGGTAGCTGGCCACAATATGTAGTGAGCTACCTATTGGCGCAAGCAGCATGCGCTGTGCACGCCGGCTGGCGAATCGCTAATGAACTGTGCGTGAGTTCAGGGCACGCACGCGTCCGGCATCTACGCTCATGGAGAAACGGACACTGCGCGGACAGGGCGGACAAAGCACGGACCGCTCGGCTGTGAGGGCCGGCCTCAGTCCGGCGTAAGCAACCTTTGTCCCACATTGGTATTGGTAAAAAACACTCCCTTTTGTTTCCTGCCGCAGCAGACACGTCCCCCGCAGCCGAGCGGTCCGTGCTTTGTCCGCTCTGTCCGCGCAGTGTCCGTTTCTCGATGAGCGTAGATGCCGGGACACACCCGCTGTCGTGCACCCAGACTAACTGTTCGCGGTGAGTTGGTTTCCACGCCGCGGCGATCCGGCCTCGCCGACTGTCACGGCGTTCGTCCTCGTGATCATCGGCGGCGCGCTGGGCCTGGTGACGAGCTGGCTCGGCGGCGAGCTGGTCGAACGGTTGGGCGTGGGAATCGACAAGGGCGCAAATCCGAACGCGCCGAGCTCGCTCGCCACGAACACGAGCGACCGCGCGTGACCTGTATGCCTAACGCACGATCGGGCCGCGCCCGCCGTTGTCCGACACGAGCGGACAGCTGGCGCACAGGCTGCCGGCGGGCACGAGGTAGAAGCGACAGCAGCTCGCGCGCCGCAGATGGAGGTGCACGCCGGCGCCCGACTCGCCGCGCGTGACCTCGGGACGCATCTCCGCCACGACGTCATCGCCCGCGAAGAAATCGTCGAGCATCCGCGCGACCGGTCGTTGATCATCGTGGACGGGCCATAGCGCGATGAAATGCGACGCCCACAACGACGTCAACACTCCCCAGATCGCGCGCTCGGCGAACGCGGACCACGCGAACACCGCCGCGACGACGGGCGCCGACTGTGCGACGAGCGTCGCGCGCAGCACCCGCAGCAGCGTCCGATCGTTAGGCACCGTCCGCATCGACGGGTGGCGCGCGCACGGGTCGTCCGCCACCACCGTCCCGCGCGCCTCGCCGATGGCCGTGCCATCGACATACGCCGATTGGTTGAATCGAAGTGCGATGTTGCCGAGCGAGCAATCGGGCACGCAGCGAAAACGCAGGAACGGCGCGATCGCCATCGCCGATGTCCACCCGAGATGCAGCGCGAACGAGCCCGCGATCGTGCGACGGTCGTCGGTCTGCGAGCGCGTGCCGATGCGCTCGAGGAGTGTGTGGAATGGCCCCATCGTGGCGTCGCGAAACTGATCGCCGGCGATCCAACCGGCTCCCGTTGGGCGTCCGACCTCGACCGTCCAGCCCGCGCGGAGCGCGCGGAGCGTTTCGTACATCTCCGCGACGGGTGATCGGTCGAGTTCGCTCACGCGACGCCGATGGACGCAGTTGGGCAGCGGCCGTACACGTGCCTTACGGATGTTTTGCCAGCGCGGCGAGCGAGTCGGCCTGGCGCCGCCGCGCGGCGGCGATCGAATCGAGACGCTGCCGAACGCGCACCAGCACCGCCTTCGTCTGCGCATTGATGGTGCTGTCGCGTTTGCGCTGTGCGTTCGACGGACCGCCGAACGGAATTGGGGCGTCGATGCTGATGCCGCCGTGAGCCGATGGCGACATCGGCGCACCAGCCGCGCGCGCGGCCCTGTCCGCCATTTCTTGCGCTCGCAGCTGGGCATCGCGATCGACCGCGGCACTCGGCATCCGCACGGTCGGCCCCGGGGGAGTCGTGCCGCCGGCCAAGGCGGGGGCTGAGGGCGTGCTGGGCAAGAGCAGCGGCGACACACCGTGCGCCGTCCAGCGCTCCTCGAACTCCGCGACCGCCGATCGTCTCACGTTAGGCGGAGGCGGAGCGCCGGCGCTCGAGTCGGCCGCGACGGGCTTGGGTGGCGGATCCATCAACCGTCGCTGCGCGGGAGCGGTAGGCTCGGGCCGCCGCGACGCCCGCGCGGACGTTGGCGACTCCGACCTGCGCGGCACCGTGGGCGTCTTCGGAGTCGGACTCACGTACGTGATGCGGTGCGCGCGTTCCGTTTCGTGCGCCGTCGGCGGAGCCGACAACGGCGTAACATGCGCAGGCACGCTCGTGAGGACCATGAGCGCGGTCGCGATTGTAACACCGGACGCAGCTGCAGTGCTTGCTACGCGATCGGTTTTCGAAACAGGGTCCGCTCGGAGCCGCATATCGCACGTTCGCGACTGCTCCCGGCTGCGTCAACTGCAGAACCCGCTAACTCGACCTCGAATTTGTCCGCATCAGCGTGCGTTGGCGCACGACGATTGCACCATGACGTTGGCCTTCCCGATCGCAGTGGTGCTGTATGTTGTCCGCTGTTCGGCAATCCGTTGCGCTCTCCGCCGCGGCCCTGTCCCTTGTCACGGTGGTGAGCGGCAGGAGCAATGCGGGTGGCAGAGTGCCGCCCGGGAGCGAACGCGTCGTCCTCGCACAAGTGCCAACCGACGCCGACCTCCTCGGCACGCTGCACCAGATCAACGTGAACGAGATCAAGGCCGCGCAGCTCGCGGAGACGATGTCGCGCAACAACAACGTGCGCGCGCTGGCGAGTCAGATCATCTCCGATCACACGACGCTCGATCAGCAAACGACCACGCTCGCCGCGCAACTCGGCATCACGCCGACGACCGGCGACAGCACGATCGCGCGACAAGGGTCGGCAGAGCTCGACAACCTGCGCGCGCGAAACGGGGGCGCGACGTTCGATCTTGCGTTCAGCGGGACGCAGGTGCAGGACCACATGCAGGCGCTGGCGCTGGTCGAGTCGGCAAGACGGACCGCGCAGAACGTCGAGCTCAAGACGGCACTCGTTAGGCAGATCCGCCCGGTGATCTCCCGTCACCTGCAGATGGCAAAGAGCATCCGGGCCGGCCTCGGGCACTGATCGTACCGACACCGAATCACGCGCGGAGCCCTGCCAATTCTGCCGAGCCGGCCGTCACGGCCGGCGAACCGCGCGCACCGTCCCGCTTTTCCCTCCTCCACAATAGAAGCGGTCCTTTCCATCCGACTCTAGCCCGGAGACGCCGACGCCGTTAGGCATGTCGACTCGCTCGAGCACCGCGCCGCTCCGCGGATCGATGCGCCGCAGGTCGCTCTCCTCGCCCTCCCACGTGGCGTGCCATAGCTCGCCGTCCACCCACGTCACTCCGGTGACGAACCGGTTCGACTCGATCGTGCGAAGGATCGCGCCCGTGTTCGGGTCCACCTGATGAATCTTGCGCGCGCGGTATTCGCCGACCCACAGCGTCCCTTCCGCCCACGCCAATCCCGAATCGCCACCGGCGCCCGGCGCTGGAATCGTCGACACGACGCGCCGCGTCCGTGGATCGATCTTTTGAATGCGCTGCTCGGCGATCTGATAGAGGAATTCGCCATCGAACGCCGTCCCGGCATGCGCCGGCACGTCGATCGCGTCCTGTTCCTCGCCGGTCGCGGGGTCGAAGGCGCGCACCGCATCCCCGGCGGCAAACCATACCGACCGGCCGTCGTACGTGACGCCGCCGACGTTGTTCGCCCGCGGAAACGGTCCGTACTCGCGAACGATCTCGGCCATGGATTTACGCATGACGTTAGGCTAACCGATCGGCAGCGCGGCGGGGAGTAACAATGCTGTCGTGAATCCCGAGACCGGCGGCATGATCCAGCGCCGGGACCGGCCGCGGCCGAACGGCCGCACCTTCCCTTCCCGCGCGAGATCCTCGAGCGCCCGCTGCAGCGTGCGCTGACTGGCGCCGAGTGCGAGGGCCAGCGACGACGTGGACCAGGCTTCGCCGTCGTCGAGCAACGCGAGGACCGCGGCATGCGCTTCCTCGACGGGCCGCGCGAGCACCACCACCTCGCTCGCGCGCCGCGGCTCGAGCGCGAATCCTCGCGTCGTGGCGCGGACCTCGCCCAACCGGGTGAGCGCCGCGCGAAGCCGCCCGATCTCGACGCGCAACCGCGCACGGTGCGAATCATCCACCGACTTGGCCCCGAACGCGCGCACGAGGAGGACATCGCGTCCGACGTCGTGAGGCCAGGCTTCGCCCAGGCTACGCGCGAGGGCGAAGAGCACCGGACGCGTCGCGAGCGAAACCAACGCCCCCGCGTGCCTAACGCAATTGCGGCAGGCATCCACGATCAGCGCGTCCGATGCCAGCACGGCTTCGACTTCTTCGAGCAGGAGCGGTCGCTCGGCGCCGCCCCCGACGAGTCGCGCCGCCGGCGTGTCCAGCACGGCCGACGCTCGTTCCACTTCGGCCGCGAGCGACGCGATGCCGGCCGCGTCGGCCGCGATCGCGGCTCGTGCGAGCGCGTCGCGCGCCACACGCGTGCGAAGCCGGCGGAGCGCGATACCCGCGACGACGAGCTCGAGTGCCGCTCGCGACGCCGGCGGAAGCAGGGACACATCGAGGTCGGCGATCGCCCGCTCCGCGTCATCCACGCGACCGGTGAGAAGGAGCCACCGCGCGATGAGGTGCCGGGCATGCGCGGCGTTCCGCACATCGCCGGCGCGGGCGAGCGTCGCATGCGCCGTCTCGAGCATCGCGAGCGGCCAGCCGAGGTCGCGCGTGACGAGTGCGATCTCCGCTTCGGCGAGGGCGCAGCGCGCGCGGGCGACGGCCTCCCGCGGCCCGAAGGCTTTCGCCGCGCGCCTGAGCAGTGCGCGCGCGCGCTCGAGGTCGCCGAGCTGCGCCATCGCGATCCCGCGCAGGGCGAGCGCCGACGCGTCGTCGCGCAGGGCCACGCGATTGAGCGCGCCTAACGCATCGCCGGCGGCGAGCGCGCGGGCGGCGGCCACGATCATCGAGTCCATCGGGAATCCCGTCACACTTGTTACTCACACCCTCGAATGGCGCGCGCCTAATCTAGGCTCGTACACCGGCCGCTCGTCAAACCACGGCGCGCGGCACGCACAAGGCAAATACCGGAGAGACAAACCATGACCACAATGACGACCGGAACGCGCGAAGAATGGCTCACGGCTCGACTCGAGCTGCTCGAAGCCGAAAAGGAATTGACCCGCCGCAGCGACGAGATCGCGCGCCGGCGACAAGCGCTGCCATGGGTTCCCGTAGAGAAGGACTACCGCTTCGACACCGAGCACGGAAGCGCGACGTTGGCCGACCTGTTCCGCGGGCGCTCGCAGCTGCTCGTCTACCACTTCATGTTCGGCCCCGACTACACCGCGGGCTGCCCGTCGTGCTCGTGCATCGCCGATGGCTTCAACGGCTTCGTCGTCCACCTCGAGAACCACGATGTGTCGATGGTCGCGGTGTCGCGCGCTCCATTGGCCAAGCTCACGGCGTACAAGCAGCGCATGGGGTGGACGTTCCCCTGGGCGTCGTCGTTCGGCGACAACTTCAACTTCGACTTCAGCGTCGCGTTCACGGAGGTCGAGCAGCGGAGCGGGGGGATCGAATACAACTATCGGCGCGAGTCTGCGATGCCGGACGCGGTGCTGAAGCGGACGCTCGCGGAGTGGAAGCAGCTCGGACCCGAAGCACCGGTTGGCCAGTACGCCGCATCCACGGGCACCGACGTGGCCACGTATCTACGCGAGCGGCCGGGCATGAGCGCGTTCGCGCTGCGCGACGGCCGCGTGTACCACACCTATTCGACGTTCGCGCGGGGTCTCGACGGTCTGTGGGGCATGTACCAGTGGCTCGACCGCGCCCCGTTAGGCCGCAACGAGACCGGCATGTGGCTGCGCCACCGCGACCAATACGGGGCGCGTTAGGCGAATGGCGATGTCCCCGGCGATGGTGGCGCTCGAGATGGTCGCGATGATGGTGGCGATGATGGTGCCGTCGCTCGCGTCCGCCGCATTCGGCGTGCATCGCCGGCTGCGCGCGATGCGGGTATCGCGCGCAGCCCAGCGGACGGCGCTCCTCGCCGCAGGTTATGCGAGCGTGTGGAGCGTCATCGGTCTCGCGCTGTTCGTGTCGGACACGGCCCTGTCGCCGGCACGAATGGCATCGCCTGTGGAGTCGCGCTTCGCTCCATGGACGGTAGGGGCAGTCATGGTGTGCGCGGGTCTCGTCCAACGCTCGCGCTGGAAGGCGAATCAGCTGCTTCGCTGCCGCAACGAGGGCGCCACGCTACAAGCGATGGGCGGGTCCGTCGTGATGACGTTGCTCGAGGGCTGCCGTTTGGGCGCGGCCTGTGCACTCAGCTGCGCTGCGCCCATGGCCGTGCTCATGGCCGCGGGGCTCATGGACGCGCGAATGATGTTGGTGATCACCGCGGCGATCACCGCCGAGCGGGTCGCACCCGGCGGCGTACGCATCGCGCGATTCACGGGCGCGGTCGCACTCGCCGCTGGATTGGTAATGTGCCTGCGAGCCATCAATCCTTCCATGCCTCTGTCGTAACGACAACTCTCACGCACGTGGCAGCACAGGAAATCGCCTGTCCTAACGCTGGCCGCTCGCCGGCTCGAATTCGCGCGTCATCTCGACCATGGTTAGGAGAAAGCCGGCGCTCGCGAACAGGCGTTGCGCCGCCTCGTTCCGCTCTGCCGTCGACAACACCGCTTGCGACGAGCCGCCCGTGCGGAGCGACTCGAGTGTTGCAGTCAACAGCTGGCGCCCGATGCCGCGACCGCGGAACTGCGGGTCAACGATGATGTCCTGGATGACTCCGGCCGGTCCGCGGAGCGCCATGTAGTCGTAGCCTTCGATCGTCGCGTACGCGTAGCCGACCACGTCCCCGTGATCGTCGGCGACGAGAACAATGGCATGCGTGTCGGCTAACTGCCTGACGAGGAATGCCGCGTAGTCGGCTGGCGTGCGATCGCGCGTCGACAGGAACCGCCGCTCGTCGAAGTTGTGGTGCTCCTCGACCAACAGTGCGCCGAGTCGGCCCAGCCGGGGCAGATCAGTGGTCGACGCGCGCCGGATCGTCGTGGTCGGAGGCTGCGTTCTCGACATAGACGTTACTCGTTAGACAGTTTGATGTCGCCAACGCCGCCTCGCGCTGGGTGCCCGTCAGCGAGTCGCCGTTAGCACGTCGAGCAGGTCGAGCGCTGCATCTGCTGCGCGCCCGTCGACGTCCTCGGCCGGGTCGAAGGCCGTCAACGCCGCCGCCACGATCTGGAACCGAGTCGCAACACGCTCGACGAGTGCGCGCACCTGGGCCGGTGTCGGGCCGCCCGGCGACGCGTATCCGTTCGCACGCAACGACTCGGCGCCGTGAATGTCGAGATCGATGTGCAGATAGATCTTCCGCACGCGATTCGCCACGCGGTCGAGCGCCGCATCCGAGGACAACGTGTCCTCGCGCATCCACTCGAACGACTCGAGCGCACGCCTTTCGGCATCGCTCGCCTCGCGTCCGCCCACCACGAGGACCCGGTCAAACGGCACCGGAGTAAAGTTAGGCACCGTACTGGAGATCTGACGCCAGCAGCGTCCCGTCAGCGTCGAGAGCGCCTGGCCGTCGAAAAAACCGCTGGGCGTTGTTTCCGGCGTCTCGAGGTCAGGATGCGCGTCCAGCCAGATGACCCCCACATCCTCGGCGCCAACGCCTGCAACCGTACCGACCGCCGAGTTGCAGTTTCCGGAGAGCACGATTGGCCGCTCCCCGCGACTGACTGCGTCGCGTACCGCGTCGGCGATCAGCTGCTGTAGGCAGCGTGCGGCGCCAATTTCGGTCCAGAACTGATCGCTCAGCTCGATCGGCACGTGTCGAACAGAGTGCCGTGCAGCTTCAAGACGCCGAATGGCGCCGGCTTCGAGAAGCCGCAACGGTCCGCGGCCCATTCGCCGCGCGCGTCGACCACTGTCGTATGCCACCGTGATCAATGCAATCATGCGCAGATGTGGAATATACGCAGCGATCGCGGTCGGCCACCGGACGATACGAAGCGATTAGACTGAAGGGACCATGTCGAGACGAACACGCACTCTCCCGAAAGCGCCAACCGAGGTCGAGACGGCGATGGCGCTCGTTTGTACCCTGCCCGAATCCGGGCGGAGCGATCGCAGCATCACGGTGCAGTCCATCATCGCCCGCGCCACATCAGCCCATGAATTAGCCGACGGCGTCGGGTTCCGTTTCGAATTTTCCGACGAAATCGCGAACGCGCTTCTCGATCTCATACTCGCTGAGCGCGTATGCTGCTCAACTTTCAGCTACACGCTCTACTTCGAGCCGCGACAGGGCGCGATCGCATTGCGAATCGAGGCGCCCACCGAATTCGCGCGACCGCTCAAAGACATGTACATGTCGTTCGCGACGCGTAAAGACACACATGGTTAACCAGAATAACCGCCGTCGCCCGATCGCGCCGACCAACGTTGCGCGAGTTGCGGGTGGCGGCCGCGCATTGGTTGGTTCAGCAAGCAGCTACCTCCTCACGGCCTAACGCGAATGACCGTCTTCCCCGCGCGCCGCTTGGTCGAGTTGAAGGTGGCGACGGCATCGGCGAGCGACGCGACGGTCCCGATGTTCGTGCGCAGTCGTCCGTCCCGCACGCGATCGACGATCTCGCTGAGTGGGCACGATCGGCCTCGACAACGAAGTCGATCGCGAGACGGTCAACGGGCCGTGCCTCCGAAGGCCCGAAGTCGAGTGTCTTCTGGCGGTCGGCCGCGCGTCCGGTGCCAATGACATACGCGCCCGCCGATCGTGCGAGTTGCGTCACCATCGACCCGACCGCGCCCGCCGCTCCGTGCGCAAGGACGCTCTGCCCCGCCTCAAGACGGCCGTGCTGGAATAGTCCCTGCCACGCAGTTAGGCCAGAGATCGGCAGACTCGCGCCCACCGTGAAGTCGACGTCGCCCGGCAGCGGCGCGAGGTTGCGTGCCTCGATCGCCAGATGTTCGGCCAGGGTGCCGTCGCGATACCAGTCCGCGAGGCCGAACACCCGCTGTCCAATCGATAAACCCGTCGTGCCGTAGCCGAGGGCCGTGACCACGCCGGCCAGCTCGTGTCCGGGGATCGACGGTGATCGGTCACGGCCGACGCGATCCGTCCAAGTCGAGGGCCACGTTAGCTCGGTCGGCACGAACCCCGACGCATGAATCTGAACGACGACGTCGTTGATCGCTGCCAGCGGCGTGGGTCGCTCCGCCAACGTCATCCCGGCCGTTCCCGCGGCCTGGTCCGTCACCACGATCGCCTTCATCGCGATTCTCTCCCTCAGTGATTGTCTCTCTGGGGAAAAGTAGCGCGACCGCTATCGCTTTAGACCGTGATCATTGCAATCGCAGAAATCGCGAATGATGAAACCGGCGAGCGGTTGCGACCGAAAAGCCGCCCGAGAAAATTTTCACTAGGCGTTATGCGCCGGCATCGCGCGGAGCGCGCCGACGGTCGTGCCGAGCTGAAGGTCTTTTCGAATCCCAGCGTCGATTACCGCAGCAGGCGCGAATCTGCGAAGCAAACGGAGTCGGTTGGCGAGGCCGCCGGCGGTGTAGCGGAGTTTCGGGCGCGCTGCGCTAGCGGCTTGCACGACGACGTCGGCAACGACGCCAGGCCGGTCGGCGGCGGCCATCACCTCCTTCAACCTCTTGCCCACGGCCGCACGAACATCTCGATACTCGTCGAGCTTCGAATCCGCTTCCAGAAAGTGCGCGTCGAACTGCGTCTTCATGTACGCAGGCTCGATGACGGACACGCGGATCCCCCACGTGCGCAGCTCATGGTCGAGCGATTCCGAATAGCCTTCGATCGCGTGTTTGCTCGCGGCGTACAGCGCGCCGTACGGCATCGGTAAGAAGCCAAGCACCGAGCCGATGTTGATGATGCGACCAGTCCCTCGATGTCGCATGTGCGGCACGACAGCGCGCGTCATCCGAACCATCCCAAAGAAGTTCGTATCGAAAATCGACCGGGCCTGCTCGATCGAACTCTCTTCGGCTCCAGCGGGCGCGACGCTGAAGCCGGCGTTGTTCACGAGGAGGTCGATGCGGCCCTCCACTCGCAGCATCTCGCTGACGGCGGCTTCGACGGATGCATCGCGGGTGACGTCGAGGGACAGCATCTCGAACGCTCGCCGGCCCGTTTCGGCGCCGCGTCTGCTGGTGCCATAGACCTTGTAGCCGGCGTCCACGAGCCGCTCCGCCGTGGCAGCACCAATGCCTGACGAGGCGCCGGTGACGAGCGCCGTCTTGCCGTTGATCTTCATACTGTCCTCACGGTGAGAGTCTTCATTGTAGCTGAATATATGATGAGCATCATATTTCTGCGCGAGCCGAAAGACGGTGTGCACGGATTCAGGCCCGATCGCGGACGAGGCGCTTGAGCGCTGCCTCGCGTATCGCGTCGGAAAGCTTGGGGTCGTCGACGGCGCGCGACAGGATCAGTGCACCGACCATCGTCGCCGTCGTCACGAGCGCGCGCTCGTGAGCCTTCGGCTGTCCCCAGTCAGGCGACTGGCGCGCGACGAGATCCACCATCTCCTTGATTCGACGCGTGGCGGCGCGTCGCACCTCGGGCGCCTGTCGCGGCATCTCCGAACCGAGCGCGGCGACGGGACAGCCGTTCTCGAGATCTTCGGCGTGCGCCTTGGAGAGGTACGCGCGCACGAGCTCCGACAGCGCACGTCGCGGCGCCGCCGAGCCGGCGATGCGCGCCGACGCCGCAATGGCATTTGCTCCCGCGCGGTCCGCGGCCTCGGCGAGCATCGCGTCGCGCGAATCGAAGTGCGCATAGAATCCACCATGCGTCAAGCCGGCGTCTTTCATGATGTCGGCGACACCGGTGCCGTTGTAGCCGCTGCGGCGGATGGCCCGCGCGGCGGCTTCGACGATCCGTTCGTGCGTTTCTTCCTTGCGTCCAGGAGCAGAGCGTCTCATATGATGATCATCATATACGACAAGACTACTGAGCGCAAGTGGGAAACGTGGCATCACGAGCGCGGATCGCACGCCCTATTGACGCGGCTGGAGCGATACCCTAGTTTGCTCTAGGCCTTGAGTAGATAAGGGTAGCCGTATGGCGGCTCCATTCCCCTGACGTCGCCGTTCCATGCCAGATGACTCCGCGCGTGATCTCTTCCCCGGCGCACTCGAAATGATGGTGCTTCGCCTCCTGCGCCACGAGCCGATGCACGGGTACGCGCTCGTCCAGCGCATCCAACAAACGTCCCAGCATCTTCTGCAGGTGGAAGAGGGATCGCTCTATCCCGCGCTCCAGCGGCTCCTCAAGGAAGGACTCGTCAAGGCGCAGTGGGGCGTGTCGGCGACTAACCGAAAGGTCCGCATCTATCAATTGACGCCGGCGGGCACGCGCCACCTCGAGCGCGAGATGTCGCGCTACACGCGTATGGCCCACGGCATCAATCTTGTCCTCGGCTTGGGGGAGACATGATCTCGCTCGACCGCCTCTTCCGACGTCGGCGTATCGCCGACGATCTGGCCGCAGAAATCCAGGCGCATCTCGACGAGAAAGCCGAGTACCTCGTGGCGCAGGGCATGTCGCGGGACGAGGCGGCGCGCATGGCGCGGCGCGCATTCGGGAATGTCACGCGGCTGCGGGAGCAGGGACACGACACCTGGCAGTGGCCGACGGTCGAGTCCGTGCTCATGGACGCGCGCTTCGCGCTCCGCCAGCTGCGACGCGCGCCGCTCCTGGCATCGATCATCGTCCTGACGTTAGGCGTTGGCGTCGCGGCGACGGCGACGGTATTCAGCTGGACGCGGGCAATCCTCATGGATCCGTTGCCAGGCGCGGGTGATTCGGGCCGCGTGCTCGCCCTCGAGTCGCTCACCGCATCGGGGACCTGGACGCCCACGTCGTGGCCGGATTTCCGCGACCTGCAACGTTCGCTCCGAACGGTCGATGGCCTCGCCGCGGCCTACCCGATCACGGTCGCCGTCGGCGCGGATACGCGCACCGAGCGCCAGTCGACCGAGCTCGTGTCGGCCAACTTTTTCAGCGTGCTGCGTGTCGAGCCTGCGTTAGGACGGTTCTTTCCCCCCGGTCGCGACAACGCGGCCGGCGGCGAGGCGGATGTCGTGCTCGGCTACCGCCTTTGGCAGCGCCGATTCGCCGGCGACAGCGCCATCATCGGACGGGTCGTTCGCATCAACCGGTTTCCGTTCACGGTCATCGGCGTCGCGCCCCCGACGTTTCACGGCTCGATGCCCGGCGAAGACATCGGTCTGTGGGTGCCGGCGATGATGATCGGCCAGATCCTTCCGACTGCACACGGGCCGCTGGATGATCGCGGGTGGCGGACGTTCCGCGTCCTCGCGCGCCTGGCACGCGGCGTTTCGCCCGCCGTCGCGCGCGACGAGGTGCACCGCGTCGCCGCAGCCATTGCCCGCGCGAACGGCGGGCGCAGCGAGGGGATGAGCGCCACGCTCTTGCCGATCTGGCAATCGCATTGGGGCCTGCAGGACGCGCTGCGCGCACCGCTCCTGGTGCTTCTCGGCGCGTGCGGCTTGGTGCTCCTCATCGTCTGCGCCAACACGGCCAATCTGTTGCTGGCGCGGGCCACCGGGCGCCGGCGCGAGTTCGGTCTGCGGCTTGCGTTAGGCGCCCCGCGCCGGCGTCTCGCGCGGCAGCTGCTCACCGAGGCGGCCATGCTGACGGTAGCCGGCTCGGCACTCGGCCTCGCGTGCAGTGTGTGGCTCGTGCGGATGTTCCGGGCCCTCTTACCCGCCGTGGGCCCGTCCCTGCGCGACCCGGCGGTCGACATCGTCGTGCTGCTGTTCACGGTGCTCATCGCGTGCCTCGTGACGCTCGTAGCGGGAATCGCACCGGCGCTCCACGGCTCGCGCGAACGGTTAGGCGATGCGTTGGGCGACGCCAGTCGCGGAACGACCGGTGGGCTCCATGCCATGCGCCTGCGCAGTGTGTTCGTCGTTGCGGAGGTGGCGCTCGCCGTCGTCGCGCTCGCCGGAGCCGGACTGTTTTATGACAGCTATCGGCACACGCGCGGCGTCTCGCCCGGCTTCGATCCGGATCACGTCGCGATCGGGTCCGTGAGCCTGGCGCTCGCGGGGTACGATTCGGCTCGGGCCGATGTGTTCCTTTCGCGGGTCACCGAACACGTCGGCCGCGAGCCCGGCGTCAGCGCCGCATCGTTCACCGATTACGTGCCGTTGAGTCTCGGACAAGGCTCGTGGGAAGATCTGCAGGTCGAGGGCTACTCCCCCACGCGCACCGAAAACATGAAGATCTATCGTGCGGCCATCGGCCCTGGCTATTTCGACGCGATGCGGATCCCGCTCGTGAGCGGCCGCGACTTCCAAGCGAGTGATGACTCGGCGCACGCCGGAGTCATGATCGTGAACGAGACCTTCGCGCGGCACTTCCTTCGCGGTCGCTCTCCGTTGGGCATCAAGGTCAAGGGGTGGGGCCGCTGGTTCACGATCGTCGGCGTGGTACGCGACACGAAGATTTACCGCCTCACTGAATCCTCTGCGCCGTATTTCTACGTGCCGGTACGCCAGGTGTACCGACCGGAGTACGGATACACGTTCGTGGCGCGAAGCCGGCTGTCGACCGACCAGGCGGTGGCTTCCATCGAGGCCGCCGTACGCGCCGCGGATCCGGGCGTGGCGACCTACGGCGCGATGCCGCTCAGCGACTACGTCGGCGAACCACTGCGCGAGCAGGCAGCCGCCGCGCAGCTCCTCGGCGTGATGGCGATCCTGGGACTCCTCCTCGCGGCGATCGGCCTCTACGGGGTGATCGCCTACGCCGTCGGCCAGCGGACCCGGGAAATCGGCGTCCGCGTTGCGTTAGGCGCGCAACCCCTCGACGTCCTTCGCGTGGTAGCCTCGAACATCGGCGTCCTCGTCGCGGCCGGCCTCGTCACCGGGCTCGCGTGCGTCGGCGCACTCTGGCAGGTGGTGTCGACGCTGCTCTATGACGTGCATGGTGGCGATCTGCCCGTGCTCGCCGCGACGTCAGGTCTCATGGTCCTGGTCGCCGTCGCCGCGATCGCGATGCCCGCCCGCCGCGCGTTGCGTGTCGATCCGATCCTCGCGCTCCGAACCGACTGAGGTCTCACCTGTCGTCGATTCACGCCGCAACGTTCGGGGCCCAGGCTTTCGCGTTGGCGACGCCAAGTCCTGCCAACCCTTCGCGCCACATAGACTGTCTCATTGGGCGGTCATGTGCCGACCCAAGCCGCCGGTTGACCTGGCGTCGGCGACCGTCAGCCCCCGGCTCCTCGACCCCCTCGGCAATGGACTCCGTCATGCACCGTCTCGAACTCGCGTTCCGCGCGTCGTTCAGAACTCCGTTCGTGACGATCGTCGCGATCCTGTCGCTCGGCCTGGGGATCGGCGCGAACGCCGGGATCTACTCGCTGTTCAACGAACTCCTGCTCGCGCCGCTGCCCGTTCCACACCCCGACCGGCTGGTCAACTTCGCCAGTCCGGGCCCTCAAGTGATGTATTACAACTGCGGCCGGGCCGGGGACTGCGACGAGACCTTCGACTACCCGATGTTTCGCGACATCGAGCAGGCGGCGCCGAAGACAGCCTTCAGCGGGATCGCCGGCCACATGCCGTTCAATGTCAGCCTCGACATGCCCGGAGAGTCCCCGATCACCGGCGATGGGGTCCTAGTCTCCGGATCCTACTTCTCGGTCCTCGGCCTTCAGCCGGCGCTCGGGCGCCTGCTCGACCGGGCGGTCGATCAGCCGATCGAGGCGAACTACGTGACGGTGCTGAGCTACGCCTTCTGGGAGAACGCCCTCGGTGCGAACCCGGCAGTGCTCGGCAAGCGGATCACGGTGAATGGCCAGCCACTGACAATCATCGGCGTTGCGCCGCGCGGCTTCAGCGGCACCACGCTGGGGGTGCGGCCGGACGTGTTCGTCCCGATCAGCATAGCCGGCCTCATGGTCGACGGTTGGAAGGGCGTCGAAACGGATCGCGACGAGCACTTCGTTTATGTGTTCGGCCGCCTCGCGCCGAGCGCCACCATCGCGCATGCGAGCGCGTCGATCAACCCCGCGTATCACGCGATCATCAACGACATCGAGGCGCCACGCCTCAAAGGCCTGAGCGCCCAGACCGCGGCACGATTCCGCGCCGAGGCCATCACGCTCACCGACGGGCGCAAGGGCCAGAGCTCGGCCATCACGGCGTCACGGCTCCCGCTCACCCTCCTCTTCGCGGTCACAGGCGTCGTGCTGCTCATTGCCTGCGCCAACATCGCCAATCTGCTGCTGGCGCGCGCGGCGAACCGGACCACCGAGATGGCGGTGCGGCTCTCGCTCGGCGCCACGCGAGGGCAGCTCATCACGCAGGTCCTCACGGAGTCGGTGCTGCTAGCCGCGCTAGGCGGGATCGTGAGCCTGGGGGTCGCGTACTGGACCCTGGCGGGGATCAGCGCCCTCCTATCGAACGAGGTCGCCCGCGCGTACGATTTTCATTTGAGCGTCCCCGCTTTCGCGTTCACCGCGGCGGTCTCGCTGGCAACGGGCCTCCTCTTCGGGCTCGCGCCAGCGCTCTCGAACACGCGGCCCGATCTGGTGACGGCGCTGCGCAACAACTCCGGCAAGCTCGCCGGCGATCGCGGCGCGGTCCGCTTCCGTACGTCGTTGGTCACGGTCCAGATCGCGCTCTCGATGGCGCTCCTTATCGCGGCGGGCTTGTTCATTAAGAGCCTCCGGAACATCAGCCGCGCCGACCTCGGCATCGACATCGAGAACGTCGTACAGTTCGGCATCTCGCCGGCGCGCAGGGGCTACGACAGCACTCGTACGATGGCGCTGTACGATGCCGTCGAGCAGGCGCTCGCGGCGCTGCCCGGCGTGCGAGGGGTCACGTCGTCCACCGTTCCGCTGCTCGGAGGAAACAACCGGGGCCGA
>Ga0209168_10000935_pt1 | contig 25230 bp, 26 predicted proteins | sample Coa_R1_FD_187156 | JGI IMG/M metagenome (GOLD analysis project Ga0209168, IMG submission 187156) | Surface soil microbial communities from Centralia Pennsylvania, which are recovering from an underground coalmine fire - Coalmine... | ecosystem: Environmental > Terrestrial > Soil > Unclassified ...
GCCTACCGCGACGTCCCACAGCGACTGGTACCAGAACGCGGGCTGGAAGGTGGCGTAGTTCTCGTACCCGGGCGCCCGGTGCGTGGGCGAGATCGGGACCGCCCACCACCAGGTCGAGGGCGGGCCGTAGAACTGCTGGGTCCACCAGTTGCCCAGGCCCCCGACGGCCAGGCCGAACATCAGCGCGGGCGCGGCGGCCCCGGCGACCGGCCCCAGCCGGACCCCCGCCCGGCGGCAGGCGATCCAGGCCCCCACGGCGCCGAGGGCCACCGCACCCGGGACGCCGATGGCCGCGATCCCGGCGGTGACCGCGTGCCAGGCGCCATACTCGCGGGTGAAATCGTGCCTGGTGGCGATCAGCAGGGCGTGCGCGGCCGCGCCGATCAGGCCGAACGGGACAGCCCAGGCCGCCACGTCCAGGATGACCCCGCGGCCGCCGCCGCTGCGCCGGTACCGGCGGCTCGCCACGACCACGGCGACCACGATCCCGGCGGCCACGCACAGCGCGTAGGCACGGACCGAGAACGGCCCGAACCGCCAGGCCGCCGGACTTGGGCTCGGGATTGACGCGAGCACCACCCTCGCGACATTACTCCGTCGTTCTGAGGGCCAGCTGAGGATGCGCTATGAGTGAACCGGGCGGCGGAGGGCGGCGGACAGTTCGGCCGTGAGGTCGGCGACGGCGTCTGGCCCCTGGGAGCCGTCCGCGCGGTCCGCGGCGTCCAGGAGGCGCCGGACGAAGGCCGAGCCCACGATGACGCCGTCCGCGAACGCGGCGACCTGCGCGGCCTGGGTGCCGTTGCTGACGCCGAGGCCGACGGCGACCGGCAGGTCGGTGTGCGGGCGGATCCGCTGGACCAGGTCTCCCGCGTGGCCGCTGACCGCGTCCCTGGTGCCGGTGATGCCCATCAGCGAGGCGGCGTAGACGAAGCCGCGGCAGGCGGCGGTGATGGTCGCGATCCGCCCATCGGTGGAGCTCGGCGCGACCAGGAACACCCGGTCCAGGCCGAACTCGTCAGCGGCGCGGAGCCAGCCGCCCGCTTCCTCGGGCGACAGGTCGGGGGTGATCAGGCCCGCGCCGCCCGCGCGGGCCAGGTCGCGGGCGAACGCGCGGACGCCGTACTGGTCGACCGGGTTCCAGTACGTCATGACCAGGACCGGGACCCCGGTCGCGGCCACCGCCTCGACGGTGCGCAGCACGTCGGCGACCCTGGTGCCCGCGGTCAGCGCGCGGTGCACGGCCTCGGCGATCACCGGGCCGTCCATCAGCGGGTCGGAGTAGGGCAGGCCGATCTCGATGACGTCCGCCCCGGTGGCGGCCATGACGCGGGCCGCCTCGATGGCGCCGTCCACGGTGGGGAACCCGGCGGGCAGGTAGCCGACGAGGGCGGCGCGGTTGTCGGCAGCGGCCTTGCCGAACGCGTCGGTTACTGAGGTCACAACCCGAACCACTTCGACGCGGTGTCCACGTCCTTGTCGCCGCGGCCGGACAGGTTGACCAGGATAAGCGCGTCCGGGCCGAGTTCGCGGCCGATCTCCAGGGCGCCCGCCAGGGCGTGGGCGGACTCGATGGCCGGGATGATGCCCTCGGTGCGGCACAGCACGTCGAAGGCCCGCATGGCCTCGGCGTCGGTCACCGCGCGGTAGCTGGCGCGGCCGGTCTGCATCAGCCAGACGTGCTCGGGCCCGACGCCCGGGTAGTCCAGGCCGGCCGAGATCGAGTGGGTGCCGCGGGTCTGGCCCTCGTCGTCTTGCAGCACGAAGGTCCGCATGCCGTGCAGGACGCCCGGGGAGCCGCCGGTCAACGTGGCGGCGTGCCGCCCGGTGTCCAGCCCGTCACCGCCGGCCTCGCAGCCGACGAGCCTTACTTGGTTGTCGGGGATGAAGGCGTGGAAGATGCCGATCGCGTTGGAGCCGCCGCCGACGCAGGCCACGACGGCATCCGGCAGCCGTCCCTCCTGCGCGAGTACCTGGCCCCGGGCCTCGATCCCGATGACCCGCTGGAAGTCCCTGACCATCATCGGGAACGGGTGCGGGCCGCCCACCGAGCCGATGCAGTAGTGCGTGTGCCCGACGGTGGCCACCCAGTCCCTGAAGGCCTCGTTCATCGCGTCCTTGAGCGTCCGGGTGCCGGTGGTGACCGGGATCACCTCGGCGCCGAGCATCCGCATCCGGGACACGTTCAGGGCCTGCCGGTGGGTGTCCTCCTCGCCCATGTAGACCGCGCACGCCAGGCCGAGGAGCGCGGCCGCGGTGGCGGTGGCCACGCCGTGCTGGCCGGCGCCGGTCTCGGCGATGACGCGCGTCTTGCCCATCCGCCGGGCCAGCAGCACCTGGCCAAGCACGTTGTTGATCTTGTGGGACCCGGTGTGGGTGAGATCCTCGCGCTTGAGCAGCACGGTCGCGCCGCCGGCCTGCTCGCCGAACCGCCTGGCCGCGGTGAGCAGCGTGGGCCGGCCGGCGTAGCCCTTGAGCAGGCCGGCGAGTTCGGCGGTGAACGCCGGGTCGGTGCGGGCCTGCTGGTAGGCCACGGTGAGTTCGTCCAGGGCAGCCATCAGCGCTTCGGGGGCGAAGCGCCCGCCGTACGCGATGCCATCGACAGTGAAATGCCCGGCCGCGTCGGGAACGGTCATCCGCGCTCTCCGCGCAGGGCGGGGTGCGAGCCCGCGGTGACCAGGTCGGCGACGGCGCTGCGCGGGTCCTTCTCGGTGACCAGGCTCTCGCCCACCAGCACGGCGTCCGCGCCGGACGCGGCGTAGGCCAGCAGGTCACGCGGCCCGCGGACGCCGGACTCGGCGATCTTGACGATCCCCTCCGGGATGCGGCCCGCCAGGCGGCCGAAGATTCCCCGGTCCACCTTGAGCGTGGCCAGGTTGCGCGCGTTGACGCCGATGACCGTCGCGCCGGCCTCCAGGGCCCGGTCGAGTTCGGGCTCGGCGTGCACCTCGACCAGCGGCAGCAGGCCGATCGAGATGGCCCGCTCGATCAGCGAGATCAGGGCGCTCTGCTCGAGCGCCGCGACGATCAGCAGGATCAGGTCCGCGCCGTGGGCGCGGGCCTCCCAGAGCTGGTAGGAGCTGACCACGAAGTCCTTGCGCAGCAGCGGCACCTGGACCGCCCGGCGCACCGCGCTCAGGTCCGCCAGCGTGCCGCCGAACCGCCGCGGCTCGGTCAGGACGCTGATCACCTTCGCGCCGCCGGCTTCGTAGTCCGAGGCCAGCGCGGCCGGGTCGGCGATGTCGGCCATCTGCCCGCGGGACGGGCTGGCCCGTTTCACCTCGGCGATGACGCTGACGCCCTCGGCCTTGAGCGCGGCCATCGCGTCCCGCGGCGACGGCGCGCGCCGCGCCATCTCCTTGAGCTCGTCCAACGAGACGTGCCGCTGCCGGTCGGCGAGATCGGCACGCACGCCGTCTAGGATCTCGTCGAGCACGCTCACCCGGTTCGCTCGTCCCCTCACATCGGTACTGTTGCGCCACCGATCGTAGCCCGGCCGCCCGAGTGCCGTTGTGACTGCCCCCCGATTACGGGTCCAGGATGTAGCCCGCGCCGCGGACCGTCCGGATCCGGATAGCGGGGCTGAGCTTGGCGCGGAGCTGGGTGATGTAGACGTCGGCGGCCCGGTCGCCGGCGGACTGGCGGCCGGCGGCGGCGAGCAGCTGGCGGCGCGACAGGACGCGGCCCGGGTTGTCCGTGAGCGCCGCTAGGACCGCGGACTCGCCGGCCGTCAAGTCGGGCGCCGCGAGGAAACGCGGGCGATGAGGCTCACCGGGATCGGCCAGGACCTCGCGGACCAGGGCGACGAGCTGGCGGGGGCTGAACGGGCGGGCCAGCCAGCGGCGGGCGCCGGCGGCGGCGCCGCTCGCGTCACGGCGGGCGGCCAGGCCGCGGGGACGCGGGGCCCGGGCGTCGGCGACCAGGAAGATGACGGGCGTGCGCAGGGCCACGGAAGCTAGAGCCCGGCGGATGCGCCGGGGGTCCAGGCCGGGCATGGTGAGATCGATCACGGCCGCGGCGTCCGGGCCGCCGGTCAGCTCGGCCAGCGTCGGCTCGGGGCTGGTGACCAGCCGGACCGCTAGCCCGTCCCGGCGCAGGTAGCGCGCTGACATCTCGGCCACCTCGGGTTCGTGCTCGGCCAGCAGGACCGAGGTCTTCGGGTCCGGCTCGCGTTCAGCCGGGCGGGCCGCCACGGACCGGATCCTCACTGGCGGTCGGGTCCAGGTCGCGGCTCAGCGACTCCCACATGGTCGCGCTGTCCGCGGCACGCGGGCGCTGCTGCTGGCCCGGGCGCTCGAAGCGGGCGGACATGACGGGCCAGCGCGGGCCGCGCCACACCGTGGCCAGGCCGGCCAGGACGATCGCGGCCGCGCCGACGATCGCGGCCGCCTGCCAGGACGCCCCGGTCACCAGGGCGTGCCCGGGCGAGCCGGCGATGACGACCGCGTGTGACGCCCCGCCTGAGGATGCGCCGCCGGTGGTCGACCCGCCGAGGGCGCCGGCCGCCGCGTCGGCCTGGGCCGTGGTGAGCACGTTCGAGGCCCGGATCCCGGTCCCGGCGGCCACCGCGGCGGCCGCGCCGAGCACCGCGAGCAGCGCCCCGGCCACCCGCCGGGCGGCGGACCGGGTGGCGATCACGGCGGCCAGGCAGGCCAGGGCGGCCAGGGCGAGCGCGCCGGCCAGCGGGACGAGCTGCTGACCGGTGACCGAGATCTCCTGCGCGGGCAGCGGGTGCGGCGGGGTGAAGACGGCTCGCGCCCAGGTCTGCCTGACGGCGAACACGACCAGCGCGGCGCCGGCCGCGCCGAGCAGCAGGATCAGCCCGAATTGCCTGCGCATCGCCGGCTACTGCCCCTTGAGCAGGACGTCGGCGTCGAAGCAGGTCCGGTCGCCGGTGTGACAGGCCGCGCCGATCTGGTCGACCTTGACCAGCAGAGCGTCGCCGTCGCAGTCCAGCGCGACCGACTTGACCCATTGCTGGTGCCCGGACGTGTCGCCCTTGACCCAGTATTCCTGCCGGCTGCGCGACCAGTACGTGCACCGGCCCGTGGTCAGGGTGCGATGCAGCGCCTCGTCGTCCATCCAGCCGAGCATCAGCACCTCACCGGTGTCGTACTGCTGGGCGATTGCCGCGATGAGACCGGACGGGTCACGCTTCAGGCGCGCGGCGATGGCAGGGTCGAGCATCGCTCCCTGGTTGGTGTCCACTTTAGTCAGCCTAGCAATGGCGCCTACGATCAGCAGGTGAGCTACTCGCGAGACGAGCGCCTGGCACTGTGCGCGCTGCTCGACAAGACCGGGCCGGACGCACCGACGCTGTGCACCGGCTGGACCACCGGCGACCTGGCCGCCCACCTGGTGCTGCGCGAGCACCGGCCGGACGCCGCGGCGGGCGTTCTGGGCGGCCCGCTGGCCGGGTACACCGAGCGGGTGCAGAACCGGATCAAGCGGCGGATATCGTTCCCGGCCCTGGTGCGGACGATCAGGTCCGGGCCGCCGCACCTGTCGTTCATGGCCCTGCCCGGCATGGACGAGCGCGTCAACGCCGTGGAGTACTTCGTGCACCACGAGGACATCCGGCGCGCGGCGCCGGACTGGGAGCCGCGGGACCTCAGCAGCGGGGAGTCCGAGCTGCTGTGGCAGCGGCTGCGTTCGGCGCGGCTCATGCTCCGCCGGGCCCCGGTCGGCGTGGAACTGGCCCGCGACGACCTCGAGGGGGACGGCCAGCGGTGGCGGATCACGGCCAAGAACGCGACCCCGGCGGTGACCGTGATCGGCAGCCCGGCCGAGCTCACCATGTGGGTGATGGGACGCACCGGCGCGGCCCGGGTCCGGTTCGACGGAACTGACGTGGCGGTGAGCAAGCTCACCGCGACGAACTGGCGCTAGCCGCGGTCAGCTGCTTTTAGCGGTCCATCTCGCGCTTGAGCCGGGCGAGTTCGTCGTCGATGTCGGCCGTGGCCGGCGCGGCCCGGCGCGGCTGCTGGGTCGGAACCGAGGTCGTGTACGGCTCGACGTCGGCACGCGGCAAGGGCTCGTAGGAGTCGTGGTCGCGGACCTCACGCTCGGGACGCTTACGGGAGACCTGCTTGCGGGACCGTGCCATCTTGATCGCGACGGCGATCCCGCCGACCACCAGCGCGGCGATCGCGATGGTCGTGATGGCGGCCAGGATGAAGTGGACCACCGAACCCACGATCAGGAACGCGATGATGATGCCACCCGCGATGGCGGCTATCTTGAACCAGCTCATCCGGCACCCACTCTCGACAAGCCCCCCGGGACCAGCTCTCTTACTCAAGATATTACCTGACCGGGCGCGTGCCGCCGAGGGACGCGAATACTCTATGGCCATGCACGCACTCGGCATTGACATCGGCGGGACCGGCATCAAGGCAGCGCCGGTCGACGTGACCACGGGCAAGCTGCTGGCCGACCGGCAGAAGATCGAAACGCCGCGCCCGGCGCTCCCCGAGGCGGTCGCCGACGTGGTCAAGAAGCTCACCACCGCGTTCAACTGGTCCGGCCCGGTCGGCATCACCTTCCCCGGCGTGGTCACCGACGGGGTGACCAGGACCGCCGCGAACCTGGATCCGGCCTGGATCGGCTATGACGCCGCCTCGTTGTTCGGCCAGGCCACCGGCAATCCGGTCCGGGTGCTGAACGACGCCGACGCGGCCGGGGTGGCCGAGATGAGGTTCGGCGCCGGGGTCGGCCAGAATGGCACCGTGCTGATGCTGACCTTCGGCACCGGGATCGGCAGCGCCCTGTTCATCAAGGGCACCCTGGTGCCGAACACCGAGTTCGGGCACATCGAGATCCGCGGCCGGGACGCCGAGAGCCGTGCCTCTGAGCGGGCCAAGGAACTGCACGACCTGAGCTGGGGAAAGTGGGCCGGGCGGGTTGACGAGTACCTGCAGCACATCGAGGCGCTGCTCTCGCCGAGCCTGATCATCGTGGGCGGCGGCATCAGCAAGCAGTCCGACAAGTGGGTGCCGCGGCTGACCGGCATCCGGGCCAAGATCGTCCCCGCGGCCCTGCTCAACGACGCCGGGATCGTAGGAGCGGCGATGGCAACCAGCAGCGACCTGGTGCCCGACACCTCCGGCGCCAGCGGAACCGGCCACTAGGGCCGCCGCGATGAGCAGCAAGAACAGCAGGCAGCAGCGCGCCCAGGAGCGGATCGCGGCGATGCGGGCCGCGGAAGCGCGGCGCCGGCGGCGGCGCATCTGGCTGATCGTGACGGCGGCGGCCGTGGTGGTCATCGGCGCGGCGGTCGGCATCACGCTCGCCGTCACCGGCGGGAGCTCGGGGAGCACCAACAACGGGCTGCCGCTGGCCTCGCTGAGCACGCTGGGCAACCTCCAGGCCGCGCCGGCGGCGGGCCCGGCCGGCCCGGAGGGCATCCCGATACCGTCGGGCCCCGCGCTGGCCGGCATCACCACGGCGGCCACCGGCCAGACGGTGGACGGGATCAGCTGCCAGACCGCCGAGCAGACGGTGTTCCACATCCACGCGCACCTGACCGTGTTCGTGAACGGCTCGGCGCGGCAGATCCCGGCCGCCATCGGCATCCCCGGGGCCCAGGCCACGCAGACCGCCCAGGGGGAGTTCATCGAGAGCGGCAGCTGCTTCTACTGGCTGCACACGCACGCCCCCGACGGCATCATCCACATCGAGTCCCCGGTCCAGCGCTCCTACACGCTGGGCAACTTCTTCGACGAATGGGGCCAGCCGCTGAGCTCGGACCAGGTGGGACCGGTAAATGGTCACGTGGTGGCCATCTACAACGGGCAGGTCTACACGGGCAACCCGCGGAACATCCCGCTGACCGCGCACGCGCAGATCCAGCTCCAGGTCGGCACCCCGCTCGTGGCGCCGGAGCACGTCACGAACTGGGGAGGCCTGTAACCGCTGCTGCTTACCGGACCGGATGGCCGGCGGCGCGCAGCGCGTTCTTGACCTGGCCGATGCGCAGCGTGCCGAAGTGGAACACGCTGGCGGCCAGGACCGCGTCGGCCCCCGCGTCCACCGCGGGCGCGAAGTGCGCCAGCGTGCCCGCGCCGCCGCTGGCGATCACCGGGACGGTGACCGCGGCGCGCACGGCCCGGATCAGCTCCAGGTCGAACCCGATGGTGGTCCCGTCGGCGTCCATCGAGTTCAGCAGGATCTCGCCCGCGCCGAGCTGAACGGCCCGCTGGGACCACTCCACCGCGTCGATCCCGGTCCCGGTCCGGCCGCCGTGCGTGGTCACCTCGAAGCCGCTGTTCGTACCCGCGGCGCGGCGGGCGTCCACGGACAGCACGACGCACTGTGACCCGAAGCGCAGGGCCGCCTCGCAGAGCAGTTCGGGGCGGGCCACGGCGGCGGTGTTGAGCGAGACCTTGTCGGCCCCGGCGCGCAGCAGCAGGTCAACGTCGGCCACGCTGCGGACGCCGCCGCCGACGGTGAGCGGGATGAACACCTGCTCGGCGGTCCGCCGGACCACGTCGTACATGGTGTCCCGGCCGCCGCTGGACGCGGTGATGTCCAGGAAGGTCAGCTCGTCGGCGCCCTCGGCGTCGTAGAAGGCGGCCAGCTCGACCGGGTCGCCCGCGTCGCGCAGCGCGCGGAAGTTCACGCCCTTGACCACCCGGCCCGCGTCGACGTCCAGGCAGGGGATGACCCGCACCGCGACGGTCATGGCGTCTCGACCTCGGCGAGGGCCTGCTCCAGGGTGAACGCGCCCTCGTAGAGCGCGGTGCCGACGATCGCGCCTTCCACGCCGAGCGGGACGAGCGACGCGATGGCCCGCAGGTCGGCCAGGCTGGAGACTCCCCCGCTGGCCACCACGGGCGCGGTGGTGCGGGCGCAGACGTCGCGGAGCAGGTTCAGGTTGGGTCCGCGCAGCGTGCCGTCCTTGAGCACGTCGGTGACCACGTAGCGGGCGCAGCCCTCGGCGTTCAGCCGGTCCAGCGTCTCGTGCAGCTCGCCGCCCTCGGCGGTCCAGCCGCGGGCCGCCAGCCGGGTGCCGCGGACGTCGAGCCCGACCGCGACGCGCTCCCCGTGCCGGGCGATGACCGACCGCACCCAGTCCGGGTTCTCCAGCGCCGCGGTGCCGATGTTGACCCGGGCGCAGCCGGTGCCCAGCGCGCGGGCCAGCGAGTCCTCGTCCCTGATCCCGCCGGACAGCTCCACGTTGACGTCCAGCTTCTGCACGACCCGGGCGAGCAGGTCCGCGTTCGAGCCGCGGCCGAACGCGGCGTCCAGGTCCACCAGGTGGATCCACGAGGCGCCCGCCTGCTGCCAGGCCAGCGCGGCCGCCATCGGGTCGCCGTACTGGCCGCCGCTGCCCGCCACGCCCTGGACCAGCTGGACCGCGTGCCCGTCGGTGACGTCGACGGCGGGCAGCAGGGTGAGCCGGGTCACAGGGTCTCCAGCCAGTTGGCGAGCAGCGCGGCCCCGGCGTCGCCGGACTTCTCCGGGTGGAACTGGGTCGCGGACAGCACCCCCTGCTCGGCGGCGGCCGCGAACGGCTCGCCGTGCTCGGTCCAGGAGATCAGGGCACCCGCGGCGGCGAGTTCGGCCGCGCTGGCCTCGCGCAGCGCGTAGGAGTGCACGAAGTAGAAGCGCGTTCCGGCCGGGATCCCGGTGAACAGCGCGGAGCCGGGCGCCGCGGCCACGGTGTTCCAGCCCATGTGCGGCAGCACGCCGGCGTCCAGCCGCTCCACCGTGCCCGGCCAGGCCCCGCAGCCCTCGGTCCAGGTCCCGTGCTCCACCCCGGCGGCGAACAGCACCTGCATGCCCACGCAGATGCCGAGGACCGGGCGGCCGCGCTCCAGGCGCTGGGCGATCAGCTTGTCGCCGCCGACCGACCGCAGCCCGGTCATGCAGGCGGCGAACGCGCCCACGCCGGGGACGGCGAGGCCGTCACAGTCCAGCGCCGCGTCGGCGTCCGCGGTCACCTGCACCTGCGCGCCGACCCGCTCGAGCGCGCGCTGCGCCGAGCGCAGGTTCCCCGACCCGTAGTCGAGGACGACCACCTTGGGCGCGCTCATCACAGGACGCCCTTGGTGCTGGGGATGCCGCCGGCCCGCGGGTCGGGCGCCGCGGCGGCGCGCAGCGCCCGGGCCACCGCCTTGAACTGGGCCTCCACGATGTGGTGCGGATTGCGGCCCTCGATGACCCGCACGTGCAGGCAGATCCCGGCGGAGAAGGCCAGCGACTCGAAGATGTGCCCGGTCAGCGTGGTGTCGTAGCTGCCGATCAGCGGGGCCATCCCGGCCGGCTCGTGGTGCACGACGTAGGGCCGCCCGGACAGGTCGACCGCGGCCTGGACCAGGGTCTCGTCCAGCGGCACCAGCGCGTCGCCGAACCGGGAGATGCCCCGCTTGTCGCCCAGCGCCTCCTTGAGCGCCTGGCCGAGGGCGATCGAGGTGTCCTCCACGGTGTGGTGGGCGTCGATCTCGGTGTCGCCCGTGGCTCGCGCGGTCAGGTCGAGGCAGCCGTGCTTGCCGAGCTGGGCGAGCATGTGGTCGAAGAACGGCACCCCGGTTCCGACGTCGGTCACCCCGGCGCCGTCCAGGTCCAGCTCGACGAGGATCTGGGTCTCCTTGGTCACCCGTTCCACCCGGGCGGTCCGGGTCATGTGCTGAGCACCTCCCCTAGGGCGGCGCGGAACGCCGCCATCTCCTGCGCCGTCCCGACCGTGACCCGCAGCCAGCGCGGCGGTCCGACCTCGCGGACCAGGACGCCGCGGTCGAGCAGTCCCTGCCAGACGTCCCGGCGCTGGGTGAACGTGCCGAACAGCACGAAGTTCGCGTCCGAGTCCGCCACCCGCAGCCCTTGGCCTCGCAGCCAGCTGACCAGGCCGTCCCGTTCGGCACAAATAGTCGTGACGGTGGCCAGCGGTTCGGCGGCGAGCGAGAGTGCGGCCCTGGCCACCGCCTGAGTGACGGCGGACAGGTGATAGGGCAGCCGGACCAGCAGCAGCGTGTCGATCACCGCGGGCGCGGCGGCCAGATAGCCGACCCGGGCGCCGGCCATGGCGAACGCCTTGGACATGGTGCGGGTGACGACCAGGTGCGGGTAGCGCGGCAGCAGGCTCAGCGCGCTGGGCGTGCCCGGGCGGGCGAACTCCGCGTACGCCTCGTCGATCACCACCAGCCCGGGGGCCGCGTCGCAGATCGCCTCGACGAGGCCGATCGGGGCGGCGGTACCGGTCGGATTGTTCGGCGAGGTGAGGAAGACCAGGCTGGGTTGCGCTCGTCGGATGGCCCGGGCCGCGTGGTCGGGGTCGAGGCCGAAGTCCTCGTCGCGGTCGACGCTGATCCAGCCGGTGCAGGTCACCTTCGCGATCAGGGGGTGCATGGAGTAGCCGGGATCGAAGCCGAGCGCCCGGCGCTCCGGCCCGCCGAAGGCCTGCAGCAGCTGCTGGATGACCTCGTTGGACCCGTTGGCGGCCCACACGTTCTGCCCGGTCAGGCCGTGCCCCAGGTAGTCGGCCAGGTCCTTGCGGAGCTCGACCGCGTCCCGGTCCGGATAGCGGTTCAGGGTCGCCGCTGCCTCTGTTACCGCGCCGGCGACGGCCCGCTGCAGCGCCGGGCTGGGCGGGTAGGGGTTCTCGTTGGTGTTCAGCCGGACCGGGACGTCGATCTGCGGCGCGCCGTACGGATGCAGGTCTTTCAGGTCATCCCGAACGGGCAGTGGTTCACCGCTCATGCTTGGTGTTTGCCTTCCCGTGGCACGCGCGTGCGGACGGCCTGGACGTGCGCGGCCAGGTCCTCGGCGCCGCCCAGGGCGTCGATCAGCGGGGCGGCGGCGGCCAGCGCTGGTTCGTCGCATTCGACGACGTTGACCAGACGGCCGAACGGCCAGACGGACAGGCCGCTGGTGTGCCGGGCGGTCCCGCCGGTCGGCAGGACGTGGTTCGAGCCGGCCAGGTAGTCCCCCAGGGAGACCGGGGCGTACGGGCCGGCGAAGACCGCGCCCGCGTTGACCACCCGGGCGGCCAGCTTGGCCGCGTCCCGGGCCTGGATCTCCAGGTGCTCGGGCGCCCAGGCGTCACTCACCGCCAGGGCCGCGTCGAGGTCGTCGACCAGGACGGTCGCGGACTGGTTGTGCAGTGCCTTTCTTACTCGCTCGCTGTGTCGGGTGGCTGGGACCTGCTGGGTTAGTTGCTGGTCGACGCCTGCGGCGAGGCGTTCGTCGGTGGTGATGAGCAGGCAGGCGGCGAGTTCGTCGTGCTCGGCCTGGGCGATCAGGTCGGCGGCCACGAACGCGGGATCGGCGGTGTCGTCGGCGATGATGCCCACCTCGGTGGGGCCGTTCTCGCCGTCGGTGCCGACCACGCCGCGCAGGATCCGCTTGGCCGCTGCCACGTAGACGTTGCCGGGACCGGTGATCACGTCGACCGGGGCGCAGCCCTGCGTGCCGTAGGCGAACATGGCCAGGGCCTGGGCGCCGCCCACCGCGTGCACCTCGGTGATGCCGAGCAGCGCGCAGGCGGCGAGCACGGACGGGTGCGGCAGGCCGCCATGGCCTTTTTGAGGTGGCGATGCGACCGCGATCGCGCCGACGCCAGCGACCTGGGCCGGGACGATGTTCATGACCACTGACGAGGGGTAGGCCACCAGGCCGCCCGGGACGTACACGCCGGCCCTGTGGACGGGGATGAAACGGCCGGTGACGGTCAGGCCGTCGGCGACCTGGGTCGGGGTTTCCGCGGGGAGCTGCGCCTGGTGCACCTTTCTGGTGCGCCGTGCCGCCTCTTCCAGGGCCTTTGCTACGGCGGGGTCGAGGTTGGCGAGCGCATCGTGGAGCGCTTGCTGCGGGACCACGGTGGTCTGCAGGTCCACGTGGTCGAAGCGGGCGGTGTACTCGCGGACGGCTGGCGCGCCGCGGCGCCGGACGTCGTCGCAGACGGGGCGGACCAGGGCCACGGCGGCCTCGACGTCGGTGGCGGCCCGGGGCAGGACGCCGGCCAGGGCGGCCCGGCTGAGCTGGCCCGGTTCGCGCCCGCGCAGGTCGATACGGGAAATCACCCGCCTAGTCTACGGACGCCTCGGGTTCGGCCGGCTGCCGGTGACGGCCCGCTTCCCGGCGCGTTCCCTGGGCGGCTCGGCGGGCGCCGGTCTCGGCCAGCAGGATGACGCCCGAGGTGCACAGCGGCCAGAACGCCAGCGTGCTCTTGGCCCCCAGGGCGAGCGAGGAGCGGAAGGAGGTCCCGGTCGCGCTGGTCGCGAGCAGGTGGTTGTAGGTTCCCAGCCCGATTTCGCCGCCGACCCACAGGGCGACAAACGCGGCGGCGACCGCGCCCGCGACCAGGCCGATGGTGGCCGCCGCGCCGGCCCGGCGGACCAGGATCCGGTAGCCGAGGGTGCCGGTGATCAGCCCGCCGGCCGCGGCGACCAGGGCGAACCAGGCGTCGGCCACGATGAACGCGGTGGTTTCCGCGTTCACCAGTCCGGCTTCGCCGTGGGCGATCTCCTGCAGCAGCGGGCGCGGCGCGACCGCGGCCCAGATGAGCCCGGCCGCGATGCCGAGTACCGCGCTGCCCGCCAGAGCCGCGAGGAAAGCCGCCAGTCGCCCCTTCGTGAGACCTCCCTCATCGCCCCTCATTGCTCCCGGACGATGCTACCTGGGCTCGCTGGCGTGCACTTCGGGGACGATCGACGTCACGGCGTCCAGCGTGGCCTCGTCCCAGGCCTGCCGGGGAGACAGCAGGACGTGGTCGATGCCGAGCGCGGCCAGTTCCCCGAGGTGGCCCGTCAGCGCGGCGGGGCCGCCCTGGCTCAGGTCGAACATGGTGGTGACGGTCTTCTCGATCTCTTTGTCGTCGCGGCCGGCCTGCGCACAGTGAGTGCTCAGGACGGCGAGCTTGTGGCGCAGGTTGTCCTGGAAATCGGTGCCGGGCAGGTCGAACAGGTTGCAGGCGTCGGCGTAGCGGGCGACCAGGCGCAGCGTCTTGCGCTCCCCGCTGCCGCCGATCAGGATCGGCGGGTGGGGGCGCTGAAGGGAGTTCGGGGAGTTCAGCGGGCGGACCAGCTGGTAGTGCTGGCCGTCGTAGGGGCTCTCGTCCCCGCGCCACATCTGATGGGCGATCTGCAGCACCTCCTCGAGCCGCTCGAACCGCTCGGCGAGCGACGGGAACGGGATGCCCAGCCCCTCGGCCTCGAACGTGGTGCCCCGGCCGGTCGGCGCGACGTTCCACGGCGCGCCCGCCCCGATACCGAAGATCATCCGGCCGCCGGTGAGCACGTCCAGCGAGGTGACCGCCTTGACCAGGACGCCGGGATGACGGTAGGCGACGCTCGTGACGAGCGTGCCCAGCCGGATCTTTTTCGTGACGCCGCCGAGGAAGGCCAGTGTGGCGTACGCCTCGGGCATCGGCGACTCGGGCGGCAGCCCGCTGACCCGGATCTGGAAGAAATGGTCCATGACCCACAAGCTGTCGAAGCCTGCCTCGTCGGCGGTCCGGGCCAGGTTCGTGACGATCGGCCCGATCTGCTCGGCTGGCCAGGGGAAGTGGGTGATGCCGATGCCAACCTTCATCTGCCTGCCTCCCGTTCGCTCATCTGCATTGCCTCCCGTTCGCTCATCTGCATTGCCTCCCGTTCCCTCATCTGCAGCTCCTCTGTGCTTGTCCGTCTGCCGCGGTGAGCTGTTAGGTCGTTAGCCGGGTAACGATTTTAACATGAGCCGGCTAACGGGTTCTATGTCATGGTCTGGCGGGTGCGTGCTCGTTGGTACCGAGGCTTTGCCTCTGCACTCCCACCCGCCCCAGGCGCCGGCCGCTGCTAGGACCGTGGCTCAAAGCCTCGCTCTGACCTGGGTCACGACTCACACCGATGGCTCGCCCCGCCGTGAGGTATTTACCGTGGACCGTTCCGGTTGCGATGGCGACCTTTTATGTCCACGATCATGGCCAATAACCGAAATGCGACTTGGCCGGTACCCCGACACGGCACATGAGCGCATCGTTCGTGAAGTTCTTGGCGTTCGGGCCGTACGCTGAGCGTGCCATGGCAGAGGATTTGAGCGACGAACCGCAGGTGGCGGGACAGACCGTGCGGGTGCCCAAGGATGACTTCCAGACGGCCTTCTGGGGCGCCAAGCACGCGCTGTCGGTGGCGACCGCGGCGGCGTTCTCGCGGCACGGGGTGCACGAGGGCCAGCAGTTCATCCTGCGCTGCCTGTGGACCACTGACGGGCTGACGCCCGGCGAAGTCGCCCGTCAGCTAGGTCTGGCTACTCCCACCGTGACCAGGGCCGCGACCAGGATGGAAGCCGCCGGGCTGCTCCGCCGGGAGCCGTACCCGGGCGACCGCAGGCTGGTCCGGCTGCGGCTGACCGATCGGGGGCGCTCGCTGGAGAGGGTCATCGCCGAGGAAACCGACCTGCTCACCGAGCGGGCACTGGCGACGCTCGACCCGGCCGGGCGCGAGGCGGTCATCCGCGCGCTGCGGACGATCAGGCAGAACCTGACGTCCCGCTGACGTGTCGCCGGTGATCCGGGAGGTCCCAGGCTGTAATCTCGTTTAGCCCGGCCCAGCCAGGGGAGTCGAGTCTGCGGTTGCGACACCTCACGGAGGTAACAATGTCGACCGGAGCAATCGTAGGCATCATCATTGCCGTCCTCATCGTGGCGGCCATCGTCGTGCTGGGCCCCGCGCTGCTGCGGCAGTCGCGGATGCGGCGTCAGTTCGGACCGGAGTACGACCGGCTGGCCAAGGATCACGGTTCCAGGAAGGCCGCCGCCGAACTCGCCGCTAGGCAGCAGCGCGTCGACGCGCTCGGCATCCACCCGCTGTCCGCCGAGCAGCAGACCCGCTACGCCGGCGAGTGGGCCACGGTACAGCAGCAGTTCGTGGAGGCTCCGGCTGCGGCGGTGTCCGCGGCGGACACCTTGGTCTGGGACGTCATGCGCGATCGCGGCTACCCGGTCGAGGACAAGGACGCCAGCATGGAGGCGCTGTCGGTCTACCACGCGCGGCCGCTGGACGGCTACCGGCAGACGCAGGACGTCCGCGCCGAGTCGGCCAGCACCGAGGACCTGCGGACCGCGCTGATCCGCCACCGCACCCTGTTCCAGGATCTGGTCGGCGTTCAGGCCAGTCAGGCGGCGCTGCAGGGCCGCGCCGCCGCGACGGCCAGGCCTGTCGCGGCGTCTAGAGCCGAGTCCGATGCCGAGTCCGTTGCCGAGACCGGCGGCGGCGCGCGGAGAATAGCGACCGTGCCGCCGAAGACGGCGGACACCCCGCGTTAGCACCCGCAGGGAGGGAACCCCCATGACGCAGGACCCGTACGGCCAGCAGCCAGGCAGCGGTTATGTCGTCCGCGGCGAGGTCGTCCCGGACGACGAGGCCGACGTGACCCAGCCTGCTGGGCCGATGACCCATTTCCAGAAGGTAGCCTCGGCCCTCCGCGGGGATAAGACGGATCCGGCCGTGCCCGTCGCGTGGCCGGCCGACCAAGATGGCCCGCCGTCCCCCGATCCCAACGGGACCTGGCCGGGCGCGGGCAGTGAGACCGGCCCGGCGCCGGTCCACGACGCCGACGCGGCCGACGCGGCGCAGCCCGAGGACGTCGGGGCCGTGCGCAGCCCCGACGGAGGCCGCGACTACTGGGACGAAGCCGATGAGGCCGATCGCCATGGCACCGTCCGTGACGATGCCGTCCGTGACGACGCCGTCCGCGATGGGGCGGCCGGGTCCGCGGATGCGGAGGGCGTGCCTGCCGGTCACGAGGGCGCGCCGACCGCCGAGGCCGACGCTGTCACTATGCAAACCCGGCCCGACGAGCAGGATCCCACGATGACCCAGCCCGACCTCCACGCCGCGACGGCGCACCCCGCCACTGACACGGTCGAGCCTGGTGCTGCCGAGCCCGGTGCCGTCGAGGCTGGTCTGGCCGAGCCTGAAGAGGTCGGGCCTGGTGCGGTCGAGCCTGGAGCGGTCGAGCCTGGAGCTGCCGAGCCTGGAGCGGTCGGGAGGCACGCCGGCGTTCCGGCGCAGGAGGGCTTGCGGCCGGGCGAATCCGACAGCGGGCTAGGCGACTTCAGCGATCTGACCTACGGGAGCCTGCTGCCCGACGCAGCGGAGTTCAAGTCCCAGTGGCAGCAGGTCCAGTTCCGGTTCGTCGACGACCCGCAGGGCTCGGTGACCGAGGCAGCCGACGTCATCTCCCGCGTCACGGCCAAGCTTGAGGCCGCCATCGCCGAGCGGCAGCGGGCCATCGCCGAACGCCAGCGCGCACTGCGAAACCGGTGGAGCGAGGGTAAGAGCACCGACACTGAGTCGCTGCGCGAGACGTTGCTGATGTACCGCACGTTCCTCGACCAGCTCACCGGCCCCAAGGGCGGTTAGCCGACGCTGCGCTAACCGACGCTGCGCTAACCGACGCAGGCCGGGCCGAGTAGCTGCTTCAGGTCGCCGATCAGGGCGGGTGAGGCAGCTACTCGCAGCTTGTCGTCCAGCCGGACCACCGTGGTCCGTTCGTGGCCGCGCAGCTTCAGGTGGACCTCGGTCGGCCCCGGGTGGGTGACTAGGACCTCCCTGAGCCGCTCCACCACCGGCGGGACGCAGCGGGCAACCGGCATCGATACGACAAACGGTCCCGACTCATCGACCGACAGGTCGGGGATGGTCAGGTCCATGGCGATCAGCTTGGGCACGTCGTCGCGGCGGTCGACCTTGCCCTTCACCATGACCACGGCGTCCTCGGCGATCGAGGTGGCGTACAGCTGGTAGGTCTGCGGGAAGAACAGCACCTCGATGGCCCCGGCCAGATCCTCCAGGATGGCGGCGGCCCATTGGTTGCCCTGCTTGGTCACCTTGCGCTGCACCCCGGACAAGATGCCGCCGACCTTGACGATCTGCGCGTCCGACCGGTCGCCGGCACGCGGCCGTGCCTCGGCATCCTCGGCGGTCAAGTCGGCCAGCGAGCAGTCGCTCTCCCTGGCGATGATGTGCTCGACGCCGAACAAGGGGTGGTCCGAGACGTACAGCCCGAGCATCTCGCGTTCGAAGTTCAGCAGGGTGGCCTTGTCCCACTCCCCCGCCGGGACCGGCACGTCGAACACGGCCTCGGCCTCGGCGTCGCCGCCGAACAGCGAGTCCTGCCCGATCGCCTCGTTGCGCTTGATGTCGATGACGGCGTCGACGGCCTGCTCGTGCACAAGCACCAGGCCCTTGCGCGCATCCCGGAACGAATCGAACGCGCCCGCCTTGACCAGCGACTCGATGACCCGCTTGTTGCACACCACGAGCGGGACTTTGCGCAGGAAATCGGTGAAGCCGCTGAAATGGCCCTTCGACTTGCGCGCCACGATGATCGCGTCCACCACGTTGGCGCCGACGTTGCGGATCGCGGCCAGGCCGAACCTGATGTCGGAGCCGACCGCCGCGAACGTGGCCACCGATTCGTTGACGTCCGGCGGCAGCACCTTGATGCCCATCCGGCGGCACTCGCTCAGGTAGAGCGCCGACTTGTCCTTGTCGTCGGCCACCGAGGTGAGCAGCGCGGCCATGTACTCGGCCGGGTAGTTAGCCTTCAGGTACGCGGTCCAGTACGCGATCAGGCCGTAAGCGGCGGTGTGGGCCTTGTTGAACGCGTACCCGGAGAACGGGACCAGGACATCCCAGACGGACTGGATGGCCTTGTCGGAGTAGCCACGCTCCCGGCATCCCTGCTGGAACGGCACGAACTCCTTGTCCAGGATCTCCTTCTTCTTCTTGCCCATGGCGCGGCGGAGCAGGTCGGCCTGGCCGAGCGAGTATCCGGCGAGGATCTGGGCTGCCTTCTGCACCTGCTCCTGGTAGACGATCAGGCCGTAGGTCGGCTCGAGCACCTCCCGCAGCGGCTCCTCGAGCTCGGGGTGGATGGGCGTGATCTCCTGCTGCCCGGTCTTGCGCAGCGCGTAGTTGGTGTGCGAGTTGACGCCCATCGGGCCGGGCCGGTACAGGGCCAGGACGGCGGAGATGTCCTCGAAGTTGTCCGCCTTCATCAGCCGGAGCAGGGCGCGCATCGGGCCGCCGTCCAGCTGGAACACGCCCAGCGTGTCGCCGCGGGCCAGCAGGTCGTAGCTGGCCCGGTCGTCCAGCGGCAGACCCAGCAGGTCGATCGAGATGCCCCGGTTCTTCTCGATCGCGGCCACCGCGTCGGCCATGATCGTCAGGTTGCGCAGGCCGAGGAAGTCCATCTTGAGCAACCCGAGGTCTTCGCAGGTCGGGTAGTCGAACTGGGTGATGATGGCGCCGTCGGTGTGCCGGGTCCAGACCGGGATGTGGTCGGTGAGCGGCTCGGCGGACATGATCACGCCGGCGGCGTGCACGCCGGGCTGGCGGATCAGCCCCTCGATCCCCCGCGCGGTGTCGATGACCTGCTTGACCTCGGCCTCGTTCTCGTATAGCGAGCGAAGCTCGCCGGCTTCCTTGTGCCGGGGATGCTCGGTGTCGAAGATGGCCGACAGCGGGATGTCCTTGCCCATCACGGCGGGCGGGAACGCTTTGGTGATCCGGTCGCCCAGCGCGTACGGATGGCCGAGGACGCGGGTCGAGTCCTTGATCGCGGCCTTGGCCTTGATCGTGCCGTAGGTGATGATCTGCGCTACCCGGTCCGAGCCCCACTTCTGGGTCACGTACCTGATCACGTCGGCGCGCCCACGCTCGTCGAAGTCGATGTCGATGTCGGGCATCGAGATGCGTTCGGGATTGAGGAAGCGCTCGAAGATCAGGCCGTGCACCAGCGGGTCCAGGTCGGTGATGCCCATGGCGTAGGCGACGATCGAGCCGGCCGCGGAGCCGCGGCCCGGGCCCACCGCGATGCCGTTGTCCTTGGCCCACATGATGAAGTCCGCCACGACCAGGAAGTAGGCGGGGAACCCCATCTGAGAGATCATCTGGATCTCGTACTCGGCCTGCTGCTTTCGCTGCTCGTCGTAGCCGCCGGGGTAGCGGCGGTCCATGCCCTTCCACACCTCGGCGCGGAACAGCTCGTCCTCGGATTCGAACCCCTCCGGGATCGGGAACCGGGGCATCAGGTTGCGGACCTCGAACATGCCGGTGGTGTCGACCCGGTCGGCGATGAGGAGCTGGCTGTTGCGGCAGCCCTCCTGCCACAGGTCGCTGGAGTCCAGCCGGTACATGTCGGCGGCGGGCTTGATGAAGTAGCCGGTCCCGTCGAACCGGAACCGGTCGGCGTCGGCCAGGGTCTTGCCGGTCTGGATGCACAGCAGCATGTCCTGAGCCTGGGCGTCCGGCTCACGGGTGTAGTGCGAGTCGTTGGTGACGACCGGCGGGATGCCGAGCTTGCGGCCGATCTCGATCAGGCCATCGCGGACCCGGCGCTCGATCTCCAGGCCGTGGTCCATGAGCTCGAGGAAGTAGTTCTCCTTGCCGAAGATGTCCCGCCATTCGGCCGCGGCCTTGAGCGCCTCGTCGAACTGGTCCAGGCGCAGCCGGGTCTGCAGCTCCCCCGAGGGGCAGCCGGTAGAGGCCATCAGCCCGGCCACGTGCTCGGCGACGAGCTCCTTGTCGATCCGGGGCCACTTGACCAGCCAGCCCTCGGCATAGGACCGGGAGGAAAGCCGGAACAGGTTGTGCAGGCCGGCGTTGTCCCGGGCCCAGATGGTCTTGTGCAGGTAGGCCCCGGCCGAGGAGACGTCGTCCTTCTTCTGGTGCGGCTGGCCCCACAAGATGCGGTTCTTGTTGGCCCGCGATTCGGGCGCGACGTACGCCTCGATCCCGAGCACCGGGGTGACGCCCGCGTCCTTGGCCTGCCGGTGGAACTCGGCGGCCCCGAACACGTTGCCGTGGTCGGTCATGGCCACGTGCGTCATGCCCTGGTTCTTGACCTCCGCCATCAGGTCCTTCAGGCGGGCCGCGCCGTCCAGCATGGAGTACTCGGTGTGCACGTGCAGGTGGGCGAACGGCTCACCAGATACCGCCATGACGAACCGCCTCCTCAGGGCACGCTGCGCACCGCCGCTCCCCGGAAGGGGGCGGCGCGTGTCCTCAACCCGGTGCTTCCCACCCTAGCGGAGCACCACCGGTGCCGCCGGGTTGCCGCGCCGGCCGGGCCGGGTTGGTGCTGGATGTCCATTTCAGGCCGTCGTCTCGGAGGTCAGACGGGGATGGGCTGGATGACGCGGTACATGTCGCGGGGGTGCTCGTCGTAGTAGCGGCGGATCCGGTTGTCCCAGTCTTCGGACCTGTAGACCGTGATCCGGCCCGGGCCCCGGGGTTCGGGGTCGGGGTCGTGGAGGCGGGTCTGCTGGTCCTGCCCGGCGCGGGCGTTGGCGAAGCAGACGCCGATGGCGTAGTCCAGGTCGAGGCGCTCGCCGTGCCAGGGCGGGATGATCGTGTCCGGGCCGATGGCCGCGTCGTGGCAGTCCCCGATCATCCCGCCGGGCGGCGGCAGCGGCGGGCTGGCCGGGATCAGGGTGCCGTCGGGCCGGTAGAACGCGAACGTGGCGTCGCGGGCGGCGGCGATCAGGTAGCCGCGGTCGTGGACCAGCAGGTGATGGTACTTGCACAAGCTGATCAGGTTCTCCAGTTCGGTGCGGCCGCCGTGCGACCAGTACCGGATGTGGTGCAGGTCGACCCGGCGCGACTCACAGCCCGGGAACCGGCACCGGCAGTCGTCCCGGTCCCGGGCCGCGCGGCGCAGCGCCGCGTTCGGCCGGCGGCGGCGGCGGCCCAGGTCCAGGAGTTTCCCGGCGCTGTCGTGCAGCACCCAGCTCCAGGATGAGCTACAGGCGATCATCTGCGCCGTGGTGGGGCTGATCGCCGGGCCGTCCTCGACGTGGCAGCGGGCTGGATCGGCGGGTGCGGGTGGCCCGTCTGCGGGCGGGCCGAAGCCAGGCGGTGCGGTCGCAGGCGGTGCGGGCACGGGCGGTGCGGGCACGGGCGTTTCCGCGGAAACGCCGGCCGGGGCGGCCGGCTGGCCGGCGGGGGTGATGGCGCCGGTCCCGACGTGCACGATGACCTGGTAAACCTCGGGGTCAGCGGCCTCGGCGATCTTCCCGGCCAGGAACGCCTCGGCGATGACCAGCAACGCGTCGGCCAGGCTCGAGGAGGTCGGCGCGTCCGTCTGGGCCGGGGGCGTTTCCGCGGAAACGCGCGCTTCCTCCTCCGTGTGCGGGTGTTCCAGGTCCCCGGTGGCCGCGCGCAGTGCCTTCAGCAGTACCGCGCCCTGCAGCGGCGGGAGGCGGAACGTCCCGGACAGGGACCCGTCCTCCTCGAACCGCCAGGCCAGCCGACGCCGGACCCGGGAGTCAGCGTCATCGGCGGTACTGACCTGGCGGTGGGCGCGGGCGAACCGCTCCAGCTGGTTCCCCGTCATCGGCCCGGCCAGCTCAGCCAGCCCCGCCTCGGTCTGCGGGGTCGCGATCCGGGTCAGCGCCCGCACCTTCGCATACGACAGCCGCCCCGCGCCGAACTCCGCCCGGATCACCGGCAGGTCCCGCAGCGCCCGGGCCACCCGGACGTGCTCCCGGGCGGTGCCTGACGACATCTGGCACTTCCACGACAGCCACGCCGCGCAGCTGGTCATCTCCCAGCTCGCCCAGCCCCGGCGCGCGTCGAAGTCCCCGAGCAGGACCAGGAACCGGCACGTCGCCGCGGCCAGATGCCCGGCCAGCTCACAGATCTCCGCCTCCACCCGCTCCAGCGGAACCGTCCCAGGGGTGTCATCGGGATTGAGTTTATCGAACATAAGTTTGAGATTAACACGCGGGTCCGACATTTCCGGCAAGTGAAATCAGGCGGGGCCACAGGTAGGCGAGGGCCTCATCGACCTTCATGGCGGGCAGCCGCTCTGCTTCTCCGCTGTTCTCTAGCTCGTGGACGAGGTCGACCATAGGCCCTTCTCCCTGGGCTCGTAGCGCCTTCTCGTAGCCCGGGGTAAGGGCGGGGCCGATCCGGGAAGTCAAGGTGGCGAAGGTGCCGAGTTCATCGCGGCACGGCCCGAGCCTGGTCGGCTGGGTCCGTCGCGCTTCGCGCGCGGAGAGCTTGCCGAACTCGTGGCATCCGTCCCAGTAGCGATCCGGCCCCGCGAACCGCACGGTGGCGATCGGGCCGAGCCGGATCGCGGCCGCGCACTGCAGGCATGGCTCAAGCGTCGTCGTGAGAACCAGATCCTCGTGGCGGCGGAACGGCAGCCGGGCCAGGACGTTAGTCTCGGCGTGGGCCAGCGCCGAGCCGAATATTTCCCCCGGCGGTCCCTCGCAGTCGATCACCCGGTTACGAGCCGAGTACACGATCTCTCCATCCGGGGTGGAGGCACAGGCGCCCACGGCGATGTTCCCGGTTCGCAGTGCCTCCCAAGCCTGGCGGAACGCCTCCTGCCACGGGTCATCCAGGCTCGCCCACAGGCGTGCCGCGGCGGCCGCCGGGTCGGCGGGCACCTGGTCAGCCCCAGCGGACACGGACGCTTGACTGCCACAGGTCGAGGAAGCCGGCGTCTCCGGAGATCGTGACGCCGGTCTGAGCAGCGTCGCCGCGGTTCCACAGGAACAGGTACACGCCGGACGCGGGGCCGGCCACGGTGCAGGCGGCCGGGTCGGGGGAACCGTGTTCCCGGCGGGCCTGGAGGCGGCCGTCTTCGGCACCGACGTACCACGCGTGGCCGGTGTCGGTGGCCTGGACCCGCATGCTGCCCGGCTGCTCTGCCGACGGCCGGTATTTGCGCCGCTGCCCGAAGCCGGTGATCAGCTCGTCGATGCCGTCGGCGGCGAACTCGGGATCGTACGCGGGCCGGATGCCAGATGCGCTGTCCGCGTCGGCCCGGTGGATGGCGGTCTCGTGGGCCTGACGGCGGGCCCAGAACGCGAGCGAGGACGGGGCGTCCATGAACGTCGCGCACACCAGGCCAGGATCGGCGGTACTCAGCGTCTCGACCAGGGCGGCGTGGCCCGCGCGGAACCAGGCGAGCAGGTCCGGATCGGCCGCGCCGCCGCGCAGGATGTCCTCTTCCGCGGGCCCGTCGAGCATGGTGTCCGGGCATTCGGTGATGTGCTGGGCCGCCCACCGGTGGATGTAGCCGGTATGCCGCAGCAGGTCCTTGACCCGCCAGGCAGGGCAGGGCGGGATGGCGGCGTCCAGGCCGGCCCGGTCGGCGGCGTCGGCGAGCAGGCGGCCGTGCTGGCGCAGCGCGTCGATGTGTTCGGTGATGTCCATTAGCTCTCCGCGCGGAGGATGTCCAGGGCGTGGGCCAGGTCCGGAGGATAGGCGCTGGTGAAGGAGACCTCGCGGCCGTCCGCGGGGTGGGCGAAGGTGAGGCTGACCGCGTGCAGCCACTGGCGGGTCAGCCCCAGCCGGGCGGCGAGCACGGGATCGGCACCATAGAGCAGGTCGCCGACGCACGGGTGCCTGATGGCGGCCATGTGCACCCGGATCTGGTGGGTGCGGCCGGTCTCCAGGTGGACCGAGACCAGGCTGGCGGCGCGGAACGCCTCGAGGGTGTCGTAGTGGGTCACGCTCGGCCGCCCGTCGCTGACCACGGCGAACCGGCCGTCGCCGGACGGGTGCCTGCCGATCGGCGCGTCGACCGTGCCGCGCAGCGGGTCGGGATGGCCCTGCACGAGGGCGTGGTACCGCTTGTCCACGGCGCGCTCGCGGAAGGCGCGCTTCAGCGCGCTGTAGGCGCGCTCGCTCTTGGCCACGACCATCACGCCGGTGGTGTTCGCGTCCAGGCGGTGCACGATGCCCTGGCGTTCGGCGGCGCCGCTGGTGGCCACCGTGTGCCCGGCGGCCACGAGGCCGCCGATGACGGTCGGCCCGGTCCAGCCGGGCGTGGGATGCGCGGCCACGCCCCGTGGCTTGTCCACCACGATGATGTCGTCGTCCTCGTACAGGACGGTCAGGCCCGACACGGCTCGCGGCGGTTCGGCCGGCCGCGGCGGCGGGAGGGTGACCTGCAGCGGCTCGCCCGCCAGCACGCGGTCCGACTTGGCCGCGGGCCGGCCGTCGAGCAGCACCAGGCCGTCGCCGATCAGTTCGGCGGCCTTGGACCGGGACAGCCCGAACATCCTGGCCAGCGCGGCGTCGAGCCGTTCTCCGTCCAGGCCCTCGGGAACATCGAGCCTGCGCTCGCCCTGCGCCGTCATCGGCCCTCGACCGCAGACTGCGATTCCGGATATTCCGATTCCGGACTATCCGGATCTGGGGGGGCAGGGGCTGGCGGGGTGGACGGTGCGGAGGAGGCGGGGGCGGGGGCGGAGGAGGCGGGGGCGGAGGAGGTGGGTGCGGAGGA
>Ga0209168_10000936_pt1 | contig 25203 bp, 25 predicted proteins | sample Coa_R1_FD_187156 | JGI IMG/M metagenome (GOLD analysis project Ga0209168, IMG submission 187156) | Surface soil microbial communities from Centralia Pennsylvania, which are recovering from an underground coalmine fire - Coalmine... | ecosystem: Environmental > Terrestrial > Soil > Unclassified ...
CCTTAAAACCAGTCGCGGCTACCTCGCCGGACATTCCTTTTTCCGACGTCGACGCCGAATCGGAGCATCAGTTATTGGAACTTGCAAACCAGGCAAGATTGCAGGCAGGTCTGCCGACCCTAACCCCTGATGCCGGTCTCACTCAAGCCGCGCGCATTCACGCCGAAGCAATGTTTACAGCACGCCAGCTCTCCCATCAATTTGCCGGTGAGCCCTCCCTCGGTGAACGCCTGGCGGCGGCAACGCGCTCTCAACTGGATCAGGAAGGCGAGAATGTCGCGCTTGATTTCGATGCCGCCGACGCGCAAAAAAATCTGATGCATTCTCCGCCGCATCGCGCCAACTTGCTGAATGCAGCCTATAACGTAGTCGGGTTCGGAGTAGTCCGCAGCGGTAACCGCCTCTATATCGTGCAGGATTTTGGCCACGCCCTCCCCAGCTATTCTCCCGCGGAAGCCAAGAACCTCATCGCGGCCGCCATTGCCCGCATGCGCCATGAATCAGGCCAGTACGATATCGCGGAACGCGATCTCTCAGGCCTGGATGCCGCCGCTTGCTCCATGGCGCAAGCCGACAAACTTGCCACCCCCTCCATTCAACAACTGGCGCAGCGCTACAGTGTGCTCACCTACACCACTCTGAATCCGGAAACGCTCCCCGCAAATGCGGACCGGGCGCTGCGCATCCGCAATCTGCGCCGGTTCTCGGTAGGAGCCTGCTACGCCAGAACCGAAACCTATCCCACCGGCGGCTACTGGGTAGTAGTAGCGCTGGACTGAAGGTCGTCGCGCAGTACTCTTGCGAAATCTCAGGCACTGCTCCACTTTAGAAGTCGTGGATAAAGAGACGCATCCCTCGCTTATCATTAGTATTAGTATTCTGTTTCAGCCCGAGGCCGTCGCATCAAGCACGAACTCGACTCGGTACTCGACCGGCATTTTTGGAATCTCGAGCAGTTCGTAGCCGTAATCCTGATACGTCTCTACCATCGACTCGTAGGTTCGCACTGCTTCGGCGAAATCCTGCTTGCGCTCGCGATCCCCGGAGAAAATATCTTGCCACGGCGGTGCGACAAAGACGTGGCGGTTATAGCGAAACATGCGCGCGGCCTTCTCAACATAATCCGGGACGTCCAACTTCATCAGCCGGAGATAGCCAACTACATCGGGCACGCCGCGATCGAAGAAAACCATTCCGCTGCACTCCAGTGCCACGTGGTACGAGCGCATCTCCCAACACAGCATCAACTCCGCAAACGCCGCGGGATTGCTCCAGGGCAGCTCTTGGCCGCCGATCGCCAATTGATCCTGAATAATTCCACGCCCGGCTTCCGTTGACCGCGCGAAGCCTCGGGCCTGGAGGGCATCCAAAAGAGTAGTCTTGCCCGAGCCCGGCCCTCCCGTAATAACGAAAAACCGCTCTGCATTTTCACTCATCGCTTCTGTCCCAAGCTGACGCTAATCGTCTAGTATTGTCGTGTCTGGAAAATGATTCCTGACGACTGACTTCTATGGACCGCATTGCCACTCTCAACGAAATTCTTACTCAGTCGCCGAACGATGCCTTTGCCCGTTACGGCCTCGCCATGGAGTATTCGAAACAGGGCGATTTCGATCGCGCGCTGGCTGAGTTCTCAATTTTGCTGAAAGGGAATCCAGAATACACTGCGGGCTATTTCATGGCAGCGCAGACTCTCGTTCGCGCCGATAGGGCGGCAGAGGCGAAGACGATGCTGGCCGAGGGCATCGCCTCCGCTCGCCGGACAGGCAACCTGCACGCGCAGTCGGAAATGGAGGCGATGCTGGCGGAGTTGGGCTAGCCTTTCAATCGAGGGTTTGTCACGTTTACTTGGCCGTGCGCGGATCATCCGCCGGATTCACGTACTTGAATTCCAGCGGTCCTTGCCCATAGCGCACGATACTAGTTTCCTGCTTCGTTGTGTACGCGAAATGGTTCATGTTCGCAGGCATCAAAGCGTAACCTCCCGGGCCGTTCACTTTGCCATTTTCAGCATCGCCCATTCGACGAGGGCAGGGAACAGTTGGTAGATTTTCTGCGGCGCGTACATCGTCCAGGGCACGATCACTTCTCGCTTATCCTTCAAATATCCTTGTAACGTTGCCCGGGCAACGCGTTCAGCCGTGATGCCCTTTACCCTGATCGGCCGGACTTGCTTTGGTTCGCTTCCCAATACCACGTTTTTGCTGAAGGCCGTGGCGACATATCCTGGACACACCGTCAGCACATGAATCCGTTCGTTTTTCAACTCTACGCGCGCAGCCTTGCCCATGGCGTTCATGGCGAACTTGGTTGCGCTGTAACCGGCATGATAAGGCAGGGGAATGTGCCCGGCCACACTTGAGATGTTGATGATTGTTCCGCCGCTCTGCTGCTGGCGCATCACGGCAATCGCAGCCTGCATCCCCGCCACGGCCCCGAAGAAATTCGTTTCGAACATTTCCCGCAGCGCCGCCATGTCCACTTGCGCCACCGAATCGAGAAGGCCATGGCCGGCGTTGTTCACCCAAATATCGATGCGCTGGAAATGATGCATTGTCAGGCCAACGGCGCGATCGATTTCTTCGCGATGCCGCACGTCGCACGCCAACGCGAGAGTTTGCTCCGTGTGCCCAACGCGTGCACGCGCAGCTTCCACTCTGCCCGCGTCGCGTGACAGCAGGACCACGCGCGCGCCATTGTCGGCGAAAATCTTTGCGATCGCCTCGCCGATGCCCATGGAGGCGCCGGTTACCACTGCAACCTTCCCGGAAAGTTCTGCAAGTTCCATACGCGCTTTTATTCCACCGCAACTTCCGAAGTCAAGCGCTACGATACAATCAGAATGATTGTTTGATTGCTCGCTTCGCGTCCGGAGACTGCTTGGCCCCGCTTATTCCCCTGTTCCCGCTGGATGTCGTGCTATTCCCGGGCACGCCCCTGCCGCTGCACATTTTCGAGCCCCGTTACAAGGAAATGATTCGCGAATGTCTGGCGCAGAATCGCACGTTCGGCGTAGTGCGCGAAGTTGAGCAAGGGCTGGCTGACGTCGGGTGCACGGCGGAAATTGTTACCGTGGTGAAAGAATACGAAGATGGCCGGCTTGATCTCGTGACCGAAGGCAGACGCCGCTTCGAGGTTCTCCAGGTTAATCAGGAGCGATCTTTTTTGCGGGCGGAAGTTGTGATGATCGAGGACGAACCGGGAGCGCCGCCACAGGAGGATACGAACCGCGCAACCGCCCTGCATTCTGAGTTGCTGGCTCTGGCCGGGGCCCGGCAGGATCTTTCCGCCGCCGACCCCGCCGCGATCTCGTTTTATCTCGCCGGATCTCTGCCCCTCGATCTCGATTTCAAGCAAAAATTGCTTTCTCTCCGCTCCGAACCTGAGCGCCTGGCATTGCTCATTTCGTATCTCGAACAACTCATTCCCCGAATCCAGCGTGCGGCGCGAGCCAAGCAAAGAGCCGGTGGCAACGGACACGTTCATTAAGGCGGCTTCCAGATTCTGGCTCCCCGTGTTCGGCTGAGATCTCCATCCTGCCAATCTTCTTTCTGCAGCTTTCACAAATGAAAACTTCGGTCGGAGGAAGTCAGAAAGCGGACGCCGAACTACAGCGTATAATCCAAGGAAAGTAATCTCCTCGGGGGTTCATTCGATGTCTCTTCCTCGCACGCTCGGCGAATTGCGCCGCAGTAACTTTTCTGAAGCCTGTTTGCGCAACCGCCGTGTGAAAGACGAACTCCGGCAAAATCTGATGGCGCGCCTGCAGCAAAGCGGCGAAACGATTTTTCCCGGCATAGTCGGCTACGACGATACCGTCGTGCCCCAGATAATCAACGCGATTTTGTCGCGCCACAACTTCATTCTCCTCGGCCTGCGCGGGCAGGCGAAGAGCCGCATCCTGCGCGCGCTTACCTCGCTCCTCGATGCGCACATGCCCTACGTGGAAGGCTGCGAGATTCGTGACAATCCCTACGTTCCCATCTGCCGCCACTGCCGGGAAGAGATCGCGCGCCTGGGCGATTCCACGCCGATCGCCTATCTCGCTCCCGAAGATCGCTATGTTGAAAAACTTGCCACTCCCGACGTAACCATCGCCGACCTCATCGGCGATATCGACCCGATTAAAGCCGCTCGCGGCGGTCACGAACTTTCGAGTGAATTTACGGTGCACTATGGCCTGCTGCCCCGCGCAAACCGCGGTATTTTCGCGGTAAACGAACTCCCCGATCTCGCCGGGAAAATTCAAGTCGGCCTGTTCAACATCATGCAAGAGGGCGACGTTCAGATTAAAGGCTACCCCATCCGCCTGCCGCTTGATCTTGCCATCGTCTTCAGCGCGAATCCCGAAGACTACACCGCCCGCGGCAAGATTATTACTCCACTCAAAGACCGCATCGGCTCGGAGATTCGCACGCACTATCCCGTGACTGTGGATGAAGGCATTGCCATCACCGCGCAGGAAGCCTGGACTAACCGCAACGCCCACGCGCTGCACCTGCCTGCTTATGTTCAAGAAGTAATCGAACGCATCGCATTCACGGCGCGCGACGATAAACGGATCGACAAGCGCTCCGGCGTGAGCCAACGCCTGCCGATCTCAGCGATGGAAAATGTAATCTCCAACGCCGAGCGCCGCGCCATCAGCAACGACGAAAAGCTGATAGTGCCTCGCATCAGCGATGTTTACGCCGCGCTCCCTGCCATTACCGGCAAGTTGGAACTTGAATACGAAGGCGAAATGAAGGGCGCGGATTTCGTAGGCCGCGAATTGATCCGCACCTCAATCGCGAAAACTTACGATCAGTACTTCACCGGCGCAAATATGCAGCAGGTCGTGCAATGGTTCGACCTCGGTGGCGAGATACAGCTTGCGGATTCGATTTCAGCGGCGGAAGCTTTAGAGAACTTGAAAGAAATTCAAGGCCTGGTCGAGAAGCTCGGCCCGCTCGGCGTGTCCCAGAAGGAAAGCCCTGAGCAACAAGTCTCTGCCGCGGAATTTATTCTCGAAGGTCTGCACGCGCATAAGCGCATCGGGCGCAATGAAGAACGCGTCTTCAAAGCCGGAGAGAAAAAGCCCGAGCCGGCGCGAGAGAAGCAGTTTGAGGTGGAAGACCGTCCATATCGGCAGAGAAGGCAGTTTAATTGAAGCTTCCATGAAACGCATCCGCTACTCCAAATACGTCCCCGACCCCGCCGGCGAAATGAGCATGGAAGACCTGCTCGGCGCGCTGTCCGACTATCTGCTGCAAAGCGGCTTTCAGAGCGATATGTGGTATGAAATGCCCGAAGGCGAACAGTCGCTGGACGAACTGAAGCGCGCCATCGAACAAGCTCTGCTCGATAGCGATCAATTCGATGAAGAGATGCGCGAGCGCATGCTCGAAATGGCCATGAACGGGCAGATGGAAGAGTTGATCGAGAAACTGATCGAGCGCATGCAGCAGGAAGATTACATCTCAATCGATCGCCCTTATCAAGCCCAGCCGCACGATCCCACGCGCCAATCGGGCGCTGGCGGGCAGGTTGGCGAAAATGCTCCGCAGGCAAAGTTCGAAGTCACCGACAAGAGCCTTGACTTCCTCGGCTTTAAAGCCCTCCGCAATCTGCTCGGATCGCTGGGCAAATCGAGCTTCGGGCGCCACGACACACGCGATCTCGCCACCGGCATCGAAGCCAGCGGTTCTTCAAGAACCTACGAGTTTGGCGACACCCTGAATCTCGACATCACCGCCACGCTCTCGAGCGCCATCCAGCGCGAGGGACTCGGCCTGCCGCTAAACATCGAGTACTCCGATCTCCAAGTACATCAGTGCGAATATCAATCATCCTGCGCTACCGTGCTCATGCTCGATTGCTCGCACTCGATGATCCTGTACGGCGAAGACCGCTTTACGCCCGCGAAAAAAGTCGCCATGGCTCTTTCGCATCTGATTCGCACCCAATATCCCGGCGACTCGCTCTCGCTCGTTCTTTTCCATGACTCGGCGGAAGAGGTTCCGTTGTCGCAACTGGCTCGCGTGAAAGTTGGCCCGTATTACACCAATACGCGCGAGGGCCTGCGCATGGCTCAGAGGCTCTTGCAGCGGCAAAGAAAAGACATGAAGCAGATCGTTATGATCACTGACGGCAAGCCCTCGGCCCTGACACTCGAAGACGGCCGCATCTACAAGAACGCATTCGGACTCGACCCGTTCGTGGTAAGCCAGACGCTCGAAGAGGTTTCGAAGTGCAAGCGGGCAGGCGTTCTCATCAATACGTTCATGCTTGCCTCGGATTACGGCCTTGTCCAGTTCGTGCAGAAAGTCACGGAAATGTGCCGCGGCAAGGCCTACTTCACCACCCCGTACACGCTCGGTCAATATCTGTTGATGGATTACATGTCGCGCAAAACCAAGACCATCCATTGAATGTTCGCCCCCGGCACGACACAGCTTTTGATCTTTTTCATCATCGGCGTGAGCGTTGCTCTCATGCTGATTCGTCCGCGCGGCATTGCGGAGGTGTATTGGATCGGAGGCGGCGTAATCCTCCTTTTGGGCTTGCGCCTTATCGATCTCCCTCTTGCCTGGCATGCCTCGGGAAAAGCCCTCGACGTTTGCTTCTTCTTAGCCGGCATGATGCTGCTTTGCGAGATGGCGCGCGAGCACGGCGTGTTCGATTGGATTTCGGCCATCGCGGTGCGGCGCGCTGGTGGTTCCTGCGGCAAGCTATTCGCGCTGGTTTATGCGGTTGGAACAGTCGTGACGGTCTTCATGTCGAACGACGCTACGGCAGTCGTGCTGACTCCGGCAATCCTCACCGCAGTTCGCAAAGCAAGAGTGCAGCCGCTGCCCTATCTATTCGTTTGCGCTTTCATTGCGAATGCTGCGTCGTTCCTGCTTCCTATTTCCAATCCTGCAAATCTGGTTGTGTTTCACGATGCCATGCCTCCACTGGCTCAGTGGCTCGCAGCTTTTGGAATTCCATGCCTGCTGTCGATTGTGACTACGTACTTCGTACTGCGCTGGATCTATCGCAAAGATCTGAACGCGAGCATCGATCGCCCCGTAAACGCGGTTGATCTGACCCGCAACGGAAAATTTGTGCTGGCCGGTGCGGCGGCCATGATTGTAGTGCTGCTCACCGCGTCGTCATTTGGAAAAGATCTGGGATTGCCGACTTGCGTTTCCGCGCTAGCCATCCTTGTTGTCATCTGCGTAAAAGAGCGAAGCAACCCCGTAATCTTTGCGCGCGAAATCAGTTGGGCAACTTTGTTGCTCGTGGTGGGACTTTTCATCATGGTAGACGCCGCCGAGAGCGTCGGCGCGATGCACTACACCAACGCAGCGCTCTTATGGGCGCAGCAACTGGGTGCGGCAAAGAGTGAACTGATCACAGGACTCGGAGTGGGAGTGGCAAATAACTTCGTCAACAACCTGCCGCTCGGCCTGATTGTTGGCAGCACATTTCATATCGCGCATTCCAGTTCGGCCATCGCTGACGCGGCGCTTATCGGTGTGGACCTGGGCCCGAACCTCTCGATTACTGGCTCGCTGGCGACGATTCTCTGGCTGCTGGCCTTGCGCAAGGAAAAAATCGATGTGAGCTTTTGGGATTTCCTGAAGGTTGGCGTGATTGCCATGCCGCTCGCCCTTTTGGCGGCGCTTATCGGATCGATTTTTATGCACGCCTTTCTTCTCGGTTCCTGAAATACGCGCCAGAAGTCTGCGATTTCACTTTCCGGTCTTCTTTTCAGGGCCTGCAACGGGCTTGACTTCGTCCGCGGCCTTCTCGAGCCCGTCAACCGAGTTTGAATCAAATTGGTAGAGCGTGGGATCGTTCTCACGCCGGGCGATATAGCCGCCACCGGATTTTGCGATCGCGACTTTCTCCACACGCTTGCCGTCGTTCGATGTGACCGTAATATCGAGCGCCGGATTCGAGAATCCCGATTCAACGAACTTGCTGGCGGAAAGATCGCGCAGCTTTGCAATCAGATCTTCCACGCTGCCTGCCTCCATCTTTTTTCCGGCAGGCCCCCACCAGTCGTTGCCGCCCTTGGTCAGAAAATAAGCTTTGGCTCCGTTGTGTATTTCGATTTTATCCGGCTCATTGTAGCCAAAATCAAAAACACTTTTGTTGCGGAAGTCATCCAGTCCCTTGTCGACCGCCTGGCCTAAAGCCGAGTCCACCTTGTAATCGCCCTCAACTACGCTCGACTTTGCGTAATAAGTATCTTTGTTCTTGCGAATCTCGATCTCCTGGACTCCCGAGGGATCGGTCACCTTGACGGTGGCAACCGGCGTCGCATGAGTGAAGCCTTCGGTCGCGGCCTTGGAGCTGCTATCCGCTCCATTAAGGTCCATTCGCGCATCGGCCAATGTGCTCACCAACTCCCCCACTTGAACGCTGTTCGCGCGCAACGGTTTCGGCTTTAGGATTTGCCATTCATCCTTATTTCGCCCGAACTCGATATCCTGATTTTTTCTGATCAAATCCACGCGGCTCACTTTGTCAGCGCTTACGGTGATGAGCCTTTTGTCGCGAAGATCGTTTTCGTTCTTGTCGATGCTGGTTTCGTGATACTTCGCCATGGTGAAGACCCGTGGATCGCCCGCCAGCATGGCATAGACGTCGCTTCCGGCCGGCGTTGCGTCACCGATCAAAAGCTTCTGAGTCTTATTGTCTTTCCCGGTGAGATCGACTTCGACCGCAGGCTGGGCAAGACCGTATTGCTGCAGATCGGATGTCTTGCTTTCTACTAGGCGGTCTGAGTCAAGATTCGAGAGAGTGGAAAGCACCCCCGAAACTGAACTCTGATCGGCATTGAGCGGTTTGGGCTGCGTGATCTGCCACAGGCCCGAATTGTTCTTTGTCAGCAGGAGTGGTTCTGCGTCTTTTCTCTTTATCTCCAGCTGTGTGATTGCGGCTTCATTCACTTTGAGGATTGCTGGAGATGCGTCGGTCGAAGCCTTCACATCCTCCGCAGGCTTACGATGATCCGACCAGTAGAGCGTGCCGAGAAGCACGAGCAGCACGAACGATGCAAGAGCGAGACTGCGAACTTTCATAACGTATCTTTAATTTTTATCTTTAATTTTTGTCTTTCGAGCAATACTCGGAGAAAGTTATGTCTCGAGTGGGTAAGGCTGAAGGCTCAGGCTCGAGCGGCTCAAAATAATTCCTTACCGCCTCTTCCACCAAACGCCGATGCCCAGGACAACGACGATTCCCGGCAGCAGAAACTGGCTGGTGGCGCGGACCCAGCTTAGTTGCGCGCGTGTCATGGTGATGCGGCGATCTTCGTTTTCTTTCGGGCGAATCGAAATCAGGTCCTCATCGGACGACAGCCAGTTGATCGTGTTCAATGCCAGATCGTTATTTCCGTTAAAGCTAAGAAATCCGTTATCCAGCCACGATGAGCTCCCGACCACCACGAACCGTCCTTGAGAATTCTCTTTCCCGGTTTTGTAGGTCCCAGCGGCGGCGAGGGTCAGCGGACCTTTCTTATTCTTTGGATCATTCACATTCACGGCGGCGGAGTTTAAATTCGAGGTCGCCAGGCTGCTTGACGAAGAATCGACCAATTTCTCCACGCTGGTCTTGTCGGTGTTCTTGACTTCGATCGAGCGGGAGAGAGGAAAGCCGGTCGCTGTTCCTTTCATGTCGCTTACGATGGGTTGCGAATCGTAATTCGTGACCAGCGCCACCTGCGGCCCAAGCCCGACCAGTTGGCCGATGGGATTCAGATCAAGAATCACATCCTTGTCCAGAGTCACACCCCAGCTTTGCAGCAAACTGGCGAGGGCGTCATTATCGGCGATTTCCGACCGCCCCGCTTTCAACGGCGCGTCGAGCATGAGGAGCGCGCGTCCACCGTCTTCCACATATTTCTTGATCGCATCAACTTCGGGCTCCTCGTAGTTTCGCGTCGGACCAGCCACGACCAGCGTGGTGCAATCGCTCGGCACTGCCGGTTGCTGCAGCAAGCTGATGGACTTGCTTTCATAATTATCTTTCGAGAGGAGATCCTTAAACTGGGAAAGGCCGTCGCGGCTGCTTTCATCAATCTGGTGTTCGCCGCTGCCGGTTACGAAGCAGACGGTCCGGTTTCCGCTTTTCAGGTCGCGAATGAACGCTCCGGTGATGCCCTCCTCCGTCATGCTCTTCGCTTCTTCCCGCTTGGCGCCGATCTGCACTATCGCCGTGCCAAAGTTCCTGATGCCCGCTTCCCGCGCGGCTTGCGGATTTTTATCCGGATCGACATATTTGATCTTCACCTTCGGCGATAAATTAGCGTATTCGTCGAGCAGGTCTTTTCCCTCGCGGAAACGCGTGCTCTGATCAAAATAAGTGATGGTTGCATCTTCTTTCAGTCCTTTAACAATTTTGGCGGTCTGCGGCGAAAGGCTGTAACGCTTGTTCGAGGTCGCATCGTACGACTTGTCAAAGCGGTTGGCGAGCACATTGGCGACCACGATCGCAACCATCACCACCAGAATGTAGATGGTGGCGTAAGCCGCGTATTTGGTCTGCCTCGCCTTCAGCCATTGACTTGCCATCATGGTCTCCTGATTACAACCTGCCGATCACATCTCCCGATTACGATCTCCAGCGCAGCGATTCCATCGAGCGCGCTGTGAAGAAAAGTCCGAAGAAAATTACCGTTACATAGAAGACCGCGTCTTTGGAATCCAGCACTCCCTTCGCAAACGACTCCATGTGAGTTGACAAAGAAAGATAAGAAAGTACGCTGGCCCATGTCGAAGTGTCGTACGCGCTTACCCAACCGAATACCAATAGAAGCAGGCAGATTCCAAATGTCGCGGCGGCCGCCACTATTTGATTCTTAGTCAGGGTTGAGATGAAAGTTCCGATTGCCAACAAACCTGCGGCTTCCAGCAAGAGGCCGAGATAGCCGATGGCAAGCGGCTTCCAGTCTGGATTTCCATATTTGAAGAGAAAGCCAAAATTGACCGCAGTGAAAAGAAGCAGGCATGAGTAAAGCCCTATTGCAGCCAGCCATTTCCCAATGATGATCTCAATGTCGCGAATCGGAGAAGTTGCGAGCAACTCGATCGTTCCCGTTCGCTTCTCTTCTGCGAATAACCGCATAGTGATTAAGGGAATGAAGAACAGACCAATTACAGCGACATTGTGCAACAGTGGGCTGATGATCCATTCATTCAGGTTCATCGGCGTCGGCTGCCCGCGCATCTGCATTTCCATTCCAGCAACAATGAACTCGCCCAGGGCATTCCAGAACATGAACCCAAAAATTACCCCAAACATCAGAAGCAGAATATAAGCAATGGGCGAGGTAAAATAACTGCCCAACTCTTTGCGGCAGATCGTCCAGACATTTCTCATTGCGGCAGCTCCTTGCTCGCAGCCGTTTCCGCTGTTGCGGGTTTTTCCACCTCGCCGGATTCGCTTCCAGTCAGCTGCAGGAAGATTTCCTCCAGGCTCATCGCGGCAGGCCGGAGCTCGTTCAGGTCCCAGCCGGACTCAACCACTGCGCGGGCGAGGTCGCCACGAACCAGGCGTCCTTTCTGGCTCTCCACCTCGAACATCGCGCGGCTATCCACCTGCTCCTTGCAGACCACGCCGCTGACTCCGGCGACCTGCTGAAGCTTCTGCTCGACGACCGGTACTTGCAGGCTTCCGTTGCGGCTGCCGACCTCGACCAGCACGGATTCTGCGCCGCGGGCTCGCGCCTGCAGGTTGCGCACGGAATCCGTGGCAACCAGCTTGCCCTTGTTGATGATGATCACCTGCTCGCAGGTCTGCTCGACTTCCGGAAGGATGTGCGTGCTCAAAATGATCGTGTGTTCGCCGGCGAGATCTTTGATCAGGTCTCTGGTTTCGTTGATTTGTTTCGGATCGAGTCCGGCAGTGGGTTCGTCCAGAATAAGAACGTCCGGATTGTGAATGATCGCCTGCGCAAGCCCAACCCGCTGGCGGTAGCCTTTCGACAATTTCCCCAGCAGCTTCGACTTGACGTCGACAATGGCGCATCGCTCGCAGACATAATCGACCCGCTTCTGCAAGTCCGCGCCTCTCAATCCCTTCAACTTGCCGACAAACTTGAGGTATTCGGAGGTTTCCATTTCCGGGTAGATTGGAGGCGTTTCCGGCAGATAGCCGATGCGTTTCCTGACCTCGAGCGATTGCTCCAGCACGTCGAACCCGGCCACCGTCGCTTCACCCCCCGAAGGCGGCATGAAGCAGGTGAGTATGCGCATGGTGGTCGTCTTGCCCGCGCCGTTGGGGCCGAGGAATCCAACGATCTGACCTTTCGCTACTTCAAACGAAATGTGATCGACGGCGGTATTGTGGGCATAGCGCTTGGTAAGCTCTTTGACAGAGATCATATTCACTTGCAGTCAACAGCAGGACTATCAACCGTTGGGCCGAACCGCATGCGGATAGTGCGGGGCAATGCGATTTTAAAAACGCAATTGCCGGAATGTCAATTGTGTGATGGCTGATCAGCCACCAGTCAGGACAAACACTGACATGGCCAGTCGCAAAAAAAGCAGCCTATCTGCGGAAATTATTGCTTGCGGAGACGCGAAATTTGTCCCAACATTCTAAGGAGAGCTAAGCTGCAAAATTGGTTGCCTGAAAATCCAGACGCTGAACAAAAAATTGTTGGCGAAGAATCAGGCGACCTCGCTAACAACCGCTACGTCGAACTTGGAATAATACTTCTTTACATCTCCGGCGCCGTATTTTTCCCGAAACTTCTCCACCACCGACGATACCTGCTTATGGTCAGTGAGAGGCACAATCTTCAGCTCGGTCTCTTTTCCATGGGCATCGATGCGCATCGTGGGCTTCTTGAGCACATTTTTGTACCATTGCGTATCCGAGCCTTTCACCGGCAGAAGGTAAAGCTTGCCCTCGTCGAACACGAACCACACCGGATTTGAGATGGTGCGGCCTGATTTTCTGCCGGTTACGCTGATGGTGATTTCCTGATAGCGGGAGAGGCGGTCTTTTAGAGAGTTGCTATCTGCTTCTGGATTCTTTGACATATCCACTCCTTGCACGGGTCCCGGGCGGGACTGAGCTTTATTATGTTTTCTGAAACAGCTCCTTCGCGATCATGATGGCGCTCATCGCCCTGGGCCAGCCCGTATAGAAGGCAAGATGCGTGATGCCTTCGATCAACTCCGCTTCCTTCACGCCGTTTTCCACCGCACGGCCAAGATGAAATCGCAACTGGTCCGGGCAATTCATGGCGATCAAAGCGGCCACCGTAATCAGGCTGCGGTCCCGTTTCGATAATTCCTTGCGTTCCCAAACGTCATCGAAAAGTACTTCGTCAGTCAGTTGTACTAGCTTGGGAGCAAAGTTGCCGAGTAGCTGTTTTGCTGAATTCGATCGTTTGCTCACGTTGTCACTCCTTTCGAATAGCGCCACCGAGGTCGCTCATTCCACGCCCCCGTCCGGCTTCCGCTCATCGAGCTTTCCTGCCACCTTCACGAACACGTGGTAGGAAACGCCGTCCCACGCATTGTGAATACCGCTAAAGAGCAACAGCAGCACCGCGCCGCCAACGCAGAACAGCGATTCGCGTGTATGCCGACGAGCCTCGAATGAAGACATCGCCAGGACAGCATAGGAAACCAAAGGCGTCGCGGCATGAAACAGCCAGTCCTCAAGAACCGGCTTATACACGGATTGCTTAAACATTCGCCGGATCACGGCCAGACTGTACGCCACTCCGACAAAACCCAACGCGCCCCATATCATGGCAGCGACCGCGATCGACTCCCAGGGAGCGTGCAACACCGCCGACAAAAACAAAACAGAACTGAAATGAACGATGGTCGGACTTCCGAACGCAGCCCCGCCTTCGGCCAACCCCTCGGTCGGCCGCTCTGCGACCAGAGTAAGTACAACGAACTGCAGTCCGATTAAAGCGCCAGCCGCCGATCCCATGATGACGTAGAAGCTGTCCCACTTGGTGAGCTCAAGCATGATGACGATCATTCCACAAATCACGCCAGCCGGTCAGCCAGATCCTGCAGCACGCTGTGCGCCTTCGTTTAGCGGCCCACCATCTTCTGTAGTTCTTCCGGATACCTTGCGCCTTGTACCGGAATCTTCGACGCCGCGTTTTCGAGTTGGCGTATGTCATCGGACGTGAGTTCTACGTTCACCGCTCCCAGGTTCTCTTCGAGCCGGTTCAACTTGGTGGTGCCCGGGATCGGAACGATCCACGGCTTTTGTGCCAGCAACCAGGCAAGTGCAACCTGCGCAGGCGTGACTTTTTTCTGTTGCGCAAATCTGCCAATTAAATCGACTACCCCCTGATTCGCTTTGCGATTCTCTTCGCTGAACCGGGGAACGATATTGCGGAAATCATTCTTGTCGAATTTTGTATCCTCGTTGATCTTGCCGGTCAGGAAGCCTTTTCCCAGCGGGCTGAACGGAACAAATCCGATGCCGAGTTCTTCAAGCGTCGGAATCGTGTCCTTTTCCGGCTCCCGCCACCAAAGCGAATATTCGCTCTGCAGCGCCGTGACCGGCTGCACCGCGTGGGCGCGGCGAATCGTCTTCACGCCCGCTTCTGAAAGGCCGAAGTGCTTCACTTTCCCCTGCTGGATGAGATCCTTCACGGCTCCAGCCACATCTTCGATGGGCACCTCCGTATCTACACGGTGTTGATAAAACAGGTCGATCACATCGGTTCTGAGCCGCTTGAGCGATGCTTCCGCGACCTCCTTGATGTGCTGAGGCCGGCTGTCGAGCCCGGCCTGTTTGCCGTTCTCGAACTTGAAGCCAAATTTTGTGGCGATCTTCACCTGATTACGAACCGGAGCTAGCGCTTCTCCAACGAGCTCCTCGTTCGTGAACGGGCCATACACTTCAGCGGTGTCGAAGAACGTGACGCCGCGATCGACGGCGGCGCGGATGAGCGAAATCCCCTGCTGTTTGTCCATCGGTGGACCGTAGCTAAAGCTCATTCCCATACAGCCGAGTCCGATGGCCGATACTTCCAGATTGCTTTTTCCAAGTTTTCGTTTTTGCATTGTCTCTCCTTAAGAAATCGTGCTGTCAAGCGAATCGTTCTATTACGAAACCGCGTGCGTCCGCTGCTGCTCCCGCCAACGAGCCGGCGGAACGCCCTCCCATGTACGAAAGGCGCGGACGAACGAGTTCCCGTCTTCGTAGCCGAGAAGATAAGCGGCCTCATTCAACTCGAGACTGGAATTATTCAGATAGTGCCGAGCCAACTGGTGGCGGGCATCTTCTAAAACTCGCTGGAAGCTGAAGCCTTCGTCTTGCAGGCGGCGCTGCAGAGTGCGGGAACTGATATGCAGTACGTCGGCGATGTCATCGATGGTTGGGCGCTGGCCCGTCAGCTTTTGCTGGATGGCTACTCGAACTCGCTCCACGAAGTTCTCGTCACTATTTTCCAGCTTCAATTCTTCCTCGAACTGCGGCGCGAGCATCGCCAGCAGTTCGGCATTTCGCGTGACGAATGGCCGCTGTGCGTCCGCCGTACGGAATATAAGGGCGTTTCTTGGCGCGCCACAAACAACAGAACAGCCGAAATGGCGCTCGATGGTTTTCACATGCGCGCGCGGCTGCATCAACTCGACGCGAAGCGGCGAGATTCGCTTGCCGGTGCCATGGCGTCCTATCGATAGCACCCACGCGAAGGCGCATTCGATCAGCAACGGAGGCTCGATTTCGTCGGCCAGCATCCAGTGGAATTCGATGCTCCACTCTTCGTTATCTGTTTCCTGGCGAATCTCTTCCGGGCAAGTCAACTGCTTGTAGCGAGCCATCTGATCAATGGCAGCGCCGAAGTTTTCTGAAGACAGAGCGGCGAGACCCGACGGATGAAATCGCTGCGTTCTGTTTTCTGTGCCGAGCACCAGGCCAATCGCGGGGTTAGAACTGACTTCGCCAATCGCCCGCCAGAGTGCAAACAGCTCTTTTGTCGAAAGCAATACTCGCGGCTGGCTGGCGTCTCGTTGAGAAAGCCCGGCCCTGCGAAGGACGGCGGAAGCGCGAAGTCCCGATTCTTCCATCTTCGCGAAGTTGCTACCGGAGAAGCGAAAGTGTTTATTCATGAAATTACTCTGATTTGAAGGCAGTCATGTCGATAAAGAAATAGAAGAGGATTCATCTTCGAACTAGAACTGCTGGAACATGGATGCCGGTTTAGATGCTCGGACGGCCGGTCGGTATGCAAAACGCGCCATTGTACATGCAGTAGGCGCCAAGGTAACGGGAAACGGTCGCCTGGCGCCGTACCCTTTTACTGTCTCATTGGATTCGCGAATCCGCTGTTGGTCTCGTTAAAGCTTGCGGAAATGGGTAAGAGGTGGAAACCTCCGCGGGCTACTGGTTGACACCGCTGGCCAGAAAACCTCCATCTACCACGATTGCCTGGCCGGTGACGAAGGAGGCTGCATCGGAGGCCAGATAAATTGCCGTTCCGGCCAGGTCCTCGGTTTTTCCGAAGCGGCCCATAGGAGTGCGCATCAGCAATTCTTTTCCGCGCGGAGTGTTGTCGAGCAAGTCTGCATTCAGTGCGGTGCGGAAAATTCCGGGAACGATCGCATTTATCGTGACGCCCTTGCTGGCCCACTCTACGGCCAGATGACGCGTAAGAGACATCACTCCGGCTTTGCTAGCTCCATACGCTGCTACCTCCAGAAAACCGAGAAAGCTGCTCAGCGAGGCTATGTTAATGATCCGGCCGCTGCCACGTTCCAACATGTGTTTGCCGAAAATCTGACAAGATCGCAACGTGCCGTTGAGATTTGTGTCCACGATCTCCGCCCATTCTTTTTCCGGCGTCGTGAGCGTGGGCGTGCGCGCGGTGATACCCGCGCAGTTCACGAGAATGTCAACCTTCTCGAACTCGCGTATCGATTCCGAAAGTAGGTGCTCGAGCGAGCTGCGGTCCGAAACGTCCGAACACAGGCGCAGAGTGCGCCGGCCGCAGCGTTCAATCTCGGCTGCAGTTTCCTCGACGTTTTGCATTCGCCTGGCAGAAGCCACAACATCGGCGCCGGCTTGCGCCAGGCCAATGCTGAGCGCCCGGCCGATTCCCGAGGTACCGCCAATCACTACCGCGGTTTTATTCGCCAGGCTGAAAATATCGGTCATCATCAAACGACCCTGGTCAGTGGTCACGCCGCAACTTCTGCTTTTCTCAACCCCGGGGCAAGCACGTATAAAAATATGAGGGCCAGCGGATATGCACACGCGGCGATCACGAAAAGGCTAGCGTAACTATGCGTGAGTTGCAGAACATGGCCCGCAAAAAAGGCAAACAATGCGCCGCCAATCGCGCCGATCATGCCGCCCGCTCCCACGATTGACCCTACTACGCTTTGCGGAAACATGTCCGAAGGAGTGGTAAACAGATTGGCGGACCAGCCTTGATGCGCGCCCGTGGCGAGGCTGATGAGAGCAATCGCCATCCAAACCGATTTCACGCTGCCAGCCGCGTAGATCGGCAGTACCAGAATTGCGCAAAGCAGCATCGCCAACAGCCGCGAATTCGCGTGCGAAAACCCTACCTTGCGGAAGGCTACCGGCAGCCAGCCTCCGCCGATGCTGCCGACGGCCGAGAAATTGTAAACGATGATGAGGGGCAGCCCGAGATGCGACAGGTCAAGATTGAATTTGGCGCTGAAATACGACGGCAGCCAGAACATGTAGAAATACCAGATAGGATCGGTCAGAAATTTCGCAACCGTATACGCCCAGGTTTGGCGATAAGTCAGAAGTTTTCGCAAAGGCACGGACGAGCCGGTGTCGAGCGCGGTTTCGCGGGTATTGAATTCGGGCCCTTCGCGCTCCCCGCGCAGCCCAGGCTTGCGATAGCAGCGGAACCACCACAGAATCCATAGCGCACTGAAAAACCCAGTGCTCAAGAAAGCTGCATGCCAGCCATAGCGTAAGGTGATCCAGGGCACGATAAGCGGTGCCAGAATCGCTCCAATATTTGCGCCCGAGTTGAAGATTCCCGTCGCCAGCGAACGCTCTTTCTCCGGAAACCATTCGGCGACGGTTTTAATTGCTGCAGGGAAATTGCCGGACTCGCCCAGGCCCAGAAAAAATCGCGCGACGCCAAATTCCAGCGCTGTGCTGGCGAGCGCATGGCTCATGGCGGAAAGACTCCACTCCGCCATGATGAGCATGTAGCCGATGCGCGTGCCGAGCCTATCGATCAGCCTTCCGGCGCCCAGCAATCCGATCGCATATGCGATTTGAAACGCGTCGACTACGTAGCCATAATTCACCTCGGTCAGTCCGATGCTGTGCTCGAGCGTAGGCTTGAGAATTGCAATTACCTGCCGGTCCATGTAATTGATCGACGTCGCAAGGAACAGCATCGCGCACACTGTCCAGCGCACTCCCGAACGATCTTCGCCGGGAGCGGTGCCGCTTTGCGCCAGACTGCTCGAAGCTCCTGTTTTCGCCAATTATGCCTTCACAGTCGATACGCCTTCTTGACCAGGTTATAGGTCAGGTCGCGGGCCACTTCCAACGCTTCGTCTTCATCCAGCCGGTGTTCTGCCACTAACTTTGCCAGAAAGCAGCAATCCATGCGGCGCGCCATATCGTGGCGCCCGGGGATGCCGAGGAACGCGCGCGTGTCGTCGTTGAATCCGGCTGTGTTATAGAAGCCGGCCGTTTCCGTCACGCGCTCGCGATAGCGCATCATTCCTTCCGGGCTGTCGTGAAACCACCATGGTGGGCCTAGACGCAGACAGGGATAGTGTCCGGCAAGGGGAGCCAGTTCACGGCTGTAAGTCGATTCATCGAGCGTGAAAAGAATGATCGTAAGATCGCGCTCGTTACCGAATCGATCCAGCAGCGGCCGCAGGGCGTCGACGTAGTTCGTCGGCCTGGGAATGTCCGCGCCCATGTCGCGACCGTAGCGTTCAAAGAGTTGGCGATCATGATTTCGAAAGCTGCCGGGATGAATCTGCATGACGAGCCCGTCTTCCAGGCTCATGCGGGCCATCTCCATCAGCATCTGTGCCCGGAAGAGTTCGGTTTCCTCCGCATCCGTTGTTCCGGCGACAACTCTCCTGAAAAGTTTTGCCGCCTCCGTTTCGGAAAGATCAGCGGTTCTCGCAGTCGGGTGTCCGTGGTCGGTTGCCGTGCAACCCAGTTCGCGGAAGCGCTTTCGCGCGGATCGAAGCGCGCTTAAGTAGCCTTGCCAAGTCGAAGTGTCTTCACCGGTCAGCTCCGCCAGATTTTTCAGGTTCGCAGAAAATCCCTGAAAATCAGGATCGACCAACGGATCAGGCCGAAACGTCGGAATAATTCTCGCCTTCCAGTTCGATTCGCCGATGGCTTTGTGATCGGCGAGAGAATCGAGCGGCGAATCGGTAGTCGCAAGGACTTCCAGGCCAAAGCGATCGTAAAGCGCGCGCGGCAGGAACTCCGGCGTGTGAAGTTTTTCAGTGATGCTGTCGAAGTAAAAGTCCGCGTTTCCTTCCGACAGTCGATCCTGCATTCCGAAGAGTTCCTGGAACGCATAGTCGAGCCACATCCGCGTCGGCGTTCCGCGGAACAAATAATAATGACGGGCGAAAATTCGCCAGATCTTCCGCGGATTCTTCGGGGCAGGCTGCCCGATTTCGAGATCCTCCAGCGATACACCCTGGCTGTACAGCATGCGGAAAATGTAGTGATCGGGCTGCACGAAAAGCTGCGCGGCGTCCGGAAAGGGCCGGTTCGAGGCGAACCACGCCGCTTCCGTGTGCCCGTGTGGACTAACAATGGGCAAAGTTCGAATCTCCTCAAACAGCCTGCGAGCGATTTTTCTTTGGGTCGGTTCCGATGAAAAAAGACGGTCGGGGTGAATCAGCATGGCTCCGGTCTCTTCAGGCTACGCGATGCAATGGGAATGAATTGCCCACCAGCATACACGCTGCCTGAGTTAACGGAGAGCGTTCCCTACGACAAGCCGTAAGCAAGTCGCGTCCAAAAATCCAAAGACAAAGATTGAAGTTAAAGACTAAAGATAAAGATTAAAGATAAAAGATGAAGATATGAAGTCCAGATCGCTCCCGACAGTTAGCGCCGGCGTCCGCTCAGTTGCGCCCCGAGCTCGTGCCGAAAATGGTGGCCACCAGTTCGAAGACTTCTCCCACAGCCTCGTCAAGTTCAAAGGTGAACCGCTCAAGATCCACGCCCTCTAAATCGCTGTATGTTTTCTGGAGGATGCTCCAGGAAGGGTTGTGCGCCAGATCGACCCTGTGGGACTCGTAGTATCCGTAGCCCATGCCTCGCACCCGGCAAAGCACATCGCTCAGGTGCACCAGGGCAACCAGCGACTGGGCGCTCGTGCTCTCCTCCGGTGCATGGTGATGGGCGATCACCTGAATCAGATCGGCGGATAAATTCCATTTCTTCGCCAGCGCGGACCCGGTTTCACAATGAGTAAATCCCATGATCGCTCTTTCGGCCTCATCCAGCGGAATCTGCCCTTCCAGGGCTTGCTGGACGGCAACGCTGAATTCCTTCGGGAAAGCTATGCAATTGACCATAAAGCCAATGTCATGGAGCAGGCCTGCTACATAGGCTCGGTCGTGATCCTGCGCCCCGATTTTTTCGCTGAATTTCCGGCACACCATGGCGCATCCCAGGGAATGTCTCCAGAATACGATTGGATCCAGGGCCCAGTCTTTCACCCGGAACGCCTGACCCATGCAGCAGGTTAGAAGAATAGTTTCCACCCGGCGCAGTCCCAGCGTGATCACCGCGGCTTTGATGGATTCCGGCGGCTTGGCCAGACCGAACAAGGGGGAACTCGACGCGCGGAGACATTGCGCGGCAATGCTGTTGTCATACGAGACGAGCTTCACCACCTCTTCGAGTTTCACATCTTCCGGGGCCGCGTTGAGGAGCTCCAGCAGAGGCAGGAAAACATGCGGCACGCAGGGCGTGGTCTCAATCCGTTTCACGCGATCGCGAATCTTGTCGGCGACGGCTGTGGTCATAGCTTGGCACTCTTGAGCGACGGTTTCCAATATCCAATGGCGCTGGGAAAATGGACCAGGTGAAACTGGTCATTCAGTTTCATCAGCGATTCGGAGGTTCCAAGAAAGAAGTAACCTCCGTGATTCAAGTTGTTGAAGAAGTGATTGACGACTTTAGACTTCGACGGTCCATCGAAGTAGATCAGAACGTTGCAGCAGAAGATCAGATCCATTCCCTTCATGAAGAGCATTTTGGAATCGTCCTGGAGATTGAGCCGGCTGACGATGACGAGCTTCTTGACTTCCGGCCTCACTTGCAGCCGCTTCTCATCGAGCGTAACGAAGTATTTGCGCTTGAAGTAGTCGGGGGTAAGCCGCAGCGCGTAATCGCCGTAGATGCCGGCCTTGGCGGTTTCCACCGAGCGGTCATTCAAATCGGTGGCCAGAATTTCGACGGTCCAGCCCTTCAACAGACGTTCGCTCTGTTCCATCATATTCATGGCCAGAGTGTAGGATTCTTCGCCGGTGGAACAGCCGGCGCTCCAGATGCGCAGCCGCTTCGTCACCTGCTTAGTCTTGTCCATCACAAGTTCGGGGAGAATGATCTTATGCAACGCATCGAGCTGCGGCTGGCTCCGGAACAGGCAGGTCTCACCGATGGTCAGTTCGTTCAGCAGTTGCCTGAGTTCTGCTTCGCGGCTGGCGTGAGCGGTCAGAAGATCCCAGTAGTCGCGCGAACTCTTGGTGCCCAGTTGCTTCATCCTCCGCGCGCAACCATCCGCCATCAGATAGAGCTTTTCATCCCGCTGGTAAATTCCGGAGATCTTGTAAACCAGGTCGCGGATCTGCCGGAACATGGGGTCCAGGGTCTCTTTGGCGGGAACAGCGGCAGATGGAGCGGCTTGAGCGCCAGTTGTCATTTGGCTTCGGACTCCATCGCGATATCGTGGACGGCGGCAGCGCGGGCCACCTGCCGGGTGCGGCTCTGGACTACACGACGCGTAATCTCCGCCGCCAGTTGATTAACGGGATAAACCGCATCGGCCTGTCCCGCCGCATAGACCAACCCTGGCATTCCCCACACCACGGAGGAAGCTTCGTCCTGGATGATTACTTCGCCGCCGGCTTCGCGGATACGCTGTGATCCGAGGACCCCATCCGAGCCCATACCGGTCATCACTACGCCCAGAACGTTGGATCGAAAGACTTCCGCAACCGAACGAAATAGCGGATCGACGGCTGGCCTGCAAGAATGCTCGGGTGGATTCTGGTTCAGGCCGAGGCTATAGTGGACGCCGCCACGCGCGACCGTCATGTGGAAGTTTCCCGGAGCGATCCATGCGTGTCCGCCTGCAAGAGTGACCCCGGCTATCCCCTCCGACACCGCAATGCGGGACTGGCTGGCCAGCCGGTCAGCGAGCAGCCGGGTAAAAATCGGAGGCATGTGTTGGACGACCACGATCGCCACGGGCAAGTCCTTGGGAATGTGCGGTAAAACTTCGGCCAGTGCATTAGGTCCGCCGGTTGAGGTGCCGATCGCCACAATCTCAATCGGCTGCTTCGATCGCGGACGAACGCGCACCGCGGGACGAGGCGGCGGCAGCGTCTTGAGCTTGGGTGAGGCGCTCGAGCATAGCGCCTTGATTTTCGGAATCAGCTCCTTCTGGATGGCCGCAATGGCCTCCGCCGGGCTTCCTGTATTGCTGGGTTTGGTGGCGTAGTCGGAGGCGCCTAGCGACAGAGCATCAAGGGTTGCAGCGGCCCCGCGCTCGGTTAACGTGCTGAACATGATGACGGGCAGGGTGCGATTGGACTTGCGCAACTCCTTTAAGGTTTCCAGGCCGTCCATCACGGGCATTTCGATGTCCAAAGTCACCAGGTCTGGTTTCAGTTGCAGAATCTTGGATAGGGCAATGCGCCCATCACTGGCCGATGCCACGACCTCCAGTTCGGGATCCTGGGACAGGATGTCGCACAAAAGTTTGCGAATCACCACTGAATCGTCCACCACTAAAATGCGTGTTCGGGCCATTGCCAGTTATCTCCGTGCAGCGTAGGCATCCCTTGCCCGCGCTACGCCCCCGCATGGGCAGCCATGCTCCGTTTGGGGCCGGCCGCCGTTCCCGAGCCGTCGCTGTTGATCTTGAATTGCTCAACCAGCCGCCGCAATTCCGCCGATGTTTCCACCAACTGCTGCGCCGCTTTCTGCGTATCCGCCGCGCCGTGTGAGGTGCTCTCCGCGGCTTGCGCCACTCCGGAAATGTTGCTGGTTATCTCGCCGCTGCCGCGCGCCGCTTCGCTCACGTTCCGCGCCATCTCGTTCGTCGTCGCGTTCTGCTCCTCCACCGCCGTTGCAATCGTGTTGGAGATTCCGTTGATCTGGTTGATCACGCCGCTGATGGTGGCGATCGCTTCGACCGAAGCCTTGGTGTCGGTCTGAATCGCTTCGATCTTCCGGCTGATGTCCTCGGTCGCCTTCGCGGTTTCTTTGGCCAGTTCCTTCACTTCGTTGGCCACCACGGCAAAACCTTTGCCGGCTTCCCCGGCGCGCGCGGCTTCAATGGTGGCGTTCAGGGCGAGCAGGTTGGTCTGTTGCGCGATGGAAGTGATGACTTTGACAACCTGGCCAATCTCGTTGGAGGATTCGCCCAGCTTGGTCACGGTCGCGGTGGTATTTTCCGCAACCTTCACCGCCGCGGTGGCGACTTTAGCGGCTTCGGTTGCATTCTTGGCGATTTCCTTGATCGTGCTGCCCATTTCCTCCGCGCCGGTGGCCACGGTTTGCAGGTTCTGGCTGACTTGCTGGGTCGCGTCAGAAACGACTTTGGCCTGGGCCGATGTTTCCTCCGAGTTGGCTGTAATCTGCTGGCTGGTGCTGGAAAGTTCCTCGCTCGCGCCCGCCACCTGGATGGAGTTCTGGGTGATGGCCAGAATCATGTTTCTCAAGCTGCCGCTCATTTTATTGATGGCTGCGGTCAGGTCGCCAAGCTCGTCATGGCTCCGGATTGGCAGGTCGTCCCGGGTCAGGTCGCCTGAAGCGATGGCTTCGGCTTGCACCAACACGGATTGCGTTGCGCCAGCGATGCCCCGGCTCAGGAAAACAGCAACGAAGATTCCGATGCCCAGCGCCGCGAAAGTCGTTAACGCCATGGTTGTGTTCATCGATCGGTTCGCGGCATTCATACCCTCCGTCTCTTGCTCCAGCAGCTTTGAGTTAGAATCAGACACCTCGGACATCGCCGCCTTGATCGCCTCGTTGGCCGGCGTAGCCTGATCGGCAAATTCGTCGCCCGCCTTCACGATGGCATCGTGTTCGCTACCAGCCGCATTCTTCATGGCCGTCTGCTGTGCTTCGCGAAGAAGGGGCAGCTGTCGCTTCGTCTCAGCCAGCCGGTCCCGGTTGGCCTGCAGGCTCCAGTGAACAGCCAATTCGTCGAGCTTGGCGACATCCGTCCCGATCGCGTCCCATGCCAAATCGAAAAGCTTCTGTGCTGCCTCTCTCTTGCCTGGCTCACCTCCTTCAAGCACGACCTGGCGGCCCTTGCTCTGCGTCTGGTTCAGCTCTCTTTGCAGTGCCATGAGAGCGGTGATAGTGGGGACACGCACCGCCATGGTGTGCTCCTGCGTTTCCTTGACGGCAGTCGCTTTTGAATAAGTGAGCACAGCGCTAAGAACCATCAGCGCCAGGACGCTCCCAAATCCCAAGCCCAGTTTCTTTCCCAGTGTCAGCTTCATTGTTTCTCTCCTGAAATCGAATGCTTGCTACGCAGTTGTGATCGAGGACGGCACCGCCTCCGAAGGACTCGCGGGCCCGACCATTGCGGCATACTCCTGCTGGCTGATCAGACCCTTTTCCACGAGCAAACGCGCGATGCGCGTGTTGGCCTCTTCGGGAGTGGATGCCCGGTTGACCATCGCCACCTCGTCAGCGGATAGAATTCCTTTCGATTGGAGAAACTGGGCGAGAGCGTTGCCTTTGTTCACGGAGGGTCCCTGAGCGCAGGCTAGGACTGCGCCGATCGCCCAGAAGGCAAGGATGGTTCCGAGTCGCAGCCTGTTCCCCAATGTGAGCTTCATTCGATTCTCCATGACGAGTGTGCGCGCTCAAAAACCATAGTCATTCGCCGCAGATCTCAAACGCCAGCAATGACCAAAGTGAAATCTACTTTCCCGCGATCGCCGTTTCCGTCATCTGGCAGGCTTTGTCGGTGTCCAGCACCAGCATCAACCGGTCATTCAGTTTGTG
>Ga0209168_10000937_pt1 | contig 25200 bp, 26 predicted proteins | sample Coa_R1_FD_187156 | JGI IMG/M metagenome (GOLD analysis project Ga0209168, IMG submission 187156) | Surface soil microbial communities from Centralia Pennsylvania, which are recovering from an underground coalmine fire - Coalmine... | ecosystem: Environmental > Terrestrial > Soil > Unclassified ...
GAAAGGCCCCCCCCCCCCGAGCAAGCGTCAAACAACGTCACTTACGTTTTTTTCTCCTGCGCGGCATGGGTAAATGGGGAAGTAAACTGTGCGCAAACCAAGGACGGTTCCATGCAGAAACAGTTGCATGTTTTCTGCTAGTAAGCCGCACGCTATTCGCATTCGGCGCAATTGGGTGAAGCGGCTAAGACTGAGGATATTCTGACGATGCTAAAAGCCCGAAGTTCCTAAGGCTTTGGCAGGGGTTTGCCGGCGGGAACTGGAGTTCCGAAGTTTGGAGTACCGTCGGAGTTCCAGGTAAAAGGCTGCGCTCGGGGCGAGCGGTGCCATCCACATCCTTGGCCCGGCCGAGAGTTGGCGTGATAGATGATCCAATCCTGCTTGCCATCCGTGGACAAAAAAAAACCATTATGGCCGGTGGCGTATACATGGGCTTCGGGCGATTGCTGAAACACCGGCTGCGTCGATTTCTTCCAGGCAGCGGGATTAAGCAAATCGGCGCCGGAATCTGCGGTCAACATACCGAGCGCGTAATTGTCGGTCCAACAGGCGCTGGCGGAATAAGTCAGAAAGAGTTTGTTATTGTGCCGCAGGATTTCCGGGCCTTCGTTCACGTCAATGTGCGGCGGATTCCCTTGCTTGAGTTGAGGAGGAATGTCGCCAACTTTCTCCCAGGGATATTCCGGGGTTGAAATGCGGGCGCGAGGGCTTTCGACCGTCCACGGATTTTTCAGGCGCGCAATGTAAATGCTCTGCGTGCCATTCTCGTCACCTTCCCAACCAGACCAGATGGCATACAGCCATCCCTGATCCTCGAAAACGGAGGCATCAATCGCCCACTTATCGGAGGGATCGGCGAGTTTCCCTTTGAAGGCCCATTCCCCCTGGAGTGGATCAGGCGAGGCATTTTCGATCACCCAGATGCGATGGGTTTGGTTAGTGCCGGCGTCGGCGGCGAAGTAGATGTACCACTTGCCGCGGAGGAAATGAATTTCCGGCGCCCAGATATCATGCGAGTAAGGGCCGCTCGCGGGCGGGGTCCAGACAATTTTTTTCTGCGCTGATCTCAGGTCTGCCACATTGCGGGTCTTCCAAACAGTGAGGTCCTTCCCGGTGGTGTTCATGTAGTAGTACCAGCCGTCCTTGTATTCAACCCAGGGATCGGGACCGGTGGGCAGCAGCGGGTTGGTGAAGGTGGTCGAACTCGTCGCGGCAAAAGTTGAGGCAGCCACGATTACCGGAAACACAAATTTGAAGAGTTTCATGCGAATTCGGTTCCGGCATTATATCGCCGCGCGAGAGGGAGGATATCCTGTTATGAAACCTAGTTCTCATCGGCTTTTTCTTCAGATTGGATTCCGGCATTTGCCAACAAGCGGCGCAATGCACGTTCCCCGGCCGCGCCACGCTGCTCTCCGGCAATGTTGCCGTCGCGATCAATCACCACATAAATTGGGTAAACATTCGCCTGATACATTGCCGCGAGATTGGTATCTTCGGTAAGAACGATGCGGCAGGAGCGAGGATGCTGCTCCAGGTATTTCTTCACTGTTTTCTTTGACTCGGCTACGTCGATTGCAAGTACAACCAGGCCCTTCCCCTCGAACTCTTTGTTAATTTGCTCAACCAGTGCTTCCTCTTGATGACAGTACTCGCACCAAGAGGTCCAAAATTCGAGCAGGACAACCTTGCCTTTGATCGACTCGTTGTTGAAGGTCTCGCCAGAGGTAGTTCTAGCGTGAAAGCGTGGAGCGGGTGCTCCGTCGTCATCGGCGGCGAAACCGCTGGCTGCGAGAAGCAGGCAGATGCAGATCGCGAAGTGGGCGACGCGCATAGCGGCGGAATAATAGCACAGCGGAGTCGTCAAAACCCGAATTTTTTATGTGCCAAAAACTCTCTCCGGAATTGCGGCACAAACGGAGAGAATTATGGCGCCCGCACCTTTTTGTTCATGGCTTTCTGCTGGTTTTACCTGAAATTTTTGTCATTACCTGTAATGCGTCAATGGTCATCCGGGTAATGGCACCTTTGTACTGCGGAGTGTCCTAATGCACGGTTGCACTGGCCGACTTCCCGCGCCAGAATGGGGTTTCAACGGACGACGCGGATGAAGGCAAAGCCAACAATAAATCAACAAGGGCCCGCGAACGACAGAAAATCCGCGCCAGACAATAAAACTATTTAGTTATTCAGCCAAAGCACCAATGGAGAACAACTTGGGAAACTCTCTTGTATCCCCTTCCCCCACTCGAAAATTTTCCGCCCGAGCAGCGCTGGTAGATTTGCACGAAAATTCACGTAGCCTGCTTTCAGAATGTTTCCGGCAATTTGGCATTGATAGCGTGGCCATGACCGGCGAAAGAGCCGAGAGGCTGGCCAGCGAAAAATTTGAAGCCTGCGTGGTGCGTGTGGGCAGTAAGGCGGCGCCGGTGCTGGAGTCGGCGCGCCGGTCTCGTTCCAACAGCCGCATGGTCATTTATGGGCTGGGGGGAACGATCAAGGAAGCCCTCACCCTTTCGCAATTCGGTATCAACGCTATTTTCCACGAACCTCTGGAGCGTCCGGCGGCACTGAAGCTGGTGCGCTCGACGCAGATGCTGGTGCTGCATGAATTCCGGCGATATGCGCGGGTCCCCGTGATCACGCAGGTTACTGGGTTGGCGGGTACGAATAACCGCCAGTTTGAAGCCAGTAGTATTGAGGTAAGTTGCGGCGGTATGTCGCTGAAATGCGCGCAGGATGTTGCGCCGGGCCTGCCAGTGGAAATTTCATTCGCGCTGCTGACGCTGCCCAGAGTCTGGGTGCGCGGAACCGTGACTTGGACAAAACCGGCCGGCAAATCGTTTGGGGTCCGGTTTGATCACAACGACGCGCGGCGATTGAAAGTTAAGGAATGGGTGGAGTCATATCTGGAGAGCTGAACATCGGCAGCACTTAGCAATTGCACTCAGCAATTGCACTCAGCTTTCAACCGATGCTGGTCGGCCATGAGGTAAGAGTGGTGTACCGTTTGGGGAGAAATACCGATCAATGAGGCTCGCAAGGCTTGAATTTGTGGATAAATTGAATTCATCGCTTCCAGCTGGCCCACGCAAAACGGGCACCAGCGGCCACGGAAAAAGCAGATAACCAGCCTGCCGTTTTGCAACAAGTCCGCGGTTCGAAGCAGCATTCCATTTTGATTGGCGAGTCAAAATCCGCAGCCGTCTCGCCGATGCGTGAGGCTCGGCCAGCGACTCCGGATTCTCTAACTTCCGAAATGGCGCGTTCGTGGATAGCCTGAATATCTGTCGGGACATATTCGCAATCAGTTTTTTTTGCTCAGCAAACACTTCGGCCAGAGATCGTGTTTCCCCTCCTTCCGCTGATTCTTCCAGTGACCGCCACTTCATAAGCGCTCCATCCAGGTAGGCGGCGGATTCCGACTATCCGGAATACGGATAAATTCTGAAGCAATACCGCAATTCATCCAGGCCATTTACCGGATATTCGTTTTCTGATCTGGCATCTAAATAGTTAGCGCTTTTCAATGGAATTGGAGGCCTCATCATGCCTCATAAACCACGAGTGCTGTTTCTTGATGACGAAGAGAGCATCCGGGCAACGCTGCCTCTGATGCTGGAAGCTTATGGTTTTGCGGTCACGCCTTGTGGCACTGTGCCCGATGCGCTGCGCCTTATCACTCAAGAGACATTTGAAGTGCTTATCGCCGACTTAAATGTCGGCAATGCGGGGGATGGATTCACCGTAGTGAGCGCCATGCGCCGTACTCAGCCGACGGCGGTAAATTTTATTCTTACCGGATATCCGGCCTTCGAGACTGCACTTGAAGCCATTCGCCAGCAAGTTGACGACTATCTGATCAAACCCACAGAGATCGAATCGCTGGTACAAACCATTCAGTCAAAGCTCAATGATAGAAAGCCGACCCACGGAATTCAGCCGAAGCGCTTGCCCGAGATTATCGCGCAGAACATCGATTCAATCGTCGAGCATTGGCTGGCGGAGGTGGACAGAGACGAAGAAATCAGGGCAATCCCTCTCTCCAGAGCCGACCGCCAAGACCACATCCCACGCCTGCTACAGCAAGCGCTGGCGTGCGCCCGCGGACGCCAGGCTACTTCAGAAGATACAGCCGCCGCCCAGATGCATGGGCAGACGCGCCGCAAGCAGGGCTACAGCATTCCACTTGTAATACGTGAAGCCAAAATCCTTCTGCGCTCCATAGCAGCTTGCGTACAGCAGAACCTGCTGGCAATCCAAGTCAGCTACCTCATTCACGACATGGTCGATGTTTGGGAAACAGTCGCGACCGAACTGGAAATTTCGGTAAAGGCGTTTATTGAATCCAGCAGTGATTCGCAAGCCGGCGACGATGACTCGTTGGTAGCGTCTCGTATGCGGAAAGGTTCACGCTCGACTCGGCGTTGAATCGGCAGGGTCTAGCACAAAGTGCTGAACTAAGGTTGAGCCCGCCTAGAAGAATTCGCCTGGCAGTCCACCGAACGTGCCGTATCGACGCAATGCCGAATGCTGACTCAGACTGCACGCGCCGTGCCAAAACGTCTACAAGGGAACGGGCGCAGTCGTCCGGCACTCTGGTGCAGCCACGCTATTGCGGCCTTTGGCTGTTTAGATACTTGTCCAGCGGAACTTCGAAGTACATCAGTTCATTGCCTGAAGCATTGCGCACACCAGTCAGATAAAATCGCGCGCCCGCCAGAGGAGTGGGAATATCCGAAACATCAAAGAACAGAAATCCGATTTGCGAGCTGCGCGGCTCCACTGCCTTGGCTCGGAACTGTGCGCTCTGGATTTCATCCATCTGTTTCGAGTTCACGCCACCTTTCGCCTTTTTGGTGGGGAACGGGACCGGGTAGCGGGTACCCGAGGCGTTAGGGTGAGAAATTCGCCTCACGATATCGTCTTCACTGTCGGGAGTGAGCTTTGTGCGGTCTGAGGTTACAAGCTCTGCTTTCATTTCGGCGAGCTCGATGGGACTGTCGGAGTCATTGGTGATGATTAGCAGTATTGGGAGCAATTCGTGCTCCCGGTATTTGACTACAAAAATTCCTTCTTTAGCTGGCGTGTCGTATGGGTCAACTGCGACAGTGACATTCTCGTTCGAATGATGATCGTGCGCCGGAAAGCTGAAGGCGGGCTGGGCCTTGGGCATAGAGAATTCTTTCGCTGCGAGGCATACGACCGGCGCCGCCACTGCCAGGCCGGCGGCAATCCAAAAATGGGATCGATAAAATTGTTTCATGAGTGCGTAAGCGTCACGTGAATTATAGGATGCTCTGCAACATTCCTTTTGGTGCCTTGGGTTTTCCCGTCAAAAAGACTCCCCACTGACTTTTGTAGAGTTACAATAGGCAAAGCCGAATACCCCGTTTTTCTGGATTCTTTATGTCGAGAGTCTTTTTTCGTCTTATTCTTGTCGCAGCAGTTTTAGCGCCCTCCGTCCTTTCCGCCGATACCGTGGTCGAAGAGATCATTGCGCGCGTCAACAACCAGATCATCACCCGTACCGATTATGAGCGCGAGCAACAGCAGTTAAAAGACGAAGCTCAGCAGCAAGATCCTGCCACTGCACCAAAAGTGATTGCTCAGGGTCAAAAAGACGTGCTGCGTGGCCTGATCGACCGCGAACTCCTGCTGGAAAAGGGCAAGGACCTCGACATCTCTGCCGATACGGAGCTTATCAAGCGCCTCGACGAAATGCGCAAGCAGATGAAGCTAGACACCATGGAGGACCTGGAAAAGGCGGCTACCTCCCAGGGTGTCTCATTCGAAGATTTCAAGCAGAACATGCGCACTGAGATCATTACCCAGCAGGTGATCCAGCGCGAGGTCGGTTCGCGAATCAACATCAGTAAGGATGATGAGCGTTCGTTTTACGAGCAGCACAAATCTGAACTCGCGCGTCCCGAAGAAGTGAAGCTCAGCGAGATTCTGGTTTCGACCGAGCAGGCCGGCGACGATCAAGCCAAAATCACTGCCGCCCAAGCCAAAGCAGAAGATCTGTTAAAGCAGATCAAGGCGGGTGCGAACTTCGAAGAAGTTGCCAAGAAGGAATCGCAAGGCCCTTCCGCTGCGCAGGGCGGCGATCTAGGATTCTTCGAGCGCGGAAAACTTGCCAAGCAGCTTGAAGATCTCACCTTCGGCATGAAGAAGGGCGACGTTTCTGACGTGATCCGCACCAAGCAGGGATTTGTAATTCTAAAAGTGACCGAGCACCAGAGCGCCGGTATTCCTTCTTTCAACGAAATTGAGCCGCGCCTTCAGGAAGCGGTTTACATGCAAAGATTGCAGCCGGCATTGCGTGAATACCTGAAAAAACTTCGCGAAGAGGCTTTTATCGACATTAAGCCGGGATACGTGGACACCGGCGCCAGCCCCAACGAGAGCAAGCCCATCGTGACCACCGCAGCCAAAGAAGCATCAGCCAAAGAACTCAAAAAGAGAAAGAAACTGGGCGTATTTTAGGTTAAGCTTTTCGGCAACAGAATTGGCCAAAAAACCCGCGGGTTGACGATCAGCCATGAAAGATTTTTTCCTCTCCGACTGTGCCCGCTTCGAAAACAAAGTTATCGTCTCCAGCTTTGTTGTAACCACCAAGCAGGTCAAACCTAAAAAATCGGGCGAGCCTTACCTTGCCCTTACGCTGGCCGACCGCTGCGGACAGATCGAAGCCAAGATGTGGGACAACGTGGAGGATGCGATCGATGCTTTCGATCAGGAAGATTTTCTCAAGATCAAAGGCCTGCTGAACAAGTACAAGAACCGCTTCCAGATCACCATTCACAAGCTCAGGAAATTGGGCGACTCCGAAGTGGATTTCGCCGATTACCTTCCCAAGACCACAAAGAATGTCGATGATCTGTGGCGGGCGCTGGAGGGATTCGTCAGCTCCATTGGAGATCCGCACCTGAAAACTTTGATTCAGTCTTTCATGTCAGACCCGGTCATCGCCGCCGCGTATCGCAATGCGCCGGCAGCCAAGGCGCTGCACCACGCTTATATCGGCGGACTTCTGGATCACGTGGTCTCGCTGTGCCGTTCCTGCGATCTGCTCTCCCGCAATTACCTGCAGGTGAATCGCGATCTGCTGCTGGCCGGCGCCTTCCTGCACGATATCGGCAAAATCCACGAACTCAGCTATTCGCGCTCGTTTTCTTACACCAGCCGCGGCCAGCTGCTCGGGCACATGATCATCGAACTCGAAATGCTCCAGGCAAAAATTGCCCAAATGCCGCATTTTCCTGACAAGCTCAAGACCTTGCTCGAGCACCTGATCATCAGCCATCACGGTGAGTATGAGTTTGGATCACCGAAGCTGCCCATGTTTCCCGAGGCCCTCATGCTGCACTATCTCGATGATCTCGATTCGAAAATGGAAAGCATGCGCGCGCACTTCGAGCGCGAGGCAGAGAACGATTCCAACTGGACCACCTATAACGCTTCTCTTGGCCGGACTCTTCTAAACACCGTTAAATTTCTTCGGATCGAAGAATCTATTGCAGCTGCGGCTGCCGCTTCTTCAGCTGACAACGCGGTCACCGTAACTAATACAGGCAACGGCAATGCGCCTCAGGCAATCGAACCTGAGGTGCCGCTCATCGACGACCTCGGTTGATCCGGCGGAGCCATAACGTACCTGTACTCTTGTGAGTTGCTGGTCCGGTTCTGAATCTGATATTCATCAGTAACACGGAGGTGTTATGAGAGTGCATGTAGGAACGTGGATATTGAGCCTGACTCTGCTGCTGGCGGTTGGTTGCAACAAACCCAGCCAGAGCAATAATTCCCAGCCCCCAGATAATTCGCAGGCCAATAACAATGCACCCGCGCCTGAAAACTCTGCACCCCCACAAAACTCCGCACCGCCGCGGCCCGTCACTATGACGATTCCTGCCGGCAAGGTGCTCACCATCCAGCTTGCAGATGAGGTCGGTTCGAAGATCAGCCAGCCCGGCCAGACATTCGGCGGAACGCTAGCGCGAGCAGTAACGGTAAATGGTGAAGAGGTCATCCCCTCAGGCGCCCGCGTTACCGGCGAAGTCGTGGATGCCAAGCCTATGGGGCACTTCAAAGGCGGCGCGCTTCTCGAATTGAAATTGGATTCCATCACCGTTCATGGCCAACAACTTCCTGTCAACACCGCAGTCCTGACCCAAACCACCAAAGGTAAAGGCAAGCGCAGCGGGCTATTAATCGGCGGTGGCGCGGGCGTGGGCGCGGCGATTGGCGCTCTTGCAGGTGGAGGCAAAGGCGCGGCGATAGGTGCGTTGGCTGGTGGAGGCGCAGGTACTGCAGGTTCGGCTTACACTGGCAACAAAGAAATCGTTCTGCCGGCGGAATCTGCCGTCGCTTTCACGTTAAAATCCTCATTAAAGATCACAAGATAGAAGGTAGTCTGAACTTATTTTTTGGTTGGCCATCGGGCATTCCCGGTGGCTGGCCGGCGATGGTTTAGCGCGTGGGATTCGACCTCTCTCGATTCAGCATCATAACTTTTGATTGCTACGGCACTCTTATTGATTGGGAGACCGGCATCCTGGACGCAATCCGCCCCATTCTTTCCGCGCACAATGCCCATCTTGGCGATGCCGATATTCTTCGCATGTACGGCGAGATCGAGGCAGAAGAAGAATCCGGCGAATACCAGACCTATAGAGAAATTCTGCAATCCGTAGTGCGCGGATTCGGGACTCGATTAGGATTTCTTGCTTCACAGCAGGAACAGCAGTCGCTACCGGATTCGCTGGCGAACTGGAAACCATTCTCCGACACCGTCGGCGCGCTTCGCCTATTGAGGCGAAAGTTCAAGCTCGGCATCCTCTCTAACATCGATGACGATCTTTTCTCGGCGACCGCGCCCCAACTCGAAGTGGAATTCGATTATGTGGTCACGGCGTCACAGGCGCGCGCTTACAAGCCCTCGACTGATATTTTCCAACTAGCTAAAAAGAAGATCCCCTTCGCGACACAGCAGTGGCTTCATGCCGGGCAGAGTATCTACCACGACGTTATTCCGTCCCAGTCGCTGGGAATTGCTACAGTGTGGGTGAATCGCCCCTCGCCGGTGCCCAACTCCGGCGCCGCAAAACCAGCCAGCGCGAAGCCGGACATTGAGGTATCGAGCCTCCGAGAGTTGACTGATTTGGTCTAGAGATTAGTTTCCAACTATGCCGCTGCGGTTCCGTGACTGTGGCGGTCGCGTTCCGAGAACTGCTTCATCGCCACCGGCACCGCGAACAGGATTGCCGTGAAAACCAAGTCCCCGGCAAGGGTTCCGCGGAAGAACGGTATAGCCATCGCGTAGCAGGTCATGAGTCCCGACAAAGTTTTCGGGTACATATCATATGCGGCCCACACCGCAAAATTGCTGAGAAGGTAAAACGAAACCGAAGCGACAGCCGCCGAGCCCATGATCCACAAAGGCTTGATGCGTCCGCGGAGACCGGAGCCGAGCCCAAGCGCCGCGGCGTACCACGCCCACGTCACCACGAGGTCCCAGGTAAATGGATAGTGATAAACGAACCGGTTTAGAAGTACGTCCGAGGCAGCCAGCAAAGCCACCGGAAACCAAAGCTCGCGTCGCGACCTATACGCGCCAAAAAATAGCAGCGAAGCTGCGACCGGAGTAAAGTGCCACGGATGCGGCATAAAGCGAACGGCAACGGCAAGCACGACAAAAAGATAAGCCAGCATGAATCACCTCGGCACTACTGATTCTGGCGGCTTTGAGTTAGAACGTCAAGCGCCTGTGCGGGCGTGGACGCCCGCCCCACATGACTATGTAACCCGGGCGTCCACGCCCGGGACGGTAAGTACGGCAGCGCAAACCTGTTATGTGGGGACAGCCGCCCTCGGCCATCCGGCGGAGCAACGCTCCGCAAGCTATTTCAGCGATCAATCGATCGGCGGCGACTGCGATCGCTTGCCGAATTTCTCTCCGACCACGTGCAAACTATTACCCAACTCAACCGTTGCCGACAACGTGCTTCCTCCGCGCAAAGGCGGATAGTCATACCGCAAATCTCTGAAATGAACCGTCCAGCCATCCATCGAAGAAGTCTGAGTGACCAGCGGATATTGGGCCCAATCCAGATACACACGCCCTAAATAGCATTTTTTCGCCGCGAGCGTCGCAGCAGTCTCTGGCGGCTTGGAAAGAAACTCCAGTTCGCCACGATTCAATTCGCCGCTTCGCGAATCGATGTCCGCGCTGGCGAAAAAATCTTCAGTTTCCGCCACCGCGTACCAGCGAAATATATTCCAGTAGTAGGGATAAGCCGAAACCCGAACCGGCGATTCAGCCTTGAATCGCTGTTGCTTCAGTGCGTAAACCGCTCTTCGATGTTCATGATCACGCACGGCATACAAACCGGCAACGCAGACGAGGGCAATCACTGCAAACCCACGCCCGCGAGGCAAAGGCCGATGCCGAGAAAAAATTGCGGCCAGAACCAAGCCCGCCACCAGGATCACGTACAGCGCAGGCTCAACAATGAAAATTATGTCCCACGAATACCACTTCTCCCAGAAGGGCCAGAACGGCCGAACGCCGTAGTTGTTGGTGTAATCGAGCAAAATGTGACTCAACCCGGCGATGTACGCGAAAAGAAACAGAAGTCCCCAACGCGGCGGAAGGTTCGGAATGTTAGTTTTACGGCCCCGGAAGCGCCAGATCAGATACATGAAGCCGGTGACCACTGCCGACACCAAAATCAGTCCAACGAACGAATGTGTGAACCCGCGATGGTGCGCGAAGCCAACCACCGGCCCTTTGAATCCCCAGAACACATCCAGGTCGGGGGCCTCGGCTGCCAGCGTCATAGTGGCAGTGGCCAGCGCGGTTTTGCGGTTGAACCCCGCCCGCGCAAGAACCGCGCCGGTCAAAAAATGAGTAATCGGTTCCAAGTGAAGTTTGTAACACAGGGCGCACCGCGTGGGGACAGCCGCCCTCGGCTGTCCGATCGGCCCTGCCGATCTAGTACATGGGATGATTTTTTGGCACCAGGACAGTCAGCGCATCTGGAACCATGGACAGCGTGATCGGCAGCCGTCCCAGCAGTTCCCCATCGGCCTCAACATAAATATCTTCATCCTTCTCTCCGGACGCATGGCGGCAAGTGATCTGGTCTGCATGTGCAAGCTCAATGCCCGGCACACCACTCGAGAGTCCCAGCATTCCGCGAAAAACATACGCCAGATATAGCGCTCGATTACCAGTGCGGCACAGCACCAGCCGCATATCGTTGCGCGCGAGAGAGGCCCCAGGAGCGAGCTCCCGAAGCAGTCCGCCAAAGTAATTAATGCGCACCGCCAGCATTTCCGAGAGCCTGGGTTCGACTCGAGCGTTATCACTATCAGTCGAAAACTCCGCCTCGAAGTAACGCATGCGGTGTGTCAGCCAGAGATGTGTAGCCTTGGCGTAGTACGCCATCATGCCCATGCGATGTTTGATCAGCCGGTTGAGCTTATAGAACAGGTGCGCATCCACCCCCACACCCGCGGCAACCGTGAAATATCGTTCACATGGAATGTTGTTGAAGTCGCGATACTCGATTTTCCCTACCGCGATTCGCTTAGGGATTGCCGTCAACAGCGCTCGTGCTGCGCGTTCACACGAGATCGGCAACCGAAGGTCATGCGCCATTGCATTGGCAGTGCCGAGTGGAATGATTCCGAGACCCGCATCCGTTCCAGCCAGTCCCTGTAGCACATCGTGGACCGTACCATCGCCCCCACAGGCTACGACGGTATCGAACCCATTGCGAATTGACATGCGCACTTGGGCCGCGGCATCGAACGCCGCGCGAGTCGGCGCAATCTCCACCTCGACCCCAGCCGCACGCAGGATCGCAGCCGCCGCTTCCACGTCTTTGACGCGGTGCTTTTTTCTTCGACCGGACAGGGGATTGTAAAACAGAGCGGCTTTGCGCATGAAGGGTGCAGTTTTGCAGTTTATATGAGCAGGTACTCCCGCGAAACCCTGCAATTGTACTGGCGAAACAAGGTTACAGGCGAGAAGTTAACAGGTGATAAATTTCCGTTGCCGAGTGTCTGGATTCGCAACAGGTGCAGCATTACCGCGCCTCTCCAACCCTTCGACTACCTGCGCAGATACAATGTGATTTCGTGACCGTAACGATTCCATCTTTCGCCAAGATCAACTTCGGGCTGCGCATTGGCTGCTTACGAGAAGACGGTTTTCATGAACTCCGCACGGTGTACCAGACGATTGCTCTACATGACACCATCAGCGTTTCGGTCGCGGGTGGGACGGGAATTGAAATTCGATGCAACGACCCGCGCGTCCCAACCGATGCAACGAATACCTGCTTCAGAATCGTCGAACGTGCAATGCAGGCCCTTGGAGTCCGCGGCCGGGTCATGATCAAAATGGAAAAACGGCTGCCGGTGCAGGGCGGCCTGGGCGGCGCCTCTGGCAATGCCATTGCCGCTTTGCTGGCGCTCGAGCGCACTCTCCGAAAGAAATTCCCTGCGACTGAACGATTGCGGATTGCAGCCGAAGTGGGTTCAGACATCCCTCTGTTTCTAATTGGCGGGACGGTCCTCGGAGTCGGTCGCGGCGAGGAGGTCTACCCTCTGCCTGATCTGCCGCCGACAGCGTGCGTCATCGCGCTGTCTGATTTAGCGATCTCTACCCCGAAAGCTTTCGCCGATTGGGATGGTACGTGTGGCGCCGGCGCCCTCGCCCGCGAAAAGTCAGAATTTGATAGTGCCAGCGTATCTGGAAACGAAAAAGCCGTCGTGCTCAGGAAGCCTGGCACAACCCCAAGATCGAGCGCGACCGGAAAGGGTGCGCATTCCAGCCGTGCCGAAACCTGCGAACGTGATTTGGCTTTAGCCCCAGAGGCTGCCGAGCTTATCTCCGCCCGGACGGGCGTGGACGCCCGTCCCTACACGGCCGGGGGAAAATTGACGCCCACTGCTCACTCCGATAGAATGTTGGAGTTCAGCCGTGAGATTTCTGCGTGGCTGAATGCGGCGCAGATTGGCCGCAGATCCGGTGTCTCCGCTAGAGGCGGAGGCCGGGCCGAGAACCCACTGCTCGACCTTGTCCGAACCGGGATTGAAAACGACTTCGAAAGAGTCGTCTTCCCAAAGTATCCCGAATTGCTTGAGGTCAAGCGTGTGCTCGAAAAAGCTGGCGCAAGGTATGCGTCACTCTCTGGCTCTGGTTCCGCGATTTACGGATTATTCGATTCCCAGCAGAAAGCCGCGAGTGCAGCAAAAAAACTGATTCGCCAAGGAATGCGGGCGCTGGTAACGAGCACGTTAACTCGGCGGCAATACTGGAAAAGGTTGCAGATTTCAGATTGAGCGGCATTTCAGGTTGAAGATTTTAGATTGCAGATTTGAGAACTGAAATCAGCATTTCAATCTACAATCTAAAATCGCTAGGTCTGCAATCGGTTCACTGGGCCGTCGACTAATGGTAGGTCAAGTGCCTTTGGAGCACTTTGTCTAGGTTCGAATCCTAGCGGCCCAGCCAAGAAGGCAAGCTCTCAGCTATTAGCTCTCAGCTGGAGCACAAAGATTTCGTTAGCGATGTCCAAGCTGACGGCTGATAGCTGAAGGCTAAAGGCTTATTTATGGCTACTCTCGCTACCGCGACTGAAAAGAAGATGAGCCCAGACGAGAAGCACGATCGCAAGCCGCATCGCGCACGTGTCGACGACAAATTCAAAATCTTCTGCGGTACGGCCAACCAGCCGCTCGCGGATGAGGTCTGCGCTTTTCTCGGTATGACGCGCGGCCAAGCTCTGGTGACGCGGTTTGCCGACGGTGAGGCTTACGTCCAGATCCAGGAGAATGTTCGCGGCGCCGACGTTTTCGTACTGCAGCCAACTTGCCGTCCGGTGGATCAGCATTTGATGGAATTGCTTTTGATGATGGACGCCCTGAAGCGTGCGTCCGCTCGCAGAATCACGGCGGTCATTCCGTATTACGGTTACGCGCGGCAGGACCGCAAAGACCGGCCGCGGGCGCCGATTTCATCAAAGCTGGTGGCAGATTTGTTGACCACGGCCGGCGCGCATCGAGCGTTGATTGTTGATCTGCATGCGCCGCAGTTGCAGGGATTTTTCAATATTCCGGTGGACCATCTGTTTGCTTCACCGGTGCTGGTCGATCATTTTAGAAAGTTAAGCCTGCCGAATCTGACGGTGGTTTCGCCGGACGCAGGCGGCGTGGAACGCGCCCGTTTTTTTGCGAAAAAAGTCGATGCCGCTCTCGCCATCGTCGATAAACGCCGTGTCGAGGCCAATGTGGCAGAAGTGATGCACGTGATCGGCGATGTGCGCGGTCGTACTTGCCTGGTCATCGACGACTTGATCGACACAGCGGGGACGCTGGTGAAAACTGCAAGCGCATTGATGGACAATGGTGCGAGCGCCGTTTATGCGTGCTGTTCCCATCCGGTATTTTCTGGTCCGGCAGTCGCCAACATTCTTGAATCGTGCATTCGCGAAGTGGTGGTCACTAATACGATTCCGTTGTCGGAAGCGGCGCAGAAGGCCACCACGCAGTGCGGGGGCAAGATTACAGTTTTATCCATCGCTGGATTGATCGGACGCGCCATCCAGTCGATTCACGAAGAGACGTCCGTGAGCAAATTGTTCTTATAGGAATTACACATATGCCTACAGCAACACCTGACAAGAGTCTTTTAGAAGCACAAGCCCGCGACGCGGGGACTAAGAACGACGCGCGTCGTGTGCGTCGCGAAGGTAAGATTCCCGCCGTGGTTTATGGCGCCGGCAGAGAAGCGATGCCGGTAAGCGTCGATCCACGCCAGGTCTCACGCATTCTTCATTCGGAAACCGGTCACAACAGCGTTTTCGACCTCGCTCTCGACGGCGAACGCACCAAGGCCATGATCGTCGATTGGCAGTACGAACCCATTAAGGGATCGCTTCTGCACATCGACCTAAAGCGTATCGCAATGGACCAAAAACTGAAGGTGAACATCCCTATTGAACTGGTCGGTGAGCCTGCTGGTGTGAAGCAGCAAGGCGGGATTCTGGAGCAAATCGCGCGCGAAGTCGAGGTGGAGTGCTTGCCTGGTGATATTCCGAACGAAATCGAACTCAATGTGTCAGAGCTGGTTTTCGGGACCGTGTTGCGTATCTCTGATTTGCCGAAGAACGAAAAAATTAAGTACCTCAGTGATCCCGAACAACCGGTAGCGCACATCATTACCATTAAGGAAGAAGAAGTTCCCGCCGCGGAAGCTATCGCCGGCGAAGCCGCTGCAGCCCCAGCCGAACCTGAAGTCATAAAGAAGGGCAAGCAGGAGACCGAAGAAGGCGCTGCCGAAGGCGCAAAGCCGGAGAAGGCCGAAAAGAAAGAAAAGAAGTAGTTGTCATGAATCACGTGGGGACAGCCGCCCTCGGCTGTCCATCGAGCGAAAGCTCGACAGGTTCTTTCGAGGGCCATTGAGAAAGCGTGAAGCTGATTGTTGGACTTGGCAATCCGGGAATCGAATATCAGTTCACGCCGCACAATTTGGGTTTTCTCGCCATCGATCGGATTGCCAACGATCAAGGCGTGGAAGTCCGAAACCGGCAATGCCGGGCGCTGACGGCGCGAACCACCATCGGGCAGGAGCAGGTTGTACTTGCCAAGCCCGAAACGTTCATGAACTTGAGTGGCATCTCGGTCGGCGAGCTGTTGGCAAAGTTGGAGCTCAAGCCGGAAACGGACTTGATCGTGATTTATGACGAGCTTGATCTGCCACTGGGCACGCTCCGCATTCGTGAGCGTGGCAGTTCAGCCGGACACAATGGCATGAAGTCGATCATCGGTTCGCTGGGCACGCAGGAGTTTTTGCGGATAAGAATCGGCATCGCGCCAGAGAAGAAAATTTTGAGGCCGTTTCGCAAGGCGCAATTGAAGCACGTGGATGAAGCGCTCGACACGGCGTCAGAAGCAGTGAAAGTGATATTGACTGAAGGCAGGGCGGCGGCCATGAACCGGTTCAACCGGAAGCCGGACCCGCCAGAAAAAGAAACTTCGAGCGGCTAGTTCAGTCGTATTCGATAACGCAAATTCGCTAGCAGCTAAGAGCTAAAAGCTAGCAGCTGGTTTTTGGAGAGTGCAATGAATCGTACTTATGAATTGATGTTTATTGTCCGGCCTGACATGACCGAAGAAGACCAGGACAAATTGATTTCGACACTGGAGACTGCGGTCACTTCCTCGGGCGGCCAAGTCAAAAATATGGAGAAGATGGGCAAGCGCCGTCTGGCATACACGGTTCGCAGATTTCATGATGGCATGTATATGCTGCTCACCTTTGAAGGCAGCGGAGGTCTCGTTCACGAACTCGAACGGCGCCTGCGCGTGAGTGAGCCGGTGATCAAATTCCTCAGCGTGCGCATTGATGAGGAACAAAAGCGGTTGAATAAGATCAAGGCCATTCGCGATTCCAAGCGGAAAGCCCCGCCGGCAACAGCGACCGCCCCTCCCGAAGGTGCCGGAGAAGCCCCGGCAGTAACGGCATAACAAGAGTCGTTGGTCGTGCGTCGTTGGCAAACCGTAGCCGCGAACAGACAGGCCGCCGACTGACTCTATACCGCCAACGACCAATGACGAACGACCAACGACGATTTTGAATTTTAAGGAGCATCATGGCTGACGAAACTAGACCAACATCATCCGCATCTGATGGGCACAGCGGTGAGCGACGCCCCCAGCGTTCCGGCCCTGGCGGCGGACGCGAAAGCGGACCTGGCGGACGGAAATTCTTTCGCCGCAAGAAAGTCTGCAAATTCTGTGTCGAGAAAATCGACTCGATCAATTACAAAGACGTTCGCCTGCTGGCGCAGTTCGTCGCCGAAAGCGGCAAGATCGTGCCCCGGCGTTTGTCAGGCGTATGCACGCCGCACCAGCGCCGCCTGAGTCTGGCGATCAAGCAGGCACGCAATATCGCTCTGTTGCCATTTGCCGGCAGAGCGGCATAAGACAGTGACCAGTGGTTCGTGGCCAGTGATGAGTTAAGGCTCACGCTACAGAGGTCAACTAATCACTGAACACGAGTCACTAACTACTTTTCAGGAGCAATCATGGAAGTCATTCTCAAAGAAGATGTCGCGAAGCTCGGCTCGCGCGGAGACGTGGTGAAAGTCGCCGAGGGATATGGCCGAAATTTTTTGTTGCCGCACCGGCTGGCCATTGAAGCTAACGAAGGAAATAAAAAAGTCATCGAGCAGATGCGCGCGGCCTCACTACGTCGCTCCGCCAAAGAGAAAGCCCAGTCTGAGGAACTCTCGAAGCAGCTCGACGGCGTGTCGCTGACATTCCAGCGCCGCTCGGGCGAACACGATCAGCTGTTCGGGTCCGTCACCTCCGGCGATTTGGCCGACGCTCTGATGAAGAAGGGCTTCAACATCGACCGCCGCAAGATTCAGCTGCATGAGCCTCTGAAGACGGTTGGGGATTTCACCGTCCCGGTTAAGTTGCACAAAGATGTGACCGCACACGTGAAGGTGGTGATCGAGAAGGAAGCGGTCGAGCAGTAAAACCTCATTTCTAAGTGGAGCTAGGGGCGTCCTCGGCGTCGCCCGTAGCATTCACGACCAATTTCATCCTGACACGAACCTGTTCCCTGGCACGATATAACGCAGGGGCATATCCGCCGCTTTTTTGATCCCGATGCGCTTTGTGATCAGCACTTCGGGAGGTGGCGCGCCATCATCCGCAATATAAAGATCAGATCGCGAAGAAGTGAGATCTTTTCGATTGTCCCGCTCGCGGTTGATCCCGAAAGCCGCTGCCAGCCTGCCAGGACCGCGAGTGAGTCTACGGAGATCGGAACTCTTATTAATCCCACGCAGCTTGAACATTGCGTCCATTCCTTGAATCGGCTCGACCGCGCGGAACAAAATTCCTCCCGGAAGTCCATCCGGAAGGCACGAGACATTCAGGCAGTAGTGGTTGCCGTAGATGAAGTACACATACGCGTATCCCGGTGGCCCAAATAAAACCGCGTTGCGCGCCGTCTTTCCTATCGAGGCGTGCGCCGCCGGATCTTCCGCGCCCAGATAGGCCTCTACCTCGACGATGCGTCCAGTCAGCAGCTTGCGGCCGTCACGCCGGACAAGAATTTTGCCCAGCAAATCCGGTCCGACCAACCGCGGATCGCGGTCATAAAAATTTCGCGGAAGTACACGAAGCGTCGATTTCATAGCAAAGCCATTTTTCGGCTGCAAAAGAACCTGGTGCGAGCACAGTTGTTTCAGAATAAACTTAACCGCGACCATGTGGGGACAGCCGCCCTTGGCTGTCCGGCGAAGCACAGCTCGCCTTAGCCATCATCCAGCTTTAAATCCCTTCTGCTCGCCGTGCCATAATGAACACCGGAGATCCCCAATTTTGCCTTGCGCAATCTGTAATAAACGCAAAGAAAAGCGCTTCTGTCCGGCGGTCCACGGGCGCATCTGTCCGCAATGCTGCGGTGAACAGCGCGAAGTCACGCTCGACTGTCCGATCGATTGTGTGTACCTGCAGCAGGCCCGCGAACATGAGAAGCCGCGGCCCATCGAAAAATTGGACCAGGGCGCTCTGTTTCCACAAATTGAGATTGGCCAGCAATTTCTTTACGAGCAGGAGCACCTGGTTCTCGGCTTGAGCTATGCGCTGGCGAAGAGCGCGCAATCTGACCGCGACATCCGCGATTCGGATTTGATTTCGGTATTAAGCACATTGGCTCGCAGTTATGAAACTTTGGCGGGATCAGGCCTGCATTATGAAGCGCGCGTGACCAACCTTACTCACCAGGCGGTTGCTTCCGAAGTTCAGAAGATGGTCAAAGAATATCGCGAGGCCGAGCAAAAGCATCTGGGCTACAGCCGCCTGCATGACTCGGATGTCCTGCGCGCATTAGTTTTCCTGCTGCGAATGGCCTATACCCGCACTTCAGGCCGCCCGAAGTCCCGCGCATTTGTAGATTTTCTTTTTCGTCAGTTTCCGGAAACACAATTGGCAATCGCGGCGCCACAAGAGGCGAACCGGATCATCATTCCCTAAGTCAAAATCTAACCACAGAGCGCACTGAGCTACACAGAGGTTTTCACAGAGGCATCGATTACATCGCCGCTATTTTTTTCACCAATTGTCCCGCAGGCAATGCATCCCGCAACTCACGAACAGTTCGTTTGAAAACTGGGTGCCGCGCATCCGGCGCAATTTCCGCCAACGGCTCCAGTACGAAGCGCCGCTCATGCAGGCGCGGGTGCGGCACAGTCAAAGACGGCAGTTCTATCACCGAACTTCCAAATAACAAAATGTCAATATCGATTGCTCGCGGCGCTTTCGGTTGCCGCCGCTGGCGTCCCATTTCCTGTTCCAGGCTCAAAATTGCCGCAATCAATTGACGCGGCATTTTCTCGGTATCGAATTTCACCGCGCAGTTTAAAAACCAGGGCTGTGGGCTGGTCTCGACCGGCTCGGTTTCATAGAACGACGACACCGCGACAACATTTCCCAGCTCAGCCAATTTTTCAATGGCTGCTTTAAGGTTCGCCGCCCGATCGCCCACATTCGATCCCAGCGAAAGATAAACGACTTTATGCATCACAATTTAGTTTGCGGTTTTCGCGGATTGGTTTCCAGAGAAAAACCGCTTCGGAGGGAATCTAGCTTGCAACTTGGCTGGCGGCCGGGTTCAAGACATCCTTCTTACACGTACTCTTATGCTTCCAGTCGAAACCAAAATTGATCGCGCCCAGCGCCTTCTTCGAATGATTGAGCAAGATGCGCCGCTATTGGCCGCCCGCGTCGCGCCATTGTCACGGGAATGCCAGGAATCAGCCATGTCCCACGCTAAAAGCTTGGCAGCGTTGACCCGCAAAGAGCTTCAACGGCTGATGAAGGAGAAGGCGGTCAGCGAATCGAGCGAGATGGTACCGCAAGCCGCCGACTAGTTCGCGCCATGCATCTCTGCCCGCATTTCCGGGTAGGCGTAATCTTCTGCCGGTTCTTCTGACAGCGTAGTTTCTTTCCACAACGTGCGATCTCGCAGCACTCGCGAAACTAACGCCGTGTGCATGGCGTGTCCGGCGCGATCGGCAACCACCCTGCCCAGTATCCTGCGTCCGATCAACGCCAGGTCCCCAATCAGATCGAGTATCTTGTGGCGCACGAATTCGTCGTCAAACCGCAGCGGCGGATTCACCAGACCATCGCGCGTAAGCACCAGCGCGTTTTCACTCGATGCCCCGCGGATCAGTCCCTGCTGGCGCATAGCTTCAGCTTCGTGCAGGAACCCGAACGTGCGCGCGGGCGCAATTTTCGCAACGTACTGCCCATTCGTCAGCTCGAGTGAAAAAGTCTCGCGGCCGATCAATGGATGCGGGAAATTAATTTTGTAGGAAACTGAATACGTTTCAGCGGGGTACACACCGATGAACTTGTTGCCTTCGCGAAATTCCAGGGGACGCAGAATTCGGATATAGGTCCGGGGCCGCCGCTGTTTCCGCACCCCGGCCTTCTTGATCAGGTCAATGAAAGGTTTCGCGCTTCCGTCGAGGATCGGCAGTTCCAGGTTATCCAGTTGCACGATCGCGTTATCGATGCCCATGCCCACGAACGCCGAAAGCAAGTGCTCAGTGGTGGAAATCAGCACACCCTTTTTCATCAAGCTGGTGGCGTAACTAACGCGAGCGACGTTCTTGCCAACTGCTTCAATTTCGAAGCCGTCCAAATCCACTCGGCGGAAGATTATTCCAGTGCCCGCCGGGGCTGGCAGCACTTGCAGGCTCACCGGCGCTCCCGAATGCAGGCCAATACCTTGACAGCTGGCTGGCACGCGAAGTGTTTGTTCGGTTATCAGAGATCCTCTGACTTCAAAACTAACAGCGTATCGCCAAACTCGTATGTGGCTATTTCACCACACTTGATGGCGAAATTCACATATAGCTGGCCTGTAACCAATGTGTTTACAAACATTTACAAACCAAAAGTAGGTGTCGCGAACGCGTTAGCAACTCGAGGTTCAGTGTCTCTTGGACGAATTCGCGGCTTGCGGATCAAACAACGTATCGCTCAGTCCCTGGTTATAACTGGCATTTGTCAGAAAAGTCTGGGCTGACATTTCGCCGTTGTAAACACGGGTGGTATCGAATGGCGTCATGATGTTCTGGATCGGCCGGTAGTTGTCGAAAATTTCGTCTTCCACATTCCGCTCTTTGTCGGCCGGGTCCCGCCAGGAGTAACTCTTTTTCACCGGCAGGTGAGTATTGATGTCAATGTTCAAAGTGACAGCCTCATTTTTATTATTCATGATGGTCACCTGGTCGGTTTCTTTCTGCGCGGCAACTTTTTGCCCTTCATAAAACAGGGCGACCCCCGGCTGATGGAGCCACTGCCGCAAAACAATATCGAGTGAGTAATGTCGCCGGCGCAAATAGGGACCGAGTTGGTCTTTCGGCTCCAAATCTCGAACCCCTTTGTATGTAATCTCGTACCCCTTGTCGCCGTTGTAGATCTGAATAACGTCACGCTTTTTCGTGAGCTCGATGCGATCTTTATCGGGAAATTTCCTGAACCGCCAGAACACAATTCCCAAACTGTTAGGTTCGCCATGATGAAAACTGTAGGCGCGGCCTTCGGATTTCATATCAGTAATATTCAAATACGCTTGTCCGCCAAGCGCTTGGATGGCTTGATCGATAATCTGCTTCGCCTTTTGAGCATTCCGCTGATCAGTTGGAATGGACTGCGCCGTAGAAGCGGTTGGAGAGTTTGAGTCGGCTGGAGAGTTCGAGCCGGTTGGAGCTGCGGGAGCAGTATCTTGCCCGAAAGCGAGCCCACTCAGCACTAGTGCGATGAGTACATATTTCATTCTCTAGATATATTAGACGCAATCAGTCCGTATTTAAGCTGTCCGGGTCAGCCGATCAGGACTGCGCCGCCATTCACGTTAAAAATCTCGCCGGTGATGAACCCTGCATGCGGAGTACACAAAAACAAAATCGGCACCGCAACTTCCTCCGGTGTGCCGACCCGTCCCATGGGAATCGGTCGGAGAACGTCTTTTGCGATCACAGGATCGTCCAGCGACGGACGAGACATATCGGTATCGATCCATCCCGGCGCCACAGAATTCACATAAATATGATGGCGCGCAAGCTCCAGCGCAAGGCTTTTAGTCAGGCTGATGAGCGCGCCTTTACTGGCAGAGTAATCGGTGTGAAAGGCTTCTCCCCGCTGCCCAGAGGTTGAACTGATCAGCACAATGTGCGCCGGCGATTCCGCGCCAACGTGCCTCTTCATCTCAATCACAGAATGCTTCACCAGCGCAAATACCGAATCCAGATTGATCGCCAAAGTTCTGCACCAGTGCTCGTCGCTCATTCTGTCGATTGGAATATCGTCAGCGGGCCATATGCCATGATTCGCGACCAGAATGTCGAGCCGCCCGAATCGCTTGACGGTTGCCGCGACCAACTCTTGCGCGCTTTTGGTTCCTTCCAGATTGCAGGCGACCGCGGCGCATTGTTTGTCCCCGCATTCGCGGACCAGTTTTTCAGCCGCAGCCTGAGCCTTTTCGTAGTTGAACATCACGCGCGCTCCCGCTTCGACGAACATCCGCACCGTGGCCGCGCCAATTCCTCGCGACCCGCCGGTTATAAGCGCAACTTTTCCTTCTAGGGAAAGGGATATGGGCATAGGCAAATAGTTTCGGGTAATAAACGCGAATTTAGCAAGTTCCGGAGAGTGAAACTCGGCTATCCAATATTCGGAAAGCTGCGCTCAGACTTCAACTCGCGAGCGAGAATGCGCACCAGCATGCCATCATACTTTGTTCCGCTTCCGCGTTCTAATTCAGTGATGGCTTGCTCGCTGGTCTTTGCCGGCGTAAGCGTTCGGTCACTGGTTAGGTTCACGTAGGTATTGGCTACTGCAATGATTCGTCCCCACAAGGGAACGTCGTCTCCCTTGAGTTCTCCCGGAAATCCGGTGCCGTCTAAGTGCTCGTGATGGCACTCCACCGCCTTCTTGATGCGGTCCGCGCCCGGCATTGTGGCCAGCACCTCGCCGGCAAACAGTGGGTGGTTCTTCAGCAGATTGAATTCTTCTTCGGTGAGCGAGCCTTGTTTGTTCAATACTCGCTCGGGCACAAACATTTTACCCAGGTCATGCACTCGCCCGGCAAAACTGAGCTCCCGAATATCCTCAGGCGGCAGGTTGAGGGCGCGTCCAATCATTTCGCAATATTGCGCGACCGCCTCACCATGACCAGACGCATGCAACTCCCGCGATTCGGCGGCCCGGGCCAGGGTTTCAATGGAATCCCGTAACGCGATGCCTTCTTTGTCTTCTGGATTGACTGAGAGCTTACGCAGCGTACCGACCAACTCTTCCAGGTGCTCCGGGCCGGTGCGTTCGCGTTGCAAAAACCCTTCGATGTACCCGGATACCAGTTGCCGCTGCAGCGCTCCACCCTCTTCGTGCTCGAACTCTTCCGCCGTTGAGACCCGGTCGCCGCCCGCTTTTTTCGAGATATACATCCCCATGTCGGCGACTCGAATAATGCTCTCGGCAGAAAATCCGTGGACTGGAAAACTTGCAACGCCGAAGCTGCCTGTGATTTTGTGTTCGTTCAGCATCGGATCCGTAGCCAGCCATAAGCGCAGCCGCTCGGCTAGAATTTGCGCCTGCTCCACTCCAGTTTCGGGCATCAGGATAATGAATTCGTCGCCACCATATCGTGCAACCACGTTCGATTGCCTGCACTTGTTCTCCAGCAACCGTCCCACACGCGCCAGCACCAGGTCGCCTTCCAAGTGGCCGCTCGTATCGTTCACTTCCTTGAACTTGTCGAGATCGACCAGCACCACCGAGAACGGCCGGCCCGAGCGCGAAGCGCGCTTCCATTCGGAAGATAATGCTTCCCAGAAAAAGCGCCGCGTCTTGATTCCCGTCAAGCCATCGGTGATCGACTGCTGCTGCAGTTTCTGGAACACGAAAGAGTTGTGCAGCGCCGTTGCCAGCAAGTCAGCCAGCGTATTCATTACCAGGACGTCATCATCAGCAACGGCGCATTCGGATTCGCTCTCCACGTTAAGAATTCCCATTAGCGTATCGCCATATGTGATCGGCATGCAGAGCACAGTTCTCGATGTGGGCAGCAGGGATTGCAACTGACCGGGCTCAGGCGTGTGCAACAGCGCTGTCTCGCCGGTGCGCGCGACCCGGCCGATGATTCCCGTCCCCAGCGCGATTTTCTTTCCCTTTTCATGCGCAGTTGTTCCGGCTTCGGCCCTGATCTCAATTTCCTTGGTCGCATAATCCAGAATGCCAATTCCGATATGATCGAAGCGGAAGTTCCGCTGAATGTGCCCGACAATTTCCGCCAGCATCTGCTCGGCGTCTTCGCTGGAAATTGCCGTTTTGGACACGCTGTTGAGAAACGCGAATTGCCGCGAGCGTCGTCGTTCCTCAGCAAACAGACGAGCGTTCTCGATGGCTACCGAAACCTGTCCGGCAGCAGTTTTTAGTACTTCCAGATCGCGTTGCTCAAAGACGTACTCGCGGCTCGTGCTCGTGGCTGACATCACGCCGGTAGCTTTGCCGTTCACCAGAATCGGCGCTCCGCAAAACGACTTCGCCGGGCCCTGTGGAACCAGGGTGACTCCCAGGCGCTCCAGCGCCCGCTCCATGTCCGAGCGGATAAGCAATGGCTGGCCGGTGCGCAGAATATATTCGGTCAAACCGTTGTCAGATTTGCGCTGACGTTTTGGCAACACCTGGCCTGCTTCAACTTCTAGTTCGTAGACAATCTGATCACCCTCCTGAAAAGCTACCTGGAAGTTCGAGGTGTCGAAGATTTGCCCGAGTTCTTTTTGCACCGTCCGCAATACTTCGGCCTGGTTCAACCGCGAGCTGATTGCCTGGCCGATTTGCGTCAGCAGCTGATATTCCTTGGTCCGGCGTTGCGCATCGTGCATGACAACGTAATTTTCCAGCGTCAGCCCGATCTGCAAAGCCAGTCCGATCAGAAGCCGCAAATTAGAGTCGCCAAACAAGCGGCGCTCGGTGTGCGGAAAAAGGATTACGCCGAAATTGTGTTCCCGGGTTTGCAGGCTTACAGCAGTCGCATTGCGAATGTTTTCCGCTGCCACAGACTCTCGGAATTGCTCAAACCGCCCGCCCGGA
>Ga0209168_10000938_pt1 | contig 25168 bp, 21 predicted proteins | sample Coa_R1_FD_187156 | JGI IMG/M metagenome (GOLD analysis project Ga0209168, IMG submission 187156) | Surface soil microbial communities from Centralia Pennsylvania, which are recovering from an underground coalmine fire - Coalmine... | ecosystem: Environmental > Terrestrial > Soil > Unclassified ...
CGCTCTTTAGATCCTTCTCGCCGGGCGCAAGCCGCAGGATACGAGCGTTCGGCTGCACACTCACGGTCACTGCCGGACCAGACGTAGGTTCGAGAGTCAGCACATTTCCGCTGATCGATTTGACGGTCCCAATACGTTTTGCGATAGCCTGCTGCGCCGTCTCTGCCGTTTGCGCGTACGCAGCCATCGTGGGCAAAGACAGTTCCTTGCCGACACAGCCAGCCGCAAGCAGTACCGTTATTACCGCGATCTTCTTTGCCATATACCCACCTTTACTTTACCCCGCCCAACCGCTTGCAAATGCGTGATTTACAAAGTTTTACCCAACGCGAAACAAAGATTACAACTCCGAAAAAGCCACATTGCACGCTAGAGACGGTCTTTGCCCCGCATCCACCCAGCCAATAGACGCTGTGGCGACGCGCCGATACGATTTTAATGAGGGGATGTGTTCTTAAAAAGCCACAGTATGCGTTCGGCTATTCTGCGAGGTTTTCTTTGCTGGGCCCTTGCGGCCGTCTTGCCCTACTCGTTACTGGGGCAATCGCTTCCGGCACAATCTGGCGGTGCAATCCTCCACTCTGAAGGGGGAGTGTGGATAAACGGATACGAAGCACACGACTCCTCGGCCGTCTTTCCCGGCGACGTAGTCGAAACCAAGCCCGGAGCATCAGCCAATCTCGCTCTGGACGGGTCCACTCTCCTGCTCGCCCCCGAATCTGTGGGGAAATTTCAAAACGACATCTTCGAATTGGACCACGGCGTCGTGTCAGTGGTGACCGCGAAGAGTTACAAGGTACGGGTGAATTGTATTCGTGTAATTCCGGTGCAGAACGAGTGGACCCAATACATCGTCAGCGACTTGAACGGCAGCGTGCAAGTATCGGCGAAAAAGCTGGATGTGAACGTCGAACACGAACGGGGACGCGGAAAACCTACCCCAGAGAGTGAAGCTCCTCAGCGTGCCTCGGTCCATGAAGGGGAGCAGAAGACCTATGACGAATCTGAGATCTGCGGCGCACCCGCTCCGCCCAACGGCCCGCTGAGTGGGCTCAGTCCCAAATGGATAGCCGGTGGTGCCGCGGGGGCTGGGCTCCTGCTTTGCGTGCTACTTCATTGTTTCGGTGGCAGCGGCGGAGGCACCAAGAATGAAGTCAGCCCTTCCAGCCCATAATATCGATCGGAGTTCGACCCTCAATCACAGAATTCTCTCGTGGGTGTAACCTGCGGAGACCAGCGCCGATAGCAACTCCGAAATATGATCGGGGCCCCGTGTCTCCATCGTGATATCAATCGCCGTATCACCGAGATTTACGCCGTGATAGGCGCGATCGTAGGCTGTCTCCACAATGTTGGCACGATGTTCGGCCAGAATTCCTGTAAGCCTGTGCAGAGCGCCAGGATAATCCGGCAGGTGGACGCGTAGACGAACCAGCCGTCCGTCTTTCACCAAGCCTCGCTCGATGATGCGGGAGAGTAGCGTGACATCGATGTTCCCACCGCAAACCAGCACAGCTACCCGCTTGCCCTCCAGCGACAGCTTTCGATTCAAAACGGCAGCAATGGCTGCGGCACCTGCGCCTTCGGCCAATGTCTTCTCGCGCTCCAGGAGGAGCAGGATTGCGTTGGCGATTTCCTCTTCTTCTACGGTTACGATGTCGTCGACGTACTTCTGAACCAACGGCAGCGTGCGCTCTCCCACGCGGCGCACCGCGATTCCATCAGCGATCGTCTTGGCGGACTCGAGCGTAACCGGCTTTCCTTGCTCGACCGCGGCCTTCATGGATGGAATCCGCGAGGGCTGCACTCCAAAAATCTTCACTCGGGGATTTGTTTCCTTTACGGCACACGCGATTCCACCGATCAAGCCGCCCCCTCCGATAGGAGAAACAACGACTTCGATATCAGGATGCTGCGAGAGGATTTCGAGCCCAAGAGTTCCCTGCCCTGCGATAACAGAATCGTCATCGAAAGCATGGATGAGAGTCAGATGCTCGTCTCGGCTTTGCTCGACGGCCTTCTCGTAAGCCTCGTCATAGTTTGTGCCATGCAGCACGACCTCTGCGCCGTACGCGCGAGTAGCGGAGACTTTGGTCAATGGCGTGGGAAGCGGCATCACGATGCGGGCGTGAATTCCATGTCGTCCGGCGTGATAGGAAACGCCCTGGGCGTGGTTTCCGGCAGAGGCGGCGATCACACCATGCGACCGCTCCACGGACGTCAGCGTAAGCAATTTATTCAACGCCCCACGTTCTTTGAAGGCTCCGGTACGCTGCTGGTTATCCAATTTCAGAAAGATCGAATTATGCGTGAGGCCGGAGAACGTTTCGGAATGGGTACAGGGGGAAACGCGGATATCCGCGCGGATCCTGCTTAGCGCGGAATGGACATCAGAAAGTTGGATCATGGGCCCGAGCGAAAGCGGCCTTTCAAAATCGCCAGAAAGCTCCGGCACCAACGAAGTAATTATGCTGGCGGGTCTTTCCGGTGGGAGCCAGCGGGAAGTCAGGTACGCCGGACCAGAAATCGCGCACTTCGGCACGGGCGCTGAGCTTTCTCCAGACCTTCAAATCGAGTCCAAACCCACCCTGGATGACGCCAGACGTTGTCGACTTCCCAGGGTTCACTCCACCGTAGATCAGTTGATTTCCCTGACTGATATGGCCAATCCCGCCTCCAAGGCTCACCCAGGGAGACACGGCTGTGGTAGGGAAGAGATTCAATCTCGCAGCGGGTGTTATGAACATCTCGCGATAGTCGGACGGTACGACTGAGTGTCCGTATTCCCCGGCATTCACGTCAACGTCGTGGTTGTCCATGAATACGACTTCCCCAGAGACCGCGAAGACGGGAGCAACATAAAGTCGACGAGCGTACTCGACGTCGAAGCTTAATCCTTTGCCGGTATGAATAATGGGGTCGAAGTAATTCGCGTTCTGAATGCCTTGATCGCTGATAAACGTGCGTCCGATGTCTCCACCGACTTCGTTCTTTTCATCCTGTGCAATCGCCGTAGCCGAGAGCAGTATCCCGATTAGAAAGACCGCAACCGAAAGCTTTTTGCCAGACATTTCCCCTCCCAGGCGAGGTTCGTTTCCTAAATTGTTACGGCGGTAGAACCTAGCCTAGCACGACAGTGGGTTTTTTGAACTCAGAAACCCTGCCTTCCGTGGTTCTAAGGTTGCTCGGGGCGCACCAGGTCCGCCGCAAGATGTGTCAGCGCAAGATGCTAAAATAGAAAGATTGCATGCCTGTAAAAGACCTCATTGTCAGCCGTTCCTCTGAGTCGAAAAAGGGAAAATCTCAGGAGAATACGGGACCAACGCACCGGAACTCCGCCGCACCGAACGACCGTCCGCAGAAGGTCGGCTTCATCAGTCTGGGCTGCCCAAAGAACCTCGTCGACAGTGAAGTGATGATGGGAATGCTGGCCCGCGCCGGTGCCGAGTTGACTCGCCGCGCCGAAGATGCCGACGTGATTGTGGTCAATACCTGCTCATTCATCAATAGCGCGCAGCAGGAATCCGTGAATACGATTCTGGAAATGGCAGCACATAAGACATCCGGCAAAGCAAAGAAACTCGTCGTGGCTGGCTGCCTGGTCGAGCGGTATCGGGACCAGATCCGCAAGGACATTCCCGAAGTTGATGCTGTGGTGGGAACTGGCGAACTGATGCAGATCCTAGCTGCGACCGGGATCGCCCCTGCTCCAGCGCCGACGAATTCACCCTTTGTGGTCTTGAACTCGCGTCCGGAGGGCGACGCTCGCGCGGCACAAGGACGTTTCTCGCGAGAATCATGGGATGGCGCGATCGGCGATCTGCCCAACTATCTGTACGACGAAGACACTCCAAGGATTCTCGCTACTCCGCAGCACATGGCTTATATCAAGATCGCCGAAGGCTGCGATCATCCTTGTACGTTCTGTATCATCCCGCAATTGCGGGGGCAGTTTCGCTCGCGGCGATTCGAATCGGTCATTGCAGAGGCAGAGCGGTTGGCGCAATCCGGTGTTCGAGAAGTCACGCTCATCGGGCAAGACACCACTTGCTATGGCGAGGATTTTGAGCTGAAAGACGGATTGGCGCTTCTGCTGGAGAAACTCGCCGACATTGAAGGCTTGCGTTGGGTGCGCTTCCTCTACGCTTATCCCAACAAAATTACGGGCAAGCTATTGGAGACCATCGCGTCGCACGAGAAGATTTGCTCCTACATGGACGTGCCGTTGCAGCATGCTTCCGCCTCTGTCCTGAAAAGGATGAAACGCGGAGGAGGAGCTGAAGTTTTTCTGAAGTCCATCCACAAAATGCGCCGTGTGATACCCGAGCTGACGCTGCGAACTTCATTCATCGTTGGCTTTCCGGGAGAGACGGAAAAGGAGTTCGAAGAGCTTTGCGAATTCGTTCGCGAGGCACAGTTCGACTGGATGGGGACGTTCTCCTATTCGGATCAGGAGGGCGCGGGCGCATACGGCCTGGAGAAGAAGCTCTCATCCGGCGAGACTGAACGCCGGCGCAAGCACCTGATGTCGATCCAGCGCCAGATCAGCAAGAAGAAAAAGAAGGCACTCATCGGACGCGAGTTCGATCTGTTACTCGAAGGTGAATCGGAAGAAACAGAGTTGTTGCTCGAAGGACGCACTGCGATGCACGCTCCGGAAATCGACGGTAAGGTCTTCGTTAACGATTTTCCAGAGGAGATCCAGCCCGAACCAGGGCACTTCTATCGCTGCCAGATTACCGAGGCTCACGACTACGACCTTGTGGCTCGAATCCTTTAACAAGTCGCTACAATAGAAGCTATGCCCCGCAAGCGATCCGTAAAGCTGAGCTGCCCCATTTGCAAGAAGAAGGTGAAGAGTACAGACCCCGACTTCCCTTTCTGCAGCGAACGCTGTCGGATCATCGATTTAGGCAAGTGGGCGAGCGGTGGGTACGTGATTTCGTCCCCGGTGACCGACGCGGAGGAACTGCTGCAAGACATCAGTCCCGACGATCTGGATAGAAAAAGGTGACGGAGAGCTTCCCGGATCGCCCTCGAGCGCCTCTTTGGGCTGAACTCATCGCCACCTTCTTCCGAGTCGGCTATCTCCGGCCGGGACCGGGAACATGGGGATCGGCTGCCGCCATTCTTTTATGGGCGGCTATTGCCAGCCAGCTACCTCAGGCCGCACGCGGACCTGCCGTTATCTTTCTGGCTTTGCTCGTCACGGCGATCGGTATCCCGGCGGCCACTCGAGTTGCCCGGGCATCCTCGAAAAAAGATCCCCAGTTCGTGGTTATCGATGAGGTCGCGGGACAACTCATCACGCTGATCGCCGTCCCGCTTGCATGGAAAACTTTCCTTGCGGGTTTTATACTTTTTAGAGCCTTCGATATCGTCAAGCCCCCGCCCGTTCGCCAACTGGAAAAGCTTCCGGAAGGAACCGGAGTCGTGCTCGACGATGTTGCAGCCGGAATTTACGCGCTGGTGGCCATGCAACTTCTACTGCACCTGGGTCTACTAAGATAGGTTAGCAAGAAGCTTTGACGAAAGAGCATTCGCTAGCGCAGCACGCGGTACTCGTTCATGGGAATTTCTGATCGCATTCTCGGCCGAAAGAATACTAACGGCGGACCACGCATTGACTCGATTGCGCCCGCGGCGGCACTCGCCGGAGGCGAGCTTCGCATCATGGGCTCCGGCCTGCGACCGCAAGAACTCCTCCGCCCCAAAGTTAAATTTGGAGACTACGAAGGGCCGATTGTCGTCAGCTCTGACGGTTTCGTCGTGACCAGAGTTCCTGAAGGCGCGACCTCGGGCCCGGTTGTCGTGGCTACCGACGGCCATGTCAGCAATGGACACCCAGTGAAGGTCGCTGTCTCTATCGCCGAAAGTCTCCACCTCGTCAGCAATCCGGCTCTGGATGCCGAGGGAAATATCTACGCGACCTTCTCGGGATCTCGCGGCCAGAAAGTTCCGGTCGGGATTTACAAGATCGATACGAATTACGGTGTCAAGCCTCTGGTTACGGAGATGATGAATCCGACGTCGATTGCCTTCGACCGGCAAGGGCAGTTGTACGTTTCATCCCGATTCGATGGTGCCGTATATCGCGTGGCTGCGAATGGTACGGCAACCACCTACGCAGAGGGTATGGGCGTCGCGACAGGAATTGCGTTTGACCGCGAGGGAAGTCTTTATGTCGGCGACAGGAACGGAACCATCTTCAAAATTGCGCGCGACCAGCAAGTCTTCGTCTTTGCCACGCTGGAACTGAGCGTCTCCGCTTATCATCTGGCATTCAATCCACAGGGAGACTTGTTCGTTACTGGCCCTAACGATCGCGTTTTCAAGATTGATCCCAGTGGCACCGTAAGCACTTTCTATAGAGGATTAGGGCGACCGCAAGGGCTGGCATTCGACGTTGATGGCAACCTGTACGTTGCGGCCTCACTCACGGGAACCCGCGGTATTGTGAAAATTACGCCCGACGGCAAAGCAAAGCTCGAAGTCTCTGGGCAGGGCCTTGTCGGGCTGGCGTTCGCTCCGGGACGATCCGTGATTCTTGCGACGAGCAGCGGCGTCCACCATCTCTCGTGGAATATCCAGGGTCTGCGGCTCGTGCCTGAGTAGCTGATGAAACGCAAGGGCTTGTCATTGCGAACGACTTTGAGTTGCCAGGAATCTGCTTCCAGACGCGGCCACGCTCGTCTTACCCTCCGCGTTTTCATTTAAACTCTTAACGCGTGAACGCCGAGATCATAGCGGTGGGTTCTGAGATGCTGACTCCCCACCGCATCGATACCAATTCGCTGTACCTGACCGAGCAACTGAACCTGCTTGGAATCGACGTCGTCTTTAAGAGCATCGTGGGGGACGACCTTCGCCGTCTCGTAGCTGCCGCCCAGCATGGGCTGTTCCGCTCTGACATCCTCATCTTCAGCGGCGGACTCGGACCGACCGAAGACGATCTGACCCGAGAAGCGGTCGCTGAAGCCCTCGGCGTTGGCCTGCGGCGCGATCCGGAAATCATCACGAACCTCGAACAACGTTTTGCCCAGCGTGGATGGAAGATGACCCCAAACAACGCCAAGCAGGCGGACGTGATCGAGGGTGCGACGGTGCTTCCTAATCCCAACGGCACCGCATCGGGGCAGTGGCTCAGCGGTCAAATCGAAGGACGCGAACGCATCGTCATCCTATTGCCTGGTCCTCCTCATGAAATGAAAGCTCTTTTTGAGAGCGAAGTGCGCGACCGGCTTAAACAGAAAGTTCCGGCGGCTCACCTTTTCACTCGTACCCTGAAGGTCGCGATGTTGGGAGAGTCGGCCGTCGATGCTCGCGTCGCTCCAATTTATAAGCGCTACTCCGATGTCGAGACGACAATTCTCGCGGGTGCTGGCGAAATCGAACTCCACTTCAAAACCCGTGCAGGAACACTGGAGGCGGCGCAAGCTCGCGCGGACGAGGTCGCCGGATTAGTGGAAGACGAACTGGACGATGCAGTCTATTCCCGCAATGGGGAGTCGCTCGAGCAGATCGTCGGATACTGGCTGCAGATGCGCAACGCCACTCTGTCCGCAGCCGAATCTTGCACCGGGGGCCTGCTCGCTGAACGCATTACGTCCATCAGCGGAAGCTCCCGCTATTTCCTCGGCGGCGCCGTCGTCTATTCCAACGCATTGAAGACCGAACTGGCCGGAGTTCCAGCCGAAATGATCGAACGACACGGAGCAGTCAGCCGCGAAGTGGCTGCAGCACTGGCGGAAGGAATTCGTTATCGTTGCGAATCGACCCTCGGAGTGGGCATCACAGGAGTCGCAGGCCCAGGAGGCGGTTCTCCGGAAAAACCGGTAGGCCTGGTATTTCATGCCCTGGCCAGCGATTCAGGCACGGAAGTCATCCAGCGGAACTTTCCCGGCGATCGGAAGCGGATTCGCCGATTCGCCTCGACCATGGCGCTGGATATGATCAGAAAAAAACTGATGTAAAACTTCGAAACTCATTGCTTGTTCCATGCGCCTCTTTATCGCACTCGACATTGATGAGGATATACGCGAGCGAATCTCTCGCTTCGTGGAAGGTGTTCGCAACTTCGCTCCTGACGCGCGCTGGATGAAGCCTGAATCGATGCACGTGACTCTGAAATTCCTCGGTGAACAACCTGAGGAAATCTGCGAGTCGATTAAGAAGTCTCTAACGCAGCTATCGACGCCGGGATGCGAGATTCACTTCAAAGGCTATGGATTTTTTCCAACCGCAAAATCGGCGCGGGTTTTCTGGGTCGGTATCGAAGCCGGGCCAGAGCTGGCAGCTATGGCAGGATTGGTCGACAACAAGATGGCTGAACTCGGGATTCCGAAAGAAGAACGTCCTTTCAGCCCGCATCTGACGCTGGCCCGTAGCTCTGGCGGCTCGGGTTCTCCACACCGCAACCAGAAGGATGGCCGTAATCGAACGTTCCAGAAGTTGCAAGAAAGACTGTCAGCCTTGCCAGCCCCGGAGTTTGGTACGATGAGGCCCCGCGAGTTCTTTCTGTACCAGAGCCAACTCTCTCCGAAAGGATCGAAGTACACCAAGCTGGCAAGATTTGCGCTCCAGTAATGTCCGATCGGGCGTGCACTCGCCATCTTGATAATATCCTGACGCATGTTGAGGCTTGTTCTGATCCTCGGGCTGAGTTACCTGCTGGGCTCGATTCCGTTCGGATATCTTCTCGTCGGCATTTTTCGCGGCGAAGACGTCCGCCGAAGCGGCAGCGGCAATATTGGAGCGACGAACGTTTCGCGCAAGTCTCCGGCGCTTGGCGCAATGACGCTGCTCCTCGACGCGGCCAAGGGGTTCCTCGCGGTGCAACTTGCCAGTAGGATTTCGCCGCTTCCCCACGATGGTGTTCATCTGCAACGGGCAATGGCTGCAGCGGGCCTCTTTGCAATCATCGGACACATGTTTCCCCTTTGGCTTGGCTTCCATGGAGGCAAAGGTGTTGCAACGGCGCTCGGCGCGTTTCTGCGTCTCGCTCCGCAGGCGGTGTTGATCGCAGTGATCATCTTTGCCGTGGTTGTCCTTCTGTCGCGACGGATCTCGTTAGGATCGATCATTACCGCCGCTTTGTTTCCTTCGACCGTATGGGCTATGAAGCTTTCGAACGATCCCGGAGTTCTGTTTTTGATTGGCCTAGCCGCATTGTTGATCATTGCGCGCCATCATGAAAACATCCGCCGACTGCTTTCCGGCGAAGAGCCTCGTTTTTCTTTGGGAGGCAAATGAGCGAAATTGCTATCATCGGCGGCGGTGCATGGGGTACGGGCCTTGCGATTGTGCTTGCACGCAAAGGTACGCACCGTGTCCGACTATGGGCGCACGAAGTCGACGTCTGCGAATCTATCTCGAGGAACCGCATCAACGAAAGGTTCCTTCCGGGACAACTCATTCCGGAGGCCGTCGTGGCGAGCAACGACTTGGCCCAGGTACTTGGCGGCTCACAGATCATCGTCAGCGTCATGCCCTCACAGCACTGTCGGAGTCTTTTCGAGCGGATGCGTACGCACATCTCGCCGAGCGCTCTGATCGTAAGTGCAACCAAAGGTTTGGAAGAAGGATCTCTGCAACGCATGACGGAAGTGATAACGAGCGTCATGGCGCAACCAGCAACATCGTCGTGCGCCATCGGCGCACTGAGCGGTCCGTCGTTCGCCAAGGAGGTGGCTCGGGGCGATCCAACCGCGATCACGGTGGCGTCGCAGAACCCTGCTCTTCTGCAGACTGTGCAGCGAGAGTTCAGCGATCCAGCTTTCCGTGTTTACACCAACCATGACCTGGTTGGCGTGGAGCTCGGCGGCGCGCTGAAAAACATCATCGCGATTGCGGCGGGTATCTGTGATGGTCTCGGACTGGGGCACAACTCGGTCGCGGCACTCATCACGCGTGGACTGGCTGAGATGACTCGCCTTGCTGTTGCCTGCGGAGGCCGCGCCGAAACCATGGCCGGCCTCGCTGGTTTGGGAGATCTCGTCCTCACCTGTACTGGTGGATTGTCACGCAACCGTAGCGTCGGAGTTGAACTTGGCCGTGGCAAGAGACTCCATGAGATCATCGCGGGCATGCATGGCATGGTCGCCGAAGGAGTGTTCACCACCACTGCAGCCGTCGGACTCGCTCATGCGCGCGGAGTGGAAATGCCGATCACCGAACAGATGCACGCCATCCTACACGATGGAAAACCTCCTCGCCAAGCTATCCAGGAACTAATGACGCGCACCGGCAAGAGTGAAGCCGGCGCCTAGTAGCTGCGGAGTCAGCTTCGAAATTGTCATTCTGACATACGGCTATCGCCCGAATAGGTTACTTTCCGACCGCGCGAGATCGTAGCTGTACCTCGCAACCCGTGCTACGCTGTACGGTTTCCGAAAAGCTGTTATGAGCTTCATCGGAGGTTTCATGCGTCTAAGAACGACTGCCGTTACCGTTCTATTTTTGGTTTCTGCTCTCAACAGTTTAATGGGACAATCCAAAACCATTGCCGAACGCCTTGGCTATCCGGCCGACTCCAAGCTACTCATCATTCACGCCGATGATCTTGCCGTCGCGCATTCCGAAGATGCGGCCAGTTTCGATGCGCTCGATAAAAGTGCCGTAACCTCCGCCAGCATCATGGTTCCATGCCCATGGCTCACAGAAGTCGCCGACTATGCTAAATCCCATCCAGACGCTGATCTCGGACTGCACCTGACTCTCACCAGTGAGTGGCAGACCTATCGCTGGGGACCGGTGTCGCCTAAGGACAAAGTTCCGAGTCTTCTCGATTCTTCCGGCTATCTGTGGCCCGAAACCGAGCCAGGTAAGAAACACATCAAGGCAGAGGAAGCCGAGCGAGAAATTCGCGCGCAGATCGAGCTTTCTCTCGCCATGGGAATTCATCCCACACACGTCGACAGTCACATGGGGATGTTGTTCGATCGTCCGGACCTCTTTGCTGCCTATGTGAAGGTTGCTCGCGAGTACAAATTGCCGTTCCTGGCATTTCTCAACTCGGATACTCCGAAAGAACTCTCATCGCTGATCTCGCCGCACGACGTGCTGATCAACGGCGTGGTAATGGCGTATCCGGGGATCCCAACCAACAATTGGAAGGACTTCTATCTGAATGCTATTAAGAACTTGAAGCCCGGCGTCACGGAAATTATCGTCCACCTCGGGCACGATGACGCCGAATTGCAAGCGATCACAATTGGCCATCCCGACTACGGCTCGGCTTGGCGGCAGCGCGATTACGAGGTAATCACCAGCCCGGAGTTTAAGAATGCGCTTGAAGCGAATCACGTCGTCGAGGTTCACTGGAAAGATCTGAAGAAATTACTCAACTAACCCCGCCGAAAACACGGCTCCTAAGTTTCGCCGTTCCAGGCCTTTGCCCCAGCAGCCTTGGCATGCCAAACCCCGCGACGATCGGGTGTTTTGACAGGTACTTTGGTAATGGCAAATACTCCGCCTTTTCTCCGCCACGGCCCTCGCGCCCGGTAAACTTTCATAGATACCCTTGAAAGCTGCCGCCACTTCGCCTTCGGCGTCTGCGACGAGTGAAGGGAGAGACTTGTCCTCGAACGCTTCCAGCCACGCTCGCATACCGATTCTCTATCTCATTCTCGGTGTGTTGTTGGCGATCAGCATTGTTCCAATGTACTTCTACTCGGCGCACGTGGAGAGCATCAACGGCGACAGTCTGAAGCGGGACGAGATGCTGCTGCAGAATACGGTTACGCGTTCGCTGGCGGACGACCTGATGCAGCATGAGCGTTCGCACCGAATGATGCTCGACAATCTCTCGTCAGCGATCAAAATCGCCAGCGGTGGAGACTTTGGGGATCAGAATATAGAGGCTCCCGAACTTCGAGCGTTGCTGGAGAATTTCGTCTCGTCTTCCGACGAGGTCGCTTACGCGACGTTACTAAACTCCGAGGCGAAGGGCATTTCAGCAGGCCGAATCGTTCCTGATGCTTTTCTGCAGCGGGAATTGGAGAGAGCCTACGCAGCCGCGCGAGACGGCCGTGTTTATGCCGGACAGGCACTCGTAGTTGGCGATGGCAAAAATGCCCGCACCGTTTTCTTAGTTAGCGCTCCGGTGCAATACGGTCCCCGTTTCCTGGGAATGATCGCGTCGGTTGTAGATCTACAATTCCTGATTCGCCGTCTGCGTGAAGTGAGCGGGGGCGGACTCACGCCTTATGTGGTCGATTCCCAAGGCCGCCTGGTCGCGGCAGCGACTCCTGAATTTGCCACTGGCCAAGACATGAAGAACCTCGACATCGTCCGCGCATTTGTCGATGGTGGCAACAAAGCACAGTTGGCCGAAACTCGCGAATTCAACGTCAATACTGGAAAAGAGCGCGTGGAAATGCTCGGGACCTTCAGTCCGGTGACCTCGTTGAACTGGGCTGTGATTGTACAAAAACCGCGCCGTGAAGCCTACCGAAGCGTGTATGAGATGCAACGCACGGGCCGGCTTTTGGCGCTACTCGTGGTGCTGTTGAGTGTCGGCGTTAGCATCTTCGCCGCCCGCCGCATCACCTATCCTCTGCATGTATTGACCGAGTCAAGCCGCGCTCTCGCCCGTGGTGACTTTTCGCAACGGGTCCACTTGTGGAGTCGAACGGAAATTGGCGAGCTTGCGCAAACGTTTAACACTATGTCCGAGGAACTCGAACGGTTCGTTGAGGATCTGAAGCGGGCCGCCGACGAAAATCGCGCGCTTTTTATGGGCTCCATTCAGATGCTCGCCGGAGCCGTCGATGAAAAAGACCCTTATACGCGCGGCCACTCCGATCGCGTCACGCGGTATTCCCTGCTGATCGCGAAGGAAATGAACCTGCCGCAGACATTCATGGAGACACTGCAGATCTCAGCGCAGCTCCACGACGTAGGCAAGATCGGCATCGAAGATCATATTTTGAAAAAACCTGGCGCCCTGACCGAAGAAGAATTTGAGGTAATGAAGACCCACACCACAAAAGGCGCCAACATCCTGCGCCCGGTCACCCAGCTCGCCGAAATGCTGCCCGGCATCGAATTGCATCACGAAGCTCTCGATGGGCGCGGATATCCGTACGGATTAAAAGGTGATCAGATTCCACTGCTGGCACGTGTTATAGCGGTGGCGGACACATTCGACGCGCTGACTACAAACCGCCCCTATCAGCAGGCTCATACTCCGGATCAAGCTTTGCAGATTATCCAGAATCTAGCCGGCAAGCGACTCGATCCGGCCTGCGTGGCAGCACTCCTGTCTGTTTACGGACGAGGAGAAATCCGGATCCAGCGCTTCACCATTAAGCGCCCGATCGCAGCCCCAGCAGCACAACCGAAACCTGCCGACGTTGCACTGGCGGCTGCAGCCGCAGCCCCCGCACCGGTTCCGGAGGCGGCCCCCCTGGAACGAACCCGCGTCTAGTTCTCGAAAACTCGTGAGCCGTGCACTCGTCGACGCCCCTCCTTTTCGCTTCTCTAGCGAGAGTAGGCGCGATATCCACACACGCGTGATCGTCTGACTTGTTGCGGGCGATATAATGTCGCACACATGACCTTGGCCTCTGGCACGAAGCTTGGTCAGTATGAAATCATCTCGCCGCTGGGTGCGGGCAGTATGGGCGAGGTTTACCAGGCTCGCGATACGCGATTAAATCGCGACGTCGCAATCAAAGTCCTTCCGGGACTATCCTCGCTCGATCGGGACCGCCTGGTTCGGTTCGAGCAAGAGGCGAAAGCTGCAGCCTCGCTCAATCACCCGAACATTCTCGTCGTATACCAGATGGGGACCTACGGACACACTCCTTACCTGGTTTCCGAACTGCTCGAGGGCAGGACACTCACAGAAACGATCCGCCGCTCTCCTTTACCTCCACGCAAGGCGATCAACTATGGAGTGCAGATTGCCCGCGGTCTCGCTGCGGCTCACGAGAAGGGGATCGTTCACCGCGATCTCAAGCCGGACAACATCTTCTTAACGAAAGATGGACGAATCAAGATTCTCGACTTCGGCCTGGCCAAGCTGATTCAGCCCAAAGAGTCGTTCGCGACTCTTGCTCCCACGGTCACGATAGCCGGAGTAGCGATGGGCACAGTGGGATATATGTCTCCCGAACAGGTACGCGGACTGGCCGTTGACCATCGAGCCGACATTTTTGCCTTCGGCGCAATCCTTTACGAAATGCTCGTCGGCAAGCGCATGTTCGCGCGGCCAACCTCCGCCGACACAATGAGCGCGGTCCTCAATGACGAATTCCCTGCTGTCTCGGAGTTCCCTCCGGATACACCGGCATCTCTGGAGCGCGTTATACGCCGCTGCCTGGAGAAAAATGCCGAGCAGCGCTTTCAATCTGCGTCCGATCTCGCCTTCGCGCTAGAGGCATTATCTGATCCGGCAGCGTGGTCGCCGAGTGGCGCGCATCCTGTCGCGGTTGAGCCAGCTAAGGGCATAAAGCCTTCCTCGATTGCTTTGGCACTGGCCTTACTTGTCGTAGTGGGCACCATTTTTTATTTCTGGATGCAACCCGCGCCTATTCCGAAAGTCGGGAATTATGTTCAGCTCACTCATGATGGACAGCCAAAGTCTCTAATTGGAACAGACGGGGCGCGGCTTTATCTGGGTACCGGAGTGGGAAGTTCCGGCAGCTTCATTCTGCATGGGGTAGCGGAGATGTCGGTTGCCGGCGGCGAACCTAAAAGGATCAGTGCAAATACTTCGGCCGATATGATTGCGGTCGATCTGTCTCATGATGGCTCCGAACTGTTGGTGGTAGAGGGCCAGGGGGCACCTCCCCGTGGCCCTTTGCGCAGCGTTCCTGTGCTGGGTGGTTCGCCAAGGCGATTGGGAGAATTCGCGGCAGAGACTGCTGCCTGGTCCAGCAATGGAAAAATGCTGGCTTTCAACAATCTTGGCGATTTGTTTGTGGCAAATGCAGACGGAAGCCGGCCGCGAAAACTACTCAGCGTGGGTGGAGACATACGCCATATTGTATGGTCTTCAGACGACTCTCACTTGCGCTTCGACTCTTCCGAGTCTGCGGGCACAACCGGACAACAGTTCGAATGGGAAGTGGCAACGGATGGCACTCACCTGCGCCGTCTATTCGAAGGCTGGCATAATCCTCCCGACGAATGCTGTGGAAGATGGACCGCTGACGCAAAGTATTTCGTGTTTCAGTCTCAGGGCCAAATTTGGGCTCTAGCCAGCAGCGGAGGACTCTTCCACTCCGATCCAAAACCCATTGCACTTACGTCCAGCCCAATGACACTCTCCTCACCGCTGCCCAGCCGGGACGGGAAGAAACTTTTCGTCATCGGCCGTACCTATCGCGGCGAACTGATGCGGTACGATGCGAAATCCGCTCATTTCACAGCCTTTCTCGACGGAATTTCAGGGGAATATCTCAGCTTCTCAAAAGACGGTCAGTGGGTCGCGTACGTCTCCTACCCGGATGGAGCCCTGTGGCGCAGCAAGCTCGACGGAAGCGAGCGCCTGCAGCTGAGCTATGCGCCCATGTATCCGGTGTTGCCCCGCTGGTCCCCTGATGGGAAGAAGATCATTTTCTTTGAGTTCGCAACCGGTCCAGACAAACCGGCCAGAATTTATGAAGTGTCGAGCGATGGAGGCACTCCGCGGGAGCTTCTACCGGCCGACCGCACCCAGCAACTCGATCCAAACTGGTCTCCCGATGGATCGAAGATCGTCTTTGGGGGAGAATCGAATAATCCGTCGTCCTCGATTCATATCCTTGAGCTGGCAAGCGGTAAGCTCTCAGATCTGTCTGGTTCGCAAGGTCTGTATTCACCCCGCTGGTCTCCGGACGGCCGCTACATTTCAGCATTTTCCGGTGATTCGAAGACGCTGCTGGTTTTCGACCTGCAGAATCAGAAGTGGACCAACTTGGCGACCGGCTCGTTGAGCTGGCTGAACTGGTCGCACGACGGAAAATACGTATATCTACTGGATTTCGGCGGCGGAAGTTCGGTCGTCCGCATTCCGATCGGGGATCACCAGGTTGAGAAGATTGCGAATGTTGCAGATTTTTCTGCAACCGGACATTACGGAGCAGCACTCGCTCTGACACCTGACGACCAACCCCTCCTGCTTCACGACACTGGCACCCAGGACGTCTATTCAGTCGAATGGGAAGTGAAGTAACCTCACCTACCCCCTGAGAGGAACGAATAGCGCAGATGCCTACACGCTGCCAAATCATCAAAGTCAAATGGCAGGTGGTATGCGAGAAGTGTCTTTCGTCGCCAGAGTGACAATTAATGCTCTGCGGGGTCGCGGACGAAAAGGATGGATACTTTGTCGGCGTAGATAGATCTCCACCCCACGGTCTTGCTGAGGATATTAGCCAGCGCAGAGTCGCGCGGGAGCAGGAGACAGCCGGGTTTGGTTTGCGCCAGCAACCCCTCCCAGCCGTCCTCAAGACGGATCAACTTCAAATACGACTTCAGGAACTCGGATCCGTAAAAGTCATGCCGATCATCCAAAACGACCTTGGTTTCAGGATAGAGCATATAGATGAAATACCCGCCCCAGTAATCCGGACCGAGGATCGGGCCTTTGATCTTCTCCGTGCGAAGGAACGAGGTGGCCTCCACGGGCATCCGATTCTGATCGAAGTGGGCATCGATCAACTGGTCGGAACCAATACGCCCTCCGTGGGCGACGATTGCAAGCGTAGCCACTGCAGATAATAGCGGCCAGAGGTGACCCCGTAGCTCAGACTCGATCTTTTCCATTCGGCTAAGGAACTCGCGAGAGCCCAGATTCGGGCACAACGGCCCGACGACCATCGCAAGAAAGACAGAAGATACTGGGATATTTCGAGACGCATACAGTCCTGCATACACGGCGAATAAGGCGACCAGCGCCTCGCTGCCAGACAGCTGTCGACCGCGTGCAATCAGCAGCGCCAGGGACAAGAGCAACAATAAGAGAAAGCAACGCGGAGCCAATCCGTGGAAATTCGGAGACTGAAATTCCTCGATGTGATCCATGAGGAATCGGTTCGAAAGATACTGATAGATGTGTTGGTGCAGCTTCCATCCGTAAGGATTCACCAGACTCGTCACTGCTGTCGTAGCGCCAACTAACGTCAAATCTCGAATCCGCTTTCCCGCCGCAATTTTGCGCAGTGACGACTCGAGTGATAGGTCACGCGTTCGCAACCATGTCCACAGCGCCCCGAACCAAAAAACACCAAGCAGCATGAATTCCAGCAAGAAACCGCCGTGCACGTTCACCCATACCAGCATCAGAAGTGGCAGCAGCCACAATCGGAAACGATTCTTCCTATTTCCGGTGGCGAGAGCATCGCGCTCGGTGGAATCCAATATCCAAAACGAAGCTAGCGCAAACAACCAACTCAGCACGTGTGGCCGTGCCAAAAAGTGAATGGTCGAGGCCGAAATGGCTAGCAGCCAAAAAAGAAGCGCGAACATCAGATTCATACCGCGCTGGATAAGTAGGCGAAACAGCCAGCCGAACACGGCTGCGATCACGATTGCGGTAAACCAGACGGGCCCGTTGAGTTCTGCAATGGAATCGAGCGCGCCGACGCTGACGTCGTAGAACCACTCCCACGCAAACCACGGCTTCCCGTCCATGGTGGAGGAGAATGAGTCAACCCGGGGAATGCTGTGAGTCACGAGAATCTGCTGGCCGGTTCGAATATGCCAACCGATCCCACCATCCCCCAGGAGCTTCACCGAAAGAGGCGTCAACAGAAGAGTAAGAAGCAGTGCAACAAAGACCAAGTCAGCGGCCGAAGGCATCCCCCAGCGGAACCATGTAGGGATGGATGTTTTCTCGTCCGAGCGCGGAGAACTTCTGGAACCATCGGCCATCGCGTGAATCTTATAGACGTAGGGTACGGAGCGGCAAGATGAATGGCAGACCCCGGGTTGTCATTATCGGTGCAGGATTCGGCGGTTTAAATGCCGCCCAGACTTTGGCGAAGGCCGAGGTACAGATCACAATCATTGATCGCAAGAACTTCCATACCTTCCAGCCGCTTCTGTACCAGGTTGCTACGGCTGGGCTTTCGCCTGGAGAAATCGCCGCGCCCATTCGTTCGATTCTCCGTTCTCGCAAAAATATCGAAGTCCTCATGAGTGAGGTCATCGGATTCGATCTCGAACAGCGACTTGTCAAAACCGCAGACTCTCTGATTCCTTACGATTACCTGATTGTGGCTGCCGGTGCGGGACACTCGTACTTCGGTCATGAGGACTGGGAGGTTTTTGCTCCGGGTCTGAAGACGATCGAGGATGCGCTAGAGATCCGGCGCCGCGTGCTTCTTGCGTTTGAACTTGCCGAGCGCCAAGCGGCAAGCGGAGAAGGTAACACTCCGCTGAACTTTGTCGTTGTGGGCGGTGGCCCGACCGGCGTCGAACTGGCAGGTACTCTGGCGGAAATCAGCCGGCATGCGTTGACTCATGAGTTTCGATCAATCGATCCCGCGCGTACACACATACTGCTGATCGAAGGCGGCCCGCGCGTTTTGCCGGCGTATGCGGATGACCTATCCCGCAGCGCAGAAGAGCAACTGAAGCAACTGGGTGTTGAAGTCAGAACTTCAACCATGGTTACGCTAGTCGAGGCTGGCGCGGTTCATTTGGGAAAAACCAAACTGCCCGCGACAGTGATTCTGTGGGCGGCAGGCGTGGCTGCCTCTCCACTCGGCAGACAGCTAACGAGCGCTGTCGATCGCGCCGGTCGAGTGCCGGTGCAGCCGGACATGAGTCTTCCAGGACATCCAGAAGTTTTTGTGATCGGTGATCTCGCCTCCGCGAAGGATGAACAAGGAAAGCTGCTGCCGGGCGTCGCGCCAGTGGCGATCCAGCAGGGCAAATTTGTGGCGAAGGTGATTCGAGAAGAGTTGGAGCTGAGTGGCACAAAGAGCTCAGCGCCGCCAAAGTCCCGCCCGGCATTTCATTACTGGGATAAAGGCAGCCTGGCAACGATTGGGCGAGCCGCCGCGGTCGCCCAGTTCGGCAAAATCCACATTTCTGGATACATCGCCTGGCTTTCCTGGCTCTTCGTTCATATCTTCTTCCTTATCGGATTCCGCAATCGTTTGCTGGTTTTTATTCAGTGGGCGTGGTCCTACGTGACATATGAGCGCGGTGCAAGGCTGATTACCGGCAGCACCTATTTGCCGGGATGGACGGAGCCGGATGCGGCTGCCACAGTTACTATCGCGCAGCGTTCGCAACAAGAAATTCCCTCACCCGCGCGGAAATAGGTGGACAATAGTCCTGAGGACCGGCAAAAGCAGTTCGGTCCCAGCAATGCACAGGTCCACACCTATCATGAAGACATACGGGATTCTCCGCGTCATTTTGGCAGCAGTCACCCTTGCCGCCCTTTCATGCCCCGTCTCGGCTGAGATCCTCAAAATCGTTGTCGATGACACGATTCAGCCAATCAGCGAGGAATACATCGCCCGCGGTATCGCTGAAGCCGCCCGCCGCAACGATGAGGCAGTTTTGATTGAGATCAATACCCCGGGTGGGCTGGTCGACTCCACGCGACAGATTATTGAGCACATCACGGCTTCCACCGTTCCCGTCATCATTTATGTCACCCCGGGCGGGGCCCGCGCAGCATCCGCTGGGTTCTTTATTCTCGAGTCGGCAGACATCGCGGCCATGGCCCCGGGAACAAACACGGGAGCGGCTCATCCGGTCATTCTCGGCGGAGGCAAGATGGACGACGTGATGAAAGAAAAGCTCGAGAACGATGCTGCCGCGTTGATGCGCTCAGTAGCCTCGCGCCGCGGACGCGATGTGGAAGTCGCAGAAAGCACGGTTCGCCAGTCCAAATCCTTCACAGATCAGGAAGCACTGAAGCAACACCTGATCGACTACGTCGCCTCGAATGAGAGCGACCTGCTGAAACAGATTGATGGCAAAACGTTCAAGCGGTTCAACGGACAGGAAGTCACGTTGAAGGTCGCAGCCCAGCCGATCTCGCTCTTCAACATGACGCTGAAGGAGCGCATTCTGGCCTATCTGATGGATCCGAATGTTGCTTTTCTGATTCTGGCCATTGGTGCGCTTTCGTTGTACATCGAGTTTAATCACCCGGGTGCGGTGATCCCCGGAACCGTGGGCGTCGTATTCATTCTCGTGGCTGCCTTCGCCCTGAATCTTCTGCCAACTCGTTTTGCCGCTCTCGTCCTGATTTTGGGTGCTTTTGCCTTGTTTGCGGCGGAGGCCAAGTTCGCCTCCCACGGAGTGCTTACGATCGGAGGAATCGCGCTTCTCACGTTAGGTGGCCTGCTCCTTGTAGACGCACCGATTCCCGAGATGCGCGTTCACTTAGCAACTGCGTTAGCCATTAGCGTCCCGCTCGGTTTGATCACGGCATTCCTGATGAGCATCGCGCTCAAGGCGCGACGGAATAAGGTTGTTACCGGTGAGCAGGGCTTGGTTGGAGAAACGGGAGTAGCGCAAACCGCATTGATGCCGCAAGGAAAGGTCTTCGTGCACGGCGAACTCTGGGATGCCGTCGCAAGTTCGCCGCTGCCCGTGGGTCAGTTAGTAGTCGTACGTCGAATTGACGGGCTGACCTTGCAGGTCGACCCACTCGCCGCCGTGGCACCTCCTCCCACTGCAATGATGACGTCTTAAGGGAGCTTGCTCCGGCTACTTCAGGTTGAACAACGCGTTCACGTGCGCGGTAACCGTGACGTTTTGCGGAGAGAATTCCTCAGTCGGAGCAGGAGTCGCTGCATTTGCGCCGGCAACCATGGCCCGAGCTATACGTGGCACGATCACCCGTGGATTTTCAAACGTGTCCACAGAAGCATAGGAAAGATCTCCCAACACTCTTCCGCTGGCACGGGCGATGGTATCTGCCGAATTCCTCGCCTTCCGGTATGCATCTTCCACCGCCTTGTTTTTTGCCTCATCCATATTCTCGAGAATGTAATTCAGCGTTTGAGTTTCGCTGACGTTGGCGTCCGCCAGTTGCTGCGTGATCGTCCCGATTTTTTAAAAATCTTTCAATTTGAGGGTGATGTCCGTTGTGACCCGGTATCCGATCACCCGCTGTTTCGGCTTCCATTCATAAAGCGGTTGAACCGAGAAAAATCCCACGGTGGCACTCTTCGGATCTAGTCCATTCGCGCGTAATACCTGCCTCATCTGCTCGACGTCCTTCGAGGCACGCTGATATGCGGCTTGCGACGAATCATCTTGCGCGGCAATGTTCATCTGTATTTGCGCGGTGTCTGGCACGGCTTCGAACTTGCCATCAGCGCCAACGTAGACAGTATTCGGCAGAGCACTGACCGAAGGATGCTCTTGGGCAAGTGTAATAGCGACGCTGATAAGAAAAACTGCCACAACCGCGCTCGCGGATCTCATGAGGCCCTCCACGGCTATTATCGAACAGTCGAAGTTGCTGTGTTCCTAGAAAGAACGTCTGAAGTCGGAAATCTTGCCTCGGGACAAAAAGTCGTGACGAAATGAAAGAGGCCTCCCGGGTGGGAGGCCTCTGTTCAACTCTGTGACTACGCTTTTGCTACCTTTCTGAAACCATCAGGTTGCGATCAAGCCTGATCTCGAGAGCTGTGCCTTTGTCGAGCACGAGATCGTGCCCGGACTCAAATGCGGTCATGGCGCTGTTCGCCGCACCAACTCCGGCTCCCTCTGCAGCGCCACGTTTGCCGCCGTTGTGCGCCCCGGCCTCGGCCCCTTCGCCAGCTCCGACCACGACAGCTTCCGCGATCTCTTCTTTCGACATTCCCTTGCGACCAATTTCCCCTTCTTCTCCGACTTGCCGCAATCCATGTTCGCCCGGCACGCCGGTGACTGTCGCAATGAGCGGTACCCAACCATGCCCCGTATCGATTTCATCGAAGCTGAGCAACAGCCGCGTGTTCAGCCCGGGTTCTACGGCGCTCACGTGTCCTTTGATCTTGCGTCCAACACGAATAGTAGTTCCATCGGCCGCTGTCATCGGCTCCGCGAGACGGGCTTGAAAGTGATCACCAGCTTTCACTGTGCGCGTATCGAGTTTGTCCGTCAATTGAATCAAAGCCACTGTGCCCTGCACGATCGCATTTGCCGGAACCTGGGGTGTTTCTTGCGCAAAGATTGGGATGCAGAAAAGTGCTATCACCAATACTGCAAAGCCGCTGGCGAACTTGGACATAAGGTCTCCTGGAAGAAAACTGTCATGCCATTGGATGGAATCAGAGTACTATTTGGCTGCCCGAAGACAAACCTATAGGAATGTGCGACTTACATCTTAATGGCGGGATGAGGCCCGGCCACTGCCAGTACTTCGACATCGAGCGAGTTGGAATGCAAACCCGCTACGGTCGTGGAAGGTAGCTTTCCGCTGGCTGGCATCATTCCCACTGCACAGTTCTTCCCTGATTGCTTCGCCCGATTTAGACCTCGGTCTGCCAGAGTGAGCACTTCCTCGTAGCTGACTGCCCGCGGATTTTCGGGGAACCAGGGAAAGGCCGCCCACCCAAGGGAGCAAGTTCGATAAAGCGTTTCTTCTGAGACACCCAGCCGAAATGGAGCATCCGCTACAGCCGACAAAACTCGTTTGGCCAGCAACTCGGCTTCGGTGCGATCGGTGTACCGCGACACGACTAGAAACTCTTCACCGCCCCAGCGCACCAGGACATCGGAGTGCCGGATTGATGAACTGAGTCGGTGCGCCATCTCAACCAGCACGGTGTCGCCGACATCATGACCGTAGCGGTCATTTACCTCTTTGAAGTTATCGGCGTCGATCAAATAGAAAACGAGATCCCGCGTGTGAGGGTCGTGATTATCTGTGTGAGAACGCAAAGCCTGCCCCACATCGGCCTCGATGCTGGCAGAAAAGTACCTTCGATTGCGCAGCCCAGTCAACGGATCCGTGAGCGACGCCTCTTGCAAAACCACATTCGTGCGCCGCAATTCGCTGGTCAAGCGTCGGTGCTTCATGAACAACAAAAACGCCATCGCGAACATTGTGGCCAGCGTGACAAAAACGCGGAAGCGGGACGCCTTGTCCGGAAGCCGCGGATCGAGCAAAGCATAAAGCGCCACTATTGGAAGCGATAGCACAGCGATAGCCGAAAGATTCGCCAGCCAGGAGCTATACGATTCCTCTGCCGACATCTCAGGTGTGGGCGCCAGCCCATCCCCCAAGAAAGCGGCGACCGCATAGATCGCGAAAGAACCGGAATATGGGACGTCATACCAACTGCCCGTGTAATAGAGACCCTTCTCGAGTGCCTGGTTCAGAATGTAAAACCACACATAATTAAAAATCACGGCTACCAGTAAAGTTGCATAGAACTTTCGCCATTTTCCCGAGGTCTCCCTCCAGAAGAAAACCAGGACGGCAGCGAGCAATACCGCCTCAACCAACGAGAGCAGATCGAAATTCCGGTCATAGCCATCAAGATTAGGGTAGGCATACTGCCAGCAAACGACCTGCGAGATGTAAAGGTACAGCCACCAGAGGAGCAAGAGAAAAAAGTCCAGCACACCCAGTTGGGCGGCGCGCGCCGACTGCTCGCGGTGGGGCCGGAGCAATAACCCCGCCATCATGGGGGCGCCAGCGAGGAAGAGCAGCGCATCGGCCGGATGCATTGGTGGCATTTTCTGGTGCAGGTAAAGATCGTAGTAGATCCAAACCATCTGGTCGCCCAACCAGAGAGCCCATCCCGATGCCTGCAGCATCCAGAACAGACGGATGCGACCCTTCGTTCTCAATCCCAGTTCGGCAAAGGAAAACAGCGCCGTGCACATCAACAGTGCGCCAACGATGTCGCTGATAGCTGTTAGCAGAAGGCTTTTAGGCAGGAAAGCGCACGAGGCGGCCAGCACCGCAACCAGCAATGCGGCGCACAAAACCGACATCTGCAGTGGTTTGTGACGGTTCACAGTTCAGTCTTCAGCTTACGAGATTAGCCCTTGGCCCCAGTGGAGTACGCCATGCGCGAAATCTGAGAATCAATGTCTTTCCGCAACCGATCCCAGATATCTTCCGGTATCTCTAGGAACGCTTTGACTACATCTGGATCAAATTGCCTGCCGCTCCAGCGGATGATTTCGTCGCGTGCTGCCTGGTAGCTCTGCTTCGGTCGATAGACGCGGTCGACCGTCATGGCATCCAGCGTATCGGCTATCGAAAAGATTCGTGCTCCGAGAGGAATTTCCTCTCCCTTCAGGCCGCGCGGATAACCTGTACCGTCGTAGCGCTCCTGGTGCGAATAGACGATGTCACAAGCATCAACCAGAAAAGGGATCTTCTTCACGATCTGGTATCCCTTATAGCAGTGCTCCTGCATGATGGACATCTCGTCGGGAGTCAGCTTGCCGGGCTTTCGAAGGATGGCATCAGGAATTGCCAGCTTACCGATGTCGTGGAGAAATGCGCCGCGGGCGATGGTCGGAATCTGCTCTGGCGGCAGGCCCATGGCCTTCGCAATCACAATAGTGAAGGCAGTAACTCGCCGCGAATGTCCCTCGGTCTCCGCGTCTTTCATGTCGAGCGCATCGCCTAAGGCCTCGAGAGTCATGTCATAGGAACGTTCCAGCTCGCGAACGGTCGCCTGTAACTGGTCGGTGCGCGCCTTTACCAGCGATTCCAGGTTCGTCTGATAGGTGCGGTTTTCGACTTTGAGACGGCGATTCTCCAGAGCACGGCTCACGGTATTCAGTAGTTGCTCGCGCTCGAATGGCTTCAGCAGATAGTCATATGCGCCATTCCGGATGGCGGCCAGCGCAACGGAAATATCGTGCACGGCCGTAACCATCACAACGGGCATGTCGGGGTATTTTTCCTTCGTGCGCTCCAGCAACCCGATGCCGTCCAGATCGGCCATCATAAGGTCGGAAAGCATCAACTCGAACTCGTCACCCGAGGTCAGGACCGCAAGTGCCTCCATTCCGGAACCCGCTTGTTTGCAAGAATATCCAGCGGTCCCCAACATTGAGGCCACAATTTCCCGGATCGGCTCTTCGTCGTCAACGACCAGAATGCGATCTGCCATAGGAGTACACGGAAGTCTATCGGCGATTGTAACTGTTTCGCCACATTCCGAAAGTAATCATTGAGGTCCTGAAACTCCATCGAGATTTCGTTGGACCGTGATATTCAAAAGCAAGGAATCCGTACGTCCGCATGCGA